>ORMF011862735.1_pt1 | contig 12458 bp, 11 predicted proteins | sample 1779871 | NCBI WGS metagenome assembly ORMF01 (sample SAMEA104232316, study PRJEB22302) | groundwater metagenome | biome: forest; feature: aquifer; material: groundwater | place: USA | collected 2011-08-07 | depth 5.4 m | reverse complement strand
GCGGGCAACGTCATCGGCGGCGGGGATTACGCGGCGGATCGGATCGTGCCGGACTGCATCCGCGCCCTCATCGCGGGGCAGCCCCTCGCCGTCCGCAACCCGCGGGCCGTGCGGCCGTGGCAGCACGTCCTGGAATGTTTGAGCGGTTACCTCTGGCTCGCCGCGCGGCTGAGTCGCGAGCCAAAAACTTCCCCGCTCGTCGGCCCGTTCAATTTCGGCCCGGAATCCTCCGCCCGGCAACCCGTTCGCCGGCTGGTCGAGGAAATTTTGCAATCCTGGCCCGGCCAGTGGGTGGACCAATCCAATCCGAACGCCCCGCATGAAGCGACCTTGCTCGCGCTCTCCATCGAGAAGGCGGGCGCATTACTTGGCTGGTATCCGGTTTGGGATTTCAGCGAAGCCATCCGCCACACCGTGACCTGGTATCGCGAGCGTCACGAATTGAAGCATCCCGATCTGCTGCGCTTCAGCCAGTCGCAGATTGACGACTACACGGAGGCCGCGCGCCGCAAGAGTCTGGCCTGGGCGCAATCCGCATGAGCTTCCGTCTGAAATGTCGTTCCTGCGGCAGCCCCGACGCCGCGCTGATTCTCGACCTCGGCCTCCAACCGCTGGCGAACAACCTGCTCACGCCCGCCGATCTGGCAAAACCGGAGCCGAAGTTCCCGCTGCGCCTCGCCGTGTGCCAATCCTGCTGGCTGCTCCAGATCACCGATCTGGTCCCGCCCGTCGCGTTGTTTTCCGAATATCTTTATTTCTCTTCCTTCTCCGACGTGATGCTCCGCCACGCCCGCGAAGCCGCCAGCCGTTACGTGCAGGAATTCAATCTCAACGCCGAAAGCCTCGTCGTCGAAGTCGCCAGCAACGACGGCTACCTGCTGCAAAACTTCGTCCAAGCCGGCGTGCCCTGCCTCGGCATCGAGCCGGCGGCCAACATTGCGAAAGTCGCGCGGGAAAAGGGAATCGAAACCCTGGAGGAATTCTTCGGCCAAAAAATTGCCGGCGAACTCGCGGCGCAGCATCGTCACGCCGACCTCATCCTTGGGAACAACGTCTTCGCCCACGCGCCCGACCCGAACGATTTCGTCGCGGGACTGAAAACCCTGCTCAAACCCGCGGGCCGCATCGCGTTGGAATTTCCCTACGGCGTCGAGTTCATCGAGCACAACGAGTTCGACACGATTTACCACGAGCACGTCTTCTATTTCACGCTCACGGCGCTCCAGCCGCTGTTCGAGCGGCACGGCCTGACTGTTTTCCGAGTCGAACGCCTGCCCATTCACGGCGGCTCGCTGCGGCTGTTTGCCGGCCACACCGGCGCGCACGCGGTCGAAGCCTCCGTGACGACGCTGCGGGCCGAAGAAAAGCAAAAGGGCGTGGACTCCCTCATTTGCTACGAAGGCTTCGCGGATCAGGTTCACGGCATCAAGCGCGACCTGGTCGAGCTGCTCGCCAGGTTGAAGCGGGAAGGCAAACGCATCGCCGCCTACGGCGCGTCGGCGAAAGGCAGCACGCTGTTGAATTTCTTCGGCGTTGGCCCGGATACGCTCGAATTCCTCGTGGACCGCAGCCCTTACAAACAGGGGCGGCTGACGCCGGGCACGCATCTGCCGATTCTGCCGCCGGAAGAACTCCGCAAGCGGCAGCCGGACTACACGCTACTGCTCACGTGGAATTTTGCCGACGAAATCCTCGCGCAGCAGGCCGCGTATCGCGAGGCGGGCGGCAAATTCATCGTGCCGATTCCGAAGGTAAAAATTGTGTGACCGCCAATCGAATAGCCGCAAGAGAGCGCAGAGAACTCAAAGAAGAAAAATGAGACCGTTAAGCGCCCAGCTTGCCTTCTTTGTGAGTTCAGTTTCTGGTGGCAGTCTTGATCTCTGTGTTCTTTGCGTTCTTTCGCGGCCATTCTTCTCAAGATGAAATTCTCGCGCACCACGCTGGCCGGCCTCTGGCTCATCGAACTGGAACTCCGCGAAGACGAGCGCGGTTTCCTGGCGCGGACCTATTGCGAACAGGAATTCGCCGCGCACGGCCTCAACATCCGCTGGCCGCAGTGCAACCTCACCTTGACGAAGCAGCGCGGCATGATCCGGGGGATGCACTTTCAGGCGGACCCCAAGCCGGAAATTAAACTCATCCGCTGCACCGCCGGCGCGATCTTTGACGTGCTCGTGGACGTGCGGCGCGACTCGCCGACGTTTGGAAAATGGGAGGGCTTTGAACTCACGGCGCAAAATCACCGCACGCTTTATGTGCCTGGCGGATTCGCGCACGGCTTTCAATGCCAGGCGGACAACTGCGAAGTCTTTTATCAGATGTCCGAGTTCTATCACGCCGACCTCGCGCGGGGTTTGCGTTGGAACGATCCGACCGTGAACATCCGCTGGCCCCTGGCGGAGAGCCGGCTTTCCGAGCGCGACCGCAACCTGCCTTTGCTGGCTGACTTGAAATGAACGTGCATTCCGCATTTGCATTTGCCGCCAGAGAACGCAAAGAACACAGAGATGGAGATTTCTTTTGGAAGTTGTCCCGGCTCACCCCCTTACCCGTCGGGGGAAGGGATGGCAGAACTGAGCACGCTGGTTCGATTCCTTTTCTTTGCGTCCTTTGTGCTCTTTTGCGGCTATTCCATCCGCGGCTTTTAAGATGAAGATTCTCGTCACCGGCGCGACGGGTTTCATCGGCTCGGCCTTCTGCCGGTTGGCGCTGAGCCACGGCCACGAAATTGCCGGCCTGATGTTGCCGACGGAGATTCCGCCCGCGCATGTCCCAGCGAGCGAGCGGATGACATGGCTCAGAGGGACACTCGCCGAGTTGCCGTGGCGCGAGATTGAAACTTTTCAACCCGAGGTGTGCGTTCACTTCGCCTGGATTGCGACGCCCGGCGTTTATCTCGAATCGCCGGAGAACGAGAACTACTTGCGCTGGAGTTTGGACCTGGTCCAGCGCTTGCGCGGCCTTGGCACGAACCACATCGTCGGCGTCGGCACGTGCATCGAATATCGGATCACCGATGCGCCGTTGTCCGAGGCGCACACGCCGGTTGACCCCACGACGCTTTACTCGCGCTGCAAAAACGCGCTGCGCGAAACGCTCGAAGCGCAGGCGCGCAAGGACGGTTGGCATTTCTGCTGGGGACGGGTGTTTTATCCGTACGGCGTGGGCGAACATCCGGCGCGTTTGTGCAGTTCGCTCATCCAGAAATTCCGGCGCGGCGAAAAGCTTCTGCTCAAAACGCCGCGCAGCACCAAGGACTACATCTACATCGAGGACCTGGCGGCGGCGATCCTGCTGACGGTGGAGCAGCAATTCACCGGCACCATCAACTGGGGCACCGGCACCGGGATTTCGGTGCGGCAGATCGCGGACGCCGTGGCCGCGATGGTGGGCCGCCCGGAACTGGTGGCGGAGCTTTCGCCCGCCGAAACCGATCCGCTGGGTTTTGTGGTGGCCGACGCGACCCGGCTGAAACAATTGGGCTGGCAACCGCAGTTCGGCTTGGAACAGGGATTGAGTAAGCTGATACAAGTATTGCCTTGACGAGCCTGTATCTGAAAAAACGCCCCGCCCGGATTAACCAGCTACTCCAGATGGTACCCCCAATAGTGTTTTAAGAAATACTAAATAGACATTGACATTTACTGCCAAGTTGCTTATAAAGGAATCAAGATTCAATGAGATGGGACGCTTCATCAAACCAAACAGAACAAAACGACCGATAGTCTCAAGGAGTATAATCTATGAAAAGGGAATTACATACCTGACGCATAACTATTCAGGTTCTAGGGTAATGATTTCAGCCGCAGACGGCGGTGGGACTGGCACAATCCAGTCGTCTTGAAATTGCGACAACCTCAAAACTTGTTCCTCTGACAACATTCCCGGCCTGCGACTAATCCGAAAGCGATAAGCCGACGCGGGAACATGATGAATGACGGTGAACTGTCCACCGCCCGGCTGCCATGTGAACCGATGCTCGTTCCGTTGAGCATCGAATCCCAGCAAGTTATCATTCTCATTTTTCTCCCAGCGATACTCGGCTGGCACAAAACGCACCGGCTCAATCTCCATGAGAGTAAATTCCAGCGTGCTAAAGTTGCGAACCATGATGAAGATTCGCAAGTCGTCATGCTCATTCAGCGATTCATTCACGCGGCCATTCCAGATGTTCAAAACGGCTGTGCCAGTCGCGGCAATGTCCGCGTAAGGGTCTGTGATGCCATAGGAGAAATTCACGTCGTTGCGGCCTGAAATGACGCGGATGCGTGATTGCGTGAAGGGCTGGTCGTCTTTAACTGTTTTGACTGACCAAGCGCAGCCTTCCCAAACAACATCTGCAATTCCCAGCGGCTTGCCTCTGTGCGATCCATTGATTGAACGGGCGAAGATTTCTCCGAAGTCATCGCCGGTAACGTCCACCTGACCAACGGCGAGACGATGGACAAGACGCTTGCCGATTTCAACGGCGAGTGAGGGAGGAAGCTGGCCTAGCGGATGTGGCGCGCTACGCCGCCTTTGTTGCCCGCGCAGTCTCGGTTCGTTCGGCATGAATGACTCTTTCAAGTATGGTTTTGACGATTGGCACAGGAACGGAGTTACCCGCCTGTTTCCGAATCGCCGCGTCTGTGCCGACGATTTTGAAAGAGTCTGGAAAGCCTTGCAAGCGCAACATTTCGCGCGGGGTCAACCGGCGCTCCCCGTCAACGAGCAAGTAATTGTAGGATGCTCCAGCGCGTAAGGCGCACGAATAAGGATGGCTGGAGATGTTGCCAGCCTTGTTCTCATGCCAGATGGCCGGTTTGGTTTTGGATTTGTGTTGTGAGTGCCGCTTGCGTTTTATTCGGTCACTGACAAACGTGCTTTCATCCGGCTCATCTTCCAAGATTTCAGATAGCGGAATCATCGGCAATTTTCTGTTAGGCCAGTTGAACGGTTCGACTGCTCCTTTGAAGCCGACAATCAATATGCGTTCCCGTTTCTGCGGCAAACCGAAATGGAGTGCGTTAAAGATGCGATGGTCAACTGTGTAACCAAGCCCACGTAAGATTTGCAGGATGCGCGCCAGTGTCTTGCCTTTGTCGTGGGTGGAAAGTTGCTTGACGTTTTCCAAAACGAACGCCGCTGGCTCTTTGGCTTCGATGATGCGCGCCAGATCAAAAAACAGTGTGCCGCGAGCATCGGCAAAGCCGGCGCCCGAACCGATGATGGAAAACGACTGGCAAGGGAAGCCCGCGCACAGAACGTCATGGTCTGGAATGTCTGCCGCGTTTATCTGGCAAATGTCGCCTTGCGGTTTGATGCCGTAATTTTCTTCGTAAATCGTGCGGACTTCTTCATCAATGTCACACGCGAAAACACACTCCATCAAGTTGAGTTGGTTTGCCGCCGTGTGAAAGCCGCCGATGCCGCAAAATAAATCCGCGAATTTCAGTTTCTTGCGCCGCCCCCAAAAGCTGCCAAGCCCTTTGTCCTCAGGAACGCGCAAGACAGACTTCATCACGTCGTCAAACTTGGCGAATAGCGGATTAGATTTTTCGGCGGTTGCGGTCATGCTGCGATTAACTGTTTATATGTCAACTTGCGCCCTTCCATTCCGGCCATGTGCGCCCGAACCGTAGTGATGCCACAATCATTGCCCACGGTGTCAAATGCTGGCAACTCTTTTGTGTTTGCCTTGAATGAAAACTCATCCACATAGCGGGACAGGTGTTTTTTGCTCCACTGATGAAAAGTGCCAGTGTGGGCGCGCTTGATAATTGCCCAAAACGATTCAATCCCGTTTGTGTGAGCCTTCCCTCGCACATATTCGCCTTGACTGTGCTTGACGGCGGTGCGGCGAAAATTTTTCAGGCCGTAATATCCCCGATGATCGTCGGTGTATAAAATCGCCCCGTTGGAAACAGCTTCCTTGACGGCCTTGTGCAAAGTCTGCCGGTCAACCAATGGCAACACTTTTGCCCGCACTTCCCCGCCGCCTTTTTCATCGGCCCGGCTTTTAACTCCAAAGACAATCGCCTTGCCGACGCCGCCCCGGCCAGCGTTAAGCCGCTTACTGGCGTGCTTGTTCTTTTCTTTCCCGCCGATATAGGTTTCGTCCGCCTCACACGTCCCGGAAAGAACGCCCGTCGTCTTGCATGATTCTCGAATACGCATCGCCATGTGCCATGAAGATTTTTGCGTGATGCCAAGTTCTTTCGCAAGTTGGATTGATGAAATTCCCTTGCGTGAAACCGTCATCAAATACATGGCGTAAATCCATTTCTGGAGCGGGATTTTTGAATCTTCCATCACCGTTCCCGTGCGGACAGTGAATTGCTTGCGGCATTGTTTGCAGTCGTAAAGCTTGCCGCCTCGAATCATATAAATCTGATCGTGTCCGCAATGGATACACCTGACGCCATTCGGCCAACGTCCGCTGGCCAGATACGCCCGCGCCGATGCTTCATCAGGAATCCGGCTAAAAAAATCCATTGTGCTGGGCTGCTCAATCTTGACCTGTATCGTTCTTTTCATGGTGTCAATTTACGCTAAAAAGCTTTATGTGTCAAGTATGTAATTCCCTATGAAAAACTCACAAAATCCGTTCAGCTCGACTTCGTCTCGCACCCTAACTCTTGTCGTCATGGTTGGACTCTTGGCAACTCGTGTTAGTCAGGCAGCAGTTTTAATCTCGGGGTTGTACAATACCGGGGTCAACGACGCGGGGCAGGTGTTGCCTCTTCAGTCACAAGAGCTACATTACTCCGTCTCTGGCGCGACAACTATGTCCTATGTGGTGCCGAAGGTGTCGCAGTGGGTGGCTGCCCCTTCCGGTTCAGCGTGGATTGGTCCAAACCCAACAGCTAGTAATTGGCCTCTGGATCCCACGGGAATGTACTATTACAAGCTCAGTTTTTCGCTCAGTGCGGTTGAAGCGTCAAACCTTCAAATCTCGGGCCTCTGGTCTGGCGACGATACCAGTGAAATATGGGTGAATAATCAATACACTGGCTTGCACATAGAGAATTGGGGGGCGTTCGTTAATCTAAACCATTTTCTTCTTCAGGGACAGTTTGTAGAGGGAATGAACACTCTGGAATTTAGGGTTCTCAACGTATATCAGGCTCAATATCCGAACGGAAATCCGACTGGGTTGCTAGTGGCTGGTCTCAGTGCAGAAGTAGTGCCAGAGCCTGCCACCGCCACGCTGGTCGGTCTGGGGATTGCGTCCCTAGTGGTCTTCCGCCGCCGGCGGTAGGATTCGGCAAATCTTCCCCGCAGAGCCCGAATCCAAGCGATTCGGGATCTCCCCCCAAGCTAGTCGCGAAAGGAAGGCTTTAGTTTCAAGATCAGCGTTGGCATAAAGCCGCGTCTGGTTGTCGGCCACGAGCAAATTGCTTTGCTGTCCTTGGCGGAACGTGTTGCTCGCGGGCCAGTCTTCTCGGGAGTAGGCCTGACCGTTTTTGCCAACGACCAGGACTTTCAAACCCATCTGCTGAATCCGGTGGGTGAGACTTCGTTTTCCATTCTCAAACAGATACGCGCCGCGCTTGGTCAGGATGGCGCCCGGCCAGACCGCGCGCATGACCTTTCGCGACATCATGAAGGCGTTGGTCCGGACATGGTAATTGGGAAAGGGATCAAAGCAAAGACGCCGGAGCTGGATGGCCGATGCAGCGCGCAACTTCCAGAGAACTGACGGGTTCGGCGCCCGGCGACAATCGGAAAGCGCGTTGGAATACATGCTCTCCCAGGAGCCGGTGGCCCCGACCAGGCCAACCTCATTTTGGCAGATATGCGCATGCAGCTTGGCCAGCCAGCCATCGGCAAGGATTTGGCTGAAGGAATTGAAGCAGCAGAAAAACGGGAAATCAAAGGAACGCGTCGCCAGGCCGTAGGCCCGAAGATCGAAACCGAAATCGCGCATCACCAGTTCCCGCGGCTTGAATTCTTGAGCCAGTGCCCGGTAAGGCTCGATCGCGGCCCGATGGGGAAAGCCCTTGAACACGAGCAGCAATTCGTGGCCGATGCCGCTCGGGTGCCCGGCGTAGGAGCGCAGGAAGTCTTCAAATGGCTGCAAACCATTCTTCGCTCTCACCAGGTAAACCACGCAAATGTCGGCCATCGAATCTTGTTCCGTCCCCGGTCGGGGACCGATTTATCGCTCAATAATCCAGCCGTATTTTCCCCGATACCAATCACCGACGCCGCGAAAAATCCCCCGGCAGTTGGTCCATCGCCCGCAGAGGGCGAAGAACACCATCTTCGCAGGACAAACCACGAACAGGTGAATGAGCAACGTCAGCGGATAAAAACCGACCCGGTGTTGTTGCAGGAGGCAAAGACCGTTGCGGGTGCTGTAACGGAGTTGCAGGGCGCGGTTCTTGGCCAGCGTGGTTTCCACCTTGTGCCACATGCGCGCCGTCGGCAGATAAACAATCCGGTAGCCGTTCTCCCGAATCCGATAGCACAGCTCGGCATCCTCCGAGTAAAAGACAAAATCCTCCCGGAAATACCCCGCTTTCTTCAACGCATCGGATCGCAGCAGAAACCCGCAACCGGTCACATAGTCACACTCGCACACCCGGTCGTAGCGCGGATGATCCTTGCGCTCCCAGCCGATGTGCCGGGTGTGTCCGTGGAGGGGGTTGATGCGGCCGCCGGCGTGCCAGATCACATCCGGCCGATCAAAAAAAAGGATTTTGGTGCCGATGACTCCCGCCTCTGGGTTCTGTTCTGCGTATGCCACCAGCCGGTTGATCATTTCCGGATCAACCTCGACATCGTTGGTCGTGCTGAAAATATATTTGGTCTGGCCCGTGAGAAATTCGAGGCCGATGTTCGCGCCTTTGGCGTAGCCCAACCCTTTCTCTCGCGTGAGGAGGTGGACTTCGGGAAATTCCTGGCGCACCATTTCCACGGAGCCATCCGCCGAAGCATTGTCCGACACGACAATTTTCAGGTCGGGATAATTGATCTTGCGAAAGGATTCGAGGGTCGCCCGCAGTGAATCTTTCAGATTCCAATTGACGATGACCACGCCGACGGCTGGTTTGTTCATATCTTAACCGAATCCCTACAGAAGACTTTTAACGCAAAGACGCAAAGACGCAAGGGTTTTGAAAACTGTTTCCCGCCGAGTTGGCCGACACTGATTGGTGCGCGCAAGTTGCCCACAGCCCGCGTTCGTGTTCGCCGGTGTTTTCTTGCGTCTTTGCCACTTTGCGCCTTGGCGTTGAATTCCAATCGAATAGTTCCGGTTTAGTGGGGCGGCTTGGTGCAAATCAATACCGCCTCCTCACCGCTTTCCGGATGCTTCGCCAGGGCAAAATGTTCACGGTATTGGGCGAAGGCAGCGCGGCAACCGCGAAGCAGGCTGATGTTGGCGCCCTGAGGCTTGCGTTTTGGTTCATTACCCACTTCTTCAATCGTGTAGCTGCCACCAATAAAGATGTCGGCATTGGCGGCGGTGCTGGTAACTTTGCTCACTCGCAGGCCAGCGCGACGAGCCAACTCGCCAAGGGTGCGCGGGGAGAAGACGTTTAGATGGCGCGGGGGGTCGAGCCCAAACCAGTAATGCTGAAATCGCTCATGGCCCCAACTGCCGGAGTTGGGGGTGGTGAGAACGACGCGGCCCCCCGGTTTCAGAATGCGCCGCACTTCCACCAGGAGGTTGATCGGATCCGGCACATGCTCAATGACGTGGCTCAAGGTGATCGCATCGAAGGTGGCGTCGGCGAAATGTGCGCCGTGCAAATCCCCATGCCGCAAGCTCAGACCATATTTTGACTTGGCGTTCTGAATCGCTTTGCCGTCGAAATCCACGCCGTCCACGGTCCAGCCCAAACGGGACATGCGATTCAGAAAAAGTCCGTCCCCGCAGCCTACGTCGAGCAGGTTGCCCGGCGGCAAATCATCGAGGAACATGGCTCGCATTTGCGCCTTGGAGTTTTTCAAACCCAGTAGCGCTGCCAACAAGGCCTGGCCTCCCAGGTATCCGGCATAGAGCCATGCTCGCAGGCGCATGCCGGCGGGCGGGGGGCCGTCGCTCTCGCCATGCGTGAAATAAGTTTGATAAGCCAGGTGAACGTCCTCGGGAATCGGACGCGGCTCCAACCAAATCAACCCACAAGTTGAACTGGGACATTTCAGAAAACTCCAAACGCCCGGCGCCGCAAACAGGGCGTCAATCCGATCGCGGTAAAGACTTGCGCCTTCCGCGCCACAAAGGTAGCAGCGCGGATGCGACTCGGTTCGGATGCCTGACGGCGTGACTTGCATGGCGAACATTCCTACGCGACCCCGGCTTGGGCCGCAAGAAACTTGATGGTAATTACGGTTGGAAACAACCCAAGCTTCGACTATTTTCGCCTCCTATCGGCATGAATCTCAAACATAAAGACACACCGCAAAACAGCGGGGAACCTCTTTGAAAAAGCACGCGCCGTTTGCGATGTTTTTTGGTTTCTAATGAAATTAACCCATGCTAGAAAGAGCTTATGCGCAAGTTGTACTACCTGTGGGCCAGCATCTATTTTGCTATTCTTGGATTCCTCGTGCGTCAAGCAACTCGCAATATGGCAGTAAAGCACAGCCCAAGTCAGTTTGGGCTTTTGCTTCGGACTTACCTAAAGCGACCGGAATGGCTTTACTATCCCGGAGTTGGTCTTGATCCCATCAAGCGGTTCACCTTTCGTTCTTTCTCAGACTCTACCCCGGAAGACAGACGGCTTTGTGAGCGGTTGATCGCCTCGTATAAACTGGCGACTCGCGACGAGTCTTCTAAAGAATTAGTTAGCGGCCTGTGGGAAGGGAATATCCAAAAGCACTATACCTCTTTGACCGAAACATTGTGTGCCGGAGATCCGGCGGCTCTTGCCACAACATTGGCAAGCATGTTTCAGCAGCCGTTTTTGTACGGCATCGCCTCAAGCGATCTGGGGAAAGATTCCGGCTATGCCGTGTTCATCAGGATGAAAATACTGGAGGAACTGTTGTCTCTTGCCGAGTCGCTCGGGGTCGTCCGTACCGAAACGCCCGAGCAAGGAGTGCTTGGTCATGCTTTTGCTGATGGGTTAGAGGAATTGGTGAAGAAGATTGAGAAGCAACTTGATATTTCACTTAATTTTCCAGATGTGGGCGGGGCTTATGGCTTGGAAATTGGTGGCAGATTGATCACCCCAGAATCCTCAGAGCACATTTACGTGGCGTCGAGGATCAGCGAAGCCATAGCCCGCCACATTGGTGTCACCGGCCAAAACGCTGCACGCATAGTGGAAATTGGTGCCGGATTCGGCGGCACAGCATATTGGTTGAATCTTCTCAGCAAGCGGTCCATAAAAAACTACACGATTATTGACCTTCCTTTAATGAATGTCTGTCAAGGCTACTTCCTAGCCAAAGCGTTCGGTGCCGGCTCAGTTCGGCTGTTTGGTGAGACTCAAAGCGATTCGATCATTTTTACGATTATCCCCCCACATGCGAAAAAGACAGCTTTGGCAGGTGGATTTGAAGTCCTGATCAACGAGAATAGCATGCCGGAAATGTCGGTATCTGTAGTTAATGAGTATTTGTCGTGGGCCAAAAATGAGCTGAGGGGAGTTTTTTACAGCTATAACCAAGAATCATTTTCGCCAGTTAGCGGGATTCCGCAGACGTTGGTGCCACGCGTTGTTTCCGATGTCGGCGGATTCAAACGGTTAAGCCGGAACTATTCCTGGGTTAGAAGAGGATACGTAGAAGAAGTTTATTCAGTCACCCGATGAATTTCAAACAGACCATGGCTCATGGGAAGCCAGCGTTTCTGCTCATTGTCAATTTACAATCATGAACACCGATATTCGGCCCACCAGCCAACGCAAGTTTCTTAGTATTGTTTTGTTGCTTGTCCTCGTCCTGTCCATTTTGTTTTCGCGCAGTTTCGACTCTGACTACGTAGTCTTTTCGAACGATGCACCCTTAGGGGGACTGGTAGCGCATCAAAACCTGATGCCTGAAATCCTGTCAGGCCTTTGGGCGGACTTGAACTGGATCGGCAGTCCAAGCCCCACTCCTCCGCTAGCGATTAGCTCCGCCTTCCGTTTGATAACCTCGCCGCTACTTTACGCGAAGGTTGCTGCGCCGTGCTCGCTGTTTTTTCTGGGATTGTCGGCTTGGTTTTGTTTTCGGCAGTTCCGCTTTGCGCCGGTGGCCTGTGTGCTGGGTGGACTTGCCGCTACGTTGAACTCCGAGTTTTTTGCTACCGCATGCTGGGGCGTTTGTCAGCAGCCGGTTGCGTTCGGCTTGGCTTATCTTGCGCTGGGGGCGTTGGCGGATACGGCTTCCCCGCGTCGCTGGATTCGCGTGGTGCTCGCGGGCTTTGCGGTGGGGCTGGCGGTGACGGAGGCTTACGACATTGGCGCGCTGTTCAGTCTGGCCGTGGCGGCTTTTGTGGTGGCGCAGGCATTGGCGGGCGAGGGGAGTCCGGCAAAGAGAAT
>ORMF010427888.1_pt1 | contig 12464 bp, 5 predicted proteins | sample 1779871 | NCBI WGS metagenome assembly ORMF01 (sample SAMEA104232316, study PRJEB22302) | groundwater metagenome | biome: forest; feature: aquifer; material: groundwater | place: USA | collected 2011-08-07 | depth 5.4 m | reverse complement strand
GCGGAGGAGTGGGAAGATTCAGGGTGTTGGAAAGAGGAGGAGTGGGAAGATTCAGAGTATTGGAGAGCGGAGGCGTGGATGCTCCTCCGATAGCCTTCGTCCGCAGCAATCCACGGAGATGCTTGCGGAGATCAAAAATACTTTTGCGGACCGTAGCAGATACTTTGCCGGCATGGAGAGCTAACTCACGAAAAAATCCGTCAAAATAGGCTGTCAATACATCGGCGTCTAACGTCGACATCATCGCCTTCCGGACAGCATCCTGCAGGAGCGCTGTGTAATCAATCTTCTCTCCCGCATCAATTTTGGCAGCAAGATCCTGCGCTTCTCTGCGGCCCCGGCCGTACCAATCTTTCATTTCCTGCCGCTTCGGACCTGACGGTGGTGGAGAGGTATTCATTGCGTCTTGAGTTGCGCCAGCAACCCCTTGGCCACCTCCATCTCACTCTGCGTAGCATCCATTGCATCCGTCACATGCGCATACAACTCCTTCTTGTCATCGTCCGTGAGCGTCCCGTTTGTATAACGCTCGGTCAGTTCCTGCTTGCGTGCATCGGACAGTGTGGGGATCCGCGAGAGAATGAAGGAGATGTCCATGGGAGGTGGGTGAAATGAAAGAATGAATCACAGATTACTTGGTCACGGCTTCGTGCCGTTAGCATTCGTACCGTCATTATACTGTCCCCGCTTCTTCAGTTCATCTGTGACTGTCACAGCGTCGCTCTGGTTGAATCCGTAGAACTCTATGCGGTGGCTGATTTTCTCCATCGGGTGCGCAAGCATGGTGTCCGGAGTGATTTTATGGCTTGCCGCTTCCGGGTCGTGAATGACGACCTCATTTTTTGCTGTCCGGCCCTCGATGTGAATATCACAATCCGGAGCCCACGGCAGGCCCAACTCCATCGCCGTGCGGTACTGCGCATGCAGGAATTCACCGTCGCTCATGTCCTTGAGCAGTTTGACGACATCTGCGTCCGTCCGGATATGACACCAGAGAATTTTCGAAGGTTCAACAGCTTTGAGGTCTTTTTCAAGACCCTTCACAGCTTCATCGATGGTTTTGTCTTCTTTGTCGCCGCAGTACATGTGGAATGTCGACCGCGATGTACAGAATTCGAAACTCGCCGGTGCAAAACTTTTAATGAACTTCCGGACCTCCGGCATATCGCCATTGAACAGCGCCTCCATCTGCTTCGCATTCGGCACTCTGCCGACCATACCGTAGATGGCGGCACGGGACAGAGCATTATTGGCGAATTTGTCGCTGATGTTGAGAAGCTTCAGCATTTCGGCGAGGCGTGCGGACTTATGGCCGCGATCCAGCGCTTCATCCGTACCCTCGAGCTTGTTCTCCAGTGTGGTACGGAATGCTTTGACGTCCACTCCTCCTGTGATCGCTTTCATAATCTCCCCCATAATCGCAGGATCCTGAAGAAGCAATTTACGGACATGCTTGTTCAGGATAACACCATTCACAGCTTTAATCATAAGCGTACGGAGTTTCGGCTCAAATTTCGCCCTCTCATTCGCAGTCAGTCCGTCCTTCTTCGCCTCTGCCAGTGCGTCGAGGTACACTGCCACATCGTTATAGAACGACCACAGAGCAGTGAAGTCCGTTGTACGCAGCGCGTTGTCACGCTCGAGATGGATGGCCGTCAGAGCAGCCTGAGATTCCGCAGCATCCAGCCCCAGTTTGTCACGAAAAGCGAGAGCTTCAGCCAAAAAAAGATCTGCAGCCTTGCAGTATCCGACAAGCCTATCGACACCCGCAACAAGCCCCCTTTCGGCATCCACAACACAGTGCAATTTATCGTTGAAATTTGTTCCGTCATCCGCAGTCAGGACGACCTTCTTCGTCTCTGCGGCTGTCTTGAGGAGATCGAACGTTTCAACGGTGCCGTTAGCAGGGTTGTTCACCATACAGAGTGGGGGAAAAGTTAAATGCAAAATAGAGCATTATTATATTTTTGTCCAGTACTATAATATTGCATACAATGGCTATTTCAGGCAGTAATTTTTAGCTGGCAGCCAGAAAGTGCCTAAAATAAGGCAAAATCATGGTTTTGGTGAGAGCGAGTGGAAGAGAAAAAACGATTCTTTCATTCAAAAAATCCTATTATCACAAATGGATGCATTCTGAATGCCTCATTCATTGATCACATTTTTTATACAAATTTTCATCCACGGACAGACAAAAAAATACCCCGCTTCTGCGGGGTATTGATAACAAAGATTCGGAACCGGAAGATTACGGCTGCTTGGCAGGAGCGGGAGCTGACTCACTATCCTTTGCAATTTGTGCCCACATGCCAGCCTGCTTTTCTAATGCTGCCTGTGTTCCTTTTGCGTATGCGGTAACGCGTGTGAGGAAAAATTCAAGCTGCTGAAGCAATTTATCGGGATTGCCCTGTGAGCAGAGTTTTTTCAAGGCATCGATACGGTCAGCACTCTTGCCCTGTGGCTTCGTTCTGCTTGTTATCAGCGCACGCAAGGAAGCGACGTCCTCAAGAGCAGACTTGACCACCAGCGCAAAATCCGGCTTCCACTCAGGATGAGCGCCGAACGCTTTCTCAAGACCATCCTTATCCTTCATCTCTTTCAGTGCTTGCATAAGTCCGAGGTAAGAGGCTTCAGCCTGAACGGCATCGAGTTTATCGTCAGGATTCAGAAGATCACTGATCTGCGCCTTCGTAGGCTCCTGCAGCTTTGCGTCGTTAGCTTTTGCATCAACCGGTTTATCCGGTCCCTTCGCCGGCTCTGCCGCTTTTACGTCCAGACCTTCCGTAATATCTGCTTTCTTCACGGTCTTGTAGTCAGCTCCGAAAGTGTCGCCTGTTTTCTTAATTCTCCAGACAAGATATTCAGTCAGGTCTCCTGTTCCGACAGTGCCGAGCACTTCGTAAGGATCCGTCTGACCCTTGATCATGACAACGGGATTTGTTTTGTCAGCAAGTTCGGCAAAGGCACCTTTCGCCTTAACATCAGCCTGTCCGATGATCTGTGTGCGGATACCTTTCCTCATGTCGGCAGTGAAGCCAAACGCGTCGGCTGCTTCATCATACCTTTCCTGAAGGGACTTTGGTTTATCGACTGCCATAATCTGAAAAGGGAAATAAATGAAACTAGAGATATAATAGCTTATTATTTAACATTTGTCTAGTAACAAAATACTGCCGTAAACATATGTTATAGACTGGATTGAACCTCGGTGTACTATTGCATGTCGTCTTCCTTCTTTACAGTATCCGCTCTTTAAGCGGACATGGTTTCGTTGACCCCCGCGTTAGACGACGGACCTGCCTGCGTCGATGCAGGAGCGCTCTGTACCTGCTGCTGAGGCAAAGATGGAGTGGCGGGAGCAATAGTCGGGACGGTATCAATGTAACTCTTGGCAAGAAGATCGAGTGTTCCGCCTTTAAAGGTGTCCTGCCAATACGCAAGTCTCTCAGCAATAGAAGGCACTTTCTCCGGTTTCTTCAGAGAACCGAAATCGGAGTAATTGACGGAAGAATAGGAAGGAGCGATGACAGGAGGTACAGGCGGCGTGAGAGGAATGGAACCGGAGACGGGAGCACTGGGCGGCGTGAGAGGAATGGAACCGGAGACGGGAGCGGAAGGCGGCGTGAGAGGCATGCTGCCGGAAAGAGGCGGCGTCACGGGCGGAGTGAGAGGCATCGATCCGGAAACAGGAGCGGAAGACGGAGTAAGTGGCATAGACCCGGAGACGGGAGCACTGGGCGGCGTGAGAGGCATTGATCCGGAAGCGGGAGGATTGAGCGGAACCGATCCTGTGAGCGGAGCAGATGGCGGAGTGAGAGGAATGGAACCCGTGACCGGAGGCGTATACACGCCACCTTTATCAATCATTTCATGCAAAGCCTCCATGAGCGACTTCATATCCGGACAGGTATCTCTGAGATCGAGACACTCCATCTCCCTGCTATCAGAAACTTCCAGCGCTTTCTCGTCATCCGCTGTGGTCACGCCCCGTTTCACTTTTTTCTTTCCTGTCGTCCGCTGACGCAGTTCGATAAACGCATCCCAGAAAACCTGCACTTCATTTTTAGTTTTGTTACTTTGAAGCAGCACTTCCTCAATCACCTCTTTGCACTTCGCGGCATCCATGTTGATGACAACAAGTCCTGCCTGCTGCATTAAATTCAGGACGCCGTTCGCTCTGTTTTTCAGAACGTCGATGGAAAATGGTGTATTGGGCCCGAGCTTTGTATTTTTGCTGTTTGGCGATTTTAATTTTGTCGTCGCCCTGCCCGGTGTCTTTGGGTTTGGTCCCGGCAGAGGGGCGGAAGGAGGCGGAGGAGGAGGAGCAGAGGGCGCAGTGAGCGGAAGAGAACCTGTGAGCGGTGCGGGGGCGGATGCAGGAGGAGGAGCAGAGGGCGCAGTGAGCGGAAGAGAACCTGTGAGCGGTGCGGGGGCGGATGCAGGAGGCGGAGGAGCAACGTTCAATGGTGCATTCACCGGAGGATTTAGATTTGTCGCGCCACTGCCGGGTGCGTTGACGGGAGCACTTGCGGGGGGAGGAACGGCAGAGACAGGGGGAGGATTCACAGGCCGGGGGCCTGCCTTCATCTTCGTTTTTCGCTTCGGAGCGCCGGGACCGGGGGGTGTAGCGACGGAAGGAGCAGAGGCCGGCTGAGCGTTTGCCGCTTTTTTCATCTTCATTTTCGTCTTCGTACCGGCAGTGCCCGGACCGGTTGCAGGTTTGGCTGCAGGTGCAGGAGCGGCAGTCGCAACCGGGATGTGGGGCGCAACCGTAGCAAGAGGAATGGGGGGCGCAACGTGTGCAACAGGAAGAATGATGTTGTTGAGCGCAGCAATAAGCGAGGCACGATCTTTGCATTCAGTCCTGAGCCTATCGAATGTTGCTTCATCGAGAATATCAACACACGGGCCATTCTTCTTTTTCCTCAATTTAAGGCCCAGAAAGTTCAGCTTAGTCACCATTCTCGGTGCATCCTTATTGGGCACCTGCAAAGGACCGATAATTTTCCAGAAACATTCCACCTCATTCTTCACCGGCCATTCTTCCCGCACGGTCTTTCCGATGATCGTTTCGATGACTCTGTCTGTTGTATTTGTTTTCATTAAGCCCGCCGTATTCATGAGCCGGATGATCTCCTGATGCCGTGTGACCATTTCTCCCATCTTTACGATCGTCTCCGTCAGCTCCTTCGCAATATCGGCATTGCTCGTCAGCTTTCTGAGACGCGCGATCTCCACTTTATTTATTCCGGTATCAGCGGCACCCATCACGTCAAAAAATGTCTGAGTCGTGATAATTTTCCCTTTAGCCCAGCCTTTTACGCGGTCAGCAGGGAAGGAAAGTATGTCCAAAAAGTCACACGCATCCATCAAGTGAATAATCTCGTCGCACTCTTTCACAAATTCATTGCGCTTCTGTTGCTCCAGAACTTTCTTGGCTTTCAGAGCGTTCAGTGCATCCGAGATCTCTTTATTGGTCGCCAGAGACTTCAGGCTGTCGAACGCATTCTTATTTTTCACCGCGTGCGTCTTAAGTTTCTCGACCCCGAAGAACGTCTGATTGATGACCGGGTTCTGCCCTATGTAATTTCTGATTTCAGCAGTTTTGTCGCCGCCCCATAGATGCAGAATGTCACACTCCTCCATCAGTGTCACAATATCGACGCATTCCTGTACGAAGGTATCGAGCTTTTGTTTCTCGGCAAGTTTTTGCGCTTTGAGAATCTTAAGCTCGGCGATAATTTCGGCATTCGTCCCGAAGCTCTTCAGATGCTGAAGCACCTGCGCATTGCTGCATCTGGAGTCAAAATTGGCCAGCATAAAAACCGTTTCGTTTGTGACGTCCCTATTCCCTATCTCCCTTTTTACCTCGTCGCCTTGTAACCCGACCCCAAATCCGACATACATAAATCCGCATTCCTCCATCAGCTCCGCGATCTCAAGGCATTCTTTTACAAACGCATCGCGCTTCATCCTTTCGTTATTTTGTTCTTTTCTGACCCTTTTCAACTCGACGATGATCTCGTCATTCGTTTTAAATTTTTTCAGGTATTTGATTGCATCAGAGTTATACCGTAATTCCAGCACACCCTTGACTTTCCGATCATTCGCATCAGTAATTTCTTTCATACGAAACGACCTTAATGAGCTAAGAATATCAAATATCGTCTGCCCACTGACACTACGGGATCCAACGACACAATTGCGGATCTGATAATCATCAATGAAAGCCGGCCCGACCACTGTTGCGAGATCACATTCCTGGAACAGAGAAATAATTTCTGCACATTCAGTACAAAATTTCTCCCGCTCAAGTGCTTCCGCTTTTGCTTCATCAGCAAAATTTATGTTGTCTCTCCGTAAAGCAGGAATGAACGAATAGTCTTCGATATTCAGGAAACGGCCATGTTTCCTCTCCGCGGATTTAACGGCATCGAGGATATCGGCAAGAATGACATTCGAGCAACCTTTTATATTTTGCTGATCTCGTTTCTCCAGAATGTCAGCAATATGCGTACTCAGGCGCACGTTATTTCCCGTCCCGCTTGGCGAAGAGAGGCGGCCGATGTTCTTCAGATTCAGAATAGCATCTTCGTAAGCTTTGATATGGAGCTTCGCCAGTCTTTCATTTTGAATTTTTAGCAGAACGTCCTTCAGCAGCCGGTCTTCGTCGCTGAAATGCTTCCGGTTACGCATTTCCTGCTTGAACAATTCTTCGTACTTCTCCTGCAAATCCCATATTTCTTTGTCCTCCCATTGCTGACGGATTTTTTCTTCCTTCGGATCAATCTTTACGACAGCGGGAGCGGCGACGGGAGCAGGCGCGGGCTTGGGCGGGGGCGTCGTGGGAGAAGTAAAAGCAGGCGTCACAGCGGCAGCGGGTTTCGGAGCTTTTAGAGAAGCAGATGCTCCTGCGGGCACCTGTCCGAAATTTTTGTTCAGGTCACGTATTTCCTGGGCACTCACTCCATGCGTGACATACTGCCAGCGATCGTTATCCGGATTTTTCGTCCACTTACCGACAATGTACATGTCATGCGATTTCCCGTACGCAAAGATGGTCCAGCCATCATCTTTCTTTTCCTGCACATCTCTCAGCTTGTTCCCGTATTCGGGATCGAAAGCCCGAACCCTGCTCAAAATAGTGACCTGCTCATTCTGTGTGACAGGCTCAAAGTTCTCACTGCCCCGATAGTTACTCTCTCCACAATAGAATTCCGTGTAAATCTTCTGCCCGAGCTCCTCGCCGCGACGCGCTATGTCCTCCCGCTCCTCATCCCTGATAGCCTTCTCATAGTTAGCTTCCAGATGATTCATCTCATCATGCATGCTCCGGATCTCAGCGGGTTCTTCTGTCCATGCCATCTTCGATGGATCTTCGCCTTTTTGTTCCAGTAACTGCTGAATCGCAAATTTCCGCGACATGATCTCGTCAAGCACTTTGATGTACTCATCGTTACTGAGCGGTTGAACCAGCTCATTGCTTCCGGCTTTCTTCTCAATCAATTTCTGAAGACGCTTCAGTTCATCATCCTCGTTATACTGCGATGAGAGTGATTTGTTGTTTGTCATTTTTTCTAGTCATTATAGCATTTTTAGTCTTTTTTCGGAAGATCAAAAGAAGCCGACTCTGAAGGCAATAAAACCCATCCCGACAACTGAGGAAACAATCAAAAGCACAGCCAAAGGAGCATTGCTTTGATGAGCGGAAACTGTACGCGATTGAAGATTCGTTTCAATCAATTGCCCCTTTAGCAAGTCAAGCGCACCGCTCATTTCTTCCTGTGCCGTACCAGAGCCATTTTCCCCCTCCTGTAGATCAGTTTGATACCTCAAAGTCAGCCCGACTGATCGCGGTCCGGAGTTCAGAGCAATCGAAGCAGATGCCGGTGACTCTTTTGAATACAATCTTTGATCAATACATATATTTTTCGCTCCCGGAGTCGGACCGGAAGCCATGCACCAGCTATCAGCCGATGAAGCAGAATTTTGATCAAAATTTGTATTCGATCTTGCAATCGACTGACCTTTCCTCGCCTTCTCATAATTCATCTGATCGCCAAAAGATCCGTCGGGTGACGTCAGCCGGACTTCATCACCCGAGTCATTCAGTTTTAGCCCTGACTGCTGCGCATAAACGCTGAGATACTCACCGGCATTCATCCAGCTGCCCTCTGGAAATGTGTACGGTTTACTTCCACCATTCTTCACGTCATCCAAAATCCAGTTGCCCAATGGCACTGAAACTGAATTTGGGTTATAGATTTCGATCCATTCGTCTTCGCCTAACTTAGGCGCTGGATAGATTTCACTTAGGTAGATGGGCGACACGACTACCTTGCCCGCAGCCGCGGAGGGCTGCTGCTGGGTAATTGAATTTTCAGCCGCACCCGTCCCTGGGTGCGGAATGGATGCATTATCAATGGTCCATATCCCCCTCCCCTCCCTCCTCGCCTCCATTTCATAAGCCAGATACTCAGTTTCACGCGAAGAAGGAAACCGGAGATACACCCGCGCCAGACCTGCCCGCAGAAGTTCCTGCTGCACATCTTTCCCTTCCACAAAAAGAAAAGCGAGGATCCGTCCATACACATCCGTTTTATTTGAATTAAATTGTAGTTCAATTTTTTTGTTTCCGGTCAGGGCTTCCAGAAATTTCTTCGCTTCAAAAGAATACAGTTCTTCTCCATGTGAATCATGAGTAATCTCCGGCGCATCGATGCCGAGCAGCCGAATCGTAATAATTCTTCCGGCATTGTCATCTCGAGCGGAGACGAGAGACTGAACCACGATGGTATCCCCATCAATCACCCGCACAACGGTAAAACCCGTGCCGCTAAGCGTTGAAGCTTGCTGAGGAAGATACACCTTCCCCTCCACCGCCTTCTCCCATTGAATAAGCGAACGAAGCTCTCCGGAGGGGTCTTTCAAGCGAAGAGCGCCCTTGGTATTTATCAGGGCCCACTTGCAGACATCTATCTGAACTTTCCTCTTCCCATAGGGCTCAATCGTTATCTGATCCAGTGGGCAACTCTTGTTCTGGGTCGCCTCAACAAGGTTCCATCCTGTGAGGGTCACCTTCACGGCAGAGGTATTCTCGATCTCCACCCACTCCTGATGCGCATCTAATCCCTTGGGGTTCGGGAGGGCACCGGTCATCAAGATGGCAGAAAAATCCTTACTCGCGCCGCCCCCCGCAGCCGGGGACGGCTGCTGCTGGGTTGCAGGGTACTGCTGCTGGGTTGCCGGGTTTTGTGAAGGCACGCTGCTCCATGACGAAGCAGAGCTCGATTGTCTGCTTGAGCTGGAACTACTCCTCTTCTCATAAACACTTATCGTGATACTCCGTTCCACTGTATTAATACAATAATCTCTCACTTCCAGACGGACGGTGTACTGCCCGGGGTCCTCGAATGTATGGCTTGGCGGGTTGCAGCTGGTCGTCCGGAACCCGTCCCCGAAGTCCCAGGCACATTCAGCCGACGACTGGATGCTCTGGTCTATCCGGGACGTCAGATTCACCGTCACCTGCTCCTCGCCGGAGGTTGTGCCCGACTGAACAACGATATCGGCGTTTGCCGGACGTCTTTCATTTGGGGCGCTTTCCGTCGGAACACAGTACGCATGGATGGCCCTATCAGCAGGACTCCGGCCAATACTCACCCCTTCGGGGACTTCAAAGTAGGGTAGGGCATCGATCACGGTGCTTCCCTGCCTCAGAACGATTGTTTTTCCTTTGTTATCGAGTGCGATGCCCGTAACGGTTCTCCGTAGTGCCTGAAACACTCCCGACGAAAGGACGAACGGTGCGGGAAAACGGTAGGAAACCGTTGAGCCCGACACCGAAAGCGTCCAGCCGGCGATATCAACGGCCCCGGAACCAGTATGGGCGATTTCGATCCATTCGTCAGTATCAAGTCCGACGGGGTTTGGAAGGACTTCGGAGATGATGATCAAGGGCACCGAGGGGACCAAGGAGGAAGATAATGAAGAATCTTGTTGAGAAGAGGATTCTGAAGAAAAGATAGCATCGCTGCTCTGCTGCGAACTTTGGTCCGACGATGAAGCGGAACTCGCTGAGGATGAAGCTTGTGGCAGAGAACCTGAAGCAACGGACGATTCAGCTGAAGAAGAAGCGCCACCATTCGCAAACCCCGGCGTTCCGAAGTTGGAAAATCCTGCATCGAATCCGACGACGGTATCAGCAGTCCTCCAATTCGTTTTCAGCCCTCCATCAAAAGAAAAATCCACTCTTTCCATGCTGGCGCGTATTCCGCCACTTGTGTTGTTCAATCCTGCCATCGGTTCCCCTATTCCGTCATCGGCAAGGTCAACGACAGTACCTTCGGCATCGCGCAGCCGCAGTAGCAGCTTCGTATTAAGCAAACTGAAACCGGTTTCGACGTAGTCGGGATTCACAGAAAGCCGCGAAGCGGGCTCCGCAAAATGGCTGATCAGAAGGTATTGCCCGCACAGGAGGCTGGTTCCTTGCGCAAAGCGAATGATCGGCACCTCGACACTACTGGAGTTAAGAACCGTGAGGGTGGCGCCGCTCAGCGACATCGAGGAAGCACAATCGGCATAGCGTGGGTCGCGGGTCAACTCGACCCATTCATCGGACGTCGAGAGGTCGGAACCCATCCACATGATTTCGTTGATGAGGAGTTTGGCGGAGGCGATGGAAGGAATGCAAAACAACAGGAAGCAAGAGATGACTGTAGCATTCATCCATCTCCCCGCGGGGCCCCGTTTCCGGAGCGGAGGTTCATGAACCTCCGCTCCGGAAACGGCAGAGGCAATGTGGCGATAGATAAATTGAATCATGCCCCCATTCCACAACACCCCCGATCCAAAAGAATCCCCTTCACCATCACATTCTTTCTCCCCCTCCGACTTTTCCGCATGCTCCAGCATCACAATACCGTTCTGTCACGGGGTAGAACGGTCACGCCATACTTCTTGCAGCAGGCAATCTTTGTTTTTCGCTTCAATCAGGGATGATCCCTTCCTGAAGCCATCCTTTCGGCCTCGCATAGGAATAAGACAGGCGCTACAATAGCTAAGAACGTCGTCATTCGACATCGTTCTGGCCTTTCCATGCATTCCATTTCCCTCTCCCTCTGGCTTCTCCCTGGCATCGCTTTTGCCGTGTGCATACTTCGATTCAAACCATTGAGAAAGCTTCGGGGCGTTCCCCTCCCCTCCTATGTCACTCTACCTGCTGATAGGACTCATTCTCGGTGCCGCTGCGGGACTCGCGGTCGGCCGGTCGGTCTTTGCTAAAGGCAAAGGCATCAGCCGCGGTCTCCAGACGGAAATCGACAAATACCAGCGCGAACTGGATGAATTGAAGGTGAAATTGTCGGAAGCGAAGAGTGAAATCAAAACCGCCGAAATCGAGGCGAAGGCGACGTCCAAGGAAATCCTGAGCGATGCGCGGATTAAAGCAAACGAAATGCAGACGCAGGTCGAGAAGGATGCCGCGCGCGTCGAGGAGAAGGAGAAGCTGCTCGACCAGAAAGTGAAGGAAGTGGAGCGGCAGAATGAAGTCCTCAAGCGCGAGGAGACTGAAGTCACAGCGCTGAAGGCAGAGTTGAAGGATGCCCAGACGCAGCACCGCACGGCGCTCGAGAAAGTTGCGAAGCTGACAACGGAAGAAGCGAAAACAGAATTGAGCAGTGAACTGGAGAAGGAATTCAGCGGCTACTTTGCCGGTCAGGTGAAGCTGATCCGCGAAAAAATGGAGGAGGAGGTCGAGGAAAAAGCGAAAGACCTGATGGCGCAGGCAATGCAGCGCTACGCGTCGGAGGTGGCGACAGAGTCGACCGCAACGGTCGTGCAGCTGCCTACCGACGACGTGAAAGGAAAGATCATCGGCAAGGAAGGCCGCAACATCAACGCATTCGAAATGGCGACCGGCGTCGACGTGATCATTGATGACACGCCGGGAGTGATCGTGCTTTCCGGATATGATCTCGCCCGCCGCTACGTCGCGAAGCTGTCGATGGAGAAACTCATTCAGGACGGCCGCATCCAGCCGGCGCGCATCGAAGAAATCGTCGGGAAGATGAAAGAGCAGGTCGGAAAAATGATGCTCGAGTTCGGCAAGCGCGCGACGGAGGAACTGGGCATCGTCGGCTATCCGCAGGATCTTTTAAAGATCATCGGACGCCTGCGTTTCCGCACCAGTTACGGACAGAACGTGCTGAAGCACAGCGTCGAAATGGCCGGCATGGGACGCATCCTCGCAGAGGAAATCGGCGCAGATCCGTCGATCGTCACTGAAGGGTGTCTGCTTCACGACATCGGCAAAGCGCTCGATCATGAAGTCGCGGGAACGCACGTCGAGATAGGAGTCGAAATCTGCAAGCGCTATAAGATCCGTCCCGAGGTCATCCACTGCGTCGCCGCCCATCACGAAGATATTCCGATGGCCACACCCGAGGCCTTCGTCGTCGCAGCCG
>ORMF012437451.1_pt1 | contig 12466 bp, 13 predicted proteins | sample 1779871 | NCBI WGS metagenome assembly ORMF01 (sample SAMEA104232316, study PRJEB22302) | groundwater metagenome | biome: forest; feature: aquifer; material: groundwater | place: USA | collected 2011-08-07 | depth 5.4 m | reverse complement strand
TAAAGAATTTGAGATAGTCGGACAATGACTCTTCAGTTAAACCCTTTTCCACAGCTTGTTTGACAAGGATTTCGTAGCGATGTTCACGCTGGGCACCGGTGGTGATCTCGACTCCCTTGTAGAGCAAGTCAAACCCTTTGGTTAGGCCGGTCTTCTCATCTCTCATGTGATAAAAAGCACGAGTCGTAGTGGGATAATCCATGACAAAGACAAAATCACTGCCCGTTTCTTCTTTAATTATTTTGCAAATACCCCTCTCTTCGTCGGGTGATAAATCCCCAACTTTTTCACTCCCTATGCCAGCGGCCTTGAGTTTGACTTTGGCGTCACTTAGCGCAATTCGCACAAAGGGGACTTTAATTTCTTCGTCCATTAATCCTGCTTTTTTGAGGCTAGAAAATCCTACCTTTAACATAGCTTCTTCGCTGTCCATGATGTCGTGATGAGAATTGATATAGGCAATCTCAAAGTCCCAGCCGGTAAACTCGGTCATGTGACGAGTGGTGAAACTGAGCTCAGCGCGGAATACTGGACCCACCATGAATATTTTTTCAAAACCACTAGCCATGGCCATTTGTTTGTAGAACTGGGGCGACTGAGCTAGATAAGCTTTGGTCTCGAAGTATTTGACTTCAAATACCTCTGCTCCACTTTCGCTCGCGACACTCATAAAAGCTGGAGAGTAAAGCTGAGTAAAGTTTTCTTTGGCAAAATATTCTCTGACGCCTTGCTCGAGTACAGTCCAGACTTGGAAGATTTTGTGGGATTCTGCTTTGCGTAAATCTAACCATCGCCAATCGAAACGATTGGTGACATCGACATCGGCTGATCCTTTTTCTTCGGCCACAGGAATCGGTAGTACTGAGTCGGCAGTGGATAAGACCTCGATACTTGCACACTCTATCTCCAAGCCTTCTGGGGTTTGGTTGGTTTCTTTGGCTGAGCCCACAATACTAACAACTGACTCGGTGGTGAGGGATTTGATGATGGTAAAGGCAACAGTGTTGCTACCCAAGATAACTACTTGCACAGAGCCAGACTCATCACGTAGACGGAGGAAAGCGATCTTCCCTTGGTTGCGTAGACTATGGACAAACCCGGCAATAGTGATTGATTTTCCAATATTAGCTTTTAGATCTTTAACTTGAATTCTTTGCATAGTCATGATTATAGCTTAGAGAGCTGGGATGATCCAGTTGTGGTGAGCGTAGGCCCAGTTGATGAGAGTGGTTGAGTCGCCAAAGCGATCAAGGGAGCCTAGCACCACGACTACAATTTGGTGACCGTCACGCTCGACAAAGCTGACGAGGCACTCTCCAGCATTTGTCGTCCAGCCGGTTTTGAGACCAATCATGCCTGGGATGACACCGAGGAGTTCGTTGGTGGTTTCTAAATCGTGAGAAATAGAACTGGTGATATCTGTGATAACAATACGCTTTGTTTGTGCCATCTGCGCAATGATTGTGTTTTGCATGGCGTAGGCGGCTAAGACCGCCAGATCGCGGGCAGTTGTTGAGTGCCCATACTGTTCTACCCCGGAGGGGTTTTTGAAAGTAGTATGGTCAAGGTGTAGTTCTTGAGCTTTTTGGTTCATAGTAGAGACAAAAGCCGTATAGCCTCCCGGGAAATTTTCGGCTAGCGCAAGGGCAGCGTCATTGCCGGAGTGTACGAGGAGTCCATAGAGAATATTTTTGATGATGATTTGCTCACCCCGCTCTAGCTTGATAGTCTGACCGATAGCGCGATCCTCATTCTTGGCTTCAATTATCCGAGCGTGATCTGACCAATAGTCTGGAGCTACGAGTGCGGTCATGACCTTGGTGATCGAAGCCGGCAATGTCAACATGTCGCGACTTTTGCTATAGAGAATAGCTTTACCCTCCGCGTCTTCGATCACCACGGCGCGAGCAGAATGATATGGAATTTTGGTGCCATCAGATTGTGGGTAGAGAATGGGAGTAATGATCGGCAGAGTAGATGCGCGAACAGGACCTGGGTTTATCACGATAGTTTGGAGCGAGTTTTGACCAGGATACAAAAAAATCAGAAGCAAGAAGCTTGAAATCAGAATTAGTCGATCAGTAGATAAATTATTTAAACTGGAGAGAAACTTGCGAAATAATTTAAAATTCCACATAGTTGCCTATTAGCTGGAGAGATTCTTTGTCTCGCCAATTATTAATGTCGAGAGTGGCGATCACGGACTTTAAATTTTTGAGCGGATATGACTCTTTGGAGTTAAATAGCATGAGTTCACGAGTAGTTCCATTTTGCTCGACTGTGAGTTTGCGATGTTTGCCTTCTGCTCCTAATTTACGATCTTCAATAACGGCCAAGTCGGTAAAAATAAATTTGGGTTTTTGGTTCCCCATACCAAACGGCTCGAGAGAGTGAATCATTTTCGCGAGTGCGAGTGAAGTGGAGAGGAGAGAGAGTGCAAGATCAGCAGAGTGGTGTTTGACTAGCAAATCATCGGAAATGATTTTGTCTCCTAGAGTTTCCAATTCTTTGGTCATGGCTTTGACTTGATCTTTGGCTAGACTAAATCCGGCTGCTTGGTCATGACCGCCCAATCCCAGGAAAGGAGTTTTGAGTGAGCGTAGCATAGCGGTGATATTGACTCCGTAGATAGAGCGGGCGGAACCCTTGATCACCTCGCCGTTATCACTCATTACAATCTCAGGGCGATGGAACATCTCGGTCAGTTTGCCGGCGACCAGTCCAATCACCCCCTCATGATAATCACCAATAATCACGATAACTGAGTGGTCGAGAGTCGTACTGGATGCAAGTTTGAGAGCGCGGTCAGTATATTCCTGACGATCTTTATTGTGAGACTCAATTTTTGCAGCCAGCTCACTGGCTAATTTAATATCGTTGGTACACAATAGGCGGAGAGCATCGAGGGGATTGTAAATGCGCCCGGCGGCGTTGATGCGGGGAGCGATACCAAAGCTAATATCATAGGTCGTGAGTGATTTGTCACTAACTCCCATGGCCGCTTTCATAGACAAAAGTCCTGGTCGTTTGGTCGTGGAGAGAGCTTTGAGACCAGGTGCACAAATCGCGCGATTAAGTCCGGTGAGGGGCATCATGTCGGCGATGACCCCGATCGTAGCGAGATCAAGTAGTTGCATAGCGGGGTCACCAAGGAGATACATCGCAAAAATCCAAGCAATTCCAGCTCCAGAAGTAATGAGAGTATGAACTATGGAGTTGGCGGGGGGAAGAATAGTCTCTACTTGGTGATGGTCGGTGATAATTACATCAATACCCGCATCGTGAAATGTTTTGATCCCAACGTGAGCCACAATCCCGGTGTCGACGGTAATAATAAGTTTGGGAGAGAAAGTAGTGTTTGACAGAACTTCGGCCACGGCTTTGTCTGACAAACCATATCCGTGCTTATGACGGTCGGGGATAAAGGGAAGGATACGGGAGGACGACTTGACCAGTCTGGCGTAGGCCGTGATTGCTTGCCACATGATCGCGGTGGCCGAGACGCCGTCGGCGTCGTAGTCGCCAAAAACACAGACGCCATGTCCTGCTGACAAGTGTAGATCTAGGAGTTTTTTAGTTTTGGCTAAAAAAGTTTTTTTGAGACCGGATTCTTTGAGTAGATAGTTTAGCGTAGGTTTGGGAGGATGGAGAAATGATTCTTGCTCGCTCTTAGTTTTGTATCCGCGGCTCTGTAGAATAGCCCGGAAGATCTCCTCGCTACTTGCCCCATTTTTTATCGTTGTCTTAACTTTAATTTCTGCCATATGTTTTTTATTCCGTTGAATCGATTCAACGGAATGTCTATATTACCTCAAACTATCCCTAAGCTGACGTGATTTGAGCCGAGTAATTTTTTCGTGACCGGCAATTTTCCAGTTACGATACTTTCCTGGGGGCAATTTATCCAAAACTGACTCTATTTGATCGAAAAACTTTTGCCAATCTTTTTTCATGTCAAGTAAACCTAAAGCTTTGTTCGTAGCTGGACTGGCGTTTTTTAACCAACTACTAACGCTCATGACTGCTGAGTTGCTGACAAATAATGTATCTTTGATATGTTCGACCGTCTGACCACGCATAAGGAGCACCATGATCATAAATCGTTTACTAAGCATAATTTTTTCAGTTGGAGTTAGGAAATCATGAAAGAATTCTTGAAAAGAACTTCTCGCTGGAATTAGAGTGATAAATTGACAAAACTCTGCGTAAATCAATTCAGCCATTTCCGGCTGAAGTCGATGTTTGGATACTTGTGTCATAATTTGTTCCGTTGTATCGATTCAACGGAATATATTGATTGATAATGTATACATGATACACTGTCTAGCCTGTGATAGACTAGCTTTATGAAGTACAAATTTGATGCTGGGGTGGTAAAAATTGTGGAGACGATAGAGAAAGCTGGGTTTGAAGCGTGGATTGTGGGAGGGGCGGTGCGCGACCTACTACTAGATATCCCCTCCTCGGACTGGGATGTGACCACTAACGCGACTCCGGAACAAATAGTACCGCTATTTAGCGAGAGTTTTTATGATAACGAATACGGAACAGTAAAGGTGGCGGGTAAACATATTAGAGAACAATTTAAATTAGCCGAAGGCGTGATTGATGACTCTGTTCTCTATGACATCACCACTTACCGCTCAGAGTCTGAGTATAGCGACAAGCGTAGGCCGGATAGTGTTGAATGGGGAAAGACTGTAGAAGAAGATCTTAAGCGGCGCGACTTTACTATTAATGCGATTGCTATTAATCTACGCGGGGAGATTATTGATCCATATGGCGGGCAAGATGATCTCAAAAATAAATTGATTAAAGCGGGGGGGGACCCTTGTGAGGGATTTGAAGAAGATGCACTGCGGATTATGCGGGCGATACGACTCTCATCTCAGCTCGGGTTCATGATTGAGGATAAAACGTTAATAGCTCTCAAAGAAAAAGTGCCAAATCTGAAGGAAATTTCGTGGGAGCGAATCGGAGCGGAGACGATGAAATTACTCTCCACGGAGCACAGCGCTGACGGGATCCAACTGATGGTCAATACGGGAATCATCGAAATTGTGATGCCAGAACTACTGGCTATGAAAGAAATAAAACAAGGCGGGCACCATATCTATGATGTGTATACCCACTGCCTTGAGGCTTTGCGGGTCTGTCCCTCTCCAGACCCGGTGGTGCGGCTCGCCACTCTCATCCATGATATTGATAAGCCGGTGGTATCTAAAGCAGGCGGGGAGCGCGGGGTGACTTTTTATAACCACGAAGTGTCTGGAGCACGGACGGCCAAACGGATTGCCGAGCGACTGAAACTGTCGAAAAAAGATCAGGACAGGATTTTTACTCTTGTCCGCTGGCATATGTTTGTCTACGAATCCAAGATGACCGATGCCTCGATCCGTAGATTTATCCGCCGGGTAGGGAAAGAGAATATCCATGACATGATGGCACTACGTATTGGTGACCGAGTTGGGGGAGGATCGAAGGCTACTAGTTGGCGACTGACGGAGCTACAAAAGAGGATTGGCGAACAGCTCTACGAGCCATTGTCGCTGAAAGATATGAATATAGATGGCGCGGAGATTATGAAAATTTTGAATATCCCTCCTTCCCGCAAAATAGGCGAAATCCTTAATACTTTGTTTGAAGAAATTTTGGATGATAGCTCGAAAAATACGAAAGAGTATTTGGAAAAAAGAGTAAAAGAATTGGCTTAAAGTTCGATTAATTTTTCTTTTCCTTCTTCTTGCAGTGCTTCGTTAAAGAATTTGAGTTTCTTGGGCACGATTTTGTACATTCGGCTTTCGATTTTTCCAGTTTGCATACCCTCGTAGGTGTAATCTGAACTTTCGACTTTGAGCTTGGTGCGCCAAAGGTCTAGGCCGACTCTCACTTCCTTTTCGTCTGTTAGTTGGGTGCAAACTCCAGATAGTTGGAGTCCGGCTTTTTTGCTCATAAGATCTTGGGGTGAGTCGGCGATGGCGACGGCTACTTTGGGGTTATCTATCAATTGCTGGCCGTGGATAGTACTAGGACCAGTCAGGAAGTAAATATTTAGATCGTTATCGGTGGCGTAATAGGCGGTGAAGATCCAGGGGAATTCTCCTGAGGTTGAGGCGGACATTTGGACATGATCAACTAAAAACTTTTGAATATTAGCAAGTTCTGATTTAATGTCTGACATATTCCTCCCTATATAGTTTTTAATGAAATACCACCATCGACGGTTACAATCTCGCCAGTCATGGCATCGTTTTTAAGAATGGCGATTGCCATGTCGGCAATTTCTTCTGGTTGAATCATGCGATTGATAAGTTGCTCTTTGCCGTTTTCTACAAACTGAGCCTCAGTGGTATCTTTCCATAACGGAGTTTGAACATATCCTGGAGCGATGGCGTTAATTAAAATGTTTGGCGCTAAGTTTTTTGCCATTACCTGAGTAAAATGGTTGAGCGCTGCCTTGGATGCTCCGTAGGCAGGTAGGCCTTTCCAACACGCTTTCCCGTCACCATAATATGAGGTTATATTGAGGATTTTGCCTGTGGTCATAAGTTCGACCGCCTTACCTACGCATTGCACGGCTGCAAACAAGTTGACTTGAAATATCTCTTGCCATACGGTTGTGGCATACAAATCTCGTGGCCTGTTAATTCCGGCGTTATTGACTAGAATATCAAGATGATCAAACTTACTATTAATTTCCTTAAATAACTGGTCAACATCCCCTGGCTTGTGAAAATCAGCTTTTATAAAAATAAAATTTTTGTCATTTTCTTTCGGTTCTTGAGTATTATAAGTAGCAATAACTGTACAGCCTTGGTCTATTAACGATCTAGCTATCGCCTTGCCGATACCACTACTACCTCCAGTAACTAGAGCTATTTTATCGTTTAATTGCATAGGAGAATTATACACCTGCTATAATTCTCCTGCCTTGGGTAGGTGGATGATCGGGCGAGTCGCAAGATGAGTCAGGAAAGTCCAGACAGCAGAGTGCAGGGTGGATAGCGCAAGCTATCACGGGTAACCGCTAGTTTAGAGCAACAGAGACGAGTCGGCCGCAAGGCCGGGTGAAACGGGCAATCCTCCCCGCTGCAACCGACGACTGGGACGACAAAGACGGTAGCACTCCCGAGTCCCGAAGTTTGCGGGCATAGAGAAATGATCATTGAGAAACAGAATCTGGCTTACTACCTACCCAAGGCGTTTTTTAGTCAATTTCTCCCATACTATCAGGATCGGGGCGGCGGTGAAGGTGGAGGAGTAGGTGCCAGAAACGGTGCCGATGAGGAGCGCCCCAATAAACCATTTGGTGGTGTCGCCGCCCAGCAAGTACATAGCAAGGAGCATAAAGATGATAGTGAGGGAGTTGTTGATACTCCTACCCATGGTCTCTACTACTGCCCGGTTGATGATATCCTCAAATTCTAGATAGCCGTGTTTCTTTTTTAACTCACGAATGCGGTCGTAAACCACGATCGTGTCATGCACGGAAAAACTAAGAATGGTGAGGAGGGCGGTGACAAATAGAGTATCAATCTCGACTGCCATAAAATGGCCTAGAAGACTAAATACTCCAAGGAGCACGAGAGAGTCGTGGAGCATGGCCAAGATGGCTGAGACCCCAAATTTAATATTTTTAAATCTATAAGCGACGTAAAACAAAATGAAGGAGGCAGCAAGGATAATCGCGTAGAGAGTTTTGCGGATGAGCTCACTCCCTAAGGCGGGACCGACGGTGTCGAATGAGAGTTCTTTGACTCCTTCAAACTTGGCTTTGAATGTTTGGTAGGTTTCTCTGTCCAAAGCCTTGGTGCCGATTGTCCATGTGTCGTTTTTGTGTGAGATAGATTGAATGGAAAGATTATCTTCTTGCGCGATCTTACGCAGATTGTCCTCATCGGTTTGGAGGTCCCAGACGATCGTGGTGCCACCCGTGAAATCGATCGAGGGTTTGAGGCCATATCTAATAAGAGAATATGACCCTGGAATAATTACGGCAAGAGAAATCACAAAATATAGCCACCAGTACTTCATGGGCTGGAGGATCTTTAATTTCTTATCCATTTTAGTTTCCATGGAGGTCTGTCCTTTCGTCTGCCGACGAGCCCTTCTCGACTTGCAGTCGGGAATTCCTTTTAAGGACAGACCTCTGGGGAGAGGTTAAGGCTCTTAACAGGTTGCGAGTAACGAAGATGCCGGGGAAGAGGGAGATGCAGATGCCGAGGAACAGAGTCAGAGCAAAGCCCCTGACCATGCCGGAGGAATTGAGGAAAGTCCAGTCAAAAGGATTAAACAAAACAAAAGTGGTGATGAGGGTGGCGATATTGGCGTCTTTAATGGCGTCCCAAGCTTTGCCAAATCCCAGCTCCATACTACGACTCCAGTCACTTCCTTTCCTGATTTCTTCTTTCATGCGCTCAAAAATCAAAATATTACTGTCGACGGCCATGCCGATCGAGAGGATAAATCCGGCGAGCCCTGGGAGCGTGATGGTAATTGGCACCAACTTGTAAACAGCGAGGGTAAGAAGACCATAAATCACGAGACCGATGTCGGCAATCAATCCGAGCCAGCCGTAGTTTAGGATCATGAATAGCGCCACGAGAGTAAGGCCTACAGCGCCCGCTTTGAGACTACTTAGGACACTAGCGGCGCCCAAGGTGGGTGCAATATTTTGCTGTTTGATGATTTCGATGGGGACAGGCAAAGCGCCGGCGTTTAGAGTAATGACCATGTTTTTGGCTTCTTCGATGGTGTACTCACCGTTGATCACTGCCCTACCGTCACTGATCTGTTGCTGAACGGTGGGAGTGGTGAGGGGAATCCCGTCGAGGAAAATAGCTAAAGGTTTACCCACATTACGACCAGTAATTTCGCCAAATTTCTTCCCACCCTCATCACTAAATTGGAGATTGATTTCGGGTTTGCCGTTTGCTGTACTAAAGCCGACGGACGACTTTTGTAGATCTTTGCCAGTTAGGCCTGTAAGGATAAAATCACCGTAGGTTGCAGAGTCGGTAGCAACTGGAAGCTCGCGAAAATCGAGCGAAGCAGTTTGGCCAATTAAACTCAGGGCTTCGTCAGGATTACTGACTCCAGGCAGGGCCACGGTGATGCGGTAGGTGTCCTGACTCACGATGGTTTTGATTGTGGGCTCGGCCACCCCGTAGAGATCGACCCGCCTAGAGATGATCTCCTTGGCGGAGTCGAGGGCATCTTGGCGATCACCCTGAGCTACATCTTTCATATCGGCCTCGAGAGTAACTTCGGTACCTCCCTGGAGATCAAGACCTTGTTTAATAATTAATTCACGTTTAAAATTGCCAAAATTGATTGAAGGACTGGAAATAACGAAGTTGCCAACCTGATAGTTTTTGGGGGCGTCGATCACGAGGGCAAGAGCAGTCAGGAGGATAATGAGGAAGATATTGCGCTGTAGTTTCATTGCGCTATTTTACATCAAGTTTCAATTGTTTGGTGTGGGGAAACTCTACGGATAATACCTGGGAGGTGGGATTGTAGTCTAGGGCGACTTCATCGCCTTCATCGAGCGCTAAGGCTTTGATGATCACACTGGGGATAATAATGCCTTTAGAGTTGCCGATTTTGGTAATTTTGGTGGACATCATGCCACGAGTTCCTCTTCGTCTCCTACGATCATGATGCGTGAGGCCTCGAGGATACGACTGATGAAGGGATCATTGTGAGTTTTCCTATATAAGAGCTCGGCCTCGGTCATGACTGTGTAGTTGATCTCGCGACTCAACTTGGCTTCCTGTTCTTTGACTAGTTCTGTGAGCTGGGGCATGATGAGCTCGCCAATGAGGAGGAGATCGACGGTATCTTTGGCTCTTGGCATGTGGCGCACGAAGCGTCCGGAGACCATGGCAAACTTGAGCTTGCCTAGCTTCGGCGCTGCTTTGGTGAGGGCTAATCCAAGTCCCGTGGTTTTGCCGATCATGCTCATGAGCTCTTTGTGAAAAAGATAATTTTTGTTGAAGGTGTAGTAGATACGGTTGCCACGATGCTCGTCTTTGACCATACCCACTGACTGCATATGGATTAATTCTCGTCTTACCGCGTTGATTTCTTCGCCGATTTTGCGAGTTAGCTCGCGGATGTAGAACATGTCTTGGGGATCTTTGAGGAAAACCTCAAGTAGTTTGATACGAACTTTGGAAATGATGAAGTCCTGTAAGCTAGCCATGACCTAATTGTACACAAAATGTGTGCTAAATCAATCGATCATACTAGATCTCTCGACTACGCTCAGGATGACGAGAGTGTCATTCTGACCGAAGTGGAGGAATCTCGCTGGATCTCTCGATTCCACTTCGTTTCACTCGAGATGACCCTGGATGTCATTCCGACCGAAGTGGAGGAATCTAAATTTGGTCATAAAGATCTTGATAAGTGGAATTTGCTACATTAATCAAATATTCTTTTTTCATCCTAGACCATTTTTTGAGTTGTTTTTCCCTCACGATGGCACTCTCCATAGTAGGATGACTTTCAAAATACACTAACTTAGAGACGTTGTATTTTTGGGTAAATCCTTTAACGATCTTGCGCTGATGCTGCCAAATTCGTTTTTTAAGATCGTTGGTGACACCAATATAGAGAACTGTATTTGATTTGTTAGAGAGAATGTAAGTAGCTGGATTTTTCTCCATGAATCTATACTACTATTTTTTGACTGAGATCTCTCGACCCAGTTGACAAGCTCAAGGTAGGCTACCCTCATGATGACACGGGAAGACTTTTCGAGACCCCTTTTTGCCACAGTGGCATTGACATTTTATGCAGTGATCTATCAACAAGCTATTATTCTACGATTGAGAGTATGGCTAACCAAACTGTGTTTAAAAAGTAGTATAATGTGTAGACATTAAACAACTTAAGGAGTTATATGGCCGAGCAGGTAGAAGCAACCCCGACCCTAACTAAGACTGAGGATAATAGCTTATTTTGGACTTCTGAAATGATCAACACGTTTGCGGATGTCATACCAAGAGACGTGAAGGAATTAGCGGGTCAGTTGCACATGGTAGCCAGAGATAACATGCCTGTAAGCATAGATGCGGTGAGTGGCGTCCTAGGTAATGGTTTATGGCAACTACATGAAGTCCGGATGGATGCCAAAGACTTTGAATCCACGCTTAATGAAGCAAAAATTACATTGCCACCACGTCTCAAGGAGTTAATCCTTACTAGATCAACGAAAATGGATCCTGAGGGACAGTTGCTATTGGCACAACACTCTGAGTTACTAGCTACAATAACGAAAGAGATTGCACCAGCTGCAGTTTTACGTGCACAGATACAATCAGATAAAGATCTCATCGTTGACAGTGTAGATAGAACAGAGCGTCCTCAACGTATCAAGCTTTATGAACAACTAGACAAAACACTGGAAGATTCCATAAACATGGTTTGCTTCTCTCATTACTTGCAGGAGTTAATGAGGCAGGGTATCAATGACGGCAAGCTTGACCCAACTCACACGGAACTGGCACACCAACTAGATGCGCGAATTCTTGGGGATCGAGGATTTTTAAGTAAAGCTACTCAATACCTATTCAAACAAGGAGTCAGGTTAACAGCGGAAGACTTAAAAACTTGGGGAGGATTAGCAAATTTCCGCAATTCTTTATCTAGTCATACTCACTCCAATTAGTTGTCTTACTTAGCTCTTTCATTCCCTGTGTGGTAGTTAGATATAGGAATTATGTCTGGGAGGACAGATAGATCTGCTCTATCAGTCTAGGTACAATCTCTACAACTTTCTAGATCTCTCGGCTATGCTCGAGATGACGGGAGTAGATCCCTCGACTCTGCTCGGGATGACGTATTAAATCTTAATATGTAACGGTGTTGTCGAGAGGAAGAATCTCGAACATGATTTTGCCGCGGTTGAAGGATAGTTTCTTGCCTTTGGCGTCGGACCAGACCGTACGAGCTTCGCGATCCTTCTTGGACCAGGTAACCTCGGTGGCGGTACCGTCTTGAAAGACTAAGCCCTTGCCGGTTCCAATGACTTCGTAGAGCATGTGTTTGTGCTCGTCGAGGGGGCCTAGCTCTTTGGTGAATTGAACCACAACGACTTTGGCAGTCAAGGTGGAATCATTGTTCAAATCCTTGTGGGCGGATCCGCCATTTTCACGGCTATAAGTGTTACTCCCGGCGTCGTAGGACCAAACTACGTCAAAGTCGTGGTAGCTCTCCCAGAATCCGAAAGAGATTTTATTAACACTCCCCTTCTCTTTAGCATCATCCTTGAAAGTAAAGGGAACAAATTTGTCTTTCCAGTCTAATTTGCCATCAGGAGAGAGATTGGTCCATTTGCGCGTACCACTAGCGTATTTCCAGAGTTTTTCGGTACTACTATACATGGTGTGCTCGGTCGCGACCGTGCGACCTAAGCGCTCGTAATCGCGCCAAAAAGTAGGGAAGCCTATGGAGAATT
>ORMF011559796.1_pt1 | contig 12467 bp, 8 predicted proteins | sample 1779871 | NCBI WGS metagenome assembly ORMF01 (sample SAMEA104232316, study PRJEB22302) | groundwater metagenome | biome: forest; feature: aquifer; material: groundwater | place: USA | collected 2011-08-07 | depth 5.4 m | reverse complement strand
TTCCTCATCTCGCCGCGCCGCTACGGCAAGTCCTCGCTGATCCGTCAGGCGCTCGCCGCCATGGTTCGGCGAGGGGCCCTCACGGTCAACGTCACGGTCAGCGCGTTCAGTTCGTACGTGGCCTTCCTCGAAGGCTACGCACGCGCGCTCGCCATGGCGGAAACACAGGCGAACAAAACGGGATCCTGGCTGCGGGAAGCCATCCGCTCGGCTCGCGCGGAAATCCGGTACGATCCCGATACCTCCTCTCGCCGCGGCATCACCATCGCCTTCCCTACCGTGCGCACCGATCGCGAGACCACAAAGCTCGCCGACGAGATCTTCGCGCTCCCGGCCAGACTCGCCGAAGCCCGCAAGCGCACCGTCGTCGTCGCACTCGATGAATTTCAGGCCATTGGAGGCTTCAACGGCGGGTCCGTCGAGCATGCCTTGCGCGCGGCGGTGCAGCCCCAGCCGGACGTGGCGTACGTCTTCGCCGGGTCGGAGCCAACCCTGATGGAGCGGATGCTCACACCGAAGCGGCCATTCTACAAAGCCGGACCAGTGATGCGCCTCGAGCGGATTCCCGCCGACGAATTTGCCAGCGGCATCGACGCAAGATTCACGCGTTCGGGCATCCGGCCAGAGCCCGGCCTCGGCGCCGCCATCGTTGAACTGGCGGGCAACCTGCCCTACGACGTCCAGCGGCTCGCGCACGAAACATGGGACGACGTCCGAACCGCAGCGAAACGTCGGGCGACTCTCGACGATCTGCATCGGGCACTCCGACGGCTGCTCGCCGAGCAGCACATCATGTTCGAAGCGATCTGGCAACGCCTGACGTTGGCGCAGCGCGCCGTCCTGCGAGCCGTCGTGCTCGAGGAAGGACGCGAACTCCTCTCCGCCGGCGTGCGCGGCCGTCATCGCCTCGGCGGTCCCTCGACCGTTCAGGCCGCGCTCACGGCTCTCCTGCGCGACGATGTCGTGTCTCGAGAAGAAGGACAGTACGTGGTCGTCGATTCGCTCCTCAGGGAGTGGGTCGCGCGACAAACGTACTAGCTAAATTCACCTACACGAACGTCAACCCTGGATTCCTGAAGTCGCCGCCGAGGACCGCGCGGGAGTCGGCGCCGAGCCACTGATCGATGATTCGTGCGTACACCGAGCGGAAATCGGTCTCGTAGTGGATGTCGAGTGAGTTGTTCTCGAGCGTTGCGTTCGAGGCGCCGGGACTGAGGTTTGCTGCGGTGCCATACAAGCCGCCGTTCACGCGACCGCCGATCGCAATCATCAGTGTCGCAGCGCCGTGATCGGTTCCATCGCTGCCGTTCGAGTCGATCCGCCGTCCAAATTCTGAGAACGTGACGAGCAGCGTGTCGTCCAGCAGCCCCTGATTCAACACGTCGTTATAGAAGAGGGTGAGGCCGTCGTTCAGGTTGGCCATGAGGTTGACGTACGAACCCGCAGTATTGACGCCTTGAGCCGAGTGCGTGTCGAACCCACCGGTGGTCACATAGAACACCTTGGTGCCAATGCTCCTGACCATCGCACCTGCCACGGCCTTCATGGCCTGTGCAAAGGCGTTGTTCGCCGGGTAGGTCACGGTGCCGTTGTACGCGCCCACCGTCGTCACGCGATCGATCGTGGCGAGCGCCGCCCGGGCGCTGCCGTACACGAACGCGAGCTCCGGACGATCCACGGGAACATGCGAGCTGATTGAAGCCGCGGTCGCCCGCGCGATGGTCGTCTCGCTGACAGAATTCGGACTCCCGAACGCGTACGCGGATGCACTCGGAATAGCCGGTACGGACACGTGATCCGCCTGGAGCACGCGCGGAAGATCACGCGTGGTGTTCCAGCCGATGAGCGGGTCGAGCGGAGACGGCAGGGCGTCGAGGTAGCGTCCCACCCAGCCAAGCCCGGACGAGTTGGCCGGATCGGCCGTCGACCAGATGTCGGTGCCTTGAAAGTGTGAACGGCTCTGATTCTGATAGCCCGTGCGTTGAATGAGCGCCAGGCGTCCGTTGTTGAAGATCTGCCGGAGACCGGTCAGCCGCGGGTGAAGTCCGAGGGCCACGCGAGACGAATCGCTGCCCACCTGCAGCACGCTTCCAGCAGGCACCGCGATGCTCCCTCGTCGGCTGTAATAGGCCGGATCGTTGTACGGAATCAGCGTGCTGAGCGCGTCGTTTCCACCGCTCAGATACAGCACGACGAGGTTGCGCGTGTGCGCGCCCTGCGCCCGGGCGATATCGCACAGGAACTCGGGAGCCGCGTATGTGACCGTGAACGCGGCGGCTCCACTCCTGACGAACTGCCGCCTGGTGATCTTCATACGAGCTGATACTCCGGCAATCCGGTCACCAGGTGCACGAGGCCGGGCATTTTCACCTGCAACTGCGCATCGCTCGCCGGCCAGGACCCTGTCGCGCGGAGATAGCCGAGCAATGCGTCCCGGACGCCGTTTTCGAGCGGCGCCGGCGACAGCTTCTCGAGCGTGTAGGACAAGAGCGCTTCCGGCGACTCCGCGAACGACGGGCGCCGATCCGTCGGTTTACGGTTGGGCGCGAGGTTGAATCGCTGGTTCGCAGCCAACGTGGACGCGAAATTCATGCGCGTGAGCATGGAGCCGGTCGAGAACCAAGACTTGCCGAGGTCCCAGCCCGCCACATCCGGCGGGTCGTACAGCACCTGGCCCATGCCAGACAACGGACTGAGAGCGTCGTTCGCCGAGAAGCCGCTCCACCCGACTTCCTTCAGCGCTCGCACCACGAACTCCACGGGCCAGGAGTATCGTGCGAAGTACGAACGATCGTCCCAGAACTCGGGCGAGAGCAGCACCTCCCGCATCACGGCCCTCATGTTGTACCGGCTCTGCAGGTAGACCCCCGCAATACGCTTCACGAACGCGTCGCTGACGGATCCGGTTTCCGAGACGAAGAATCTGTACAGCTTCGTAGCGAGATAGCGCCCCGTATCCGGGCTGGCGGCGAGCCCCGCAATCAAATCGAGGCCGTCTTGCATGCCATCGGAGGCCGAGCGCGAGGGAATCGTCTTGCCTCCGCCAGAGTAGATCGGGAAGCTGAAGGTCTTCGCCGTCGTTTCGTGCTGATTCGCGTTGTACACGAACTCGTAATGCTGGCTGCCATCAGGTGCGGACCCGGGCCGTCTCAGATTCCATCCGGTGAACACGCGAGCCGCCGCATACACATCCTCTTCTGTGTAATGGCCGACGCCCATCGTGAACAGTTCCATGATCTCGCGACCGAAGTTCTCTTGCGGCTTCGTGCGCGTGTTGGTGTAGCCGTCGAGCCAGAAGAGCATCGCCGTGTCTTGGGCGACGCTGACCAGAATCTCCTCGAAGTTGCCGAGGGCGTTGTCGCGCAGCATCTCGATTTGTCCACGCACCCTGCCGGGATCGTCTGAAGATTTGGCCGACAGGTAACGGGCGGCCTCCGTTGGTCCGACGAGGCCGTTGATCTTCGAGTACGCGGTCGCGAAGTGATTGTGCCAGAAGAGCGTCATCTTCTCTTGCAGCGAACGGTTGCTGTGCACCATCCGGAAGATCCAGCGCTGGCGCGCCGCAATGATGTTCGATGCGGGCCGGAACTCGCCGCCCGCGTTCGTCGTCCCCGTGTAGCCGGGCCTTCCGATCTTCCCGTCCACATCGTCGGGGATGCGCTCGTAGTTAATCAGATGGTCGATGGCGCCGCGGATGGACAGCGTCCGGAACAGATCGAGCTCGTCGGGCCGTGCCCCGAATCCGGCGCGGCGAAGGAGATGCTCGAACTGCCGATCCAACGGGAGTGCCATCAGCAACCAATCTACGTTGAGGACGTTCTCGTCTACGTTGAGGACGTTCTCGTCTATGTTGAGGACGTGCTCGTCTACGTTGGGGACGTTCTCGTAGGTCCGAGCTTTAGCTCGGGCGTCGGCTCGCTATATCCAGGAACGCACGGACACCACCACCAAGGCCTGCTGCTTAGACAGGCTGCACGATAGAGGGTTACTTTTGGAAGGGGACGCTCCAGTTCAGTGGCCAAGGCTGATGAGATTGGCGAGCAGTTGATAGGCGCCGTCGACGCCCACCGAGAGCTCGCGCCACAGCCCGAGCCCGACATACACCCAGTGTCCCTGTCCGTACGGCGTGTGGACGAGCGCACCGCGTTTCACGCCTCGATTGTTAGGGAAAGGATCCTCCAGTTCGACGAGATCGCGATATCGTGAGTCGCGCTCTCCGAGGAACTGAATCCCGCGCTCCTGAATCCCCCCCTTCCACGCTGCATCGGTGATCTTGTTCGGCACATTGAACACCGGATCCAGGGGCGCCAGAATCGTCACGGGTGCATTTTCGTCGGTCACGCGGCTCCCCGTGACGACCGCTGGGTATGGCCCATACTGCGCCGTGTTGAAGGCCTGGCGGTTGTACTGCACGATGAGCGTGCCGCCGGCGCGTACATAGTCCAGCAGCCGGCTGTTGTTCGCGATCAGGTCCTCGCGTTGTTCGTACACCCGCACACCGGTGACAATGGTCCCGAAGCGCGAGAGATCGCCCCATGCCAGATCGTCTCTCCCGAGCATTTCCACTCTCGCTCCGATTTGCTCGATCGCCTGAGGCACCGCGTCCCCCGTGCCCATGACGTAGCCGACGTTGAGGTTCGGCGACGTCCGCACGTCGATCACTTTCATCCGCACGTCGGCGTCGTGGTAGATGTGCGCCCGGCGTATGTGTGGGTACTCAACGATCTGGAAACCTCGCCGGTTGGGAACGCCAGCCGCGCTCACGCTTGCCTTGAGGTGGTACTCGCCGGCGGCCGCATTCGCCGCAGCATTGATGCGGAACCGTACCGTCTGCGCCTCGTCTTCCCGCGAGAACTTCACCGCCTGCTCGGCTGGCGATGCCGTCCAACCAGTTGGAAGCTCGAGCGTCACGACGCTGTCTGCTGGTCCTTTCGAATCGTTGACAACGATGATGCGGACTTCCCGCCCGCTCGGCGCACTCGGCGCTGGTGCTGCCACGGGCGCGGCTGATGCACCGCCTCGCCCGGGTGGAACCGCTCCACGTCCCGCAGGCGCGGGTGCGGCGGCCCCGCGACCCTGGTTGGCTCGACCCGCAGGCGGCGTGTTGCCGCGACCTTGCTGGCCGGCCGAAGCCGTCGTTGTCGTTGCCGCCGCGCCTGAGGTTGTCGCTGTGGCGCCTGACAGCGGCAAAAGCGAGAAGATCGCCACTTCCGGAGACACCCGCACTGAGTATGGCGGCACGACGAGCACGTCGGACCGCTTCTCGCCGCTGAGCCCGCTGCCGTCGTAGCGGTACTGGATCGACAGGCCGTGGATGACGTCTTCGCGACCAGCAAACCCAAACGTCACCTGCGCGTAGAACGGCGTCGGCCTGTTGGGCACACCAAACGGCGCGTCCGCATCAAACGAATACCGCCCGGCATCACCGGCCCGGTGCCAATATGGTTCCGTCACTCTCGCCGTTGCAGGCACCGTGAATACCGGCGCGCAGCTCGCGATCTCATCCTTGTGCAGGACCGTAACTGGCGCTAATGGTGGAACGGCTCCGCCACGACCGCGGCCGGCGCCGGGCCCACCTCGACCGCCACCCCCAGTCCTTTCGGCCAGCGTACACGTGTTCTCGCCGTCAAACCCCTCGAACCTGACCTGCTTGAGCGTCACATCCGCTGCGCCGCGATTGGCAACAATGAGCGACACACGCACAGGCTGCCCTGGGACCACGACGCCATCGTCCGCGAGCGCTTCGACGCGGACGCCGTCCGCAATCATGATGGCCTGCTGGAATTCCCGCTCCTTCTGTCGCAGACGGAAGTCGATCTCGAATCGACCGCCCTCATCGATTGCGATGCCGCGGAGACGCGAACGGAGCGTACGCACGGCCGCGAGGCCCTCTAATAAGGGTTCGACCGTGTGTTGGTCGCTCTCGGTTTCAAACCGCTTCTGCGCGTTCTGCACGGCCGACGCGATAGCCGACAGGCCGGAAATGAGGTCTCTCGGGGGCCGGACTCCGGCGAACTGCGCGAGGCCGACGATGCTCGTATCAATGGCATCGAAGAGCGTACGCTCGTCGCGCTGCATGTGTCCCGGTATTGGCGATTCGACCAGCTGATAGTCCGACGATAAAGGCCCTGGAAGGCTCAGCAGCTGCTCCGTTCCCTGACACTTGTGCATGCTGCGGGCTTCGCTGCCGATCTCCGAGTACGTCTTGCCAAGCAGGGGATCATAGATGGCGAGATTGGTCGACACTGTACGCGACGTCGTTGGCTGGCTGGCCGGACCCGCCCCGGAACCGCCTCCCCTGCCCGTTGCGATGTAGAACTTCCTCGACTGCCAGGCGCGCAGGCCGTCTTTCAACTGCTCCGGGTACTTGGTCGGATCGGCTGCCTCCTTGAAGGCCTCGCGCGAGAGGATCGAGGCCGCTTGATGGTGCAGCCCGCCGCCGACGCCTTCCGGGTTCTGCGCGACGACGACATCGGGTCTGACCATCCGGATCAGGCGAACATAGTCGCCGATGATTTCGTCACGCCCCCACTTCTGCAGCGTCTCTTCAATGCTGAACGAGTAGCCAAAATCGACGGCGCGCGTGAAATACTGCTCGGCGCCGTCGAAACGATGGAGCGACGCCAGTTCTTCCGTCCGCAGGACGCCCAGGGCCTCAAAGATCTCCGGTCCAATTTCGTTTTGTCCACCGTTGCCGCGCGTCGCCGTCGCCAGCACCGTCCGAAACCCCTGCCCGCGATTGAGCATCACGAGCAGCCCGTTGTTCTCATCGTCGGGGTGGGCTGTCGCCTGCATGAAGATGCCGGTATTGGCCAGGTGGCGCAGCGCGAGCCCCAACGCCACGTGACCCTGTTGATCGTCGAGCGGCGAGACCCGCATCTGGGCATGCAACGTGCTCGCAGACCCGAGCGTCGGCCCGACCTTCAGGCCGCGCGCGAGCCCCTCATTCGTAGGCCCGACCTTCAGGTCGGGCGCCATGCTCACGAGAACGATCAGCGTGGCAACCGCGGCAAGAGAGCGGAGATATGCCATATGAGAACCGGCCTATTATTGATCTTCCGCGGACTGAAGTTGGCGCTGACGAGGTATCCCGTTTCCCGGCAGCTCAGCGCTTAGCGCGAGAAGCGGGCCACTTGCATGTCAGCCACCTCTATTTGCTCGATCGCGGCGGAGCGCTGAGCGCGTCCTCGTAGCACTTCTCGTAAAGGGGCACGATCTTGTCGTCACAGAAGCGTGCCTTTGCCGCCGCGCGCGCTGCCTCGGCCGTACGCTTGTGGAGCGCGGCATCGGTCAGCAGCCGGATGGTGGATTGGGCCATGCCGTCGAGGTCGTCCAGAGGATGGAGAAATCCAGAGATGCCCTCCTCAATCACCTCAGGGAGGCCACCGATATTCGACGCAACGACAGGCACTTCGCAGGCCATGGCCTCGAGCGCGGCCAGGCCGAAGCTCTCCTGTGCGGACGGGAGCAGGAAGACATCGGCCATGGACAGGAGCGGGACCACCTGATCCTGCTCTCCGAGGAAGTCCACGGCGTCAGACAGGCCGAGCACCCGCGCAAGCCGCGACGCCTCCGTCAAGTCGGGACCGTCGCCCACCATCAGCAGCCGGGCCGGCACGCGGGCGCGGACGCGGGCGAACACCTCGATCACGGCGAGGATGCGCTTGACGGGGCGGAAATTCGAGACGTGCACGACGAGCTTCTCCCCGCGCGGCGCGAGGCGCGCGCGCAGGTTCGAGACCTCCCGCCGGCGATACGTGGCGCAGTCGAGGAAATTCGGAATCACCCGAATCTCTCGGGTCACACCGAGCTCGCGGAACGTGTCGGCCTTGAGGCTTTCCGACACAGCCGTGACCGCGTCCGACTGCTCGATCGAGAAGGCGACGATCTCCGAATACGACCGATCGCTGCCGAGCAGCGTGATATCGGTCCCGTGAAGCGTCGTGATCACCCTGGGTACGCATCTCCCGTCTTTCGCGGAGGCCAGAATCCGCTGCGCTAGGTATGCCGCCGTGGCATGAGGAATGGCGTAATGCGCGTGAACGACATCGAGCCGTTCATCGCGTGCGACCTGGACGATCTTGTTCGCGAGCGACAGCAGATACTGTGGCTCCCGAAACAGCGGATAGCTCGGGGTCTCGACGCGGTGGAACGAGAGGCCCGGCTGGTAGTCGCCCAGGCGGACAGGCATGTCGCTACTCAACACGTGGACGCAGTGTCCGTGCGAAACGAGCTTCTTCCCCAACTCCGTCGCGATGATGCCGCTGCCCCCGACGGAGGCATAACAGACGATGCCGATGTTCATCGAATCAGCCTAGCCTCCGTCCAGGGCCACTGCGGAACTCGCAGAGAACACAGAGCTTGGGTTTTGCTGCGATGTCCGCGTGTTCTGCGGTGATCGTGGGCAGGTTCACTTCAAGAGACTCTTCCGCGCAACAGGCTCGCGGACGACGACCCCCTCTGCCCATCGGAAGCCGGCGAGCGCGCCGAACTGCGCGTCGCGGCTCTCGATACGTTGCCGGAACAGCGGCGAGTTCAAACGCGTCTCTGACGTCCACTTGCCAGCCTGAAACTGGCTCGCGTGGCAATCGAGCGCCTCGCGCTTCCGCTCGTAGTAGTCGGACACATCAACGACAAACGACGGAGTGCCACTCTCGTTGAGGAAGTAATAGCAAATCCAGTCCACCTTCCAGGGATCGCCCGGCACCGGGTACCGCCGCAGGCCGGCGTTGAATGCCGCCTCGGTCAACAGTTCGCTTGCGGCGATGTGATCCGGATGGCGGTCCGACCAATACGGCGCCGCAATGGTGCGCGGGCGATGACGACGGATGAACGCGACCGCGTGATCGAGATGCGCGGGATCCTTGCCGATCCCGCGATCGGGCAGGCGCAGATTCTCTCGCCACGTCGCTCCGAGGACGCGGCACGCGGCCTCAGCTTCGGCCAACCGTTCCTCCACCGTTCCATTGGTGCCCATCTCGCCGGCGGTCATGTCGCACAGCCCGACGCTGCAACCTTCTGCGGCGTGGCGCGCGATCGTCCCGCCGAGTCCAATCTCGAGATCGTCCGGATGCGGACCGAACGCGAGGAGATCAACGGACATGGCCGTACCGATTGAACCCGAAGGCCTCGTCCGCGGGATCACGCTCGTCCAGAAAATCGCGCAGCAACAGGCGGGCGGCCAGATACGCACTCGTCACACTCGGGCTCGAGTCGCCAAATGCAAACAGATGGTGCGGATAGTTTCTGTGAGCGCCGATGTACGGCAGACCGTCCGCGGTTCGCGCGTAAGGATTGTCCCAGCCATGGGAGGGAAGGATGCCCGAGATGTCAGGATACATCGTCGACAGCTCGTACATCAGCTGCCCGGTGCGCTGGACGATCGTCTTGCCCCTCAGGCGATCCACCGGTGTTTCGCCATCGGCACCCGAGACGAGCAACCGATCATCGTCCATCCAGCGCACCATGTGGGCAGGCGTCGCAAGGTCTCGGACCACCGTCGCATGGTCGCCGAGCGGCTTGCGGATCTTCGCGGGAATGGGAGCGGTCAGTGCGAGAAACGCACTGCGAAACCAGAAATGCCGCCTGAGAGCTTTGAACAGGGCCGTGGGCATGCCCGTGGCCACGATGACACGGCTGGCGCGGATGACACCGCCCGCCGTGAACACGTCAACAGACCTGCGTCCAAACGTGATGCGCCGCACGGGCGTGCGCTCGAACAGGACGGCCTTGCGCTTGACGGCCTGGGCGGCCAATCCAATCGCCGCGCGATACGGATCGAAGGTGAATCCCTCCCGGCTCCGGACGCCACCAGCCGAGGTCATCGCCACTTCTGTCGCCACGGCTCGGGCGTCCACGAATGACGCATCGAGACCGGCGTCGCGCCGCCCCTTCTGCTCGCGCTTCAGGATGGTCGTCTGCTGCGGCGTCGAGGCCAGGAGCAGACTGCTCGCCGGCTCGAGATCGCACGTCACGTTCAACCTGCGGAGCAGCGATCCGAAATCGAGCGCCGCACGGCGCCACCCCTTCCAGACGTGGCGCGCCGCGCGTCGGCCAAGCGCCTTCTCGATCTCGAGAAACCCGAGGCCTGGATCGCCGGCAATCCACCCGGCGGACGATCCGCTGCTGGCTCGCCCGATCTGGTCTGCCTCGATCAGGGCGACATTGACGCCGGCGGCCGCGAACACGTACGCGGTCGTGCAGCCGGTGAGCCCGCCCCCCACGATGGCGACGTCGAGACGGTTGTTCTTGAGTGACCCGCGGTGCCGGGGATACGAGGGCGCGCGTGAGCTTGGGTATTCGGCCACCCACGGCGAGCGGCCGTACTTCGTCGACTTAGCGGGCGTCGGCATTGACGGGCATTCTACCTGTCATCATCCTGCCTTCAAATTCTACGTGCTAACATCCCGCCGTTCATCCATCCCTACGTAACGTAGGCCTGACGTAGTAACGTAGGCTCGGCGTAGACCCGAGCAGACCTGACGTAGGCCCGAGCAGACCTGACGTAGGCCCGAGCTTTAGCTCGGGCGCCAGACGGCGTGCAGCTTCGGCTCGGGCGTCGCATCGAACCGTATGCGGATTGCGATTCTCGGCAGCGGCGGGGTTGGCGGCTATTTTGGCGGGCGGCTGGCTGCGGCCGGCGCGGACGTCGTCTTCATCGCCCGCGGCGCACATCTGGCGGCGCTTCGGGAGCGGGGGCTCCGCATCGAGAGCCCACTTGGCAACCTGTACCTGCCGCACGTCCACGCCACTGACGATCCCGCGGCAGTCGGACCCGTCGATCTCGTCTTCTTCACCGTCAAACTCTACGACACCCAGTCCGCGGTCGGCCTGCTGCCGGCGCTTGTCGGAGAACACACGCTCGTGGTGCCGTTTCAGAACGGCGTTGACAGCGTGAACGTGCTCACGCCAGCGGTGGGACGCCCGCATGTGGCCGGCGGTACGACGTACGTCTCCGCTGTGATTTCCGAACCGGGTGTCATCCGGCACACCGCCATGAACCGGCTCATGTTCGGCCCACTCACCCCGGTGAGGTTGCCGCTGCTCGAGCAACTGCTCCACCTGGCGCGAGCGGCAGGCATCGACGCTGTGCTCAGCGACACGATCATGGTGGACATCTGGGCGAAATTCGCGCGGCTGACGGTGTTCAGCGGTATGACCGCCGTCACGCGCTGCCCGATCGGACCGCTGATGGCAGACCCCGATCTACTCGCGATGGTCCACGCCGGTCTTCATGAGTCGATTGCCGTGGCGCGGGCCAGGCAGATTCCGCTCGCGGCAAGAATCTTCGACGACATCGTCGGGGCCATCGGCGAGATGCCGCCGGGCACGAAGTCGTCCATGCTGGAAGACCTCGAGCGCGGCCGCCCGCTCGAACTGCCCTGGCTGAGCGGTGCCGTTGTGCGAATTGGCGAAGAGACCGGCGTCGAAACCCCGACTCACCGGCTCATCGTCACCTTGCTGAAGCCGCACGTGAACGGGAGGGCGTAACCCTCTATTCCTCAGGCACCGTCAGTACCAGCATGCCTCCCACTATCACCACAGTCCCGATCAACACCAACCCCATGGCAAAACTGCTCGTCCGATCCTTGACGTATCCGAGCAGATAGGGGCCGACGAAGCCCCCGATGTTCCCCACGGAGTTGATGAGCGCGATGCCGGCGGCCGCGCCCGCGCCGCCGACAGAGGACGTCGCGAGCGTCCAGAAGGGTCCGAACATCGACGCCAGGCCAATCATCGCGATCGACAACATCATCATCGACGGGGCAATGCCGTGCACCAGGGCTGTCGCGATGAACGCCGCTCCGCTCGTCAGCGCCGCCAGCGCGACGTGCCAGCGCCGTTCCCCCGTTCGGTCCGAGTGGCGGCCGGCGATCACCATAGCGATGGCGCCGGCGAGGTACGGAATGGCGCTCAACAGGCCGATCTCAAAGTCGCTCCCGCTGTAGGACGCCTGAATGATCTGGGGCAGAAAAAATCCGAAGGCGTAGAGCGCGACGGGAACCGTGAAGTACACGGCCGAGAGCAGCCAGAGCCGACGGCTCGCAAGGGCCGCGTGAACCGAATGCGTGTGCGGCGCTCGAGCCTCCTCTGCGTGAAGGTGCTCGACGAGCGCCGCACGCTCAGGGTCCGGCAGCCACCCTGCGTCCTCAGGCCGGTCGATGAGCACGCGCAACACCACGACGCCCAGCAGCACCGCCGGCACGCCCTCGAGCAGAAACAGCCACTGCCACCCGGCGAGCCCGGCCCTCCCGTTGAGCGACAGCAAGGCCCCTGACAGGGGACCGCCGATGATTCCGGCGGAAAGGGTCGCCGTCATGAACGCCGCAATCGTCCGCGCGCGCTCACGCGCCGGCACCCATCGCGTCAGGTAGAAGATGATGCCTGGGAAGAACCCCGCCTAGGCGACACCGAGCAGGAATCGGAGGACGGCGAACATCCCAGCGCTCCGAACGAACATCGTCGCG
>ORMF011380364.1_pt1 | contig 12467 bp, 10 predicted proteins | sample 1779871 | NCBI WGS metagenome assembly ORMF01 (sample SAMEA104232316, study PRJEB22302) | groundwater metagenome | biome: forest; feature: aquifer; material: groundwater | place: USA | collected 2011-08-07 | depth 5.4 m | reverse complement strand
TAGCAGCGGCCGCGACGGTGACCGACCTCAAGGCGGCGCATCGCAACGGCCAGACCTTCATTACGTTCACCAAGAACGCGGGCTCGGGCGCAAAGACGACGTACGACGTCTATCGTGACACGTCGCCGATCACGAGCGGCACCATCGGCGGGCTGACCCCTATTGCGACACTGACGCAGGATTCCGGTCGGTTGCTCTACGCCGACGATCCCGGATCGGCGACGGATGGGCAGAACCTCATGAGCGGGTTCATCGTAGAGGATGATGGCTCGCATCTCGCGCCGAACAAAAGCCTGCTCGTCTGGACGACAGCCTCGAGCGGAACGTATTGTTACGCAGTCACGAACTCAGGCGATTCCACCGTGATCGGTGGCATGAATTCGCTCTCGTCGTGTGTCGCCGAGACACGGCAGGAGGTGCCGGGTGTCATCCGCCTCAATCGCACCTCGATCTCTGGCTACACGCTGTATCGGTATTTTGCATGGGAGGACTATTCGACCTGGGATCACAGCGAGTGGGGCTACTACGGGCACCGATTCAATGTGATGGTGCCGACGTCTGGTATCTCGGCGCCCTTCCCGCTGCTGCTGTATCTGCATTCAGCCGGCGAAGGGGGGTACTTCGAGCCGCGAGCCGGGCTCAATGCAGATGTCCGCCACGGCGTCATCATCCAGGCACGGGACAACGATTTTTCTGGCATTCGGGATCCTTACACAGGGACCTCAGTTCCTGGCTCGCGTTGGTTCGGGCGCTTCGATACGGCCGCGGGCCTGTACAAGTCCGTCACTGAGGATCGGCTCCTGCGCTACGTGAAGCTGGTGAGAGACAACGCGACCGGCGATAGCGTGGACTTCCAACTCGATAGCAATCGCATCTATGTCTACGGCGCGAGTCTCGGCGGTGCATCGATGCATATCGCCTCGCACTACCCGGACATCTTCGCGGCGGCGGGATCGAGTATTGGGTGGATTGATTCCTCGTGGGGAGGTGGATCGACCGAAAGAGTCAATTCGTCCAGTGGACCGACGCTGTCGGAGTATCTCGACATGGCGTATCAGGCAGCACATACAAGGCTGCCACCGATCTATTACGCGTTCGGGGCGAACGACAGCACGATTAATCCAGCGAATTATCCCGCTGCGCTGGCCGTGTTTGAAACGCACCATCAGGCCTATATGGCCCAATGGAAGGATACCGGCCATAGTGAGTACGCTCCGAGTTACAGCCAATGGAACCCCAATCAAGGCGCGGGGTATCTACGCTTCGCGCTCAACGAAGCGTACCCGGCCTTTGGCAACGCCTCGACTAGCGACCGTCCGCCGACCATGCCGGCGCCGGCCAACGGGCAGCGCAATGGCTACCTCGATTGGGGTTCAGGGCTTCATCCTGTGGGTGCACCTATTGAGGACTCGGTCAAGAGCTTTGGCATCACGCTGAGGTCGTTATCCGTCGATGCGTCGGCGGATGTGACAATTCGAAATGCTCAACAGTTCCTGCCCGAGTCTGGACAGCGAGTGGAGTGGAGAAACGAGTCCCAGACGGGACAGGTGCTACAGTCTGGCGTGGCCGTTGCCGACGGGCAGGGCCTGGTCACCGTTCGTGTTCAAATCGCAGCATCCGGAAATCGCCTGACCCTGTCCTGTTCCGCGTGCACAGCGCGAGTGGTTGACAACGACTTGTCGCGAGCGCAGAGACCTCGTGCAGTCGGCAAAGTCTCTCCCCCGCAGAACGTCAGGATCGTCCGTCCATAGTTGCTCTCTCAATTCCATTCAATAGAATCCGGCGCAGCGGCGCCATTTGCATGTCCCAACTGAGTGAGTCCAGCGACGCCTTCTCGGCCAGCGCTCGCCTGTCGGACGCCGACACAGCAAGCAAGCGGATGATTTCGTTCGCGAAAGTGTCGGCGGAAGCGGCGACACGACATCCAGCATGGACGTCCTTCGGAAGTCCCTCGAGAACTTCGGGCGTGATCACCGTTGGCAGACCCGCCGCCAGCGCCTCGAGCACCTTGTTCTGAAGGCCGCGCGCCGTGATCAACGGTGCCACTGATACCGCTGCACCCCAGAGATACTCCCGCACGTCGGGAACGGTCCCGGTCACCTCGATGCCATCAACCTCGGACGCGAGCCTTCGTATCGACTCGGTGGGGCTGGACCCGACCACGATGAACTTCGCCTCGGGCCGTCGCGCCACGATCAGGGGCCACACTTCGCGCACGAACCACAGCACACCGTCCACATTTGGCTTGTAGTTCATCACTCCGCAGAAAACCACTCGTGGCTCCTCTGTTGGTGCCGTCTTCGGTCGCAGGCCGCCCAGGTCAACCCCCAATCCAACGACGTGCACGTCCGACTCCGGCGCGATCTGCACGAGTGCGTCGCGCTCACGTTCGTTGACGACGATGCTCGACACAGCTCGACGCGCGGCGTGGGCTTCGAACCTGCCGAGGTACTTCGCTTCTCGCCGATAGATCCACCGCATCGGCCATCTCGTCGTACGCGCAAGTGCTGCCCACTTGAAGGAATCGATATCGATGAAGTCGAGCACCAGAGGGAAGCCGTTCAGCGGCGGTTCCAGCGCAAAGCGCGCCATGCTCGAGCAGAAAGCGAGCACCACATCCGGCGGCCGATCGCGCGCGATATCCCGAAGGACCGCCGGGAGGCCTGGCGCGTCGAGGAGGCAATGCGTGAGTGGCCGTGTGCCGGCCAGGGCCGCCGCGGCTCGAAGGTAATTCCTTGCGGGAGCCGTCCGAACCGCCGTGACCCGGACTGGAAAGAGACGCTGCAACTCGTCTGCCTGTATCAGTTCCTCATCGTCGTGTGCGAGCGACACGACCTCTAGCTCCGTTGTTGCAGAGAGCGTGCGGACGAAATGAAGCGAGCGGAGCCGGTCGCCTTTGTTGGGCGGGTACGGCAGCCTGTGGGTCAGAAAAAGAACTCTCACACCGAGGCCGCGAGCGGACGATCGCGCTGCCTGACGATCCGCGCGGGCACGCCTGCCGCGATCACGCCGTCGGGTATCGTGTGTGTCACCACGGCGCCTGCTGCCACGACGGTGTCGCGGCCGACATCGGCAAGGACCACTGCATTGCTGCCAATCCATGACCCGGCGCCGATGCGCACGAGCCGGCGATCTCCCTCCTGTTCACGGATCGGGCGGGAGGGATCCGTTCCATGCGTTTGCGGTCCGCTCGGGATGTGCACGGCGGCAGCAACCAGGACATCGCGCTCGAGATGGACGAGCCCAAGGTAGCAGCGCGGACCGACGTATACGTTCTCCTCGATGCGCGCTCCCGCTCGAGAGAAGATCGTTCCGAATTCAATCGTCGCGGAGAGGGCACACCCGCCCTTCAGGACCCTGGCCAGGAACGCGCGGCGAAGATACTGGCCAGGCAATCCAGGGATGAGCGATAGCGCCTGCGTCGATCCTTCGAGCGCACGATCCCTTCCCAGCACGGCCGCGCGCACCGCGTAAGAGAAGAGGAGCGGGAGAACGAGAAGCGTCGCGACGGCATTGGCCGCGGCTTTCAGTGCGTGCTTCATGTCCTCGCTGCAAGGACAGCCGCCCCCGGTGCCCTGTGTTGACTGAACAGCTCGCTGTAGACGGTCTCGAGCGTCGCCATTCGGGCGTCGAAGGACAACTCGGTTTCAACTCGATGCCTTGCCGAGGCAACGCGGGCAGCGGTGGCCGGACCGTCCGTCAGCAGGTGATTGATGGCGTTCACCAGGGCCTCATGGTTTCCCGCGGGTACGAGCAACCCATCGATCCCGTCTCGAACCAACTCGGACGTCCCTCCCACGGCCGTCGCGACGACCGGCGTTTCGAGCGCCATGGCCTCGAGCACGGCGTTGGGCGCCCCCTCGTTCGCAGATGACTGGACGAAGACGTCGAAGGCGTGGTGGAGATCGATGACGTCGCTACGCAGGCCGGGAAGGTGACAGACCGCACCAAGTCCCAGCCGATCGATGCGAGCCTCGAGCGTGCTCCGAAGACTGCCCTCGCCGACGATGACCAGCCTCAGCCCGCCTCCGCCAGAAGCTTCGGCGAGGCCGGGCCTGAGCCGTGCGGCCCGCAGCGAGGCGAACGCGTCGATGAGCAGATCGTAGCGCTTCTCCGTCTCCAGCCGGCCGACAGATCCAATCACAACTTCGTCGTCCGCAATTCCAAGACGTTGTCGGATCTGAGGCTCGCGCGAGCGGTCGCGATTGAACCGGGTGTGATCGATGCCGTTGAGAATCGTCTGGACGGCGCCAGGCTTGACGCGCGATCGAATCAACTCCTGCCGGATATCCTCGGCGACCGCGATCACTTTCGGAAACAAACGCAGAACCTGCTTGTCCAACGGATGGTACAGCAGACGCTCGCGGCGGCTGTGTCCCGCCCAGCCATGAGCAGTCGCGAGAGGAATGACTCGCTCAGCCCGGTGCAGGAGCCATGCGAGCACGTCCGTCTTGCAGTCGTGGGCGTGGACGATATCGATCTGGCGATCCTGAACGAGGCGGCGAAGCACGGGCAGGATGGATCGATCGAAGGAATGCCGCTCGACAACCTCCACGTAGTCGATGGGCAGATCGGCGGCCTTCTGATCGATCGAGAACACAGTGTCCCTGGCGTCGCGTATGTAGCAGACCGTGACGGCGTACCGGCTCGGGTTGCTGCGTGCGGCGCCGAGCAGAATCGTTTTTTCGGGCCCGCCGCCCGTGCCCCACACGCTCCGCAGCTCGAGAACACGAATCGGAGTCATTGCGCTGCCGCGACTTGCGCAGGGGCACTTCGATGAGGCGTCCGCATGACGAGCGCCAGCGCCCGTCCCACGTCGTATACGCAGGCAACCACCCATGCCTGCAACACCCGCAGGGGGCGGGTTCGCCGCTGCCTTGACAACAATATCAGGACACGCAGCGTTGCCGCCCCGACGACGACGGCTGCCGCGCCGGCCGAGATCAGCAGGCCCGACGCCGAGCCCGCGACCGCCACCGCCATTCCGAAGATCCCCGTGGCGATCATCGCCACGTCAACGATCGGAATCAACACGCTGGGAAGTCCCCGCCACGACAGGCGGCTGCGGAAGCTCACCCGCAGGTTGTCACGCCCGCGCCACAACTCGCCTTTGAACACATCCCACAGCGTTGCCGGGTCGCCGTAGTGAATATTCTTCATGTCGGCGTTGCTGACGATGCGAAACCCGGCAGCCCGGATGCGATTGCACAGGTCGACGTCTTCGCAGGTGATCAGTGCTGTGTCGAAGCCGCCAACAGCTTGAAACACCGCTCGACGGACGACGAGGTTGCCGCTGCCCAGCCATTCGACATCCTGCTGACCCTTCGGCAGCCCTCGCAACAGTCCGTAAGTCCGCTGCACCCATGTGCCGTCGATAGGCGCATGGCATAGCGCTCCGGCGGCAGCCACGTTTGGTGCGCGCAGGGTGTCCATGGCCGCCCGGACCCACGCTGCCGAAATCTCGTGGTCCGCGTCCACGAACGCGAGAATCTCCCCCGCGGAGCGCGCGGCGCCGAGGTTACGAAGCTCGGCGACGGACACGGAATCGCTCTCGACGACCAGCGCGCCGAGCTTTCGCGCGACATCGGCCGACCCGTCGGTCGAGCCGTTGTCGATGACGACGATTTCGATGCGGGTGCCACTGAAGCTGTTCGACTGGATGCTGCGGAGACACCATTCGAGCCGCTTCGCATCGTTCCGGACCGGAACAACGAATGAGACCGTTGGCGATTTCATCGTCGTCCTCGATACTCGAACGCGCCGGCATCAGGGGCCTTGCCCTCGGTTCGCGGCCGACGTGATGCGTCCTGGCTGACATCGGGAAGGGGGACGCCTGCATCAACCGCCGTCAGGTTGGTTCCGTTCAGCGCGAGGTTTTCGTGAGCCGCGTCGACGAACCAGTCGCTCGCGGCGGTGGGAACATTTCCACCGACGCTGGCCCGGCCTCCATCTCGACGCGTCAACGGTTTGCTCATCAGATTGTTGCGGGCGAAGACGATGGTTCCGGGGAATCGTGCGCTGATGCCCCAGGAAAGCGTGCCTTCGGTCAGAACCGTGTTGTGATCGATGGCCACGGTTCCGGCCGCGTTCGCCTCGATCCCTTCATCGGCCCACGGATTCAGGTTCACCACCACGTTGTTTCGGATCCAGCCGCCTTGATGGTCATAGAAGGCCTCGCGATCCCGGGCAAGCTTCCCGCTTGCGCCGGGGCCCAGCCCGAAGGCGATGCCTCGAAAACTGTCGACGATGACGTTCCGCTCCACCTTTGTTTCCTGAGAGTTGGCCCAGAACAGAATTGCCGGGCCGGACGCCCCTCGCTCCTGGGCCAAGCCGCGAATCCTCCGAATCGTGTTATCGCGCACGGTCCAGTTGTTTCCTGCGAGGACGTCGATCGCGTTTGTATAGTTGCCCGGCGCGTGGTCGGAGTATTCCAGCGTCGAGCACGCGACGACTCCTTCATCGGCGTGGAGGGCTCCGCCGTCGGTGCTGCCTTTGATCAGTTGCTGACCGGTATCGACGATCCGCACGTTGTGAATCATGACGCGGGACGCGCCACGCTCTCCGCGAACCTGGATGCCGTGGAAACCAACGTACCCGATCGTCAGGTCTGAGATGGTGATGTCCGGTGCGCTCACAGACACCGCCACTCCGACCTGCCCCTCCGTCATCCGCGCCCCGCGCAGTACGACGTGGGATGAATCTCCGTCGGCACCCCTCAGTGCAACTCGGGAGGTAGCGAAGTCGAGCATTCGGTCCAGACGGTACTCGCCCGGTTCGACCAGAATCGTGGTGTCTGGCCGAGCACGCTGGACGGCGTCGTACAGCTCTGCAACCGTGTGGACGTGACGGACCGCCGGCGTGGGACGTGGAGCCCATCCACATCGCGGACAACGCTTGGTCGTCACGCCCTGTGCGCGCATTGGCATGTGCAGCACGGATATGGTCCACACGAACGCGAGCAGCAGAATCGTTCGACTGTGACGGCTCATCACAGGTTTTCCCGCTGCCAGAGCTCGAGTATCAGCAGCACCTGCAGCAAGTAGCTGTGATCCGCGCTCCCCGTCCGCGTGTCGTCGACCATCTGGCGCAGGCGGCTCTCGCGGAGAATGCCTCTGTCCAGCGACTGGGAGCTGAGCAACACCGTTTCAACCGATGCGAACAGTTGCTGCTGCATCCACGCCTGGAAGTTGTGATAGTGGCGATACCCCGGCACGTTCAGACGTTTGAACAGGGTATTCATCTTGTCGAACCCGAACTCGAGCAGCGGTCCGGCGTTGCCAGGCGCCCCGGTGTTGGAGTTGCGCACGCGCAGCAGCTTCTGACTTCCGGCCGACGTCAACGCGCGATGGAGCCTCGTGTCGTCGCGCCAGCGTGACCGCCCTCGAAGGAGCACGTGCATGAACGCCGAATCGATGAAGGGCAGCCGGATTTCGACGACTTGCCGGAACAGCTCGAGCGATGCGGTCGTGTACCGGCGATGCTGTTCCATCAGGTACAGGTAGCTGCACAGATCGGCTGGCACGAGCGGGACGCCCTCGAGCGCCTCTTCCATCGACGTCTGCGCGCCGCCGGCAATCTGCGGCGCCCACTGTTCCGTGAACAGATCCTGCGGCTGCAGGCCCGGGCTTGTGTAGTTCACGCGCTGAAGCAGGTACGGAATGAGCTCCCGCGATGAACCAAACGTGTAGACCTGCTCGTCGGTGTGAAGGGGCCATGCCAGCTTTGCCTTGGCCAGCTCGCCTCCATGTCCGCGCACCAGAACAGAAAAGTCCGCTGACGACAAAAAATGCAGGGCGAGCATTTCCGTGAGCCCGTGGCTCAGGTACATGCCATCGGTCAGCGAGACCATGCGTTCGAGGTTGGGGAGAAAATCCCGCAAGTACTTGCTGTCGAGCTCGAAAAAACTATGGCGTGTTCCAGCGATCCGGGACAGTCGCTCGGCGATCACCTCATCGGCGCAGCCTTTTACCCCGAGCGTGTAGGTCGACAGCGTGCCGCGCGCACCATTGACCGCGCTGAGAATGGCGCGGCTGTCCAGGCCGCCGGAGAGCGACAGGCCGAAGGGGTGATCGCCCGCAAGCGAGCGGCCGACCGAGCGGCCAAACGCGTCGACGACCGCGTCGGTGTAATCCGACTCGGTTCCCTCCCACGGCTGGAATGCTTCCGCCATGTCGGAGACCCGCGCGATCGACGTGCTTCCGCTGTCCCAGTCGTACGCGAGGGTCGAACCCGCTGGAAGGAGTTGGACGCCGGCGGCAAGCGTCTTCGTTCCGAACGGAAACCCGAACGCGATGTAGTCGGCGACGGCGCGGGGATCGAGCCGACGCTGAACACCACCATGTCGCAACAACGCGCGAAGCTCCGAGGCGAATGCCAGCGTCCTGCCAGCGGCCGTCCAGTAAAGCGGGTAAGAGGCGACTGCATCAGAGACCAGCACGACGCGATGCTGTTCCGAGTCGACGATCGCCGCGCAGTAGGCGCCCTGCAGGTGCCTGGCGAAATCGAGCCCGAACCGCCGATAGAGCGCGCCCACCAGTGCGCTGTCCTGTCCCTCCGCCGCCTGGGGGATCTGCAGCCGCGCAGCCGTGTGGGCGGCGTTGTGCAGATCGCCGTGGAAAAGGACCTGAATCTTCTGTGAGGGCCGAAGCTGAGGAGACGGCTGCAGCACGCCAAGGTGCGTGCGTCCGATCGCCCACTGCCCCTGTGGGTCGATCAGCGACTCCGACTGAAACGTCCCCGTCGCGGGGGCGAACATGCCGCTGAACGCCGTTGCCAGCGTGTCCGCGCGGTTCGACGTGGTGATTCCGAATAGTCCTGGCACGGTGACCTCAGATTCGCACGGGGCGTCCGGTGGCTGCCGCAACGCCGATCCGCGCGCGCAAGGGTTGCACCACCGGGGCCGCGGTTTGAGGCGCGGCGGCAAGCGATGCCGCGCGTTCGGCGACCAGGCGATCGATCACCATCGACAGCGCGAACATGTGCCAGAGGAATTCTTTGTACTGAAACGTGGTGAATGTGCCGCCGACGGCGAAGGCCAAGAGCGCGCCCTCGATTGCAACCGCAAAATGTCCAAGGTTCTGGAGCTGCGGGTTCTTCTTGGCCGCCTTACGGGCACGGCGGCAGGCGAGCAGGGCGTTTCCGATGATCATCACGAAAAGCAGAAGGCCGGGATACCCGATCTCCGCCAGCACTGCGAACCACGAGCTGTGGACGGCGCGGCCCTCCCCGAAATCCCCCTCGGTGGGATCGTACTGGTCATACACGAACGAGTAGGCGTTGTGGCCGACGCCGGTCAGCGGGTGAGCGTTCGCCATGCGGACGGCCACCTGCCAGAAGTGGATGCGGCCTTCGCTTGTTTCGTTCGCGGTGTCGGTGTCTTCTGTCGCGGTTGATATCGTGCTCATGCGCGTCCAGTACGAGTCCGACAGGACCGGGACGATGAGAAGGGAGACAATCGCGATTCCGACGGCTGCGGCGAACTTCCGCCGGGCCCGTAGGAGAGAATGGATCCCGAGTGCGCCGCACGCGAGAAAGCCACCCCGCGAGAACGTCGAGATACCCCGGTACAAGACGCCGACAAGGGCAAAGCGATAGGCCAGCTTCTCCCTTCGCGTCGGAGCCGTTCGAGCGAGCGCCACCATGATCGCTGCGAGCATGAACATACCGATGGCCACGCCGTTGTTGTCGCCCAGAGCAGGGACGGCGTTTTCGTTCACGGCGCCTGGGTTCAAGAGCATCTGAGCCCAACCCTGCTTGACCGACTCGAGACCCAGTGAAACGGCGATGACGACAAAAGTGAGGCGCAGACTGCGCTCGTCGTCCACCAGGGTGATGATCAACAGGCTGATGATGGTGGACTTGGCGAAGTCCTGCCAGAAAGCGAACGAAGCATCGAAGGCAGACGACAGCATCGTCGACGCGAAGCTCAGCACGAGAAAAAGAAGCATCAGGCACGGGCCGACGCCGAGGCGAAGCCGGCGCCCCGACAGCACTGTCGCGCCGAGCACCATCACGCCCACGATGAGCGACAGGTTCAACTGAGTGAACCAGTCCGACCAGATCCAGAACTCGGGACGGAAATACGCGATCCAGAGGTAGAACAGCAGCGCGTAAAACGGGCTGCGGAACGACTGGAAGAGCCCGTAGAGGATGATGACGGCGACGAAGATCGTTCGAAGCATCCCTTACTTGCTTTCGCTCCCAAGCGTCCACAGCGGGCTTGCGATGGACGACTCCACGTTGAACATCCTGTACAGCGTTGGAATGCTGGTGAACATCAGCAGCACGAAAACAACTGTGCTCACCACCATGTACGCAAAGAACCCGCGTTGCTTATAGAGCTTTTCGGGATTCTGAGCGGCGCTGTCGGCCTCGAGCCCGATGCTCAGGTAGTAGGCAAAGACGCCGGCTGCAAAAGGGACGAACAGGATCAGCTCCAGGTGATAGCGCACGATGAAGATACCGCCGAACAACGCGCACGCGGTGGCGTAGAAGAACATGCTGACGAGAAGACGCTCCTCGGTGTAGTGCCGGAACGAGCGACGATATCCGCCGGCAATCGCTGCGTCACCGATGTGCCGATACTCGGCGAACCGTTTCGTGGCCATGAAAAACGCGCCGAGCATCCAGTAGGAGAGCGCGAGAGACACAGGCGGCACGGCCGTCGTCACCAGCACGAACCACCCGAGCAGCAGCCGCACGGCATTGTTCGCCGATTCGCTGAGCACGTCGATGTACGGCCACTCCTTGGTGCGCAGAGGTGGCACGTTATAGGTGATGCCCAGCAGCCAGAGAGCCAGGCCGGAAGCCGCGAAGTACTTGTTGATCGAGAGCGCGAGCGCGAGTCCTGCGATGCCGAGAATCAGCCACTCGGCGTATGCGAGCGGAAGGCGTACCTTCCCGGCCGGTACCGGCCGGTTGCGCTTCTTGGGATGCAGCCGATCCGTCGGGCCGTCGAGAATCTCGTTCAGCACGTAGTTGCTCGACGCGATCAGGCATGTCGCCGCGACGGCCAGCTGGAACGGCGTCACGCTGCTCCAGGCAAAGAGGCTGGGCTGGTAGAACAGCGCCAGGATCGTGCCGAGCATCATGAACGCGTTCTTGAACCAGTGATCGACGCGCGCGATCTGCACGTACGGCCAGAGGCCGTGCCGATCAGCCTGCGACGAATGCGCGCGTGAGCTCGGTGAAGGCAGAGACGGTGGCACGGCCACCGCCTCCGGCAGCACCGCGGTTGCCGCCGCGCCCGACGATGACGCAGCGGATCCCCGCTGCCGCGGCACCAGCACCGTCAGTTTCCGGTCTATCTCCGACATACAGAACCTCCTGAGGGGCGACGCCCCAGAGCTCGCACGCGTGCCGGAATCCTCCGGGATGCGGCTTGAACGCGTTGATCGGCCGATCGGCCGTACACAATCCGAGTGAGAAGTAATCGGCCACGCCCAGCGCCCGGAGCTTGGTGTGCACCGGATAGTCCGAGAGCGCGCCGACCCGCAGCCCGCGATCGGCCAGCAGCGACAGGAAGCGGCCAAGCCCAGGCCTCCGCGCGCTGCGCAGATGCCTCAAAGGCCGCTCCATGATCCACTCGTCGACCACCTGTCGAACATCGGCGGCATCGATCCCCAGCCGTTCCGCCGGGCGCGCGAACTGGAGTACGTCGAGCGGCCGCGATGCGGCATCGCCCTCCTGGCGCAGCTCCTCGCGCATTCGGCGGAACGTCGCGAGGATGCGCGCGTCCCGTGCGATCTTTCTCGGCGCCCGCACGCCCGCGAAGGCGAGCTCCGCCGCCATCTTGAGGCGCAACGGCGTCTGCGCGTAGAGGGTGCCGTCCACGTCGAAGAGCACCGCGCGCACCCCCGCAAATCCACCGGCGAGATCGTGCTCGAAGGCGTGAGATGCACGTTCGGAAGTTCCGAGGGTCAGGCTCATGTCAACAGCCGCAGGAACGCGCGCACATGTTCCGCGTCCCTGAAGAAAACCTCATGCGCCCACGCCGACACGAGCACCGCGCACACCGCGCCGGCGGCGATCGCGCGCATGCGGTCGCGTGCCGGAACGCGCCAGCCCTGATGTGCCAGCGCGGCCGCCGCATATGTCGCGAGAAACGGCACGAGCGGCAGGTGGTAGCGCGAGTGGCCGAAGACGATCGAATGAATAGCGGTGATGAACAGAATGATCGCGATCAGCAGGACGTGGGTCCGCCGGTCCGATGGCGTCACGCAGAAGATGCCCATGATGCTGCCGAGGATCACTACGGGGTAGCTGACGAGCACCGCTAGGCTCGCCATCAACATGAACCACGCCGGTGGGTCATACAAGCCCTGCTGAAATCCAGCCACCATCTCGCGCTCGAGGGAATGCTGAGGAACCACCTGGACGTGTACCTCCGGTCGCAGCCCGGTCCGATCGCTCGGTTGCGCGCGCGGCGGCGCCTGGCACGCGTCTACAGGTCAGCCGCGCGGCAGCTG
>ORMF010938599.1_pt1 | contig 12467 bp, 11 predicted proteins | sample 1779871 | NCBI WGS metagenome assembly ORMF01 (sample SAMEA104232316, study PRJEB22302) | groundwater metagenome | biome: forest; feature: aquifer; material: groundwater | place: USA | collected 2011-08-07 | depth 5.4 m | reverse complement strand
TCGATCGCGCGCGCCACATCGATCGGCCCGACCTCCTTGTCCTTCACCGCGACCATTCCGGTGGAGTTGAAGCTGCGGATATGGCTGCCCGCGATCCCCGTGTAGACCCGCTGTATCTTGCAGTCCGCCATGAGCTCGGCTTCCTCGAGCGCGCGCTGGATCGCGTTCACGGTCGACTCGATGTTGACCACCACCCCCTTCTTCAGGCCCCTGGACTCGTGGCTGCCCATGCCGATCACCACCAGACGGCCGTCGGGCGTGAGTTCCGCGACCATCGCCACCACCTTGGAGGTGCCTATGTCCAGACCCACGATCAGGTTTTTGTTGTCGTTTTTCATGTCATCGATTCACGTATTCAGGTTCCGCGCTTACGTCTTCTTGCGCACGTTCTTGCCCGCGTCTTCGCGCTCGATGCCCGGAACACGCAGCGCGAAGCCATTGGGATATCGAAGATCAACATACTCGAGCCGCCGCGCCATGCCCGCGAGCGCGCGCGGATAGGCTTCGACGAATCGGGCAAGCCTCTGGTTCGCGGGCTCCTTCTCGGAATCCCTGCCGAGTTGCACGGTAAGTCCGTTGGACAACCTGAGCTGCCATGCGTACCTGGCCGACAGCATCACCTCGCGCGGTTCGATCCCGATGGGAAGGAGAGTTTCCCGATACCGCGCGAACGCCTTTGCGACCTCGCGCTCGCTTCCTGTCGGACCGCCCAATACTGGGAGCTCCGCATCCGTCCGGCCGGAGAAAAGTTCGCCCTGCACGTTCACAAGCCGGGCGTCGGCGAGTGAGCCCCAGCGTGCGAACGGCCGGTGTTCCTCGATGGCTATCTCGAGACGGTCGGGCCAGCGCCGCCTGACTTCCGCCCGCCGCACCCATGCGATGGACTCGAAAAAACCGCGTATCGCATCGAGGTCAACGGTGAAAAAAGTGCCCGCAAGGCGTCCGTCCAGAGCCTTCGCCACGTCTTCGTATCCGACGTGCCTGGCGTCGCCCGAAACCTGGATTGCACGCAAAGGGAACGCAGGCGATCTGACGAGGGCGCGAAGAGCGGTGAAGACTGCAAAGATCAGCGCAAAAGCGACCAGCCCGTTAGCAACCGAATTCATCAGGCGCGGGTTATTCCACACGGTTCAGCTCCGGGCCCGGCGATGAACCGCGGGCTCCGTCACCCGCGCGAGTTCCAGAATGCGCAGGCACAGGTCGCCGAACGACAGCCCTGCATGGCGCGCCGCCATAGGCACGAGCGAGTGATCGGTCATCCCGGGAGACGTGTTCACCTCCAGGAAATACGGCTTGCCGGTCCTGTCCAGCATCAAATCGACCCGGCCCCAGCCCCGGCAGCCGAGTGCATCGAAAGCACGCAGGGACTCGCGCTGAATGACGCGCTCCGCGTCCAGCGGCAGTCCGCACGGAAGGATGTAGCGGGTGTCGTCGGCGACATACTTCGCGTGGTAGTCGTAAAAATCGCGCGGCGTCTCCAGCCGGATGAGCGGCAATGGTTCGTCGCCCAGGATGCCGGCGGTCAACTCGCACCCTTCGATGAATTGCTCCGCGATGACGAGATCGTCATGCTCGGCCGCCAGGGCGTATGCATCCGCGAGATCCCCCTCGATCTTTACCTTGCTCATGCCGATCGAGGATCCTTCGTTCGCGGGCTTGACCATGATCGGAACCCCGAGACGCGCGGCCGCCGCGCGAAAATCGGTTTCTGCCCGAAGGAGTTCATAGCGAGGAGTGGCAATCCCCGCGGCCTGCCAGACAAGCTTCGTCCGCCATTTGTCCATGGCAAGGCTGCTCGCCAGCACGCCCGAACCGGTGTAGGGAATGCCGAGCAGTTCAAGTGCGCCCTGCACAGTCCCGTCCTCGCCGAAACGGCCGTGCAGCGCGATGAAAACGCGGTCGAAGCCCCCGACGACAAGCTCCTGGAGCCCTCGTTCCGCCGGATCAAAGGCGTGCGCGTCCACGCCCTTTTCCCGCAGCGCATCGAGAACCATCGCGCCGCTCTTCAGCGAAACCTCGCGCTCCGCCGACAATCCGCCCGTCAGCACCGCGACTTTTCCGAAGTTCATCGCGCCTCCCCGATGATGCGAACCTCGGGAATCAGATCGATTCCGAAACGGAGCAGGACTTCCGCCCGCGCCCGGGCGATCAACGCCTCTATGTCGGAGGCCCGCGCGCGTCCTTCGGGGTTGACAATGAAATTCGCATGCTTCTCGGATATCCGCGCCCCGCCGATGGCGCAACCCTTCAGGCCGCAAGCTTCGATAAGTCTTGCGGCGTGATCGCCCGGCGGATTCCGGAATACCGAACCCGCGTTCGGCAGATTGAGCGGCTGTGTCGCGATCCGGCTCGACAGCAGTTCACGGATACGGGCGCGGGCCCGCGCAGCGTCGCCTCGACGGAACCGGAAACCCGCCTCGATGAACCACTCTTCGCGGGACGATGAGGGTGCGCAATGCCGATAGCCGATTTCGTAGTCGCCGCGTGGGCGTGATCGCTTGACGCCATGCCGGTCGATCGTGCGAACCCGGTCAATGAACTCCCAGGTCTCCGATCCGTAGCACCCCGCGTTCATCGCGAGCGCTCCGCCCACGGTGCCGGGCACCCCAGCGAGAAACTCCGCACCCTCGAATCCGTGGGTTGCGGCGAACCGCGCGATCTTCGGACTTGCCACGCCGGCGTCCGCAATCACGAGCCCGCCCTCCACCCGCATCGCGCCGTGGCTCGTGTGCATGAGCACCACCGTTCCGCGAAAACCGCCGTCGCGCACGAGCAGGTTCGAACCAAGACCGACAAAACACACCGGCTCGGCCGCAGGCAGGGACGCAAGGAACAGCGCAAGATCATCGGCATCCACCGGCGCATACGCCCGCGCCGCAGAACCTCCGGCGCGCCACGAAACATGCCGTGACATAGGCTCATTCTCGCTGCGGCGGCCTCGAAGAAGTCCGGCGTTGTCGGCCATGTTCATGCGCGCCCGGAAGCGGCCCGCACCGGACCGCCCTTCCCCTTCGATGACGCGGCCCCCGCAAGCTGTGCCGGCACGCCGCCGATGGATCCTGCCCCCATGAGCACCACCACATCTCCGGGAGCGACGGCCTTGCGGATTGCGCCGGCCATGTCCGAGACGTCTTCGACGAACACCGGCTCGACCTTGCCGGCAACACGCACCGCACGGGCAAGCGAACGTCCGTCCGCCGCGATGATCGGCGCCTCGCCCGCCGCGTATACCTCGTTCAGGACAAGCGCATCCACGCTCGAGAGTACGCGCACGAAGTCCTCGAACAGATCGCGCGTCCGGGTGTACCGGTGCGGCTGGAAGGCCAGAACAAGACGGCGCCCGGGGAAAGCGCCTCTGGCCGCATCGAGGGTTGCCTGCATCTCGGCCGGATGGTGGCCGTAGTCGTCGACGAGCGTGAACGTCCCGCCGTCGATCCGAATCTCGCCCCAGCGCTGGAAGCGCCTGCCCACGCCGCGAAACTCGCCGAGGGCTTTTTGAACCGCCGCATCCGGAATTCCCAGTTCGTCCGCGATCGCAACCGCAGCCAGGGCGTTCAGTACGTTGTGGCGGCCCGGCAGATTGAGCGATATGGCCAGGGGGGGCGCCCCTTCGCGCAGTGCGGTGAAGCGCATTTTCTCGCCCGAAACCACGTTCACCGCGCGCACCATGGCGTCTTCGCAGAACCCGTAAGTGACGACCGGCTTGGAAACAAGAGGTTGAATCTCGCGCACGTTCGCATCGTCGATGCACAGCACGGCGCTGCCGTAAAAGGGAAGGTTCTGCAGGAATCCGATGAATGCCTGCTTCAATCGCGCAAAATCGTGCTGGTAGGTCTCCATGTGATCGGCGTCGATATTGGTGATGACCGCCATCACCGGCTGCAGGTGCAGGAAGGAGGCATCCGACTCGTCGGCTTCGACCACGATGAATTCGCCCGCGCCGAGGCGGGCGTTGGACGCCGCGGCGGTCAGGCGGCCGCCGATCACGAACGTGGGATCGAGCCCGCCTTCGGCAAGCACGCTCGCGACCAGACTGGTGGTGGTCGTTTTCCCGTGGGTGCCGGCGACCGCGATCCCCTGCTTGAGACGCATCAGCTCGGCGAGCATCAACGCGCGCGGAACCACGGGGATGCGCCGCGCGCGCGCGGCGATCACCTCGGGATTGTCGCTTTTCACCGCGGACGAGATCACCACCACGTCCGCATCGAGCACGTGTGCGGCCTCATGGCCCAGAACCACGCGCACGCCTAAACCCGCAAGCCGCTCCGTCGCGGAATTCGCGGCAAGATCCGACCCGCTCACCTGGTAACCGAGGGTGGCCAGCACCTCGGCGATGCCGCTCATTCCGGAACCGCCGATGCCGACGAAGTGGATACGCTTGACCTTGTGCTTCATGCCGCGAGATCCATGCATGCCAGCGCAACCTGCTCGGTTGCGTCGGGTTTGGCGAGCGAGCGCGCCTTTTTCGCCATCGCAAGCAGTGTTTCTCGACTGAAGCCCGCAATCAGCGCCGCCAGACGCTGCGCGTTCAGCTCCGCCTGCGGCAGCAGCACCGCAGCGCCCGCATCCGCGAGCTGGCGGGCGTTGCCCGTCTGATGATCGTCGACCGCATGCGGGTAGGGCACGAGCACGCTCGCCACTCCCGCCGCAGAAAGTTCGGACACCGTGAGCGCGCCGGCCCGGCATATGACGATGTCCGCATCCCGGTAGGCCGCTGCCATGTCGTCGATAAAGGCCACGGTATCGGCCGTCACGCCCGCTGCACGATAAAGACCGCGCAGCCGGTCGATATGCCGGCTGCCCGCCTGATGGGTCACCAGCGGACGCTCCGTATCTGGAATGAGCGATACCGCGGCGGGCATGACCTCGTTGAGCGCCTGCGCTCCGAGGCTGCCGCCGACAAGCAGCACGCGCAGCGGCCCGCTCCTGGCCCGGTAGCGGATTTCGGGCGCGGCGGTTTCCGTGATTTCCCGCCGGACCGGATTCCCGACCACGCGCGCCTTCTTCAGCACCCCCGGAAACGCGGCAAGCACGCGGTCGGCGATGCCCGCAAGAACGCGGTTGGCGAGTCCCGCGACCGAATTCTGTTCATGCAGCACCAGAGGCCGTCCGAGCAGGGACGCCATCATCCCTCCGGGAAAGGACACGTAGCCGCCCAACCCGAGAACCACGTCCGGACGATGCACGTAGATCGCGCGCACGCTCTGCCAGAACGCGCGCAGCAGGCGCAGCGGCTAGAGCGCTGCGGCCAACGCCCCTTTGCCGCGCAATCCCGAGAAATCAATCAGCGCTATCGGATAACCGCGCGCGGGCACGAGCTTCGCCTCCATGCCCGCGCGGCTGCCCAGCCAGACGATGCCCCATCCGCGCTCGCGAAGATGATCCGCCACCGCCAGACCCGGAAACACGTACCCGCCGGTGCCGCCCGCCATGATCATGAGCGTTCTCTTGACCATGCCGTCGTCGCCCGCAGAGTGGTAAGGATCAAAGATCCCGTGCAGAGCAGCCCGTCGGGGCCGCGGGAACCTGCGCTGGAGCCTGCCGGTGGCGTGTTCATGAGCCTCACGCCGCCTCTCCCCGCACCCGTGCCCGGTTTTGGTTCCGGCATAACGCGCCCCCCCGAAATCGCGCGCAGACTTCCCAAGCTCGTGCGATAGGCACGGTTCATGCGGCTTCACCCCGCATCAGCGCGCGATTTTCCCAGTCGACGCGCATCAGGATCGCAAGCGCGACGCAATTGGCCAGGATGCCGCTGCCGCCAAAGCTCATGAGCGGCAATGTCAACCCCTTGGTCGGGAGAACACCCAGATTCACGCCCATGTTGATCAGCGTCTGAACGCCGATCCAGACTCCGATACCCTGCGCGACAAGCGCCGAATAAGGCCGCTCAAGAGACACGGCCTGCCGTCCGATGGCGAACGCGCGGACCACCAGCCATGTGAACAGCGCGATCACGACGAGAACCCCGACGAAGCCAAGCTCCTCGCCGATCACGGCAAGCAGGAAATCGGTATGGGCTTCGGGAAGGTATTGCAGCTTCTCCACGCTCGCGCCCAGGCCCACACCGAGCCATTCGCCGCGCCCGAACGCGATCAGCGCGTGCGAAAGTTGATAGCCGCGGCCGAACGGGTCGGCCCATGGATCCATGAACCCGAAGATTCTCTGCAGGCGATAAGGCGACGAAATAACCAGACCAGAAAAACCCACCGCAAACAGCCCGAGCAGGCCGACGAACCAGCGCGCATTCATCCCGCCCAGGAAAAGCGCTCCGGTCGCGATGCAGGTGATCACCACGAAGGCTCCAAAATCCGGTTCGCGCAGCAGCAGCCATCCGACCACCAGCATCACGCCGAGCATGGGCAGCAAGCCGCGCTTGAAACTGTGCATATGCGCTGTCTTGCGCGCCGTATAGTCGGCGGCGTAGATCACGGTCGCGAGCTTCATCAGTTCGGAAGGCTGGAGATTCGCGATGCCAAGGCCGATCCAGCGGCGCGCGCCGTTCACCTCGCGTCCCACCCCGGGCACCAGAACGAGCGCGAGCAGCACCACCGCTCCGAGAAACAGCCACGGCGCGGATCGCTGCCAGACGCGGATCGGCACCTGAAACGCCAGGATTGCACCGAGCGCCGCAACCATGAGAAACGCCGCGTGACGAGCAAGAAAATAGACCGGGCTTCCGCCGGTGAACTTGCTCCCCTCGGCGGTCGAAATCGACGCCGAATAGACCATAACCATGCCGATGGCGAGAAGCAGCAGAGCCGTCCAGAGCAGACCCTCGTCGTAGTCCGGCAGGGCGCCGCGCACCCCGTTGATCTGCCCGCCCCGGAATACGCTAGAGGCCATGAAGCGTCCTCTCCACCGCGCTTCGGAAAACCTCGGCGCGGTGCCTGTAGTCGCGATACATGTCGAAGCTTGCGCACGCGGGCGACAGCAGAACCGCATCACCCGGCCGCGCCTCGGCGGCGGCGATGGCGGCCGCCTCGTCCATCGTGATCGCATAGCGCATGGCGATGCCCGAACCCTCGATCGCCCTTTCGATCTCCGGCGCATCCCGTCCGATCAGAACCACGCACCGCGCCGCCGCGGCAACCGCCGCCTTCAGCGGCGCGAAGTCCTGCGACTTTCCGTCTCCGCCTGCAATCAGAACCACCTTTCCCGAAAGACCGGCAAGACCGTTCAGCGCCGCGACTGTGGACCCGACGTTGGTTCCTTTGGAATCGTCGTACCAGCGCACACCGTTCGATTCGCGCACCAGCTCGACCCTGTGTGGCAGTCCGCGGAACGCCCGCAGGGCATCGAGCGCCGGCGCGAGCGCAACGCCCATCGACCGCGAAAGCGCAAGTGCCGCAAGTGCATTCGCCGCGTTATGCAGTCCGGCAAGCTGCGTGTCCTCGAACCGCAGCAGCGGCGTGGTGCCTCTTGCCAGCCAGAATTCACCGGCGAGGCGCACCAGGCCGAAATCGGTGTCGCGCTCGGCAACACCGAGGCCGAATGTGATCAGTTCGCGTCCCGGCCGCGCCATTGCGATCGTGCGTGGGTCATCGCGATTGAGCACTTGCGCACGGGCATGCTCGAGGACGCGCGCCTTGGCCTGCGCATAGGACGCCACCGAGCCGTAACGATCAAGGTGATCCTCCGAGAGGTTGAGCACCGCGGCCGCGGTCGGCGCAAGCGAGGACGTGGTTTCGAGCTGGAAGCTCGACAACTCGAGCACCCACGCCTCGGGCAGGGATCCGGCTGCTTCGCGCCTTGCGAGCGCATCGAGTATCGCCGGCCCGATGTTGCCCGCCACCTCCGTATCCAGGGACGCACTGCGGCACATCGCGCCGACGAGAGCGGTGACCGTGCTTTTCCCGTTGGTCCCGGTGATCGCCGCGACCCGGTGCGTTCGTCCGGCCGTGGCCTGCGCGAACAGTTCGATATCACCCACCACCGGCAGACCTCTGGACAACGCCCTGGCGACGGCGGGTTCGGCGAGAGGAATGCCCGGGCTGATTGCAACCAGATCCGCGTCCTCAAACAGGTCGTCCGAGAATGCGCCGGGACGGAATTCGCAGTCGGGCAACGCGCAGCGCAGCGAACCGAGCCCCGGCGGCGCGGTCCGGGTATCGGCCGCGACGACTCGCGCACCCCGGCCGCGCAGCCATTTCGCGGTCGATACGCCGGTATCGCCAAGACCGAGCACCACCACGCGTTTATCCGTGAAATTCATCGACCCCGGCTCCGGCGATACAGGGCGTTGATCAACGGCATGACCGAAGTCGCCCATCAGCGCAGTTTCAATGTCGACAAACCGAACAGCACCAGCATCATGGTGATGATCCAGAACCGGACCACCACCTGCGTTTCCTTCCAGCCCGTCTCTTCGAAATGGTGATGCAGCGGGGCCATGCGCAGAATGCGCCGGCCGGCGCCGTACTTGCGCTTGGTGTATTTGAAATAGGCGACCTGGACCATCACCGACAGGGTTTCTGCGACGAATACGCCGCCCATGATGAACAGAACGATCTCCTGCCGCGTTATCACGGCAACCGTGCCGAGCGCAGCTCCGAGCGAAAGCGCGCCCACGTCGCCCATGAACACCTCGGCCGGATAGGCGTTGAACCAGAGGAATCCCAGCCCGGCCCCCGCGAGCGCCGCGCAAAAGACGAGCAACTCACCGGCTCCGGGAATATGCGGAAAGAACAGGTATTTCGAATACAGCGCGTTGCCGACCACATAGGCGAAGAGCCCCAGCGCGCTTCCCACCATGACCGCGGGCATGATCGCCAGTCCGTCCAGGCCGTCGGTCAGGTTCACCGCGTGGCTGGTTCCGACAATCACGAAGTAGCTGAGCGCGATGAATCCGAATACTCCGAGCGGATAGGCGACATTCTTGAAAAAGGGCACGATCAGATCCGCCTTGGGCGGCAGGTTCATTTCGAAACCGCTGCGCATCCAGGCCATGAACAGTTCGAGGATCTGCGTGTTGGACGGCACCGAAACAGCGAACGCGAGATACACCGCCGCCGCGAGGCCGATCAGCGACGACCAGAAGAATTTTGCGCTCGCCGAGAGTCCCCTGGGATTGCGGTGCACGACCTTCCGGTAGTCGTCCACCCAGCCGATCGCGCCGAACCCGAAGGTGACTATCAGCACCACCCATACAAAACGGTTTTCGAGATCAGCCCATAGCAGCGTCGTGATCAGGATCGAGATCAGCACCAGCGCTCCGCCCATGGTCGGCGTTCCGGCCTTGGCCAGATGCGTCCGGGGGCCGTCGTCGCGGATCGCCTGCCCGATCTTGTAGGCGGTGAGTTTGCGGATGACTATCGGACCCGCCAGCAGGGAAATCGCGAGCGCGGTCAGGCACGCGAGCACCGCGCGCAGGGTGATGTAGTTGAAGACGGCGAATACGCGGAGATCCGCGGAAAGCCATTGCGCCAGTTCTAGCAGCATGCCGAAGCCTCCAGCGCGGAAACCACCCGTTCCATGTGCATGAACCGCGACCCCTTCACCAGGATAGTCGCCGGACCGCCGAGGCCTTCGATGATCGCGGGAGCCAGCTTCTCGGCGGCGTCGAAATGCACCGCGTCCTTGCCGAAGGCCATGGCCGCCTCGTGCGCGAGCTCACCCACGGCGAATAGCCGCTCGATACCGCGCTCCCGCGCGTAGGCGCCGATTTCCGCATGAAACTCCCGGCCTTTCGACCCGACTTCGCCCATGTCGCCGAGCACCAGAATGCGGATTCCGCAAGCAAGCGCCAGCACATCGATCGCGGCGCGCACCGAGTCGGGATTGGCGTTGTAGGTATCGTCGAGCAGCGTGGCCCCGCCCTTGCCGCGCTTGCGCTCCAGCCTTCCCTTGACCGGACGGAACAAGCCTAAGCCCCGCGCGACGGCCTCGATACCGGCGCCCGCGGCCGTGGCCGCGGCCGCGGCGGCCAGAGCGTTTCGGACGCTGTGCTCGCCGAACGCATGCAATTCGATGTCCGCGCACCCCTGCGGCGAAGAAAGCCGGATGCTCGCGCCCTCCGGATGGTCCGAATACGTGGCGCCGACCGCGGCCGGACGCACAAGGCCGAAATCACGGATGCGCAGGCCGCGCCGCTGCGCCGCCTCGCGCCAGATGCCGGCATGCGCATCGTCCGCATTGATCACGGCGACGCCACCGGCGGACACCGAATCGAGCAAGGCGGCATGCTCCCGAGCCACGGCCTCGACCGAGCGCATGAATTCCTGATGCTCCCGCTGCGCGTTGTTGATCACCCCGATCGTGGGCGCGGCAAGCCGCGCAAGCTCGCCTGTCTCGCCCGGATGGTTCATTCCGATCTCCACGACCGCGCAAGCGTGCTTCGCGCGCAAGCGCAGGAGCGTCAGCGGCAGGCCGACGTCATTGTTCAGATTGCCCTCGGTTACCAGGACCGTCTCCCGGGATTGACCGTCCGCGCAGTGCGCCCGCAGGATGGCCGCGGTCATTTCCTTGACGGTTGTCTTGCCGTTGGATCCGACCACCGCAATCAGCGGGATCGAGAATTGCCGCCGCCACTGCCCGGCCAGGCGCCCCAGTCCGGCCCGCGTGTCATCGACAACCAGCAAAGGCAGCGGGGCTCCCGCGCTGCCCGCGTGATCAACCAGGGCGGCAGCGGCGCCGCGTTCGCGCGCCGCATCAAGATAGTCATGGCCGTTAAACCGTTCGCCGCGCAGCGCGACGAACAAAGCGCCTTCGGACAGGTTGCGGGTATCCGTGGAAACCGCAGTGAATGCCACAGTCCCGTCCCCGCGCAGCTCAGCCCCCGTCATGCGCGCCGCGAGTGCGAGGTTCATCATGCTTTCCAGTCCCGCAACGCGCGCATCGCTTCCGCGCCGTCGGAAAAGGGCAAACGCCGTCCCGCGATCTCCTGATAGGTTTCGTGCCCCTTGCCGGCCAGCAGTACGACATCGCGTTCGAGGGCTCCGCGGACGGCCTCGCCTATCGCCGAGGTCCGGTCGAGAATCACCTCGGCCGGAATCCCGCTTCCGATACCCGGCACGATCTCGTCGGCGATGGCTTGCGGATCCTCTCCGCGGGGATTGTCCGACGTGATGATCACGCGATCCGCATAGCGCGACGCAACGGCTCCCATCAGGGACCGCTTGCCGCGATCGCGCTCACCGCCGCACCCGAACACACAGACAAGCCTTCCTCCGGCGCCGCGCGCAAGATCAGCGAGCGCCGCGAGGACTTTTTCGAGTGCGTCCGGAGTATGCGCGTAGTCGACGACAACCAGCGGCAGGCCGCCGCCGCCGTATCGATCCATGCGCCCGGGCACCGCGCGAATCGCGCAAAGCGCCTCCGCCACCTGCGGCAGAGAAAAGCGCGCCGAGAAAAGAATCCCCGCGACGGCAAGCAGATTGGCGACGTTGTATCGGCCGACGACCGGAGTCTCGATTGCCGCCTCTCCCCAGGACCCTGCAAGCAGGAATGACGCACCGCGTCCGGACAATGAAATGTCGCGTGCCTCGATATGGCGCTCGACGCCCGCGTGCTCCGCCCCGCCGGCAAACAGGCTGTAGCCGACGCGCTGCACCCCCGAGCCCGCAAGCGCGTTGGCAAGTGCTGCGCCCTGGACGTCGTCGAGATTGATCACCGCGGCGGCGAGACCTTCCGTCTCGAACAGCTTTCGCTTGGCCTTCGCGTAACTCTCCATGTCGCCGTGATAATCGAGATGGTCGCGCGACAGATTGGTATAGGCGGCGGTCGCGAATCGCACACCGTTGACGCGGTCCTGGTCGAGCCCGATCGAGGAGGCCTCCATGACCACCGCCTGCGCACCCTCGGCGGCGAAATTCGCCAGTGCCTTGTGAAGCTCGACGGCATCCGGCGTGGTGTTTTCCGAATCCCGCAGCGCGCCGGGATAGCCGATGCCGAGCGTGCCCACGACGCCGCAGCGCCGGCCCAGCGTTGCCATCCCCTGGGCCGCCCACTGGCTCACCGAAGTCTTGCCGTTGGTACCCGTCACTCCGGCAATCCAGAGCTTTTCCGACGGCCGGCCGTACACGGCGTGGGCGATATGTCCGGCAAGCGACCGGAGATTTTCAACCGGGATCTGCGGAATGCGCCCTCCTGACTCCCAGTCGAACCCCTCCCGCTCCCACAGGACGGCTGAAGCACCGCGCTCCACAGCCGCGCCTATGTGGCGCCTGCCATCGGCTCGCTCGCCGCGATAAGCGAGAAACACGTCCCCCGGCGCGACGCGGCGGCTGTCGGTGCAGAGCGATGTCACGCCGACACCCTGCGCGCGCAGCGTTTCAAGGATGCGGTTGACGGTCTCTTCCACTCGCATTCCACGCTCAAATGCTCTCCTGCACTTCTGCACCTTCGGGCGGCAGGACGATCGGCTTCATCGGCGCGTCCGGAACGACGCCGATGAGCCGCAACGCGCCCTCCATCACCTTCGAGAACACCGGCGCGGCGACACACCCGCCGAAATACTTTCCCGCCCAGGG
>ORMF012680330.1_pt1 | contig 12468 bp, 7 predicted proteins | sample 1779871 | NCBI WGS metagenome assembly ORMF01 (sample SAMEA104232316, study PRJEB22302) | groundwater metagenome | biome: forest; feature: aquifer; material: groundwater | place: USA | collected 2011-08-07 | depth 5.4 m | reverse complement strand
GCTCTTCCGATCTGCCAGTTCTACGCCGGCGGCCTCGGCTGGCGCCCGGCCACGGGAAGCAACGACGACATCGTGTTCTTCTCCGTCGGGACGATCATCCTCGCGCTCTACCCGCTGGACGCGCTCGCCAAGGATGCGCATCTCGAAGTGGGCTCCGGCTTCGGCGGCATCTCGCTCGCGCAGAACGTCAGGAGCCCGGCCGAGGTGGATGCCGCGCTCGCGGCGGCGGTCGCGGCTGGCGGCAGGCTGCTCAAGCCAGCGCAGCGGGTGTTCTGGGGCGGCTACTCCGGCTACTTCGCCGACCCGGATGGCTACCCCTGGGAGGTCGCGCACAACCCGCACTGGGAGGTGCTGGATGACGGTCGCGTGAAGCTGGAGTAGGGGCAGTGCGTTACGAGGAGTTCAAGGCGCTGTGGGAGCGAGCATTCCAGCAGGCCGGGCCGCGGCAGATCGGCGTGCGCGGCGACGAGACCATCGACCTCGGCAACGTGTCGCGCCGCTACGAAGCCTTCTTCGAGGGCATCACCCGGCCGGAGCCGTTTCACGTCTCGGCGAAGCTGTCCTGGCGCTGGGATGCGCTCGCGTCCGCGCGCACGAGCACGACCGAGGAGGACATGCTCACAACGCTGTTCGGCGACCGCACGGCCAAGCGCACCGCCAGGCCGTGGGTGCGAGTCGATGTGTCGCTCCACGCGTCGCTGATGGACCAGCAGCGCGTCCCGGTTCCCGATCCGAGCATCTGGCCGGGCTGGCTGCGCGAGGTGGAGACGCGCATGGAGCCGCTGCTGCCACAGAGCTCTGACCTCTCGCGCCGCGGCGACATCCTGGTCACGAGCTGGCGCGGGCAGCCGAATCTGCAGGTCCGCTTCAGCGGCGAAGGACAGCCGCTGATCGGTCACGTCGAGCTCGAAGCCTGGCAGGGCATCGAGGTGCCGAGACACTGGGATGACCCGGCACGCCGCGCCGACCCATCGCCGCACAAGACGCTCGAGGACCTGGCCGGGCGCGTGCGGCAGGCGCTCGGGACCTGGGGCGAGCTGGCGAAGGTGCTACTCCCAGCCCAGCGCGGCCTGCACTGAGCAGCGCTCAGCTCGGCAGCTCCTTGTTGCGCCTGCCTCGAGTACCTGCAGCTCCGCGATTCTGCACGAGGCTGGTGCAGGATTCGCCAACGGCCTAGTTCGGTGGCGGCTGTGTGGGCGGCGTGGTGCCATTCGGGCCGAGCGCGGGCATCCCGCTCGTCGCGCTCTTGAGCTACTCCCTTTCGAGGTCATGCTGCCTCCGTACGATGTTCCGATTGTCCGGTCCGGTAGCTCGGCAACCGAAGCCGAGGTGATCCGATGATGCCCGAGGGCACTCTCGACATGGTCTTGCGCGACATCGTGCGGCAGGTCGTCCGCGAGGAGCTGCCGCCCATCCTGCGACAGGAGCTCGCACCGGTCGTCCGGGTCGAGCCCGCACCACGACCGCAGCAAGATGCCAACGTCTACCTCACCGCCAAGGCCGCGGCCGAGATCGTGGGCGTGCATCCGACCGCGCGCGGGCGCGGGGTCTGGGGGGGTGCCTTCCCCGGTTACCGCCCCGGCCGCCACATGCGTGTGCGGCTCGACGAGCTCAAGGCGTTCCTCGCCCGGCCACCGGAGGAGCCGGCGTGCGACGTCGACGAACGCGCCCAGCAGATCCTGGCACGCCATGCCGGTTGAGTTTGCTTCGACCGGTTTTGCCACCGAGGATGGAGAAACGCGCACCTTGCGGAGGCACTGATGGGAACCGTCTACCCCAAAGGAGGGAAGCTCTACCTCGGCTACCGGACCGCGGCCGGCAAGTGGACCTACGCCGCGACCGGCTTCCCGGTCGGGCAGGAGGCGAAGGCGAAGAAGCTGCTCGAGAAGATCGAGTCGCGCGTCGCCGCCACCTCGACCATCGCTGCGCCCGCCGAGGGGCCGCTCACGGTCGAGCGCTACGCCAGGCACTGGTTGATCGAGCGCACGGCGCTCGGCATCGCCGACGTCGAGAACGAGGAGTCCCGGCTCGAGCACCACATCTACGCCGCCCTCGGCGAGCTCAAGCTCAACGAGGTGCGGCCGCGCCACATCATCGACCTCATCCGCAAGCTGCGCATCGCCGGCAAGCTGGCGCCGAAGAGCATCTACAACGTCTACAGCGTGCTCAAGGCGCTGTTCCGCGACGCCCACATGGCCGACCTCATCGACACCTCGCCGTGCGTGCTGACCAAGTACCAGCTCGGCGAGAACACGGACAAGGATCCGGAGTGGCGCGCCACGGCCGTCTACACCCGCGACGAGCTCGAGATGCTGATCGCCGATCCACGCCTACCGGAGGATCGCCAGGTGCTCTACGCGCTCGAGGGTCTGGCGGCCTTGCGTCACGGCGAGGCCGCCGGGCTACGCTGGCGGCACTACGACCCGACGCTCTCGCCCCTCGGGGGCCTGACCATCGCGACCTCCTACGACAAGGGCCGCACGAAGACCAAGCGTTCGCGCCGGGTGCCGGTGCATCCCACCCTGGCCGCCATGCTCGCGGAGTGGAAGCTCGGCGGTTGGCCGAAGATGATGGGCCGACCGCCAGGCCCCGACGACCTCGTGGTCCCGATGCCCAAGAGCGCGCGCATCGCGCTCGGGACCATGCGCTCGAAGAACGAGTCGTACAAGCGCCTGCGCCGGGACCTCCGCCTGCTCGGGCTACGCGCCCGCCGCGGGCATGACCTGCGGCGGACGATGATCTCGCTGACGCGCATGGACGGCGCGCGCCCCGACCTGCTCCAGGTCTGCACCCACAACCCGAAGAAGGGCGCCGGGACCATCGACCTCTACACCACCTACGAGTGGAGGTCGCTCTGCGAGGAGGTCGGAAAGCTCCGGATCGAGCGCCGTCCGCGCGGCCAGATCATCGACCTGCCGCAGCGGATCGCGGTCGCAGGAAATCAGGAAGTTACGGACATTCTTACTACCGTGCTTACTACCGATGACGGAAAGCTGAGCAATCTTCTAACGTTAATTGGTGGAGGCGCCGGGAGTCGAACCCGGGCTAAACTACTAGAAAAGCTGAGTAATCACGGGCCGTTCTCCCTATTTCGGCCCCTGTCCAGCCAGTCCACCCAGCCTCCGTGATTCCAGCGGTTTAGAAGCGCTCGCTCCGGAACCTGGGATCAGTTTGGGAGCCGACAATCGTCGTCGTGAGCGCGGGGCGGGGGCGTTCACGATCGCGGGCCGCGCTGGCTCGGCTCACGGGAAGAGTGGAAGTTGCTGGCTCCGCTCCGGCCCGCGGCGGGTTCGCAGCCGCTGCGCGGCCGCACGCTTCAACGGGACGCCCATCTTGGTGGCGAGCGCGGCCAAGCTCCGATGGTACTTGTAGATCGATGTCGTGATGTCGGTGAGCGGCCCGAACCGCTTGCTCGCGAGCTCTGCCGCAGTCGGCATGCGGCCCAGCTCTTCGGCGATCGGACGAAGGATGCCGATGACGTAGCTCTCGTCACGCAGGGCTCCATGTGGATGACGTGACGGCGCTGCTTTGAGCGCTCTTGCCACTGCGCCCATCCCCCCGTGGTACCCGTAGATAGCATTGACCAGCCCGGTGGGCACATCGTGCATTCCAGCGCGGAGCTCCTTGGCCGTCGGCAGGCGACCAAGCCTCTCGTAGGCGGGGCGGATCTTCTCGACGATGTAGTCGAGGTCTCGGTACTTGGACCGGATGGTCACCTCGCGTGCGGGCCGGACGCCCATCTCCCTGGCCAGGCACGCGAGCCCCCCGTGGTACACGAAGATCGCCGTCACGATGTCGGTCCGCACGCCCAGCGCCTTGCTTCGGAGTTCGCCCGCGGTCGGCATTCGACCCAGGCGGTCGCAAATGGGCCGCAGAATGCTCACGACATAGTCGCGGCTCATCAAGGAACGATGCGGATTGGTTCCGAGCGGGTAGCCGATGCGCCGTGCCGTTGCGTGCGAACCGCCGTGGTACTTGCTGATGTAGACGGACAGCGTGTTGCGCCCACGCAGCTCGAGTTCCCTGCGCCTCGGGAACCGACCCAGCTCACGGCAGATCGGAAGGAGGTCCGCCTCGATGTTCTTCCACTCGGCGTAGAAGCCGATCGGACGGACGATGTCCTCGTCGTTCAACTTGGGCGTCGAGCCGGTCGAGAAGCGCTCGATCACCGGCGCGAGCTTGCGCTTTGCCTCCTTCGCCCCGTCGCGAAAATCGTCCGGGACCAGAACGATGAGCTCACTCTTCAGAGCCTGGTAGGTGGCGAGCTTCCGTTGCCAGCGCTCCAGGTAGACCCGCGCCCGGGCGTCCTTTGCGGCCTTGCGCCCCTCGGGGTCGTAGCCGAGGCACTCGATGAAGGTGTCGCCCACCAGGAAGTCACCCCTGAACGCGCACCCTCGGGCCAGGCGAGGCTCTCGCTTGTGCGGAACGCCGCTCGAATAGAGGATGTTGTCGGTGACGAGCTCGAAGTAGCTGAAGACGCTGTGGCCGTCCGCAGCGAAGCAGACCTTGAGCCGCTCGTAGCCCATCCGCTGGGCGACCTTCTCGATGCCGCCGAAGTGCGGAAGCAGGTAGCCGAGCCCCTCTTCCTCGAGCTCGCCGTAGGTCGGCATCCGGCCGAGCTGCGCGCACAGCGGCTCGAGCTCCGCCTTCAGGTTGTCCCACGATTGCCAGAAGCCCTGCGGCTTGCGGCCGCGCGCGCGTCCGAGCCGAGTGCCCGCGCCAGCCTCGGCCCCAGGCGCCGGTCCCGGCATCGGCAGCACGAACCCGTGCCTCAGCATGAACCGCTCGTAGTTGCCGTGATGGTGGGCGATCTGGCTCTGGAGCAGCCGTGGAAGTTCCGCCTTCTTCGGCGTCCGACCGAGCTCTCCGGCGAGCCGCCGCACGCAGGCAAGGGCCTTGGCCTCATCGGAGTAGGGGAATCGCTGGGCCCGAAGGCAGCGAGCGCAGTAGTCCCTGTCGGTACCGTGCTTGCGCCGGTTCAGCAGGAGGGTGCGGTAGATGACGAATCCAGGCTGGTCGGTGTTCGCCCCCAGCGGCTTGGAGCAGCCGTCGCACCGAGCAGCGACCAGGCGCTTGGATCCTGGCGAGAGTGCCGACGGGGCGATGCCGGTTCTCTTGATCGTCTCGGCCTCCAGGATCACGGCCCCCCCCTATGCGCTCATGGGCTCAGGGTGCGCCTCGAGCAGGAGAGGTGCACGCCGCTCCTCCGCCTCGTCGAGGACCTCCACGTTCAACGCCTTCAGCGTGTCCTTGGCCTTCCTCAGCAGCAAGCCAAACTGGCTGCGGGCCTTGCGGAGCTCGGCGGCGATGTCGTCGCTGTGCTTCCGGATGCCATCGTTGCTCTTCTCCATCTTCTCGAGGCGCGCGAGCTCTGTCTCGATCCGTTCTTCGATGTCATGTAGCGCCGCCAGGTCCCCGGCGTCGCCCGTGGAGCGCCCGCGGGACACCAGGAACAGCGCGAGCATCAGGCCCGCTTCCAGGTACGGATCGGTGCTGGCGTCATTCTCGTCCCAGCGGACCAGGACGTTCTGGCCGTGGCGTGCCAGACGTGGGAAGGCACTGGGGGCATGGGAGGCCGCCATCACGAACAGCCCGGCGCTCGCACCACGATTGGCCCGCGCGGTGTCGAGCTCCTCGAGAGCCTTCGGCACGGTGTACGAGGCATCCCGCTTCGACTCGATGGCGAGGGCCGCCCCCGCGAACAGGTGCTCCGGCGAGTACCGCAGGACCATGTCGCCGACGCGGCAATTCCTCCGCGCGCCGACGGTCGTGCCCGTTTCCTCGACCAGGATCGGTGCCCCGCGCACCGCGCTGATGACGACCTCCGCCACGGCCTTCTCGAACTCGAACCCACCGCGTGGGCTGCGCGCACCCTCCAGGCGACGGGTCTCCATCCGGGCCAGCGCTTCCCGGACCTCCTTCTCGAGCTGAGACTGTCGCTCCCGCTGGTCCTTGTCGAAGGCGTCGAGCACGAGCGCCTGCCGCTCGAGCGCGACTCGGATCGACTGCTCGATGACCGCCACCGGCGAGGCCGGATCCTGGGGATTGAGCGCCCTGAGAAGGGACTCCCGGGCCGCCGCCGTCTCACGCACCAGCCGCGTGATGAGCGAGTTCTCGTCGTTGGCATCGAGCGCCGCCAGGGCTGCGGTGAGCTGGCTCGCGTGACCCTGGTTTGCCGTCGTGAGGTCCTGGCTCAGGCGCTTCAGGAAGCGGGCCACGGCGCCGTCTTCCGCAAGCGGATCGAGCGCGCGCTGCATGTCGCGCTGGCTGCGGGCCAGCGCTTCGTCGATCTGCCCCGCCAGCGCGTGGACCAGGCCCTCGCTGTCGGTCGGGTTGAGCTTCTTGAAGAGCAGGCTCTGTTCCCCCACCTGCTTGGCGAGCGTCTGGGCGAGCACGCTGTTTCGGTCCCCGACGTACCGGTCGAGCATGCGGGCCAGGCTCCCGTGATCGTCCACGAACGCACGCAGTCGCTCGGACACCTGCCCGTCGCTGGGGTCGAAGTACTTCCGCAGCGCGCCGACGATCGCCTCCTCCTGCGTCCGGACATGGGCGTCGAGCTGCGTGCCGATGTCCTGGAGCAGGGTTCGACCCACGTCAGCGAGCCGCGCTTCCTGGGCCTGCGCATGGGCGTTGGCGATCGCGCGCAGGCCGATCGTCCAGGCGTCCACGGAGAGCTGCTCGCGCTGCTCCGAGGTCGCTGCCGTGAACAGCGTAAGGACCTGATCGCGAGCATCGCGAAGGACCACCTCGACGGCGTGATCCGTGAGCTGGACTGTACTGGTGGGCACGCTGCGCTGGTTCATGCTGGGCTCTGGTTGCCGGAGTCATGCCAACGACCACGACTCGCCCAACAGCCCAGAACCACAGGGCCGAAGGATGTCCCGCGAGGCAAGATCCTTTACTGACACCGCAAGCTTTCTTGTACATTGCCCTGCTATGAAGCGGCTGCTCTTCGCCTGGCTCGGCAAGACGGACCTGAGCGCCGCCCAAGGGAAGCTCAAGCCTGGTGTCGTGGGGCCGATCGTGGAGGTGCTTTCGCGCCGCGAGTTCGACGAGATTCACATCCTCGCCGACGGCGCCGAGCCGGAAGCAGCCCAGTACCAGGACTGGCTCACGGCGAAGCAACCCAAGATCGAGATCCACCGCCATCCTGTGAAGCTGAGCAGCCCCACCCGGCACGTCGAGATCTACGGTGCCGCCCTCGCCACTTGCTCCGCGGTGCTGGCCAGCCGGACCGCAGACTGCGACGTGACCTTCCACCTGAGCCCGGGCACGCCTGCCATGCACGCGGTCTGGCTCATCATCGCCAAGACACGGTTCCCCGCCAAGCTCATCGCCTCGTCGCCCGAGGCCGGCGTCGAGGACGTGTCCGTTCCGTTCGAGATCTCGGCCGAGCTGGTGCCCGACCTCCTCGATGCGCAGCTCGCGGGGCTGGCCTCGGGCACTCCAGCAGACTTGGCCGCGTTCGAGGACATCGTCCACCGCAGCCGGGAGATGGGTCGCGTCCTCGAGCAGGCCGCTCGCGTCGCCCCGCGGGGCGTGCCCGTCCTCATCGAGGGAGAGTCTGGCACCGGCAAGGAGCTGTTGGCCCGGGCGATCCATGAGGGGAGCAAGCGCAAGGGGAAGTTCATCGCGATCAACTGCGGCGCGATCCCTCGCGAGCTCGTCGAGTCGGTGCTGTTCGGCCACGAGGCCAGGGCGTTCACCGGCGCTGGCGAGATGCGTCTCGGCGTGTTCGAGACGGCCACCCGAGGCACCCTCTTCCTCGACGAGCTCGGCGAGCTTCCGGTCGATGCCCAGGTCAAGCTCCTCCGCGCCCTCCAGCAAGGAGAGATCACCAGGATCGGCAGGGCCGAACCCATCAAGGTGGATGTCCGCGTCATCGCAGCGACGAACCGCAGCCTCATGGATGAGGTCTCTGCCGGGCGCTTCCGCGAGGACCTCTTCTACAGGCTCGCGGTAGCAGTGCTTCGACTGCCGCCGCTCCGCGAGCGCAAGGGCGATCTTCCCCTCCTCGTGGACCATCTGCTCGGACACGTGAACGGCCAGAGCAAGGCGCAGGGCTTCCCGGAGAAGAAGCTTTCTCCTGGTGCAAGGAATCTTCTGGCGGCACACGCCTGGCCGGGCAACGTCCGAGAGCTCGAGAACACGCTGACGCGCGCCGTGATCTGGTCGGCCGGCCCCACCATCTCGGCCGATGAGATGCGGCTGGCACTCCTGGCCTACCCGGGGAAGCGCGCCGGGGACATCCTCGACCGTCCCCTCGGTGATGGCCTCAAGCTCACGGAACTCATCGAGGAGCTCGCTCGCCACTACCTCGTGCGTGCGATGGATGAAGCCAAGAACAACAAGACCAAGGCGGCAGCACTCGTCGGCCTCGGCAGCTACCAGACGCTCTCGAACTGGCTGGAGAAGTACAAGGTGAAGCGCTGATGGCACGTTCCATGAACAGAGGGTCGGAAAGGCCGTGCTCACGACTCCCTGCACCGAGGTCCCGTACATGAAGTCGCAGAACTTCGAGTTCCTGCGATCTCGGCGTGCCGTCCTCGCGGACCTGGGTGGGTTCGCCGAGCGCTATGCGCACTCGGACCCTGCGAGCTCGCTCATCAAGCAGCGGGGTCTCATCGAGCAGCTCGTCGTCACGATCTACGAGGTCTACCGCCTACGAGCACCGTTCTCCGACAACTTGAACGACCTCATGAACACCGAGGAGTTCCGGCAAGCAGTGCCCGAGGTCGTGCTCAACAAGTTCCACGCGGTTCGCAAGGCTGGCAACTGGGCAGCGCATCCCCGCAAGCCCATCACGAGCCAGCTCTCCCTGGAGCGCCTCCAGCAGACGTTCGAGGTCGCGCAGTGGTTCCACATCCAGGTGGACCGTGCGAGCCGCGCGGACTGCCCGGCCTATCAAGCGCCGCCGCCCGACCTCTCCACCAACGGCAAGGCTCGTGAGGCGCTCGAGAAGCTCCGACTGGCCGAGGCGAAGTACGAAGGCGTCCTCGCGAGCCTGGAGGCCGAGCGCCGAAAGCGCGCCGCGGCGGAGCAGGTGGCCGAGGCTACTGCCGCAGAGCTCGCCAGGCTCCAGAGCGAGGGCCAGCAGGTCGCCACCACGCTGCAGTTCAACGAGCAGACGACCCGGCGCCGCCTGATCGACCAGATGCTGATCGATGCCGGCTGGAACGTCGGCGCGAACGGCGCCAACACCGAGTCCGTTCGGCAGGAAGTGCTGCTCACAGGGCAACCCACTCCCACGGGGGATGGGTACGCCGACTACGTCCTCTACGGTGCCAACGGCAAGCCGCTGGCCGTCGTGGAGGCGAAGCGCACCGTCAAGGACGCGCGCGAAGGCGCAGAGCAAGCGCGCCTCTATGCCGACAGCCTCGAGAAGGCGACGGGCCAGCGCCCGATCATCTTCTGCACCAACGGGATGGACCTCTACATCGAGGACGATGCCCAGAAGTACCCGCGTCGGAAGGTCTACGGGTTCTACTCCGAGGACAGCCTCGGCTACCTGATCCACCAGCGCACGGCGAAGAAGAACCTCGTCACGGTCGCACCGAACCTCGAGATCGCTGACCGGATCTACCAGCTCGAGGCCATCAGGCGTGTGGCCGAGAGGTTCGCGAGCAACTTCCGCAAGGCGCTCGTCGTCCAGGCGACCGGCACCGGCAAGACGCGGGTAGCCGTCTCCCTCTGCGACCTCCTCATGCGCGCCGGCTGGGCGAAGCGGATCCTGTTCCTGTGCGATCGGCGCGAGCTCCGCAAGCAGGCCGACCGGGTCTTCAAGGAGCATATGCCTGGCGAGCCGCGAGTCGTCGTGAGCAGCACGACCTCGAGCGATCGCGACAAGCGCATCTACCTCGCGACCTACCCCGCCATGATGCAGTGCTACGAGGAATTCGACGTAGGGTTCTTCGACCTCATCGTCGCCGACGAGTCACACCGGAGCATCTACAAGAAGTACCGCTCCCTCTTCCTCCACTTCGACGCGCTCGAGGTGGGCCTCACGGCCACGCCGGTCAACTTCGTAGAACGCGACACCTACAAGCTCTTCGGCTGCGAGGACGGCGACCCGACGGCGCACTTCAGCTTCGAGGAGGCCATCCAGGCGAAGCCTCCGTACCTGGTCCCCTTCCGTGTGCGCGCGTTCACCTCCTGGGCGAGGAAGGATGGCTTCTCCTACCGCGGCATGAACGCCGAGCAGAAGCGCCAGCTCGAGGAGCAGACCTCCGATCCCAGCTCCGTGGACTACGACCCGAGCGATCTGGACCGCGAGTTCTTCAACCGCGACAGCACCCGGGAGATCTGGCGGAGGCTCATGGACGAAGGGATCCGCGAGGGAACCGGCAGCCGGGTGGGCAAGACCATCGTCTTCGCGTGCAGTCATGATCACGCATTGCATCTGGCCGACGTGTTCTCGGAGCTCTACCCCCAGTACGGCTCCACGTTCTGCCGGGTCATCGACAACCAGGAGCCCCGCGCCGAACAGCTCATCGACGACTTCAAGGATCCCGCCAGCGACCTGACCATCGCGATCTCCGTGGACATGCTCGACACCGGCATCGACGTACCCGAGGTCGTGAACCTCGTATTCGCCAAGCCGGTGAAGTCCTACGTGAAGTTCTGGCAGATGATCGGACGCGGCACTCGCCTCTCGCCGGAACTCTTCGGACCCGGGCGTCACAAGACGGAGTTCCTGATCTTCGACCACTGGTCGAACTTCCGGTTCTTCGACGAGCAGTACGTCGAAAAGCAGCCGTCGCCGCAGAAGTCGCTGCTGCAGCACCTCTTCGAGGCCCGCATCGACCTCGCCAAGACCGCGCTCGACAAGATGGACGAGGCCGCCTTCCACTCGGCCGGCGCCCTCATCATTCAGGACATCCGCGCCGTCACGGACACCAAAACCATCGAGGTGCGCGACCGCTGGCGGCAGCTCGAGGTGCTGTCCGATGGGGATCGCATTCAGCATTTCGCCGCGGCCACCGAGGCCGATCTGCGTTCGATCGCCGCTCCGCTCCAGCAGTGGCGGAGCATCCGTGGCGACGAAGATGCCTACCGCTTCGATGTCCTGATGACGCGGCTTCAGGTCGAGCTCCTCAAGGGCGGCCCGAGCGCACCGCGGTTCCTGGACCTGCGCGCGCGGGTCGAGGAGGCCGTCGAGCTCCTCGCCAAGAATCAGAACCCCGTCAAGGCGCACGCCGACTCGATCAACCAGGTCCGCAGCAAGGACTTCTGGGCCGCGGTCGAGGTGCATCACCTGGAGGGTCTCCGTCGCGAGCTGCGCGGGATCATGAAGTACCAGCAGTCCAGACCAGGGGGCCGGGTTGCGCCGCTGGTCTTCGATGTCACGGACACCGACCTGCACGGCGAGACCTACATCCCTCGTCTCGAAGGGCTCGACCTCATCGAGTACCGGAGGCGTGTGGAGTCCGTTCTGCAGCAACAGCTCGCCGACAACCCGATCCTCCAGCGGATTCGCGCGGGGCAGCAGGTGCCCGAGCCCGAGCTCGAAGAGCTCGCCAAGCTCGTGCTCCAGATCGACGACAAGGCCAACGTCCGACACCTCGTCGGCTACCAGCCCGAGCCACGCCGCTCGCTCGTCGCGGTGTTTCGCAGCCTGGTCGGCCTCGATCCCGCTGCGGTCGAGAGCGCGTTCGCCGGCTTCGTCCACACCCACCCTGGCCTGTCGGCACAGCAGCTTCGATTCCTGCAGCTCCTCCAGAACCATATCGCCCAGCATGGCGGCATCGAGATCGAGCGCCTCTACGAGCCCCCGTTCACGACCCTCCACGCGGAGAGCGTCGATGGTCTGTTTCCCGATCCCGCCCTTGCCGGCGAGGTCCTTGCCATCCTGGAGACCTTCCAGGCTGTGGCTGAAAGCGCCTCATGAGTAGCCTGACCACGCAGCAGAAGAGCGACATCGATCGCCTCTGGACCGAGTTCTGGACGGGCGGCATCACGAACCCGTTGACCGTGATCGAACAGATCTCGTTCCTCATGTTCGCCCGCCTGCTCGATGTGACCGAGACCCGGAACGAGAAGAAGGCGGAGCGCACGAAGAAGCCCTTCAAGCGCATCTTTGGCCCGGACCAGCAGCACCTGCGGTGGTCTCACTTTCGCCAGCTCGGCACGGGCAAGGAGATGCTCCGCGTCGTGCGCGACGAAGTCTTTCCGCACTTCCGGAAGCTCAACGGCGCCACGACTTTCTCCGAGTACATGCAGGACGCGCAGCTCATGATCCAGAAGGAGAGCCTGCTCGTCTCAGCGGTGGAGCGAATCCACGCACTGCCCATCACCGATGGAGACGCCAAGGGCGACCTCTACGAGTACCTCCTCAGCAAGCTGACCACTGCGGGGATCAACGGGCAGTTCCGGACGCCGCGCCACATCATCCGCTTCATGGTCGATCTCCTGGAGCCGAAGCCGAACCAGACCATCGGCGATCCCGCGTGCGGAACGGCGGGCTTCCTC
>ORMF011909787.1_pt1 | contig 12470 bp, 9 predicted proteins | sample 1779871 | NCBI WGS metagenome assembly ORMF01 (sample SAMEA104232316, study PRJEB22302) | groundwater metagenome | biome: forest; feature: aquifer; material: groundwater | place: USA | collected 2011-08-07 | depth 5.4 m | reverse complement strand
GCGCCAGCAGCTTCGGCAGGCTTGCGTCGGCGATGTCGCCCATTCCTTTGGCCAGCATCTGCTCGGCCTGCTGTGCTCGAGCTTGCTTCTCCTGTTCGTTGTCGGCCGGGGCGCGCGTGCCGGCGAGGACCAGCGCCCGTGCGCGCGTTGGAAACATATGGACAAATTCAAACGCAACATAACCACCCATTGAAAGACCGCAGATAGTTGCGTCAGCGATTCCCAGCTTGTCCATCAGCGCGGCGACATCGCGCGCCATGTCTGCCATGGTTGTGATTGTGCGAGCAGACTCTTTAGGTGGCACAGACTTCAATATGGTACTTGGACCAGAAGGTTCACTAACTGCGGTCTGTGCCACTGTCTCACCAAACCCAGTTAAATCCGGAGCAATAACGCGATAGCCGTGCGCGCTCAGAAAATCGATCTGCTCGCGCCACATTGAGCGATCGAACGGATAACCATGCAACAGAACAACAGCGGGGCCACTACCTGCCTCAAGATGGGCCAATTGAACTCCACTCATCGATGAAGTGGTTCCTTCAGGAAAAGACCGCAAAGACGCTGGATCACGACGATGCGATTTTCTTTTAGCATGTTATTTGATGATTCTTTCACGCGGAAAACAGGCAATCGAAACAACCTCTCAGGTCAGGAAGGGTGGCTTGCCCCCGCTTGTTTTGGGGTCAATTACCTATGCCAGCCCATCTCCTTCACTGCCTGAGACAGTTTCCCGGCATCATCTGACCACCACCAATCATGATCGACTGCAAGCGAAGCGCCGCCTTGCGAATAGAAGGACCTGAAAATGATCCGGCATTAAAACATAAGCGATAAGCTTGCTCGGCCACTCTTGGCTCAGACAGCGGAGTTCCTCAAGAAAAGCACTACAACAGGCGGGCTCTGTTAAGACCGGTACACGTTGCAAGAAATTTCCAGTGACGAAGTGCAGCGCGCCAGGGAGATTCAGATTTGACCACTTGCGAGCCATTCAGCACAATTCTTTTTAGGAACAGCGGGGGCAAGCCCACCTTCCTGACCTCGAGGTTATCTAGTTGAGCTGTATATTGCTAAGCTCCATGACTGCGCGGAGTCGATTTTCCAACGTCTACCTCAAGGCCTCGGGCCCTAAGTCTGGGCAAGGGCTACCCTTGGCTCATCTCAGCCACGTTCTTCACCGGCACCCTCTGACCCTTTACATACTTGTCGTACCAAGCCAGGTATCGCTCATAGCGATCGCGTATATAGCTCGGCCGGGTGATGCCGTGATTCTCGTTGGGATAAATGATCAGTTGTGTGTCGACGCCGAGACTGCGCAGCGCCTGGTACATTTGCTGGCCGCCCTGGACCGGCACATTGAAATCGCGCTCACCGCCCAGAAACAACGTCGGGGTCTTGATCCGATCGGCGTGCAGGAATGGATAAGAGATCTTCTGGTAGATCTCCCATGCTTTCGGATTCCACGGCGGACCAATTTCGTAATCGTATTGAATGATGTACTGATCGGTACCATAGAAGGCGACGGTGAAGGCCGTGCCGGCTCCGCTGGTCGCTCCCTTGTAACGTGGATCGGTGGCGATCATGTAGTCGGTGAGAATACCGCCATAACTCCAACCCCCTACGCCTAATCGATCGGGATCAGCCACGCTCATTTGAATGACGTGATCGACGCCGGCCTCGAGGTCTTCAACTTCATAGTGACCCCAGTCCGCGAAGATCGATCGCGAATACTTCAGCCCCCGGCCGGAACTGCCACGATAGTTCACGGCCAAAACAGCATAGCCATTCGCCGCAAACACCTGCCGCTCGACACTGAACGAATGCTGATCCTGGCCGTTAGGACCGCCGTGGATGCGCAACAACAAAGGAACCGTGGTTCCTTTCACATAACCGACGGGATAGGTTAGTAACCCGTGTACTTCAGTTCCGTCTTTGCTTTTGAAATTGACTTCCTCGGTTTGAGCAATTTGCAGTTCAGCAAACAGCGCGTCGTTCTGATGTGTTAGCTGACGCAAAGCACTGCCTTCCATCGCGTTCACTTCCGTCGGTTTTGTGTCGTCGCCGGAAAGCAGGACCGTGTGCCCGCCGTTACTATTCAAGCTCGAGACCACGACCGGTGGGTTCATCAGACGCACTACCGCCGTGCGGGTAATACTTACGGGATAGACAGATCGATCGTCGGTCACCAGGGCGTTGACCGACTTACCATCGCTACTCACGCGCAATCCCGATACACCGCGATCGAGATCCTCGACCGCTTTCACTCGCGAGGGTGCGGCGCTGCCGTCAGACGGCACAAAGACCAGGTGTTCCATGTTGTAAGCGCCGAATTTCTTTTCGTCGCCTTCGGTGAAGACGATCCTGGTTCCGTCGGGGCTCCATTCCGCCCGCGCGCGCGAGGCGCGATTATCGGCGGTGGTCAATTGCTTTTCAGTGGCGCCCGCCGTGGCGGCGACCACAAATAGCTGTGCCGATGGATCTCGATCCGGATCATCGGCATGGTTGCTCATGAAGGCGATGCGCGACCCATCGGGTGACCAGGATGGCGAAGACTCGTCCCATTTGCTTTTGGTGAGGCGATCTAACTTCTTGCTCGCGATGTCGAAGAGGTAAATATAGCTATGGCGTCCAGATAAGAGATAACCCTGCCCGTCCTGCTTATAACGATAGCGATCGATCACGATCGGCTTCGGTGGTTTAGGCGGAGTGCCAGGCGCGGGACTCGCGGCGGCTTCGGCTTCCGGATCCGGATCTCCAATTACCAGGGCCAGCCGCTTTGAATCCGGCGACCACTCGTAACCCTGTAGGCGGCCTTTCAATTCAGTGAACTGGTAAGCCTCACCCCCGCCGCGGTCCATCAGCCACACCTGGTTTCCCTTCGCCTTACCGGGCCGCGACGAAGTGAACGAGAGATATTTTCCATCCGGACTCCAGCGCGGAGCGGACTCGCTGTCTGTGCTGAAGGTAATCTGGCGATCGTTCTTCCCGTCATAGCCGACCATCCAGATATGTGTGCTGCCTTTGTCTTCTTTGGTGTCGATGGTCGCAACGACGTACGCCACCCATTGGCCGTCCGGCGAAAGCTGCGGGTCCCGCACTTCGCGCAGCCGCGCCAGGTCGTCGAGCCTGAAAGGACGCCTGGCCGTTTGCGCGAATAGAGCAGTCGCAAGAGCAAGCAAGAGAAGCAAAATTGGGGAAAGTTTTTTCCTGAACATAAATAGAAATTCCTCCAGTCGGGAACCGTTTTGAGCTGGGCCGAACGAAGTTAACGCAAAGATTCGAAGAGAGTTCATTTCCGTGAGTATCAAACGAAACAGATTTTTTCCTGGTGGTCTTTCGTGTGGTTTTGTGGATCGGCTGTTGTTGCAAAGACTCGATCCACGAAATCACCCGAAGCCGCACGAAAAGAACTATTCAGAGACACCTTGGAGCGCGAAAGTGTACTGCGAATCTCCGCGCGTGTATAGAGTTGTTGACCAAATTTCCCGCACGTTTAGGGGCAAGCTACAGCCCACCTTAACCCGCTTCGGGCCGCGTTTGACGTTGCTAAGCGCAAATGTTTGAGGCAAGCTCAGACCAAGAATGTGAGGTCAGTACTCCCGCGTGAGCGAGTGGATCAAGGCTCCATCTGGCGAGGTGAGTGTCTGACCCGCCCGCTTACGCAGGCGGTACTGACTTCATTATGTGAATCGAACCAGCGGCGCTAAAGTCCAGGCCACTTATAACAAAATGAAACTATCATTCAACGGAGCGACGACGATGAAGGCCGATCTCGAGACCGATGTGCGCGCAGCGGCCGCAGCTGGGTTTGACTATCTCGAAATCCGGGCCGCCAAGCTGCGCCAGTTCCTGAAGACACATTCGGTATCAGATTTGAAAACTCTATTGGGCCAAAGCGGAGTGAAACCACTCAGCATTAACGCAATCGAATACGTTACCTTTAGAGATGCTTCCGCGAACGCCCAAATCAGAGCCGAGTGCGAAGAGTTATGCGCCATCGCAGAGGCGATCGCCTGTCCTTATGTCGTGCTCTTGCCGGGCAAGTTTCCGCCGGGCGGCCTGAGCAGCTATGAAGTGATCGAAGAGACTGTGAGTGTGCTAAGAGAGCTGGCTTCAATAGCAGAGAGACACAATGTCGCTCTCGCGTTCGAATTCCTGGGCCAGAAGGATTGCAGTGTGCAGACCCTCGAGCTGGCCGATGAGATCATTCAGAAAGTGAATCGCCGCAATATCGGTCTGGTCATCGATAGTTTTCATTTCTATGTCGGGAACTCTACCGTCAGGATGATCGACGCGCTCGACCCGAAACGATTGTTCATCTTTCACATCAACGACGCCGAAGACCTGCCGCTGGATAAGCTTACCGACGCTCACCGTCTCTTGCCGGGTCTGGGTATCTTGAAACTAAAAGAAATGATCGAAGCCTTCAAGCGGATCGGTTACGATCAGGTGGCCAGTGTCGAGACTTTCCGGCCCGAGTACTGGGAGCGCGATCCATTTGAGCTGGCCCGCGACGCGAAAGCCGCATTGGAAAGTGTTCTAAAACCATAGCCAGATCTCGTTCACGCTCGGACCTTCAGAATCTTATTAACGGTGTTCCAGTTTCGCGTGGTCCCGGACACGCCGAGTTCCTTCTCGACAAACTTATTGGGAAAGCCGAACGATCCGTTCTTCTTGCGTCGTGACACGACGAACGCGGCGCGATCTCTCACTTCAAAGACTTCGACATTTTCAGTGATGGATGTCAATGGTAGCTTCGGAGTGCGCTGCGGTTCCTCTGAGAGGAAAACCACGAACGGCACTGCGTCGGCATCGGTCTTTATTTTCTTGAACGGGTTGCGCTCGACGATCTCTTCGATAACCGCCAGCGGCATAACTGCCACGGTCACCTCATAACCCAGGGCATCTTGTAGGGCCCGCTCAATCTTTTTCCTAAGCGCGACTGCGTTTGTGGACGTAGCGTCAAAAATCACATTGCCGCTCTGAATGTATGTGCGCGCGTTCTTGATTCCGGCCGCGGTGAAGATGCGCGCCAGCTCATCCATCTTGATGAGCTTTTGGCCGGCGACATTGATCGCTCGCAGGAAGGCGACGTATCTGGTCATCCAGGATCTCCCAATGTTGTATCGCCCGCGCAGCGGGCCAGACTAAAGGCTTTGAATTTCGCCAACTGGTACGGAGCCAGCCAAAAAAATCAGTGCCGTGGAACCCTCATTTCGGCGGAATCGCCCCCGCGGAGGGCCACCGACGCGCTTAAGATTCATTTCAAAAAAGCGGACTGGGTCCTTGCCGGGTACAATCCGGTCGCCAACCTCCAGCCAGTCGCCGTTTTTGATCACCGCTGTGTAGTGGATCGTCATCGGCCCTGCCGGGATCTCCCAGACATAGCCGTCGGCCGTGGGCTTGAGTACGAAATCGCCAACTTGTCCCTGAGCGTGCGAGTGCAGCGTATACACCTTTGTGGCCGGGTCGTAAGAGATGATGCCGAACGCGTTGAAGCCGACCTTCCCATCAGCCCCGTATCCTCGACCCTCGATGACCTTAATCGAACCATCCAGGAAGGGCCCAATCCGTTCAGTCTGGGTGATATTGTGTTTCTCGCCGGACGGCAGGATGGTCCATGCCGGGCCTCGCCAAACGCCATCCATGATCGCCAGAGGCGCCATGGCTTCACGCTGCGCGGCGATCAGCTTGGCTGGATCCGGCCGTCCTTGTCCCGAGGCAGAAGCCATCATTCCTGCCGCAATCGTCAGGAGTATTAGAAAATGTTTGAGCATGAGTGTTCTCCTCGAACGTTATCAGCGTGCACCTCTTGAGACTGTGCCCAAAGCCGAGTCAATATCCCGCAGAACCCCGAAAAAGTGAAGCCGATCCGGGCGTGGAAAGACTAATACGGCCGCCCCTTGACCGTTATACTGGTACATATGTACCATGGTGCCTCGGGAACGGCCGGGGTTGTTGATGACCAAGACTAAAAAAGTGAAAGCCGCAACGGCGAGCGAAAAGATACTGGTTGAGCGGGTGCAAACGGGCGTGCGTCTGGAAAAGCGTCTGTTGAAGGTCTTGAAAGGGCTGGCTGAATATCACGATATGACGCTTGGCGATCTGTTGGAGGGCATCGTGTTGCATGCTTTTGATGGCCGCCATCCGTTTGGGGATGAAACCCGGCAACGCATTGCGGACCTCAAGCGCATCTACAAACTGGATCTGGACGCCGATGCCAGTCACCGGTTGTTGGAGACTGAAGATGGCCAAGCCGACGGGGTTTCAAAACACGTCAAGCGCAAGGTGAGAAGATGAGATAAAGAGGGCCTTCGTGTTTGCGAGCCAAGGCGATCCACGAAATCACACGAATTGACTAGAAATAGTCTTCGTAGTGTGATTTCGTGGATCGTAGTCACAGTTTTCAGCAGCGCGCTGATGCATGATAAGCCGCGAAGATAAGATTGGACGCGCTTTTTCGTAGCCGAGTCTAACAGTGACAGATAAAGAGTTGATCGAGCGTTTCGAGAATTGCACGCTGCGGGGCGAAGACTTTCATCACCCGGACCACGTCAAGATCGTCTGGCTATACCTGCAAAGCAATTCAGTGATGGAAACACTCATTAGGTTTTCCGCCGGCTTGAAGCATCTTGCCGCGGCCAACGGGAAACCAAATCTCTATCACGAGACCATCACCTGGGCCTATGTCTTTCTGATTCATGAACGCATTGCGCGGAGTGGAAGCGAACAACGCTGGCCAGACTTTGTCGAAGCGAACCCCGACCTCTTTGATTGGCAGGACAACATCCTCAAGGCTTATTACCAGGACGACACGCTGAGGTCTGAGACGGCTCGCCGGACGTTTGTGTTTCCGGACAGATTCCCATGCGCTCGACCGCTTGAGGACGCCAGGTAGGGTTCAGTTTAGAGTTCAAGCTTTAGCTTGCGCCTGCAACGGCAACCTCAAGGTTGAACTCTAAACCGTTTTCCGATACTAAGGGCGGTTAGATCTTCCGGGCCACATCGCCCACACGGATTATTCCGCCCTGGACCACCCGCGCATTGATCCCGCGAAGATGGAGTTGCTTACCCAGGGGCGAATTCACAAACTTCATCGCCTCCAGTCCAAAACGCGCGACGAATTTTTGGCAGCCAAGGTGCGGTGGCGGAGTCACTTCAATTACCGCCGAGCCCAAAGACAAGTGTGTTCCCGCGGGCGCATTGTCTTCGCTCAAGTCCATATCGAGATAGAGCTGGTCTCCCGCCAGTTGCCAACGATCCTTGTTCTGAGCCACCGACGCGGTCACGCGCGAGTTCATAATATTCAGTTGCATCAGAGGATTTGGCGATCCGTCCGGTGTACTCGTGCTGCGGCGCCTTTTCCAACTATCACCCACTAGGCCCTCGGCCAGATGCAACTCAGCTTGATCCAGAATCTCGCGCTCGTTGACCGTGGGACGGCGCACGATCAATTCCAGGACGCCTTCATCTTTCGGCGCGCGCCGAATGTCGTCCAATCCAGCTTCCAGCTCTGACATGGTCAGATGCTTCCTGAGTGTGTATTCAAGATTGGCTGTGCTCATGTGAAATCATTTACCACAGAGGGCACAGAGAAAACCAGGAACCATCTTAGTATTTTTAGGTTGGGCAATTGGCACGAACCACGGGTCCTGGTTCGAGGTGTTTAGTGTAACTTCGTGGACGGTTTCGTTTTGTCTTCACCTTTGCGATGTAGATCACACCAACTTTCTCGGCGTCAGGGCGGCCTGCATGGTCTGGCCGCCGCGACGGACGGTCAATTTGTAAGCAACCGGACGTTCGAACAGCTCGAGCATTCTGGTGAGGGACAGATCGGCGGCGCTTTTCCCATCAATGGCGGTGATGATGTCGTCCTTTTGCAAACCCGCTTCGGTGCCGGGAGAATTCTCGAGCACGTCCGCGATGCGAAAAGTGCGATAGTCCCTTCCTTCGGCGACGATTGACAGGCCGCTAAACGCGCGGTCGAAACCTTCGTTGAAAGAATCGTTCGGTTCGAAAATGATCCGCTGGTGGCCATAGTCAAACAGCAGCTTGAACTTGCCGGCGATCTGTTGCCCGATGTTGCCGACCAGCGCTGAACTGGCGAATGCTCCTACCTTATCTTCAGAGAACAGGGTAATAGGTTTGCTGATACGGAAGCGGCCGATCTTCAACTCAGACACGCGCCCGATGCGCGCGTTCACTTCTCCGCCGGCGCCGCCGACACCAATCGCCTTGATGGTCGGCAAATTTTGACCGAGAAGATTGTGCCCAGCGACAAACGGACTATAGAGCGCCAGGGCGCCGCCCGATCCGACATCGAGCACGAATTTCCCCTTGATTGGAGCGCTGCCCGTCGGGGTTACCTTCGCTTCGATGATGGGATGGCCGGCAGAGTTCAAGGTGATCGGAATACTGTCCCCCGGACCCGCATAGTTGAACTGGTCCTTGTCGTAAAGCTTGATCACCCGCGCCTGATAATCGAGTTCCAGGACAAACTGCCTGATGAATTCACTGCCGATGATGCCATCGAAGTCCTGGCCGAATCGGGACGCCATCCGTCCGATTGGTAATGCCGCCTTGAGCGGTTGCGAGAATCCCGGGAATCCGGGAATGGTAAATCTCGAATCGCGCACGAAGGCCCCAGTCGAAATGGCTGAGCCGGCGCCGCCCATATGGATTTCTCCCTCGAGCTTTAGTCCGAGTTCCCGGGCGCGCTCGAGATTGATGATCGCGAACTGATCACCGGTATCCAGCACGAAGGACAGTGGCCGAGAGTTGTCAACCTGGACCTGCAAGACGACATGCCGGTTAACCAGCTCAAACGGAATCGTGACGGCGGACGATTGGACGACCGGGCCTTTGGACTGAAGTGGATTTGACCGCCACGCTGCCGTGGAAAGCAGCAGAAAGAAGACGGCCAGACTTAATAGGGCTCTTCGTTTCATGGGGCTTCTCCTGAGGAAGGACTCCATTGGTCCGGTTGATGTTTAGGACCTGTGGGTGGTTTAACGCTGGCGAAGGGCAATTCGTTTCAAAAGATATGTGCGGTTAAGTCAGCCGTTGCCAGGGTGAGGTCAGTACCACCTGCGTGAGCGGGCGGGTTAAGGAGTCATCTCGCAATGTGCTGCGGCAAAACCACGAGCAGTGCCCTGCTTATCTCATCACGTTGAACGATTGACGCACCTGCTGACGCGGGTGGTACTGACCTCATTCCCACAGCCAGCTATCATCGTCATCTTACTCCCCGCCGCCCAACGAATAAGCCAGCATGTGGTTATCCTGAGAGACAAAAAGTACCTGGAGCACTTCATCGCTGAGAAAACGATCGTCCGGCGCGCTCATGCGAATCGAGCGTTCGTCTGCTCCGGTGATGATGTTAACTCCCAACAATCCATTCCCCCGCCCGAGGTCCGTATAGAAGTACATCCAGTCTCCGCGCAAAGCAGCCAGCCGTCTCGTGCGCAGAAGGAAACGAGAAAGCCGTTCGAGCTGGTGGGCGGGATCGAGCCGGTCCAGCAACTTATCTTCGACATCTCGCGAATGCGCTTCAATCGCCGGCCGCGGGACAGCCACGCGCGGACGGGTTGTAGACATCTGTCGCGCTCGCGCGACTATTCCAAAAGTCGAGATTCGTTCCCGCGCATACTCAGTAGCTTTATTGCGCGCATATTCTGCGGCGTTGCGGCGCACGTATTCGCTCGCTTTGTTCGAAGCCAGCGTAGTCAGACTTGGTAAAGCAGCATGTAGAGCCAGGCCAGAGCGCAGTCCGTTCAGGGTATTCAGTAATTGGACTCCGCGAAAAGCCGTGGACGCTGTGCTCCCATAACGGAAGTAAAGAGCGGCGGCGCGCGCGGCCACTGCCGCGACGGTCCGCAGCAGGCCGCGCCCCGGAGGGTTGTGCCGCGATCGCCAAACATTCGCGCCGGTGTTCAGATCAAACGCCGCGATTTCATTTTTGCCGCCGACTACGGCTTGGCCGCGTTCATTCAGCAGTACGAACGCGGCCTTCTCTAATCCATGCGGGATTTTCGTGCGGCGTTTGCCGGTCCGCGCATCAATTATGATCAAGTCGTCGCGATCGGCCACGACCAGCGTAGCCGCATCGGGCATGACGACATTGGTGATGCCTTTATCGGCCCCTTTGTAACGCCACAAAACTTTTCCTTTTTCGAGATCGATGGCGCTAACCCCGTATGGCCCGCGCTCGACGGTCTCGCCATCTTCCAACCGCGCGAATTGACCGCCGGTGCGCGCATAGAGAACGTGGTGGGTCAAAAGCATCTCAGGCACTGAGCCCAGATCTTTTGCCTCCCAAACTTCCTCGCCATTCAGACGCGAGATGGCCCGCACTTTGCCACGCCCGGAAGTGTAAACGTAGCGCTCGTCCGCCACCGGATCGGCCTCCGTCAGAGCCAATCCCTCTTCGTTCACTCGAAACTTGTCGCGCTGACGTTCGCGCCCGGTGTGAGCGTCCAATGAAGTCAAGCCCTCGTAAAAGACGTACAGACGATTGTCGAGAAAGACCGGCGGCCGGTAATTGTCGAGTGTGTAAGGAACTTCGTCGTTGTCACTCCAGCGCGCCGGCATCATCTCGACTTCGCTTTCCAGTTCACGTTTCCAAAGTTCCTCGCCGCTGTTGATATCAAAAACATGAATGACCGGCTTGCGTTTAAAACCTGCTTTAGCTTTTCCTTTCGCATCGCGGACCAGCACGACCGCCAACAGGTTCGTGTTGAGATCCAGCGCCATCTGCATTACCGCGCCGCGTACTCTGTCACTGCGCCAGAGAGGTTCGCCCGTCATGAGATCAAGCGCCTCGACTCGTGTCTTGCTGCCTGACTCGAGATTCAGCAGCAGCATGTCGGTGCCGGGAACGGACGCGACATCAGTTTCGTCCAGCCGCGCGTGCTTGCGCCGCCACAGAACGTCACCCGTCTCTCCATCCAGGGCATACAGAGATTTCTCTGTGCCCACCACCAACACTCCGAATTCAGTTGACTGATAGAAGCGCACCTGGCCGTCGAGTTTGGTGGACCAGCGCTCGGCCGCCGGGAGAGTTGAGGCAGTGCAAAGGAGCAGGAGCAATAGGACGAAGAGATATTGGGCTGATGTTTTCTTAGCCGGCATTTCCTATGAGCCTTCTGTTAATTGATTGCGGTTGCTGAAGCGAGCGCGAAATTCCGGGGCAAGGGAATTATAGGTGTGAAGGGAGTAGTAGAACAACACATGACTCTTCCAAGTCAGTTAAGATTCTTCTCGCTCTCCCTTTGGGAGAGGGTTGGGGTGAGGGCCTGAGCGCGAGCCTGCCTGGATGTGGTGCTGTCCTACGTAAACAGGACGTGTGATTTAAAAATACTTCACGCTAAGCTTCGCATCTCCCCTGACTCTTCCTAAAGGAAACGGTTTGAAAGCGCTGGTCCAGTGATCCTTCCTTATTTCTTCGCGCCTTTAGTCTCGGGCTTTGCGTGAACTAACGCTGCGCAAAGAGTTTCACGCAAAAGGCGCTAAGAGCAATCGAAAGACGCAAAGAGAAGACGGCTGGGGTCGTGCTCCTACTGCTAACTTTTCAAACTGCGCCGGTACCCTTTCGTGTGCTAACTTCTGCACACTGAGGCATCATTCGTCATTCGGTGGAGGAGTGTAAATGCAGCGCTCGCCTAGTGTCGCGTCAGTCATCTCGTTATTGGTCCTTTTGCTATTCACCTTTCAACCCGCCGTTCTCTCTGGTCAACGGGAAGAACGACGCGGAGGAGGCATCGTATCCGGGCAGGCTACGGTAAGACACGTCGCAACCGGATCGCTGCCTCCACCGAGGTTTGCCGATCCCGAACGCGCCCGCAAACTCGCGGCGGCGTTCCCTGAGATCGAGAAGCTCTTCAACAAATGGTTTGCCGAACGACATGTGCCCGGAGCGGTGATGGGCATCATCGTTGACGGTGAGTTAGTTTGGGTAAAGACCGACGGCGTCCGTGAAACCAAAGACCGCGCCCCCGTCACCGCCGACACAGTTTTCAGGATCGCGTCGATGACGAAGAGCTTTACCGCACTCTCGATCCTCAAACTGCGTGACGAAGGAAGACTTTCGCTCGACGATCCCGTCGCCCAATATGTACCGGCCCTCGCCAACCTGGCTTACCCAACCAAAGACTCGCCGACGCTGACGATCCGTCATCTGCTTACGCACTCCGAAGGATTTCCGGAAGACAACCCCTGGGGCGATCGGCAGTTGGCCCAAAGCGAAGAGACTATCCGCGCGTGGATGCGTACCGGCATTCCCTTCTCAAACGCGCCGGGCACCGCTTACGAATATTCAAACTATGGATTTGCAATCCTCGGTCAGGTTGTGACTCGCGCTTCCGGCAGACCATACGCCGAGTACGTGCGGGATGAAATCCTGAAGCCGCTGGGGATGAACTCGTCCACGTTCGAAATGTCCTCGGTTCCGCGCGAGCGAATCGCGCTGGGCTATC
>ORMF012662227.1_pt1 | contig 12471 bp, 7 predicted proteins | sample 1779871 | NCBI WGS metagenome assembly ORMF01 (sample SAMEA104232316, study PRJEB22302) | groundwater metagenome | biome: forest; feature: aquifer; material: groundwater | place: USA | collected 2011-08-07 | depth 5.4 m | reverse complement strand
GGTTGTGCTAATAACTGAAATGGTCTTCCAATATTTTGAGAAAGTGATGATAAACAGAATTCCCAACCTCCAAAATGCCCTGTTAAAAATATTGCTGATTTACTATTAGATAGTTTCTCTTTAATAATTTCAATATCATGTATAGAAATAGATTCATCAATTTCTCTCTTTGAAACAAACGGTAAGTACATCAGCTCTAAAAAAGTGATTAGTATGTTCTGATATGTTTCAAGAGCTAATCTGTTAATTTCTCTTTCTGATTTATTAGGGAAGGCAATTTTTAAGTTGCTTTTAACAACTTTCTTACGAATTGGAATTAAGTAATAAAGAATATATCCAAGAATATTTGCACTGTGCCGGGTTTTTTTTAAGCCGACTAAATGAAAATATTTTACAAAAGAAATAAAAAAGAAATATTCAACCCTATGTTTAATTCGCATACTTATATTTAATTACCGCTAATTCTTCTAATCCAATTCTCATCTTTAACTTCACCTCGTTTCGTGGAATGCAGTAATTCATAATTGCCGAAACCTGTTATATCTCCAAAAATAAAGTTGACGCCACCCTCAATTTCATTATAGAACCACACTTCATAGGGTTTAACGTCTGATTCACTTGGATAAAAATCCCGTTGATCAGGTTCGCCATATATTAATGCAACTCTTCCTCTATCGGTTAAAAATCCTTCTTTCAACATAAAAGTAAAATTTTTATTTGCGAAAGCAATTCGTTTCATGTATTCTTCCTTAAATTCATTCTGTGGTGTGGAAGGATCACTATCTCTATTCCGCCAAAAATTATAAAGGAATTCCTGCTTGGCTTTAAGCGAATCAAGAGCTTTGTATTGGTTTACTTCACCATCATTTGCAATATACTTTACTTGTAAAAACATTTTATCACATTCATCTTTTGTCAATAAACTAAATTCACTTCCTAATATACCTGTATTAAGTTTTGATATTCTGCTTGTGTCTTTAACGTTTGGATTGTAAAAATAAAATCTTTTAGAAGATACAAAAGCTTGATTTGTTGCCGGATCAATTAAACTCAATACAAAATTATATGAGTCGGTTGGATATTTTGAAAGATTTACAACACCGTATTCAACAACAGCTTCTTTTCCTTGTTTGATACTTTTTGAATTTTTATAAATAGGAGTTCCGGAACTATTGTATAGTATTTTTTGCAATGTAAAATTGGCTGAGGCATCTGCAAGAATTAGATTATATAATTCTGCGTAATAAAACATAACTGGAGAAGAATTTGTATAAAGCATAGCAGGATTTGCCATCACTTCTAATGTGTTCTTATAGAATAAAGAATTTGGATCTACATTTTCTTTTTTGATATTGTTCGCCAATTCAATATCACTAATAGAAAACTTATCCGGTTTCACGGGATCAACTAAAAGTGTTTCGTTAATTGTCTTATTAAAATTTGGATTTTTAGAATCCCATACTTTAACGAGAAGAGAATATTTACCTTTCGGTACTACAAAGCTTAAAACTCCGCTTAATAATTTTGGTAAACTATCATTACCAGTATTTGAAACAAGGTCTTGAACCTTCCAATCTTTTTTAATAAAGAATTCATTAGTCACAATATTATTCATTTCAATATGGACAATAGCTTCAATCATCTGACCTTGATCGCTGCTGAAAACCTGAATGTTTTTAGGGTTAAGGCCATAATAAAACTCGAGGTAAACAGAACTTGAATCATAATTAAATTTTGCATAATCGAATTCAAACCCTAATTCATTCTGAGCAAAACTTAGTGTTGATAATGTCATTAGCACAATAAATAATGAAAATAATTTTTTCATTGAAATAATTCCCGATTATTAGCTGATAATTTCTCCACAAAGATAATTACTTATTTACAATAATAGAATCAAGGTATTCAGTTTTTAACAATATAAATTATTGTTTGTCTTAGCAAGTGATTACAAAAAAAAACCCCGACATTTGTCGGGGTTTTTGAAAATAAATGAATATGATTTTAGAAACCAAATTGAAGAGAAAATACATGGTTATTGTTGAAGAATTTTGTTTGTCTAAAAGCATAATCAACTTTTAATAATGTTCCGCCTAAGTCATATTTAATACCCAATCCAGCTGTAAGACCATAAATATTATAGTCAGTATTATCAGAGAAAGAAGGGGTAAATAAATATCCACCGCGAACAAAGAACATATTATTTAAAGCATACTCTAAACCAACTTTGTATTCATCAGCGTAATAGTTGGAGTTCTGATAAGTACCATCGAGTTGAAATGAGTTGGATGAATTAAAGTTGTAGGTGTAACTCAAACCGATTTCAAGAGTTGACGGAAGATCAAATGCTGCAGCATCACGTTTGTATAATGCCTCTCCTCTTTCCAAAGAACTAGGAGTAGCTGCAATGTACATTCCAGAACCGTCATACCTCATTTGTGGTCCGAAGTTTTTTAACACCATAGCAAGATTAAATCCATTAATATTCGCTAGGTTTCTGTATGTAACGCCAAAGTTCAATGCAACACCGTTAGTACTAACTAGATCCATTTTTTCAGAGATATAGTTCACAGTTAATCCCACTGAAATTCTATCACTTAACATTCTTGAATAAGTTAATCCAAGTGTAATGAACGATGGTTTGAATGATTGACCATTACCATCAGGATTATCAACTGTAGTAACGTTAATATCTCCAATTGATAATGATTTTAATGTAAGAGCAATTGAGCCAAAACCTTCTAATGAAGTAGATACACCAAAGTATGTAACCCCAATATCTGCTATATAAGACATATTGGTAAACATAACATTAGTTCCGCCATCAATAGAGAGGTTTGCTGGATTCCAATATAGTGCTTCTAATCCGCTTGATCCGGCAACAGAAGAACCACTCATAGCAATTCCGCGGGCTCCAACAGGTATCAAGAGCTGAGAAGCAGCGCCTGTACCGTTTCTAACACCGCCATCTGCAAACGCAACACTGGCAGTAAGAATCAGTATAAATAATTTTAAATATATTTTTTTCATTTTTTGTCTCCCGTCTTTTAGAAGTGGTCAAGAACTTGTTGTTCTTGAATTACAGCCAGTTTTAATATTTTTGTCTGACCAAGATCAGGCATATCAACGTGAACTATATATAATCCGCTCGCAACAGGGAATGAGTTATCATTTACTAAATCCCAGGTAGTAAACTGGCTGGGAGAATCCTTCTGTATAATTCTTACAAGCTGTCCAGCTAAGTTGAATATACGCAGCGTAGCTTTTTGCGGTAAATGACTGAATGTTACGAAACGCTGATACTTATTAACTTCGCGCGGATTTACACCGTAATAAGGATTCGGGAATGCATTAATCTTATCTACTTCTTGTTTTGCTAAATCAACATTATTAGTAATAACTGTCGGTGCTGTAAATGCAAATTTATCACCGGTTGTTCCTGATGTTGGTTGATTTGGTTTTGTTGTTTCGATTCTAAAGATAGCTCCAGTTTCCGGCAGTACTGCTGCACAGTTAGCTGGGAAATTGGCTGCAGATACAGATCCAAGATTAAAGCCAACAAATGTTACTCTTGCCATAATTTCATTGCCGACTGTAGTTGTATTGCCTTCATCGAAATTTGCAGCTATAGCAGCATCATAACCTTTGGTACCAGGAGTATGATCTGTAACGTCGTAGAAATAAATCCAATCGGTATCCGGATCGTTGTCACCACCGGAAACTGTATGATCTTCTTGCAAGAGATTAAACAGATCATTTCCATCAACATCATAAACTAAAGCTACAACTTTGAAATCATCGGCAGCACTGTTTGGTGTTCCGATACCTGTATTCCAAAGTTCAAAAGGAACTTGAACAATACTTCCTGTTGAAAATGCCATAAGAGCTTTGCTACCGGCCGCTGTAAAACGAATTTCGAAATCATAAGGAATTATTCTTGGCCAGTTAGAACCGCCGCGTGGTACACGGGCAATAAAGTTCGCATAACCAGGATCCATTGTTGCCGATGTCATACCAGTATTGATTCCCCAGAGAGCAGTACTGTTTTTCATCTGTCCTGCAGCTGGTCTATCAAGACCATTATAGAATGGAAATCCGTTGCCGTTAAATGCAAAGGTGCCCATTCCCGGTGTTGTTAATTTTCCACCTGCATTTGCAGTAACTAAGAAATACTTGAAGTTATTTGGAGCTCCACCAATATCTACCTGTATACCATCAACTACAGGAGCTACTTTACCTAAACCTTCACTAATACCTGTTAATACTGTCTGGCCTGTTGTTTTGTTTAACAAGTTCCATTTAGTATTTCCAGAGGTTCCTGTAAATGATACTTCATATGAATAACCTTTTACCTTAGAAGGATCAACAACTGTAGCAGTAACAGTACCATCACTTCCACCTTGTGAATGTGTATACGCTAATTTATCACCAGATGAAACTGTATAGGCTGTTCCCGGATTAACTTGATGCGGTGTTCCTGCAACTTTTGCAGAAAGAGTTTCCAAAACGTTCGGAACTGCATTAGGATCAGGATTATAAGAATATGCAGAAACTACAAAATAATATTCTGTACCGTTAGCAAGAGGAATATTGCCTCTAAGTTTATCCGTTGTTATTGTAATATATCTCTGAATACCGCTGTTTGTACCAAACTTTGAGAATTTTTTAGTACTGTTTAGTGTTTGTGTATCAAATACCAAACTTTCTATACTGCCTACTAAGTCAACAAGATCATAAGTTGCTACTAAAGCACCTTCAGTCAACTGAGCATTTAATCTTGGCAATTGATATACAACATATCCCTGGAATTTATAACCCAATTCATTGTGACTTTCAGTTTTATTATAAGCAACCGGATCATCAGCCCAGGAGATAATTAATTTTTGATCGAACTCTGATGCTTTTCCAATTTTTGTTACAGGATCTAACGGAACGATTGGAGCCGATGGAGGATTTGGAACCTGGAAGAAGTTATTGTATGCTTGTTGAACCTGTAAATCTTGGAATTTTAATAATGCAACAGCTCCTAATCTTGTAATTGGTGCAACACCGCCTGCAGCAAGCTGACCAACTACTACTTCTTGAGTATCACCAGCAGCTAAAGTAAAGGGACCTGATACTGTGCCCAAACGTCTATCTTGTTTTGGGAAAAGAATACCATCAACCCAACCTTGACCTGTTACAGGGTCACCAGGGCAGAAGAACTTGGTAGTCTTACCAGTAATAGGATCTCTAAATGGTGTTCCTAAAGTACCAACTTTTCCTTGCATAAGATTACGTACGCGTAATGCACCGTTTGTATAACTACCCAAACCGGGGTCACCATATGCAGGAAAACTTTGAGTAAACATATAGAAAGCTGTCATAGGCATATTTTTATAACCACTTCTAAATTTACCCTTGAAAATAGCCTTGTCTGAAGCTTGTCCTGGAATGATTGGACCTTGCATAAAGTCAAATCCGGATGAAGGAATATAAGATCCATAAGAAGGATCTTGATCATCACCGTTATAGATAAATCCTATGCTCAATAAAGTATCGCAACCGGCAAAGTCATCACCGGCATCACCACCAAGGTCTGGATCTGACCACATATTAACATAACAGCTATCTATTCTATTGCCGCCTTTGTTAATAAGTGTATATTTTCTAAATAAAGCATCACCTAATGCGTTCTGTTGATTATAGCCCCAAATTGTAGCTTGCATTTCAAGACCTAAACCAACTGAACCATAGAGTTTTTGAGCTTGTGTAGGATCTGTATCATTGCAAACAAACCAAAGGGTTTGATCTGCGCCTGGAACACCAGGAATATCTGTTGCAGGATCATACTGGCCATTATGGTTCTTGTCATCATAAGGAGCTCCATACTGAGCCGGCCATTCTTGCCAGTCTTTATCGTACTGAGTAAAGATCGCATCCTTGGTTCTGCTTTCATCTTGAATTTCTTTACTGTAATCTGCTTGAGGATCTTTATAGTCTCTTCGTACTCTGTAGATTCTTACATTTGGTCCATTGGGTTCGCCAGTGCCGTCAGGAAGAATTCTTCCTGCTACTTGACCACGATTATAAGTTGAACCACTTACACGCCATTCACCATTAACATAACCACCATAAAGAAATCCAGATTCATAAAACACAGTTTTTCCACTGCCGATAGGGAACTGAAATCCCGAATCGCCTGTGGTAGAAAGATCTGACGCTCCATCGTTAGTAAAAAACGTAGAAACATTATTGATGTTGAATTTAGTAGTTGCTGGAGAGCCAGTAGTCTTAAGCACTTTACCTTTTGTCCCTTCAACTCCTTTAGCCTGTACATTTACAAATGTACCTAAAAGAATTAAAGTGAGAACAAGATAAAAGCTTATTTTTATTAATTTCATTTTGCTTTCTCCTCTATTTATAATATTCCATTAATAGTCTAATCTAATGCCTAATCTAACCTGGCGCATTCCAGTCCATAAACCATTGCGTTGTAATGTCAGCAAGTTATACATATCAATATAAGTTTGGCCCTTAGATGCAAGCTGTTGTTGATAAGTTGTAGGATTGCTTAAATATCCGTTATCAGTATTTGTACCGGTTAGTAGATAAACTTCGGTAGCACTCTTTGTGTTAAGGAGATTTAATACTGTTATATAAATATTAGCTCTCAATGTTTTAAGAATTGAGAAAGACTTATCAACTTTTAGATCTATATTGAAATAATCTGGCATTTGTGAAGAGCCTAGTGGTTCTATTGGTTGTCTAAATCTAGCATCCCCACTTAAGTTTTGAGAAATACCAACAGAAGATGGATTTCCAATTGCTCTTGTAAATGGACGTCCAGATTGATAAGTGAATAATACATTAACACCAAAATTATGAAGAATAGAAGGACCATCATTATCACCAAAGCGGTAATCAATATTTAGATTAGCCATAAATGGTCTATCAAATTCAAGTGGAGAAATATTTTTTGGAGTATAGGGTTGACCTGCAACTACTGGTGCACCAACAATTCCACGGTTTGAAGCCGGGTATGAACCAGTTCCTTTTGCATCCTGAAATGACATACTGCCATTAATCGAGATTCTTTGGAATCTTCTCATGTTAACAGCAATTTCAACGCCTCTTGTTGTTGCGAAGTCAACATTTGCTCTAGTATAATAATTTGTATAGCCAGAAGCGAGATCAACAACTTGAGGAACCATCTGAATAAGGTCTTTAATGTCTTTATAGTAAGCTGTTATATCAAAAGACATAAAATCAGCTATCTGTTGAGAGAAACCTAATTCATAACTGGTGGTTCTTGTTGGTCTCAAACCTAATCCTCTCATATTAGAAAAGAAGAATCCTGTTGTTAATTGATATGCGTAATAATCATATCCAACATAGGATTCATTTAGATCAGGCTGTTGAACGAATTTTCCATACTGTGCATGAAATACTGTTCTATCAGTAACAGGGAAGGAAATTCCTATACGCGGACTAACAGCACTAAATGTAGGAACTTTTACCCAACCAGCAGCGAGCAAATTATTACTTGTTTTATTAATTGAAAGATCAGGTCTGGTAGCATCTACCATTTGTAAATTATCAACATCCATATAGTCATATCTTAGACCTACGTTTAAGATAATATCTTCATACTCAATTTTATCTTGTAAATAAGCAGATGCAAATATTGGTTTATGTGGGGCATGGAATATATCATCCGTTCCGTCATATTTATTTCCGAAATAATCATAACCATAAATTTGTGAACCATTGTTTCTTAGAATATCAATTTTAATTTGATCTTGAGTTAAATTATTCGGGTTATTGGCCGGTAAGGAATTGTTATATAACTGCTGTGAACTTTGAGCAGGAATATAATTTCTATAGGTCCAATTCTGATATTCACCGCCTAACTTAATCGTGTGATATTTATTTGGTAACCAGTTTAAGGAACCGCTGAATGATAAAGAAGTGGTTTGGTTCTTTTGATATCCAATATTCACACCACCAGTTCTATTGAATCCCCAATCATAAATTACTATTTGACGAGGACCTGCAAAACGGCCACCATATCTAAGAGCTATATCCTGCGGAGATCTCGACCAAACATATCCAACTGCAGCGTTTGCAATGCTATCGCCATAAGCCCAGAAATCATCTTTTAGGAAAGAATCCTGTTGAACATAATCCGATAAAACCATTCCAGCAGACAATTCATAAAATAAACTTGGACTAAGAACATGTGTCATCTTAAGGTTAAAAGATCCATTGTGATTGCTGTATTCACCAGGACGATCATTCATTGTATTGAATGGTCCAGTTGCGTTAGCATTATTTTCATCAATATAATAGGTACCCGATAATCTGAACAACAAAGGTTTAAGATCAAAGTTCAACGTACCAGTTAAGGTATAATATTTTCTAGCAGATTTTGGTTGAGCACCGTTATTAAACAGAAAGTTTACAGTATCTCTCTGAGCAGCAGAAACACTTTGGTCCCAAATATTACCAAGATTAATAGCCGGTTGATCTGAATGGGTACCGCTTCTATTAAACTGATAATTTAAATTTGCAAAGAATTTAATTCTCTGATCAAAAAGAGGACCGCTTATTGAAGCACTTGTTTCATCATAACCCCACCAGTATGTACCTAAACGTTGCTTACCATCGAATGCATCTTTAGCACTCTTGAATGTAACGTTATCGGTTATGTATTCAACACTTGCTTTCAATTGAGCACCGCCACTTCTGAATGTAGAACGTACAATACCAGAGTTAGCACCGCCGAATTCTGCAGTGTAACCACCGGATTGAACTTGCATTTCTTCAATTGCATCTTGAGCTATTGATACTGCTCTACCACCACCACGAGGATTTCTAACAGAAACACCTTCAATATAATAACCAACTTCATCAGCACGACCACCACGAACATGGAACTCGCCATTGTTGGTTGATACACCAGGTGTTAAAGTAAAGAAACTGTTAAAACCTCGGACAGGAAGTGCAGCAATATCTTCGTTCGTTGTTATTCTTACAGCGTTTGTATTATCTTTTTGAATGATCGGTCTTCGAGCAACGATATCTACTTGACCAACCTGAATATCTTGACTTGGTAGCTCAAAATTAGTTATCTGAGTCAAGTCAGCATTAACTCTGACATTAGAAATAGTTATTGTTTGGTAACCGACGTAAGAAGCTTTTAGTGTATAAACGCCTGGATCCAAATTTTGAATTAGGTATTCGCCGCTTGCATCAGAATTAGCACCAGCTGTTGAACCAACTACTACTACGTTGGCACCAATTAATGCTTCACCTGTTTGCAAATCGACTACTTTTCCCTTGATTCTTCCCTTTGTACCTGCATTAATTAATACAGGACAGAGTGCAAGAAATAGCAAAAAGTAAAAAATCTTTCGATGCATGTTTTTACTCCTTATTTGTTGAATAACTAAGAAAGGGTTTTTGAAATGAAAAAACTTGTAAAAAAAATGTCAAACACTACCTCCTTTTTTTAGAAGTGAATTATTAATTCTTAAAATTACAGAAACTTAATAATAACTGTTCCGTAGTTTGCCCTAACATTACGGAACAAATGGCTTCCTTTGTAAGTCTAATGCAATGATACAAAAAACTGTTTTTCTCTTGTTTGAAGCGATTCAAAATAAACTAATGTGATTTCTAAATCAAGAGTAAAATTGTGTTTTTTGTTTGTTTTTATTAGAAGCCCTTTATTTTTAATTGAATTTAACACCCTCTATTTTATTTGTCAAGGTCTAATTCCAGCGCTCAATTTTAATACCTTAGAATATGACTCCATTTTCATTATAAATAAAAATTCCTCCGTTATAAGTCGAGAGCCATTTATTATTATTAGAATCGCAGAAAATGTTAAAAATAAAATCATCAGTTAGAGGAGAATTGTTTTTATTCCAATGTTCCCAAATAGAACCATTAAAAAAAACAATACCTTCTCCAAAACTTCCTGCCCAAATTATTCCCTGTTGATCTTCTATCGCTGAATAAAATCCTTCTATTGGAATTGAGGAATTGTTTTTTTTAAATATTTGGAAGTGTTCTCCATCAAAAATTGTTATCCCACCGTTCTTATAACTAATGATTTTCTTCCCACTACTTGTTTCGGAAATCCAATATGCAATTTCTTCTAACGAATCAATTTTCATGTCCGCTTCTGATTTCCATTTCCCGTCAATAATAAAAACTAGTTCAGATTGAGTACCAAGAAGTTTGTTATCATTCTTATCTATATCTATATATGTAACTTTATTATCACGTAAGATTGAATTTGTTTTATTATAAACTTGCCATTGCTTTCCATCAAATATTCCCAGTCCTTCTGAAAAAGTACCGACCCAAATATTAGATTTTTTATCAAGTGCAACCGAGTAAATCCAGTTTTCTGGTATTCGCGAATTTTTATCATTAAATATTTTCCAAGATTTTTTCCTGTCGAAAATTGTCAGACCTCCTCCCATTGTACCAATGTAAAGTTTTCCTTTTTTATCAAAAGTAATACTATACACACAATTATTTGGTAATCCGGAATTTTTTGTGTTATAAACCGTCCATTTTTTCCCGTCGTATTTTACTAAACCTGCATCCCAGGTTCCTATCCAATAAATTCCTTTGGTATCTCGTGTAACACAACGTATTGTATTGGTTGGAAGTCCGCTATTTTCTTTGTTGAAATGTTTCCAATTATTTGTTTGTAAATAAAAAACGCTATTCCACAGGAACAGCGTTATAAGAATTTTGATCGTTTGACTAGACAAAATTATTCTTCAATAATTAATTATTAAACAATTTTTTTTATTTTTTCTGCAAACATAGATTTGGGAACAGCACCAATTATTGTTTCAACTACTTTACCACTTTTTAAAAATAAAACTGTGGGGATACTTCTTACACCATACTTAATTGCAGTCTGTTGATTTTCATCTACATCAAGTTTCCCAACTTTAACTTTGCCTTCATATTCGCCTGCTAAATCTTCAATGATTGGCGCAATCATTTTACATGGACCACACCAAGCTGCCCAAAAGTCAACAATGACAGGAATATCAGACTTTAATGCCTCTGCATCAAAGTTTCCATCAGTAAAAGTAATAGGTTTCATTTTTGTGACTACTCCTTAATGAATTATAAAAAACATAATCTTTTAAACAACACCGTTCTTTTTTAAAACTTCTCTTGCAATAATTCCTTTTTGAATTTCAGAAGTTCCTTCAAAAATTCTATTGATACGGGAGTCTCTGTAAAATCTTTCTATTGGAAGTTCGCGTGAATATCCCATACCACCGTGAATTTGAACCGCAAAATCTGCAATCTTGTCAAGTGATTCAGAACAGAAAATTTTAACAATTGCCGATTGACGATTTACATCTTTCTTGGCATCATAATCTACTGCTGTTCTATAAACCATTGATTCCATTGCATAAAGTAATATTGCCATTTCGGAAAGCATAAATTGTACAGCTTGAAAATTGGAGATTGATTGATCAAACTGTTTTCTTTGTTTAGCATATTGGGTTGACATTTCTAAAAGTTCTTTTGAGGCTCCTATACAAGCGGCTCCTAATCCTAATCTACCTGCATTTAAAGTCTTCATTGCTAGTATAAATCCACGGCCTTCGGTACCAATTAAATTTTCTTTTGGAATTCGAACATTATCAAACGTAATGGCATTAGTTGTACTTCCCTTAATTCCCATTTTCTTTTCCGGCGGCCCTGCACTATATCCTGGAGTTTTTGTTTCTACAATAAAAGCACTGATACCTTTATCTGTTCTAGCAAAAACAGAAACTATATCTGCAATTCCACCGTTAGTTATCCAAAGTTTTTCACCATTGATAACCCATTCATTACCTTCTAAATGCGCGCGTGTTTTTACATTAAATGAATCAGAACCAGCTTGCGCTTCTGTTAAACAGAAAGCCCCAATTTTTTCACCTTTGGCAAGAGGTGTTAAATATTTCTGTTTCTGTTCTTCATTACCGCCGATATAAATTACATTTGAACCAATTGATTGATGAGCTCCAATAAATGTTGCTGTTGACATACAACCGCGGGCAATTTCTTCTTGCATCAAACAATAACCGACTTCACCGAATCCTCCCCCGCCGTATTCTTCTGGAAATACTACTCCTAAAAATCCAAGTTCACCAAGTTTTTGAATTAGTTCGTTAGGAATTTTTTCTTCTGCATCTATTTTAGCAGCAATTGGTTTGATCTCATTGTTAACGAAATCGCGGGTCATATCCCGCAGCATTTGTTGTTCTTCAGTTAGTGTGAATTCATTCATCAATCCTTCCTGAGTTTATTTGTTATATGTTTTTTCACCGATATAATTTACAATGTATTCTCCGCCATCAACACCAATTACATTTCCTGAAATCCAATCTGCTTTCTCATCACATAAAAGTAGAATTGCTTTCGCAACTTCTTCGGGTGTTGTTAATTTTCCGCGGGGAT
>ORMF011589242.1_pt1 | contig 12472 bp, 8 predicted proteins | sample 1779871 | NCBI WGS metagenome assembly ORMF01 (sample SAMEA104232316, study PRJEB22302) | groundwater metagenome | biome: forest; feature: aquifer; material: groundwater | place: USA | collected 2011-08-07 | depth 5.4 m | reverse complement strand
GGGGGGCGGCTGGCGGAATAGCACTAATTCCCCATCCCGGCGAAGGCCGGGACCCATTTGTCGGCTTTCCGAGCGGCGGCAGAATGGATCCCGGCCTGCGCTGGGATGGGGTTCAGTAAGGGGAAGCACATGCAAGCGGATTACGTGATCGTCGGGGCCGGGTCGGCCGGGTGCGTACTCGCCAATCGCCTGACCGAGGACCCGGCGACGCGCGTCGTCGTGATCGAGGCCGGCGGACGCGACTGGAACCCGCTGATCCACATCCCGGTCGGGTTTATGAAATTGCTCGACCACAAGCAATTGACCTGGGGCTTCAAGGCCGAGGCCGATCCCGGCACCAACGGCCGGGCGATCGTCTATCCGCGCGGCCGGGTATTGGGCGGCTCGTCGTCGATCAACGGGCTGATCTACATCCGCGGCCAGCCCGAGGATTTCGATCACTGGGCCCAGTTCGGCAATCGCGGCTGGGGCTGGGACGACGTCCTGCCCTATTTCAAGCAGGCCGAGAACTGGCAGGGCGAGGCCAGCGAGTTGCATGGCACCGCCGGCCACCTGACGACCTCGCCGATGAGCGAGCGGCCGGCGGCCTGCCAGGCGATCATCGACGCGGCCCAGGAGATCGGCGTCGAGTATCGCCCCGACGTCAACAACCTGCCGCCCGGCACCGGCGACAGCATCGGCTGGTGCCAGCAGACCCGCGGCGGGCGGCGTCGCGCCAGCGCCGCGCGCACCTATCTCGCGCCCGCCAGGAAGCGGCCCAATTTGCAGATCGTCACCAACGCATTGGTGCACCGCGTGCTGTTCGACGGCAAGCGCGCGACCGGCATCGAATTCTCGCGCAACGGCAATGTCGAGCGCGTCGATGCCGCGCGCGAGGTGATCCTCGCCGCCGGCGCGGTCGGCTCGCCGCACCTGTTGCAATTGTCGGGTGTCGGCCGGCCGGCCGACCTGGCAAAGGCCGGGATCGCAGTGCATCACGCACTCGATGGCGTCGGGCATAATTTCCAGGACCACTACATCGCCCGCATGTCGTGCCTGGTGCATGACCTCGAAACGCTCAACACGCGCGGCCGCGGCCTCAACTTCGCCAACGAGCTGTTGCGCTACGTCACGAACGGCAAGGGCATGCTGAGCTACAGCGCCTCCGTTTGCGCCGCCTCGGTCAAGGTATTGGAGGAGTCCGCGACGCCGGATGTGCAATGCGTCTTCGCGCCGGCGAGCTACAAGCCGGGGCTGATCCGCCGGCTCGACGACGTGCCCGGCATCACCGGCGGCCCGTGGCAGATGCGGCCCTTGTCGCGCGGCTATGTATTGGCGCGTTCGCCCGACCCGCGCGAGCAGCCGGCGATCAACCCACGCTACCTCGCCGAGGACACCGACCGCCGCGCGATGGTCGGCGGCCTCAAATTCCTGCGCCGGCTGTTCGCAGCGCCGTCACTGGCGCAATACATCGTCGCCGAGAACGTGCCCGGCCCCGGCGTGCAGAGCGACGACGAATTGCTCGACTACGCGCGGCAGAACGGCTCGACCGTCTATCACGCCAGCTGCAGCTGCAAGATGGGCCACGACGCGATGTCGGTGGTGGACGACCAGCTGCGGGTGCACGGTCTCGACGCCCTGCGGGTAATCGACGCGTCGGTCATGCCGGCGGTGACCTCGACCAACTCCAGCGCCCCGACGATCATGATCGCCGAAAAAGGCGCCGCAATGCTCAAGGCAGCGGGACGGGAGAGGATGGCGGCGTAACACCGAGTTGCCATCCCGGCGAAGGCCGGGACCCACGCCTCCGCCGCTCGGACAAGCGGGTCCCGGCCGGCGCCGGGGATTGGACGCGCCCGCTGGCGCCCGAACCCGTCGCGCGCCACCGAACATCGCCCTGGCGGCCCGACATTTCGTGCGTTCGCCGGGTGGGCCGTCGGCTGCCAGCGAGCCCAAAGATCGGCGCCTGTGGGAACTTGGTTTATGCCGAGGCAGGTTAATAATTAATAATTAACGCACCTGCGCTAAAACCGAGCACGCGATTCGAAGGAAAACCTTTGATCACGCTGCCCTACTCTGATCCGCGCCATCGTGCCGCCGCAGTCACCCGCCGCATCATCATCGCCGGTGGTCTGCTCTTCTTGGGCTCGTGGGCGATAACTGCCGCGTTGATCGTATCCGCCCATCAGCGGGCGATGGATCAAACCCGGGCGGAGGCTGGCAATCTCGCGGCTGCTTTCGCCGGTGAAGTGAGGCGGACGCTCGACGATGTCAGCAGCGGGCTGGAACGCCTCGCGCACCGTATGCGGACCACGCAGTCGTTGGATATTCCTGCCTGGCTCGCCGACCTCCCGCTGCCATCGGCGGCCGCGATACAAGGCGTTGTCATCGGTCCGGACGGCAGGCTGGTCTCGACGACGCTCAATCCCACGCCGGGCCCGATCGACCTGAGCGACCGCGAGCATTTCCGCGTTCATCTCGACGGCAACTTCCACGGGATTTTCATCAGCAAGCCGGTGACCGGGCGGGTCTCGGATCAGATAACCATTCAGGTATCGCGCCGCGTCGATGCGGCGGACGGCACTTTTCTCGGCGTGGTCCTTTTCTCGCTGTCGCCAGGTCATCTCACCGGTCTCCATAAAACCGTCGATCTGGGGCCGCATGGCGTCATCGTGCTTACCGGTCTCGACAACGTCATTCGCGCCCGCTTCACCCGCGAGAGGCCCGATGGCTTTGCCGGCGTCGGCCAGTCGATCGCCGGCGGCCCGCGGCCGACGGAGTTCGCCGAAAACGCCAGCGGCTTTTACCTCAGGAAAGGAGTGGTGGACGGCGTCGAGCGGCTCCTGAGTTATCGCCGGGTCGGCGATTATCCGCTGGTCGCCACAGTTGGCCTCGATCTCCGCGCGGCACTCGCCTCGTTCTACCAATTCGCCGCAATCGTTGGCGGGTTTACCGTCCTGGCGACGCTGGGCGCGTCAATTTTCGGCATTTATCTGATGCGCGAGATACGCAATCGCGCGCGCGATCAGGCCCATCTTATCGAACAAGGCAACAAGCTCGCGGCAGCCGAAGAATTATTGCGCACCTCGATCGAATCGCTTGGGGATGGGTTTGCGCTGTTCGATGCCGACGACAGGCTGGTGCTGTGCAATACGCAGTATCGCAAGATCTACGAGCAGAGCGGGGCATTGCTTGCGCCGGGGGTCCGCTTCGAAGATCTGGTCAGGAGCGGCGCAGAACGCGGCGGACCCGGAGTGGCGATCGACCGCATCGAAGCGTACATTGCGGAGCGCGTGGCGAGGTTCCGCGACGGTGCCGTTCCCTTCGAGCAGCTGCGCAATAATGGCCGCTGGATCCGTCACGCCGACTATCGCACCAGTACGGGCGGCGCCATCTGCCTGCGCACCGACATCACCGAGCTCAAACGCAGCGAGCAGCGGCTCAGCGAGTCGATCGAGGCGCTCGGAGAGGGTTTCGCCCTGTTCGATGCCGAAGAACGGCTCGTCCTCTGCAACTCCAACTTCCGCAAGATCTATTCGATGCCCGAGGAACTCGTTGCCCCGGGGATAACCATGGAAGAGATCATTCGCACCAATGTTCGACGCAATGTGCATCCCGCAGCCATGGAGAACGCCGATTGGATTGCCGAACGGTTGCGCCAGTTCCGCAATCTGGAGGGCCCGATCGAGCAGCACCTTGGCGACGGGCACTGGTTGCGCGTGACCGACGCTCGCACGCCTTCGGGCGGTATAATTTCCCTCCGTGCCGACATCACTCAACTCAAGGTAACCGAAGCACAGCTGCGCCAGACCATGGATAATCTCGCCGCGGCACAGCGGCTGGCCCATATGGGCAGCGACTCTCGCGACCTCGCAACAGATTACGCAGAATGGTCTGCCGAGAGCTTCCGGATATTCGGTGTCGATCCACGGGATTTTGTACCGACGACGGACAATGTCTTGAGCTTGGTCATCCCGGAAGACCTGCCGCGCCTCTTTGCCGTGCGCGAGGAGATCGCCCGGGGGATCACCCCTGGCCCCTATGAATTCCGGATTCGCCGGCCCAATGGCGAAATCCGGTCGATCCACCGCATTACCGAACTGGTCCGGGATCAGAGCGGTGTGCCGATCCGGATGGTCGGTATCATCCGAGACGTCACCGAACTGAGGCACGGCGAGCAGCGCCAAAAAGAGCTGGAACGTCAGCTCCTGCATTCGCAGAAGCTTGAGGCTGTCGGCACGCTCGCCGGCGGGATCGCGCACGAACTCAACAATGCATTGGTGCCGATCGTCGCGCTCTCCGCGATGGTCCTGCAGGATCTTCCGGCCACCAGCGAGATGCGCGACGATATCGAGACAATCGTTTCAGCGAGCCGGCGCGCGCAGGACCTCGTGAAGGGCATCCTCTCGTTCAGTCGAAGGCCGGAGACCACGCGGACCGAGGTCGACTTGGGACGGCTCGTCCACCAGACGCTCGCAATGCTGCGCGCAACGCTGCCGGCAACCGTGCAGATCGATGAGGAGATTGCCGCAGTTCCGACGGTCTCAGCCAACGCCGACGAGCTTCAGCAGGTCATCGTCAACCTTGTCACGAACGCGGCGCACGCCATTGGCACGACAATCGGGACGATTACCATAGGTATCGGGAGGGCTCGGGCCGGGGAGATTCCCGCAGACAATATGAGCGAAGAATTCATCCAAATGCGGGTTGCAGATACCGGTTGCGGGATGGATGCAATGACTGTCGAGCGGATTTTCGAACCGTTCTATACGACCAAGGCGGTGGGTGTCGGAACCGGTCTCGGGCTCTCCGTCGTGCACGGGATCATCGCCGGCTGCGGCGGATGGATCGAGGTAGAAAGCAGCGAGGGCAAGGGAACCGAATTTCGCGTTTACCTGCCGGTTTCGACGGCGACAGAGAAGTTGGTCGAGGCATTGGCGTAACAGGGGATGGCGATGAAGATTCTGGTAATCGATGACGATCAAATGGTGCGGTACACCCTGTCGAAGATTCTCCGTAACGCCGGGAACGAAGTCACGCTGGCCGAGGATGGCGCGCGCGGCATGGCGATGCTGCGTACCGAACATCCGGATGTCGTGATAACCGATATCATCATGCCGGAACAGGAGGGCTTCGAGACGATCGCCAAGATTCGGCAAGACTACCCCGACATAAAAATCATGGCGATCTCCGGCGGTCTTCGGCAGGGCAACCTCGACGTCTTATCGATGGCGGCCGCTTTGGGCGCGGACGATGTCCTCTCCAAGCCGTTCGAGCTGCGAGATTTGCTTAGCCGGTTGAGCCGGCTCGGTGTCGGTACTGCGACGTCTGCCGATTCGAAACCGTAAACATCATTGGTAGTTGCAACAGCAAGTTATCGTCAAAATGACTCCGGAAGTTGGCGGAGTTTCGTTTGCTTCATCGCTGGAGTTTCTTGGTTATAGGCCGGCAACCAGGCGTTTCACCCACTGCGGCACGGTCTCGGTCAGCGGGCCGCCGACGCTCTCGTCGAACGCGGCAGAGGCGAGGGTAGGTTCGGCGACGAATTCGAGCGTGCGGGCGCCGGCGCGTTTGGCGTCGCGCAGAAAGCCGGCAGCGGGTTCGCCGGCCACCGAAATGCCGATGACGGCGAACACCTCGCAATGCGACAATGCCTCGTACACCGTGTCCATGCGCAGCGGCGCCTCGCCGACCCGCACGATATGCGGCCGCAGATGCCCCTCGTTGCTGCATACCGGGCACGCCTCGCCGCCGGCGATGTCGGCCGGCCACTGCGAGACGCGGCCGCACACCTCGCAGCGCGCCTTCAGCAATTCGCCGTGCGTGTGCAACACGGCGAGCGAGCCGGCGCGCTCGTGCAGATCGTCGATGTTGCGGGTGAGGATCAATACCTCGTTCCGGCGCGCCATTTCGAGGACGGCCAGCCCCTCATGCGCCAGGTTCGGCCTGACCTCACGCATCAATTGCCGGCGCCGCACATTGTAGAAATCGAGCACTTGCGCCCGCTTGCGCTCGAACCCCTCGCGCGTCACGACGTCTTCGAGGCCGAGGCCCGGCGGCATCCCTGCCGCGTCGAACGGCGCAAACCCGCTCGCGCGCGACAGTCCGGGGCCGCTCAACACGACGATCTTCGGCGAACGCGGCCACGGGCTGTTCACGTCCGGCCCTCCTGGTACTCGGGCACGCGGTAATAGACCCAGAGAAGGTTGAGGGCCATCACCGCGGCGGTCAGCAGGAATACCCAGCGCAGGCCGAACCCCGCGGCAATCGCGCCGCCGATCAGGGGGCCGAGCGAATTGCCGAGAAACATCGCCGACGAGGTCATGCCATAGACCGTGCCGCGGTCGGCCCGCGAGACGAGGCGTCCGACCAGCGCGTTGGCGGTCGGCAACAAGCCGCCGATAAACAATCCGACACCGAAGCGCTCGGCCGTGAACAGCCAGTAATTGTCGGTAAAGGCCTGCGGCAATGTCGTCAGCGTGCCGCCGGCGAGGCAGATCAGCAAGACCCGGCGGTAGCCGAGCGTGTCGCTGCGGTTGCCGAGAAACGGCGCCGAGATCACGTTGGCGAGGCCGGTGATCGAGAAGGCGATGCCGGCCAGGGTCGCGAGGTTCGGCGTCAACCCGACCATCTCCTTGACGTAGAGCGTGACGATCGGCTGCACCGTGCGGACGCCGAACTGCGCCATCAGCAATACGAAAAACAATGCCAGCAGCGCCGGCGTCGCGATCAGCACGAACAGCCCGCTGACGATCGAGCGCTCGGCGCCGCCGCGCGCCGGCCGCGTGAACTCTTCGTGCACGACCAGCCACACCAGTCCCAGCGAGAAAAAGATCGTCGCCGAGGTCAGGTAGAACGGGATGCGGTAGCTGCCGGTCACATCGGCCAGGACGCCGCCGATGATCGGCCCAACCAACGAGCCGACCAACTGGCCGGTGGCGAGCCATCCCAGCGAATAGCCGAGCCGGTCCTCCGGCACCTGGCTCGCGACCAGCGCGATCGCGGCGCTGGAAAACCCGGCAAACACGCCCATCAAGGCGCGAAAGCTGAAGAACTGCCAGACATTGGCGGAGATGCCCATCAGCGCAGTGAACAGGCCGATCGCAAAGCTGGAGCGGATCAGCATCAATTTGCGGCCGTGGCGGTCCGACAGCCGGCCCCAGACTGGCGAGGCAAAGGCGGCGATCAACGAGGTGATGCCGCTCAATACGCCAGCCCATAGATTGATGCCGGCCTCGGTCTCGACCCCCAGCTCGGGCAGAAACAGCGGCATGATCGGCGTCAAGACCGAGTTGGCCATCGTGTTGATGAACTGGATCGCGACCATCGCCCACAGGGTGCGCCGCCAATAGGGCGACTCGCCGCCGGTCTCGATGGCGGCGGGTACCGTCTTGTCGTTGCCCGCCCCGACCTCGGGTTCCGCCATGCCACCTTCCCCGGTCGCGCCGCCGCACCATTCGGCTCGGCATCGGCATTGTAAAGCGCAAAGCCCCCCGGCATCATCCGTGCCAGAGGCAGGAGGATCGGCGATGAAATTCGGCATTTTCTATGAGCTGCAACTGCCGCGGCCGTGGCTGCCGGGCGGCGAGTTGGCGCTCTATCAGAATGCGCTCGACCAGGTCGAACTGGCCGACCGGCTCGGCTACGACTATGCCTGGGAGGTCGAGCCCCATTTCCTCGAAGAATATTCGCACTCGCCGGCGCCCGAGGTGTTTCTCGGCGCTGCCAGCCAGCGCACCAAGCGGATCCGCCTGTGCCACGGCATCATGCAGTTGACGACGACGCACCCGGCGCGCTGCGCCGAGCGCATCGCTGTGCTCGACCTGGTCTCCAACGGCCGCGTCGAATTCGGCACCGGCGAGAGCGCCAGCATCACCGAGTTGCAGCCGTTCGGCGTCGAGTACGAGGAAAAGCGCGAGATGTGGGAGGAGGCGATCCGCGCCATCATCCCGATGTTCCGCGACGGCGGCGTCGAGCATCACGGCAAGTATTTCGACATGCCGCTGCGCAACGTCGTACCGAAGCCGATCCAGAAGCCGCACCCGCCGCTATGGGTCGCCTGCTCGGCTTTGGACACGATCGAGATGGCCGGGCGGCGCGGCCTCGGTGCCTTGGCGTTCCAGTTTCTCAGCGCCGATGCCGCCTTTGCCTGGGTGCACGCCTATTACAACGCCTTCACCAAGCGCCAGGAAAAGCTGGCCGATTACGTCACCAACCCGAATCTCGCGATCACCAGCTATTTCATGTGCGCCGAGACCGACGAGGAGGCGCGGCGCCGCGCCGACGGCATCCCGTTCTTCCAGTTCGCGCTGCGCTTTTACGGGCAGAGCGCGATGCGCGAGCGGCCGGCGCCGGGCACGGTCAATCTGTGGGACGAATACGAGAAGTGGAAGCGCGCCAACCCGGAGGCGCTGGCCCGCGCACTATCCGGCGGGCTGATCGGCTCGCCCGAGACATTGCGGCGCAAACTGCGCCGCTTCGAAACCTCGCATATCGACTCGGTGATCCTGCTCAATCAGGCCGGCAAGAACACGCACGAGCATATCTGCGAGAGCCTCGAACTGTTCGCGCGCGAGGTGATGCCCGAATTCCACGCCAACATCCCCGAGCAGGAAGCCTGGAAGGCCAAGGTATTGGCCGGTGAGATCGAGCTCGAAGAAATCGACACCCAGCCGTTCCGCGACCGCTACGGCCCCAACTCGGTGCAGCTGCGCCCGCAGGCGGCGGAGTAGCGATCCTTCACCGAAAGCGCTGTGCCGGAGGACGCGGAACGGATCGCAATCCCGAGATTGCTGCGTTGCCGCACGCCTCCTGAATGCCGCCGTCATTGCGAGCAAAGCGCTGCAATCGCGTGCCGAGCTCTCCTTACGGCGGACTGCCGACCGTCACCGGGATGCGCGCGATGTCCGCCCGCATGGCGTTGCCGTTGACCAGGATTTCGGCCACGACGGTGTAGGTTCCGGGCGGCACTCTGCCGTCGAGGTCGATGCGGAAGCGGCGATCGTCCTGCGGTGCGACCGTGCCGGCCAGCACGATGCGATCGTCGCCATCGAGGACTGCATAGCGGCACTCCGGCGCGGCGCGGCGCAACACCACCGCATCGACCGCGACCATCGCCTGCCGCTCGAGGCGGTAGTCGCGCATGAATTTCTGCACGATCTCGATGTCGGCCGAAATCAGCAGCCCCTGCGCGTCGCGCTCCGTCAGCGTGACAAAGCCCCGGCGCGGCATGGCGTAGGGGTCGTAGGAGCCGACGCCGAGCGGGTAGGAGAGGTCGCGGAAGACTTCGAGCGTCGCCTTGCCGTCCTCCCATGCCTTCAGCCGGTAGGGGCCATTGGTGACGAGGAAATGGCCGTATTCCTTGTGGAACGCGGCGAGCGCCGCCCAGCGCCGGCGTGCGTCATCGGCCGTGACCAACGGCTCCAGCACTTCCGGGCGATACCCCTCCCGCGCGAATTCCTCGACCAGCCCAGTGAGCCGCGCCTGCAGGGCGGCGTCGCGCACGAGGTCGAGCCAGGCGATGCCGCGCCGCGCCGCTTCGTCCTTTGAGAACGCGGCCCAGCCGCGGCCCACCGCCTCCTCCATCAGCACGACGAGGTGCCAGGGCAAGGTGCTCCACGGCGGCGCAAAGGCGGCGTCCTGCTCGGCCTCGCCCGGCGGCACATCGGCATAGATATCGACCAGGAACAATTCGCGGATGAAATCGACATCGCCGACGCGGAACGATTTCGACACGCTGTCGCTGCCGACGACGCGCACCGCCCGCAATCGCCACCGCATCGGCCGGGTTGCCGCGCCGATCGCCGGGTCGTAATGCGCTCCCGCATCGTCGCGCGCGCCCCAGCGATAGGCGAAGCTGTAGGCGTAGAGCAGATCGGCCGGGGTCGTCCGGGTGCCGTCGTGAAATGCCGAGCCGAGCAGCCGGTAGCTCAGCCGCACCGCCGCCGCGCGCCCCGGTCCCGCCGGCAGCAATCGGCCGCTGACCGGCTGCGGCACCAGCGCGTCGGCCGGGATCGCGACCGGCGCGGCCGGTGTCCCGCTCGGCTGCGCCGCCGCACGCCGCTCGACGATCGGCTCCGACAAGATCGACAGGCTGACGATCGTGTAGGCCACCATCAGCGCGGTCAGCGGCACCTGCGAGCGCCACGCCGCGCCGCGCTCGCCCAGCATGCGATGCGCCCGCACATCGGCGAGATAGACCGCCGCGATGTGCCCGGTAACGATCGCGGTCACCGCGGCATACCAGGCGAACCGCGCACCGACGATCGCGATATCGACGCGATAGCCGGCCGTGCCGAACAGATCCCAGCCCCAGCCGAACGGGTCGGAGGCGAGCGGGATTAGGTACTGGCCCTGCGTCAGCAGATAGACGAGCGTGTGCGCCAGGTGATAGGCGATCGCGATCGGCACCAGCGTGAACGCGAACCCCCCGGCCATCGCACGGGTCGAGCCGGCGCCGGCGAGGCGGCGCATCAGCCTGGCGACGCCGACAAAGGCGGCGAGGAAAATCCCCCAGAAGGCGGCGAGGCCGATCGTCCGGATCGCGACCGGGCGGACCCCCGGCCACAGCGTCGCGATCGCCTGCTCCAGCGCGCCCCACTCGGGTGTCGCCAACAGCCCGTCGTACAGCACGCTCGACAGCACCAGCAGGATGAACGCTACCGTCGAGGGCGTCGCCGGCATCTCGTCCAGCAGGCCCGCACCCCACGGCCGCAGCGCCAGAGTGCCGCGGCGCACCTCGATCGGCGCGACGCGGGCGAGCAGGCTGAACAATACCTGGAACACCTCGCCGTGCGCGGTCCAGGTGGCGCTGCCGAACAGCCCCATGCCGGCCCAGGTCAGCGCCGAATACGCCAGCGCCAGCCGTGCGATGTTGGCCGGCAGGGCGGGGCTGGGAAACACCAGCTCGGTCCACGACACCGCGAACAGCAGGATGACAGCCGGCCACAGGCCGAGTGCTGCGGGATAGCGCAGGTGCAGGCCGAGGCCGCGCCCGCGAACCTTGCGGCAGCCCCAGTCCGCCGCGTCGAACACTGTACGCCACGGGTTGATGACGGCCCACAAATCCCCGACAAACGCCGAGAGCAAGGGAAAGCCTGCCCACCAGACGATCCACACCAGGGTCGGAGCGATATTGCGATAGGGGTCTTGGCTGCCCCAAATCCCCGCCGCGACGGCCAGCACGAACAGCGTGACGGTCGCCGCCCGCAGCAGGCCCGGCAACAGCGGATGCATCAGCCAGCTTGCCGCTCGCGGCGGCAACGCAATGCACGGATAGCCGCCCGCGCCGCCGCTGTTCCGGCGCAACAGCCCGACGATGACAAACGATGCGACGACCGCCGCGGCGGCGGCGGTCAAGTACAGCGACAGTGGCAAGGGCAGGTCGTAGCGCTGCCCGAACCCATGCGCTGCGGCCGTTCCCGCCCAACCGCAGGCGGCGGTGAGAATTGCGGCGCAGAGGCGGCGGCGGTCGATCGTGGGTTCCTATCGCGGATAGACTTCGACGACGGCCAGCGGCGCGTCGTCATGCGCGGGGCCGCCGGGCGCGTCCGGGGCATGAATGTGGATCGCAAAGCGCCCGGTCGCGCGAGCCGTGAAGGTCATCTCCGCGACCGTGCCCGGCATAACGCGCCTCTCGATGTCATAGCCGTGCAGGTGCAGGTTCAGCGCCCGGTCGCTGGTCCAGCGCAACCTGACGGTATCGCCCTGCGTGATCCGGATCAGGCGCATCGCCTCGGCGACGCGGCCCTGCACGATTGCGAGGTCGAAGGTCAGTTCCGTTGCTCGCGCACTGCCGCCGGCAGAGATCAGCAATGCCAGCGCCAGGACCCCCCGGCGCGTCATCTGGCGGCGCTCGACTGCACATCGGTGGCGCGGTTGAGCAGCCAACCGCTGTCATAAGGCGCGGAGATCAGGGCCGGATCGCCGACCGCCGCCCATAAGAGCCGCCCGAAACCGTCGGCAAACCCGGCGATCGGGTTCCACGCCGTCTGCGGCCGCGCGTCGATGCCGAGCGACAGCCAGCCGTTCCACGGGAAATCCTTGAGTTTGACGGTGCGCAGAAAGATCGGTGAGTTCAGGCCCGCGATCGCATCGAAGCCGATATTCTCGATCCCGTTGGCGAACTCGGCGCTGAAATATTGCCGCTTGACGGTATAGCCGGCGACCGTCCGGCGGCAATTGCCGGCCAGTGCGCCGACCAGCCCGCGCTCCAGATTGAGGCGCTCGAGCGTGTCGCCGTAATCGCCCGCTTCGAGCCGCGCGGTCATCGCGGCGATACGCTGTCGGGTTTCGTCGTCGGCCGTGGCGTCGGCGAGCAATTGCACCGCCTGAAACCACCCCGTCCGCACCCAGGGCGGCCCGAGCCAGCCGTTGAGCGTCGTTGCCGCGGTGGCGGCGAGGCCGGCCGCATCGATCGTCTCGACCGCGACATCCCACGCCGCGTCGGGGCTGCGCCATTGCGGCGGGATCGCCGCGGCGATGGCGTCGGCAG
>ORMF012289288.1_pt1 | contig 12473 bp, 9 predicted proteins | sample 1779871 | NCBI WGS metagenome assembly ORMF01 (sample SAMEA104232316, study PRJEB22302) | groundwater metagenome | biome: forest; feature: aquifer; material: groundwater | place: USA | collected 2011-08-07 | depth 5.4 m | reverse complement strand
TCAGAGGTCCTGTCCCCTTTTCGGGCGCCACGCGAGCGCGCAACGGTAAACGACCTTTAGAAAATGATCGACGGTTGCGGCGCCCAACCCTCAATCTCATCCCACGGCCACAGCGGTCTCTGGATATTCTTGTACTCGTAATTCCAAAAATCCGACGGCGCGCACCCCGGCGAGCGCAACATCATGATCTTCTTCGCCTGGGCCTGGTACGCCGCCCGGAAGCCGCACGGGCTTTTGGCGACGAGCACGCTGGCGGCGAACGGGTCGAGGCCGGCGCTGCGGAAGAAATCCGGGGCGAAGTGCGGGCCGGAGCGCGTGGTGACGAGTAGATGAACGTTGCCGTGGCGCAACACCGCGGCCGGCCCCATGTCGATCGGCATGTTCTTGCCGATGTGCCCGGTGAGCGTGAACTTGGCGTCGAAGAGGTTGACGACTTCAATGTCGAGAGTGATTTGTGTCGAGAAGCGTTGTTCGCGCACCCCGCCGAGCTTGGCCGTGTATTTGCCGCCGACGCCGTGCCGCTGCGCTTCCTCGACGGCATAGGGCGCCACCATCGTCGTCAGCGCCGGTCGCGGCCAATCGTGTTTGACCAGTTCGGCGAGGATCGCGGTGCATTCGCCGGTGCTGCCGGAGTTGGTGGAATCGCCGGGGTCGCCGAGGACGACCAGCCCGTCTGCTTCTGCACGCGCCAAACGCACGGCTTCCGGCAGATCAACCAGCTCGGGCAGATAGTCGCGACGCCGCTGCCAAAGTTGCTCGGCCAGGTCGCGGCACAGTCGCTCGACCTTGGGCAGATAGGTCCCGGTAACGACGATCGCCGAGCCCATCTCCGGAATGTCGAGCCACGGCTGCACCGTCGCCAGGCCGGCGCACAGGATGTCTTCGTCTTGTTCACAGCGCTGCAGGAATTCGCGCAGGGCGAAGCTGACGCTGGCGGGGTCCTGCGTATTGGCGCGCTCGGCCGGCACGACCATCGGCAGCTTTTGAAACGCCGTAACCGTGCGAAATTTGACGTTCCTCTGCATGCTCAAGATGCGGCGCAGCACAGCGGCGGCGCGCTGGCCGGTTTCGAACACGTCGATGTGCGGCGCCGTGTGATACACTACGAGCGCATCGGCATGCTCGACCATTTGCCTGGTAATGTTGGTGTGCAGATCGAGCGAGGCGACAACGGGGGTTTTCGACCCGACCAACTCGTGCACTTGACGCAAGAGGTCGCCTTCGACGTCCGGCATCCCCTCGGCAACCATGGCGCCATGCAGAGCGAGATACACCGCATCCACCGGCAACGCGTCGATCAACCGTTTCTTCACATCGTGCAGTATGCCGTCGATAGTGTCGCGCGTCGCCGGCCCGCTCGGCCAGGCGCCGAATCGGGCCAGGCCGACCAGTTCCGCCGGCTCCGGCCAGGCACGCACGCTCTGGATGAAGCCGCCTGGCTCGTTGACGTCCGCCAGTTTGGTGATGAGGTCGTCGCCGAAGTAGATGCCGAGCGGTTCGAAGTCGGCGCGCGTCGTCGGCAGCGGATTGAGCGTGTTGGTTTCCTGCCAGAGTTGGCCGATGGCGATGCGCAAGTGCAACACCCCCAAAAGTTGGCAGTCGGCAGGTGGCAGACGGCAGCAAGAACTGGGTTTTCTTGCTGCCGTCTGCCACCTGCCTTCTGCCACATGATTATCATTGGGTCATGGCGCCGAGCGCGCGGTCCAAGCGCCGCAACACTTCCTCCACCTCCGCCAGCGTCATCGCGGCGCAAAACCCATGGTGGCACGCCGCGCCGCCGTAGTCGTGGAAATAGACGCCGTTCTCGATCGCCAGCTTGATGAACCGCAACATCTTAGCGCGCTGGTGCGTGACGGCGTCGCGATAATTGCGCGGCATCCCTTCGACGCCGAAGTAGATGCCGAAGCGAGCTCCGAGCCCCTGCACCTGGGCGGCAACGCTGTGCCGTTGGAACAACGCATTGAAACCGTCGTAGAGTTTCCTCGCCACTCGATGGATGTGCTCGTAGAAGCCGGGCTCACGATACACGTTGATCGCCGCCAGCGCCGCGGCGACGACCACCGGATGGCCGTTGTAAGTGCCCGAATGCTGGCAGTCGCCGATTGGCATCAAGCGATCCATGATGTCCTTGCGGCCGCCGAAGACGCTGAGCGGATAGCCGCCGCCGACCGCCTTGCCGAGCGTGCACAGATCGGGCGTGACGCCGAGGTATTCCTGCGCGCCGCCGGGGGCCATGCGGAAGGCGCTGAGCACCTCGTCGAAGATCAGTAACACACCGTGCTGGCGGGTCAGATTGCGCAGCGCTGCCAGAAACTCCGGCGTCGGTAGGATGCAGCCGGCGTTGTAATAGATGGGCTCGCCGATCACGGCCGCCAACTCATGGCCGTGCTTGCGAAACGCCTCTTCAAGAAGGTCCGGCCGATTGTACGGCACGACGACAAGCAGGTCGCCCAAGCCCGGCGGCATGCCGGTCGAACCGGGGTAGCGCGTCGGCGCGGTTTCCGGTCCAAGTTGATCCGCCGGCGTGCCGATCGCATACATGACCTGATCGTGGTAGCCGTGAAAATTGCCTTCGAACTTCAGAATCTTCGAACGTCCCGTGAACGCGCGGGCCAGGCGCAGGCAATGCAGCGTCGCCTCGGTGCCGGAGCCGGTGAAGCGGACGCGCTCCAGGCATGGAACGGTCGCGCAGAGCAGCTCCGCCAGCTCCGCGTGAGTTTCGTTTTCATAAGAACACGTCGCGCCGCGCTCCAGCGCCGCCTCGACCGCACGGCGCACGCGTCGATCGCCGTGGCCCAAAAGCGTGGCCCCGTGGCTGCAACAGAGATCGAGGTATTCGTTGCCATCGAGGTCCCAAACCCGGCAACCGTCGCCGCGCGCGAAATACATTGCGTGGCCGAGCGCCTTGTTGACGCGGGTGGACGAACTGATGCCGCCGGCAAGGGAATTGCAGGCGCGCCGGAATTGTTCGATCGTGCGCTTCATTCCGCCGATTATAAGAGCTGCCGACGACGATTGCCGCAAAGATTTGCAGATGTTTAATCCGCGTACGACTCCAACCTACTTGGTGAGGACAACAAACCCTGCCTGAGCTTCCATGCCGCGAAGTTGGCGCACCAGCCTCCAGATCGAGCGAAGGTAATAGGCCCAGCGCCAGCGCGCGCAGAGCAGCGGCCAGCGCCTGCCGTTGTATGGTGTTGCCGACTGCCACAGCTGCCAGGGTTCGAGATGCACACGACACTGGCGAAAGCCGGCCTGCATGCCCAGGCGGCGCACGTGAGCGGGCGGCATGTCTTTTTCGGTAACGTTGTACAGTTGCACGGCGCGCAACGCACCGGGCTGCTGACCGTGACCGACACCTGGCTCCGAGGTGACGCAGATTCCGCCTGATTTCAAGGCGCGATAGGCCATCCGCAGCGCCAAGGCTTCGTCCATGGCATGGTGCAAGGAATCGTGAAAGACAACGATGTCGAATTCGTCTTGGAACGGCAGCGACTCGTAATCGTAGATGGCGAAATGGACGTTCGGCGCCTGCGCACGGGCCTTGCGGAGGTTTGCATACTCGATCTTATCCGGCGCGATATCGACGCCAACCACATCGTAGCCGCGCTGGGCAAAAAAAATACTGGTCCACCCCATGCCGCAACCGAGGTCAAGCAGCCGCGCCGGGGGCGGCGGCATCAGCGCCATGACGGCGCCGATACGCATCAGCATGCTCGGGCAATCCATGCTGGAAAATGGCTTCTGCAACCCGAACTGGATCGCCGATTCCCCTTTCATGCGGGTAATCGCAATCTCGCCTTCCTTGGCCATCACTGCTCTCCTTGATCGCGCCGACTCGGCATGACGTGCCGACAATAATCCGAAACCGTGCTGCCTGTCAATTCCGCTTCGCGCGTCGGCCATCGGTCATACACTGAAGGGTGCAGCACGCGCGCCGCAGCAATTTGGCTTTTCGATTCGAATCCGTGCTTGCGCACTGCATGACGCCCCGCATGCAATTTGCACCAGGAACAGGCCATGCCCCACGACGTCGTCACCTTCGGCGAAGCCATGATCCGCCTCAGCCCGCCCAACTTTCGCCGGCTGGAACAAGCCCGCAGCCTCGACGTGCAGGTCGGCGGCGCGGAACTCAACACCGCGGTCGGCCTGGCGCGGCTCGGTCGCTCGACCGCCTGGGTGTCGCGGCTGACGAACAATCCGCTGGGCCGGCTGATCGCGAACCATGCCCGTGAAGCCGGGGTCTGCACCGACCATGTGTTGTGGACGAACGACGACCGCGTCGGCGTTTATTTCTTGGAGTTCGGCGCGGCGCCACGCGCCAGCAACGTCGTTTATGATCGCAAAAATGCCGCCATCGCGCAGATCAAGCCGGGCATGGTCGCCTGGTCCAGCGTCTTCGCCGGGGCCAAGTGGTTCCATGTCACCGGCATCACGCCCGGCCTGAGCGCCGGCGCTGCCGCCGCAACCCAGGAATCACTGCAGGCGGCCAAGGCGGCGGGCCTGCAAACCAGCATCGACCTCAATTACCGCGCCAAACTCTGGAGCCAAGCCGACGCCGGCAAATGCATGACCGAGCTGATGCGGTATTGCGATGTACTCATCACCACCGAGGAGGACCTGGAACGCGTCTTCGGCATCAAAGGCAAGGACTACGAGGAGGCCGCCGCGCTGACCGCGCAACGCTTCCATCTCAAGATCGTGGCGATCACCGTGCGCGACCATCCGCTCGTCTGGAAGAACAAATGGACCGCCATTGCCCATCACAATAGCCAGGTGTTGCGCACGCGCGAATACGAAGTGGAAATTGTCGATCGCCTCGGCGCCGGCGATTCGTTCGCGGCCGGCCTCATCCACGGCCTGCTCGACGGCGATTTGCAAAAGGGTCTCGACTGGGGCGTCGCCGCCAGCGCCATCAAGCACACGATCCCGGGCGACTTCAATTGGATCACGCGCGCGGAGGTGGAGACGCTGCTCAAAGGCGGCGAGTTGCGGATCAGTCGGTAGCACGTGGGATAGAACTCCGCTTCTGTCCGTCCAAGTCGCATCGGCGCGAACCAGGTACTCTGGAGAAACTGGCAAACCGGGAGCGCAAGCGACCGAAGAATTCACCGAAAAAGCTCCGGTCGCTTACGCTCCCGGCGCGCCAAGGATATGATGATTCATCGTCCACGAGGCTTCACCATGCACACCATCGACGCGCATGTCCACGTCTGGACGCCCGACGTGGCGCACTATCCCCTCGCCGCCGGTTACAAGCGCGAAGACATGAACCCGCGCTCGTTCACGCCGGAGGATCTCTTCAAGCATTCGCGCCCGGCCGGCGTCGAGCGCATCAATCTCATCCAGATGAGTTTTTACGGCTTCGACAACCGCTACATGCTCGACATGATGGCGCTGCACAAGGACGTGTTCGTCGGCACGGCAGTGATCGATCCGCTCGCCAAGAATCCCGATCGCGAGATGACCGAGCTGGCCAAGCGGCGCGTGCGCGCGTTTCGCATCCATCCGCGTCTGAGCAAACTGCCGCCGGCCCGTTGGCTGGAACCGCCCGGTTACGCCGCCATGTTCGCCGCCGCCGCCAAGCACAATCTGGCGATGAGTTGCCTGATCGATCCGGATGCGCTGCCGGAGCTGGAGCGCATGTGCAAGCGCTACCCCGACGCGCCGGTGATTATCGACCACTTGTGCCGCATCGGCGCCGACGGTACGATCCGCGAGGCCGACGTCAAAGCGCTGTGCGCCTTGGCCGCCCACAAGCGCGCAATGGTGAAGATTGGCGCCTTCTACGCCCTTGGCAAAAAACAGGCGCCGTACACCGACCTGGGCCCGATGATCCAGGCCGTCGTCAAGGCCTTCACGCCGCGCCGCTGCATGTGGGAAAGCGACTGCCCGTTTCAGGTGTCGAATGGCCACAATTACCAGAACAGCATCGATCTGGTTCGTACGCGCCTGAATTTCCTGACGAACGACGATCGCGACTGGCTGCTGCGGCGCACGGCGGCGGAGTTTTTCTTCCGCAATCGTGATCGATAATCCCCGATCCGTTTGCTGCGTCGAGGCGCGCCGCATTCGATAGCGGCGTCGGACTTTGCAGTTGTAACCCCGCATCCCAGCGAACAGAATCAAATAAGCTGTGTTTTGACGCGTGGCTTGCCGTTGCGCGCTCGCTCCATCAAGACACGCGCTGACGGATACACACGCTGCCATGTCGTTGGCCATCACTTGCCCCAGTTGTGGATCGCAGTTCAAAGCCCCGGACCGGGTTGCCGGGCGCTCCGTTCGTTGTTTGAAGTGCAAGGGCAGCATCGCCGTACCGGCCGCGCAGCCTGCATTTGCCGCTGTCGCGCCGCCTGCGCCCGCGCCGCTGCACGTCGTCGATCCCGTCAGTTTCGATGCCGGTCCACAGTCCGCTGCCTGGCTGCCGGCACTGCTTTTCACTGGTATGGGCGTCGCGTTCTTTCTGGTGATCGCGCTGCTGGTGATCGTTTTGAATAGGCAAGCGCCTGGTCCCATCGCCGACACGGGCAATGGGCGTCCGCCGCCGGCGCCGGCCAAGATCGAGCCGGTCATCCCCGCGCCGATCGAACCGGCGCCGGAAGTCAAACCGCCCCTGCCCGATCGCGCCGAACGCCTGGCCGCCATCGAAGCCCAGGAGAAGGAAACGCTCGCGGCGCTGCAAAAGCAGGCCGACAAGCACAAGCAGGCGCTGCAGAAATTGCGTAAGGATGAAGACGCGCTCTTTCCCAAAAACAAATTGAACGCAGCTCAAACCGCCAAATTGAGGGCGAAAGCCGATCTGTTCGCCAAGGATCAGGCCGCCGTCGTGCGCCCGGCCATCAAGGACGCGATGGCCCTAGCGCGCAAGCGCGAGGAATTCTTACAGACCAAACGCAAGCTTCTTTATGATCATCCAGAAGCCGGCGATGACAAGATCGATGAATACAACAGCATGCTGCTGACGCCCGACGAAATCAAAGATCTGAGCAAGCGCGAATCGACCACCGCCACGCCCCGTGCCGCTGCCCTGCCCTATGTCCAGAGCGATGACATCAAGGCCGTCCTAAAGGGCACATTCTACGCCGGCACATTTCAAGACCCCGATGATGCTGACGTGGCCGCGATCGTCTACCGCGTCGGCGCCTACCGCGAAAAAAGCGACATGCAAGTTCACGTCTTTCTCTATCGCTGGCGCGGCGCCTGGTCGGTGCTCGAATTGCCCGGCCGCGCCAACACCGTCTACATCGGCCAGCCGCCGTCGGCATTCAAGCGGACGGATGCGGGGTTGTGAACTCACCGTGAGTCAAGCTCGGTTGTCTCGTTTTGCTTGCCTAACTTCGATCGGAACCAACCTGACTTCGTTCACAATTTCCCAAACTCAATTGCGTCAGTTTCGTTCAGCCCAAAATGTCCTGAATGAAACGCAGGGCAACGGGATGTCGTAAACTCTCACCCAGACTGACGTTGCAATTCTCGATGAATTTCATTCGACACTTCGGGTGTGTGCTGAACGTAAATGAATGAAACGGTGGGGTGCAGTTGGATCGTGAACCATGCCATTGCAAAGCGGCCGGCCTGCGGATTGGAAACAGACGACTCGACGGCAAAGCAACCTGAGAAGACGCGTTTCTGAATTGCGGTTCTCCGCCAAACTTGTGGAATCGGCTGGTCTTTGTGGGGCAGACATTCTTGTCTGCCTGCGTATTCAGCGGCTTCAGTGGCAGACAGGAATGTCTGCCCCACAAGAATGGCGCAGCACCTGAATTGCAAGCTGCTTTTCCCGCCGCTCGCGGTACAATGGGTTCTGTCCAGCCACCGAGACACTTATTCATGGACAATTCCCCCACGCCGCCCGCGGATCATGCCGCGCAGCGCGACATCGCCAAGCTCTACGACACCATGACCCGCGAGATCGGCAAGGTCATCGTCGGGCAACAAGGCGTCATCGAGCAGCTTGTCATGGCCCTTTTGAGCAAAGGCCATTGCTTGCTCGAAGGCGTACCGGGTCTGGCCAAGACGCTGCTCATCAGCACGCTCGCCCGCATCTTGCAATTGTCGTTCAAGCGCATCCAGTTCACGCCCGATCTGATGCCGGCCGACATCACCGGCACCGATATTCTCCAGGATGATCCCGAAACCGGCCGCCGCCGATTCGTCTTTCTGCAAGGCCCGCTGTTCGCCAACATGATCCTCGCCGACGAAATCAACCGCACGCCGCCCAAGACGCAAGCCGCCCTGCTCGAAGCGATGCAGGAGCATCACGTGACTGCCGGCTCGCAGACGTATCCGCTGCCGGAGCCGTTTTTCGTGCTGGCGACGCAGAACCCAATCGAGCAGGAAGGCACCTATCCGCTTCCCGAAGCCCAGCTCGACCGTTTCATGTTCCACATCCAGGTGGTTTATCCGAGCCGCGACGAAGAGCTGGCGGTGATGAAGCAAACGACCGGCAACGCCCGGCCCGAATTGCAAACGCTGCTGACGGCCGAGAAGATCCTGCAAGCACAGGAGTTGGTGCGGCAAATCGTCGTCGCCGATCATGTGTTCCACTACGCCGCCGACCTGGTGCGTGCCACGAGGCCGCGCGAGCCGGGGTCGCCAAAGTTCATCGCCGAGTGGGTGAGTTGGGGCGCCGGCCCGCGCGCGAGCCAGTACCTGATCCTCGGCGGCAAAGCGCGGGCCGCATTGCAAGGCCGCCTGCACGTGACGACGAAAGACATCCAGGCCGTCGCCGCGCCGGTGCTGCGCCATCGCCTGGTGACCACCTTCCACGCCGATGCGGAGGGCATCACCACGGATGCGATCGTGGCGAGATTACTGGAGACGATCCCGCAACCGCTCGTCGTAGCGGCGGCGCAGGTGTGAAGAAGAACCAATCATCCGCAGATTTCACAGATTACGCAGATGCCATTCAAATCTGCGAAATCGGCGCAATCTGCGGTTCATCGAGTTATCCTTGGCCAAATCCTCGACCAATCGCTTTGACCCGACAGCGCTCGCCAAGTTCGGCAAGCTCGCCCTGGTTGCGCGCTCCGTGGTCGAAGGCTTCCTCAGCGGCATTCATCAAAGCCCCTACAAAGGCTTCAGCGTCGAGTTCGCGGAACATCGGCAATACTATCCCGGCGATGAAATTCGCCACATCGACTGGCGCGTCTACGGCAAGACTGATCGCTGGTTCATCAAGGAATACGAAGAGGAAACCAACCTCCACGCCCACATCCTGCTCGACGCCTCCGGCAGCATGGCGTATAAGGGCAAAGGCGTGGGGCAGACATTCCTGTCTGCCGGGCAATCGGCAGGCAAGAATGCCTGCCCCACTCGGCCGAGCAAGCTGGAATACGCCGCGTGGGTGGCCGCGTCGCTTAGCTATTTGATGCTGCACCAACACGATTCGGTCGGTCTCTTGGTGCACGATCACAAGGTACGCACGACGCTGCCGCCGCATGCCGGGTCGAAGCAACTGTTGCGCATCCTGCAGACGTTGGAAGCGACGCAACCGGGTGGCGAGACCGCCATGGCCCCGTTGTGGCACGAGCTGGCCAATCGGGTGTCGCGCAAAGGTATGATCGTCATTCTGTCGGATTGCTTCGACAAGCTGCCCGAATTGTTGCTGGCGCTGCGTAACCTGCGGCATCGTCGGCACGACGTGCTGCTACTGCACATTTTAGCACCGGAAGAGATTGCTTTCCCTTTTCGCCGCATGACGCAATTCAAGAACCTCGAACAGCCGGGCCACAAGGTGCTGCTCGACGCGGCCCAACTGCGGCAAGAGTATCTGAAGAACTTCCAGGCGTTCTGCGACGAGTTGCGCACGCAAACGCGCAACATGCAGATCGATTACCATTTGATGCGAACCGACGAGCCGGTCGAGCGGGCGCTGGGACATTATCTGGCGAAACGGCTAGCGCGCTCGTAGTGACCCGCTTCAGCGGGTCGCTCGCCGCGATCGACCGCATGAATGCGGTCACTACGAACATGACGATTGGATTCCTTAACTTGGCACTCCTCGCCGGTTTGGCCGCCTTGGCCATTCCGCCGATCATTCATTTCCTCAATCGCCGGCGGCACGATGTCGTCGATTGGGGGGCGATGCAATTCCTGCTCGTCAGCCCCGCCAAGCGCCGCCGGTTCATGATCGAAGAATTGCTGCTGATGGCCTTGCGCATGGGCTTGATCGCCCTGCTCGTCCTCGCCTTCGCCGCGCCGTATGTCAGCGGGCCGCTCGTCGCCGGCTGGACCCGGCCGCCGCGCGACACCGTCCTGCTCATCGATGCCTCTTACAGCATGGAACGTACCGATGGCAAATCGCCCTCGCCATGGCAACAGGCACGCGAATGGTGCGGCAAATGGTTGAAGCAAGCCCGCGCCGGCGATCGCGTCGCCGTGCTGCTGGCAACCCAACCGCCGCAGGTGATCGTGCGCGACCTCTCTGCCGACAGCGCAAGCGTGCGCGAACTGCTGGAACAATTGCCGCGACCCACCGCCAACGCCGATTGGCCGCGCGCCGTCGGCGACGCCTGGAACTTGCTACGCGATTACGGCCAAGCGGCGCGGCGCGACATCATCGCCGTCACCGACCGGCAAAAACTAGGCTGGGCCGACCCGGCGACGCTGGCGCAATGGCAAAGCCTGAGTCGGCGCTTGCAAGCCGAGCGCGACGCCCGCAAGGACGATCCGCTGTTCACGGCGCCGGGGATTTGGGCCGTGACGCTCGGCGAATCGAAGCCTGGCCCGAACTTGCGCCTCGCGCCGCTGCAAACCTCGCGGACCGTCGCCGGTGTCGGCCAACGATTGCGCTTCGCGACGGCGCTGCACTGGGACAATCTCACCGACGCTCGCCCACCGAAGTGCATCCAGGTCACCATCGGCGCCGAGACCAAGAAGCTGTCACTGCCGGCGCGCCTCGAAGGCGCCAGCGGCCGGTTCGCGCTGACCTTCGACCATCGCTTCACCGCTCTCGGCGTCCATTTGGTTAATGTGCTTGTCGAGCCGGACGAAGGCCAGGATGTGCTGCCCGCGGACAATCGTCAAGACCTCGCCATCGAAGTCGTCCAGGAATTGCCGGTGCTGCTCATCGACGGCGACAAGCAAGTGTCCGCCGAGAGTACGACGTTTCACTTGACCAAAGCGTTCGCCGATCCGGCTGATAAGGCGAAGGTGTCGTTCATCGTGCCGCGCGTGGTGGCTCACGGCGAGTTCGAACCGGAAACCATGTTGACGAAGGCCTCAGCGACGCCGCGCGCCGTCGTGTTGGCGGACGTGCCGCATTTGACCGAGCCGCAGCTCGCCGGCCTGACGCGCTTCGTCGAGGCCGGCGGCGGGCTGCTTATCTTCGTCGGCCCGCGCGCCGAACTTTCCTTCTACAACGAGCAGCTTTATCGCGGCGGCAAAGGCCTGCTGCCGGCCAGACTCGACGGCATCGAAACCGTGAAGGCCGACCGTGCTGCGTCGATTGACGTGAAACGCTTCCTGCACCCCGCGCTGGAGCTGTTTCGCGAGGAGCCGAATTGCACGCTCGGCCAAGCCGCGTACACGCACTGGTGGAAGGCGACCGCCGAGACGCACGGCCGCGGCACCCCGGTCGCGCTATTCACAAACGACGACCCCTGGCTGATCGAAAAAACGCACGGCCAGGGGCGCATCATCCTGAGCACCTTGCCGATGGACCGCTCGTGGGACGGCCATCTGCCCAAGACGTGGGAATTTCCCGTGCTCGCCCACGAACTCTTGTTCGCGCTGGCCGACGTGCGCAGCGGCGGCTTCAACCTGACGCCCGGCCAGGCGCTGCGGCTGCAACCGGCCGGCGCTGTGCCGACTTCAATTACTTTGCTGAAACCGGACGGCAAAGCGTCGACACGAACGGCGACCGCTTGGCCGTTCCTCTGGGAAAATCCTGGACTGCCCGGCGTGTATCAGGTTCAAGTCGGCGCCGGTCCGCGGCTACCCGTTGTGATCCACGCTGACCCGCGCGAGTCGGATTTGACGCCGTGCAGCGAGGAGGAGCGCCAGAAGGTAGCCGAGTTGCTGCCACTGCGCTATCTCGACAAGGCACGATTGCCGGAGGATGCCGACGCCGCCGGTCAAAAGGAAGATGTGTGGTGGCTGTTCTTGATCGGCGTTATCGGGCTATTATGTTGCGAATTGTTGCTCACGCGGCGTATGGCGCTGGCACGGAGTCCATAGGCATCAGCAAATGTGGCTCTTTTGAGGGGGAAAGCCAGCTCTTGCCGAGGGGGCCATGTGAGTGGGCCATCTGGCCCAGTGGGCCCGGTCAGGGGTAGATTCCTCAAAGTGTTCGCTGATTTGCCTTTAGGGCTGGGAATGGTGGCGACTGGGGGGCATGGTTCAAAAACACGCGATTGCGGGTGCCAAGCGACAACGCACCTGACTGGGCCACTTGGCCTAGTCGGCATAGTCGTGGTTCCTTTCCGCAACCATTGGATTGATAACCCTTTGCGACGAAGAAATTGGGCGAC
>ORMF011554982.1_pt1 | contig 12475 bp, 13 predicted proteins | sample 1779871 | NCBI WGS metagenome assembly ORMF01 (sample SAMEA104232316, study PRJEB22302) | groundwater metagenome | biome: forest; feature: aquifer; material: groundwater | place: USA | collected 2011-08-07 | depth 5.4 m | reverse complement strand
TTATTTTTTTAATGGGGTTTTTTATGGCAAGTTCACCGCTTTTTGCCGGCAGTGTAGGCGGTACAGTTAAGTTTACTGGTGCAGCTCCAAAAATGGATACCATTTCAATGAATGCGGATCCAACGTGCGCGTCACTGCATACGAGCCCTGTTGCCGATGATTCGGTGGTTGTGAACAGTAACGGAACGCTTAAAAATGTTTTTGTGTATGTGAAGGAAGGACTTGAAGGAAAAACATTTCCCGCACCTTCAACACCCGCTCAGATTGACCAGCATGGTTGTACGTATAATCCCCACGTGCTTGGAATTCAGGCAGGACAAGAGCTTGAGATTTTAAATAGCGACAACACGCTTCATAATATTCATTCACTTACCGAGAAGGGCAAGCAGTTCAATCTTGGGATGCCCATTCAGGGAATGAAACTTAAAAAGAAATTTGATTCGCCGGAAGTTATGGTGAAAATAAAATGCGACGTACATCCTTGGATGCACGCCTATATCGGTGTTTTGCCGCATTCTTTTTACAGCGTGAGCGATGATCAGGGTAAATTTGAAATCAAAGATTTGCCGGATGGCGATTATACGATTGAAGTATGGCATGAAAAATACGGTACTCAGACTCAGAAAGTAACTGTGAGTGGCGGAAGTTTAGTGAGTAGCGATTTTACATTTAACGGATAATTAAAATCATTTGATGAAACGAAAAATTTATTTCGGCATTTTTTTAAGTCTTTTTCTGGGGGCTCAGTCTGTCTGGGCCGGTTCGATTGCCGGCAAAGCGGATTTTGACGGAACGCCTGGCGAAAACCCAAAGATTAATATGGGCGCAGACCCTGTCTGCAAAGGACTTCACCCCAGCGATTTTTTTGCAGAACGTGTGGTGGTCAATTCCAATCACACACTCAAAAATGTTTTTGTTTACATAAAAGAGGGTCTGAAAGAAAAAGATTTTCCGCCCCCTGCTCAACCCGCTGTTTTAGATCAAAAAGGCTGCTGGTACCTTCCGCATGTGCAGGGAATTCAAATCGGCCAAAAATTTGAAGTGGTGAATAGTGACCCCACCCTTCATAACGTTCACGTATTCGCGAAAAAGAATCAGGAATTTAATCTTGGAATGCCGCTTCAGGGAATGAAGCTGGATAAAACTTTTTCAAATCCGGAAGTCATGATCAAAATGAAGTGCGACGTGCATCCGTGGATGAATGGCTACATCGGTGTTTTAGATCATCCCTTTTTTGCAGTGACGGACGAGCAAGGCAACTTCAAGATTGATAACGTTCCGCCCGGTGACTACACTGTGGAAGCTTGGCATGAAACTTACGGAACCCAAACCCAAAGCGTAACCGTGGGTGGAGAGAGCGCTCAAGCAGATTTTAAATTCAGCGCGAAGGAAATTGTTGATGAAGCCTCCGGTCTTAAGGTAACAACCGGAGAAGCGAAACCAGTCTCTCACTTTGATGACTCAAAAGCACTTGACCTTCCGCGCGCGAAACAGCATTGGTGGCTTCCGGAGAATATCTCTACCTATGGAGCCGAGATTGATCATATTTTTTATATTATTTTGTGGATTACCACGGTTGTATTTTTTGGGGTTCAGGGCGCTTTGCTTTGGTTTTTATTTCATTATAAAGAACGTCCGGGAGCGAAGGCTACTTATATACACGGAAATACAAAACTTGAAATTATTTGGACGGCAATTCCCGCGTTGATCCTCGTTTTTCTTTTTGTGATCAGCCAAAAAAGTTGGAGAGAAATAAAATCAGAAATTCCGGCAAATGCCATTCCGATTGAAATCCACGCGGAACAATTTGCCTGGAATATTATTTATCCGGGCCCCGACGGAAAGTTCGGAACCGCCGATGATATTAAAACCATCAATCAATTGCACATTCCCGTGGGAAAACCAGTGCGCGCAAGACTCACGTCCATCGGAAAAGATGGAAAACATCCTGTGATTCACAGTTTCTTTTTACCCGAGCTTCGTTTGAAGCAGGACGTAGTTCCCGGGCTTGCGATTGATGTTTGGTTTGTAGCCACTAGAACGGGAAAATATGAAATCGCGTGTTCTCAATTTTGCGGACTTGGTCATTACCGGATGCGCGGATTTTTATCCATTCATTCGCAGGAAGGATATGATGCCTGGTTAAAAGAGGCAGCAGCAGGAGGAGCGGTATGAGCGAAGTCGGCGGACAGCACAAACAAAGCTTTCTTAGAAAATATATATTTTCAACCGATCACAAAATGATTGGTAAGCAATTTTTATTCACCACACTCACTTTTTTTATGGTCGGAGGATTTTTAGCGCTTCTTCTGAGATGGCAGCTTGCATACCCCGGAAAACCAGTACCTATTTTGGGCCAATTATTTCCTCAGAGTATGATGGTGGGCGGTGTGATGCTCCCGGAATTTTATAATCAGCTTTTTACGATTCACGCGTCTGTCATGATTTTCTTCGCTATCATTCCGATTTTAGTGGGCGCGTTTGGCAATTTCGTGGTTCCGCTTCAAATTGGAGCCGAAGATATGGCATTTCCAACGCTCAATATGCTTTCTTATTGGTTTTTTTGGCCTTCAGCTTTTATTGTTCTCAGCGGATTTTTTGTAACAGGAGGCGCTGCGGCGACAGGATGGACTGCTTATCCGCCTGTAAGCGTGCTCGAAGGGCAAGGGCAAACGCTTTGGGTGATCGGCGTGATCATGGTTGGAAGCTCTTCCATTATGGGTGGGATTAATTACCTCACAACCATTTTAAATATGCGCGCACCGGGAATGAGCATGTTTCGGATGCCGCTCACGACATGGGCTATTTTTATCACTTCTATTTTGACAGTACTTGCGACACCGGTTTTAACGGCAGCAATGATTATGCTTCTCTTTGACCGGACGATGGGCACTCATTTCTTTTTATCACAAGGCGGCGGACAAGTAGTTTTGTGGCAGCATCTTTTCTGGTTTTATTCACATCCGGCTGTTTATATTATGATTTTGCCCGGCATGGGAATTGTTTCAGACGTGATTGCAACTTTTTCAAGAAAGCCCATCTTTGGATATCATTCCATGGTATTTGCGATGGGAGGGATTGCATTTTTGGGGTTCATCGTTTGGGGGCATCATATGTTTCAAAGCGGTATGAACCCAACGCTTGGAACAACCTTTATGCTTTCAACGATGCTGATTGCGGTTCCTTCTGCCATCAAAACTTTTAATTGGCTGGGCACGATGTGGCGAGGGACACTCCGTTTTACTTCAGCGATGCTGAACGCGATCGCGTTTGTTTCTATGTTTGTAATCGGAGGCCTTTCAGGTATTTTTATGGCATCCACCGCTGTGGATATGTTTATTCATGATTCATATTTTATCGTGGCGCATATTCATTATGTGCTTTTCGGCGGGAGCATGTTTGCGGCATTTGCGGGAGTTTATTATTGGTTTCCGAAAATGTTCGGCAGGATATTGAGCGAGAAACTCGGGAAAATTCATTTTGCACTCACATTTATTTTTTTTAACTGCACATTTTTCCCGATGCATATTTTGGGGATGGGCGGCCATATGAGACGCATTTATGATCCGACGCAATACGCGCATCTTCAGCACATGCAACCCATCAATGTTTTTATTACGATCAGTGCATTTTTTCTTGGGCTCTCGCAGCTCATTTTTATTTTCAATATTCTGAAAAGCGTTAAGTGGGGAGAAAAAGTTGGAATTAATCCTTGGCAGGCGAACACCCTTGAATGGGTCGCGCCGTCACCGCCTCCGCATGGAAATTTTGAAAAAATTCCGACAGTATACCGAGGGCCTTACGAATATAGCGTGCCCGGGCGGGAAAAAGATTGGTTTCCGCAAAGCGACCCTTCTTAGTTGATTTTTGATATGTGGCTCAGCCGTTATACAAAACTTTTAGTGGTCGCGACGTTCTTTCTTGTGATTGCGGGAGGACTTGTCACCAGCACGCGCTCAGGACTTGCTGTTCCGGATTGGCCGCTTTCTTATGGAAAGCTGATGCCTCCCATGGTGGGCGGGGTTCGTTTTGAACATACGCACCGCTTGATTGCGTCGCTTGTGGGTCTTTTAACTTTCATTCTCACGTTTTGGATTGGGTTTTCAGAAAAAAGAGGATGGGTAAGAAAGGCGGGAATTCTCGCATTTGGAATGGTAGTCGCGCAAGGAATTTTGGGTGGATTAACAGTTCTTTATTTATTGCCGCCGCCGATTTCAATCACGCACGGCTGTTTGGCGCAGACCTTTTTTGCGTTTACAATTTGTATCGCGTATTTTGTATCAACGGAATGGAAAAATGGGTTTCCGTTTAAGAAAACAGATCTCACCATTTTGAAAAAGATTTTAATTCTAACGGTTGCTCTGATTTATTTTCAATTGATTTTGGGCGCTACGTTTCGTCATACAGGTAACCGATATGTTTTGATTCCCCATATTGTGGGGGCATTTTTAGTATTAATTCATACGGTAATGGTGCTTATGTTCACAAGTAAAAATATGCCGGACGAGAAAAAAATGGTTCGCCTGGCAATTTTCTTGGCGTTGATTGCAGTTGTGCAAATTTCACTCGGAATGGGCGCGTTTGTTTTTTCCGTCATGCTTCAGGATTCAGTAATGGGCCCCGGTTCCGGAAAAGTTTTTTTTGTGACGGCGCATCAAACGCTCGGTGCTCTTTTGCTCGGAACCGCTGTTTTTTTTGCGTTAAGGGTGTTTCGGATAGAAAGGTTGTCTTATGCAGTTAGATAACAAATCAATTACAAATACGGATTCAATTCCTGTTTCTGCGAGAAGTGTCTGGTTTTATTATTTGGAACTTACAAAACCAAGGCTTCTTTTTATGGTGATTTTAAGCACCGCGGTTGGATTTTATTTAGCACCCGATTTTGCGTTTAATCCGATTCGATTTTTATTGTGCGCGGTTGCGACGGCTTGTGTGGGCGGGGGAGCGATGGCGCTTAATGAATATATGGAATGGGAAACAGACGCCAAGATGTTCCGGACCATGAATCGGCCGATTCCCGCAGGCCATGTTTCACCTTTGAATGCGCTTCTCTTTGGAGTTTTTTTATCTTTTTTCGGATTTTTAATCTTCGCTTTTTTAGTAAATCCGCTCAGTTTGTTTTTTGCACTGGCCACGTCACTCAGTTATCTTTTGTGTTATACACCGCTAAAGAGAAAAACATCTCTCGCCACATTTGCGGGGGCAATTCCGGGCGCTTTACCTCCTTTGATCGGTTACTCAGCCGCAGGTGGCGCATTAAACCACCAAGCGCTTTCGCTATTTTTGATTATGTTTTTCTGGCAGGTGCCTCATTTTCTTTCAATTGATTGGATTTACCGCTCAGATTACGAGCGCGCCGGATTTCCGACGCTTGCGGTGACGGACCCCGAAGGAAAAATAGTGGGCCGTCAAATGCTGGTCAATATGAGCGCTCTTCTTTGCGTGAGTTTGCTGCCAACTCTTTTTGGGCTTACCGGAGCACTTTACTTCTTCGGCGCGTTTTCGCTTGGAATTTGTTTTGCGGTTGTGATTGCCCGCGCAATTCCAAATTTAAATGAAAAAGCCCGTTATGTGTTGAGAGGTTCCATCGCTTATTTAGGATTTCTTTTCATTTTAATGGCTATTAACAAAGTATAGGATTTCTATGACTAACGCTCACGCGCCCACAGCAGCAAGAACGGGAATTGATTCTCGGAAACTTGGGATATGGATTTTTCTTGCTTCCGAAATTATGTTTTTTACGGGATTAATCGGTGCTTATATCGTTCTTAGGTTTCTCAACATAGACACATGGCCGCATCCTGCGAGCGTTCTCAATATTCCGCTTACCGGTATTAACACGTTTATATTGGTGTGCAGTAGCATGACATTTGTGTTGGGGCTTGCAGCTGTCCAAAATAATTATCAGGAAGGGCTCCAGGTCGGAATGTTTTTAACGATTGTGCTTGGAATCACGTTCCTAAGTGTCCAAGTTGTGGAGTATAGATCATTGATCCATGAAGGGTTTACGATCTCATCCAGCATTTTTGGGTCCTGTTTTTTTACACTGACAGGTTTTCACGGCGCGCATGTTTTTGCGGGCGTGGTCTGGTTGATTGTGGTATTTATTAAAAGTTTAAAAGGAAAATTTACACCCGAAGAACACGCGGGCGTTGAACTCGTGGGTCTTTACTGGCATTTTGTTGATTTAGTCTGGATTATTTTATTTACGATTCTCTATTTAATCTAAAGGTGAATAATGGAAGCAACTACTCATAAGCAGCCTAATTACGCGGCAGTTTTTTGGAGTCTTTTTTTCTTAACGATTGGCGAATTGATTGTCGCAAATCTGCATATGTCTAAACTCGCGATTATTTTAGGCCTTCTGACGCTCGCGATTATTAAAGCGGTTTTAGTCGCCCTTTTTTACATGCACCTTAAATTTGAAAAACTTTTAATCTATATTATCATTTTTCTACCGCTTCTTCTTGCAGCCAACCTAGTTGTAATTACCCTTTTGGACAAAGGGCATCTACGCGTCACTAATTAGCAATTCGCGCGCAGGCAAATTCTTATGAAAATTGTCATCTCCGGAGCCACCGGATTTATTGGGAAAGCTTTTTCAGAGGCACTCCTCAAGCAGGGGCATTCTTTGACCGTTCTTACCCGTTCGCCGAAACAAACCCAAAATCCGAAGCTTTCTTTTGTCGTTTGGAATCCGGATGATGAAAAAACAATTGTTAAGGAAATTGACGGCACGGATGCTGTCGTAAATTTGGCCGGAGAACCCATCATCGGCAAAAGATGGTCGGCGAACCAAAAGGAAAAACTTTTGACGAGTCGCGTGAATGCCACGAAAATCATTACGCATTCGATTGAAAAAGCGAAAATAAAACCAAAAGTTTTTGTCAATGCGTCTGCGATTGGTTATTACGGTTCACGGGGAAATGAAGAACTGACAGAAAACTCTCATTCGGGAGAAGATTTTCTGGCCAAAGTTTGCAAAGCATGGGAAGCGCATGCCGTGCGAGCAAAAGATTTTGGTGTCCGTGTGGTTTGTCTTCGTATCGGCGTTGTTCTCGGGAAAAATGGGGGAGCGCTCGAGAAAATGCTTCCGCCTTTTAAACTATTTGCCGGTGGCTGGCTTGGAAACGGAAATCAATGGATGAGCTGGATTCATATTGAAGATTTAGTGCGTCTCATTTCATTTTGTATTGAAAATCCAAAGGCAGAAGGGCCGGTGAATGGTGTGTCGCCCGCGCCAGTTACCAATAAAGCATTTTCAATGGTGCTTGCGCAGACGTTAAAGCGCCCTTGTTTTATGCCAGTTCCAGAAGTTGCTTTGAAATTATTATTGGGTGAAGCATCTATTATTTTGCTCGGAAGCGCGCGCGTTCTTCCCAGAAAAGCACGCGAGCTTTCATTTACGTTTTATCACCCCGATATTAGAAACGCTCTCGCGGCCATTCTTCGGTAGTTATGAAACTCTTCCGATTAGCTTTCATTTCATTTTTATTCTTCGCATCAGGAATTTGTTTTGCCAAAGAAGAAATCAATTTTGGAAAAGTTTCTGATTTCGCTTTAATCAATCAGAAAGGGGAAAATGTCCGGCTAACAAACTTGAAAGGCAAAATTTGGATTGCTGATTTTATATTTACGCGCTGCCAGAGCCAATGTCCTTTGATGTCGGGTCATATGCGTGAACTTCAAAGTAAACTTTTAAATTCGGAAGTTCTTCTGGTTTCGTTTACGGTGGATCCCGAACACGACCGGCCGGAAATTCTTTCAGAATATGCAAAACGTCTTGGCGCACAGGAAGGGAAATGGATTTTTTTAACGGGTGAGAAAAAGCAAATTTGGGATTTGGCAGAAATTGGTTTTAAATTAGGAGTGGACACCGCAACGCCGGAAGACTTGAAGCAAGGCGGAGAGCCGATTTTGCATAGTGAGCGTTTTGTGCTTGTGGATCAAGTGGGGAATATCCGCGGATTTTATGACAGTACGGAAACTTTAAAATTGGATGAGCTCATACGGGACGCTCAAGCGCTTACGAAAAATCAAGAAAAAAAACATTGGATTCGTACGCTTCCTGCTTTAAACGCGGGATTAAATACAACCTGCGCTATTTTAATTATTTTAGGATTAATTCTGATTCGTCAGGGCGCATGGACGGGGCATGCGCTTTGCATGTGTTTTGCGATGCTTATCTCGTCGCTTTTTTTAATTTCTTATCTTTATTATCATTTTCATGGAGGCCACGTGCATTTCTTGCATCATGGTTTCATCCGAATTTTTTATTTTGTGATTTTGATTTCCCATACGATACTGGCATTTCTTGTTCCGCCGCTTACCATCGCGGCGCTTTATCAAGCTTTAAGAAGCCGATTTGACAAGCATGTCCGCATCGCCAAAATCGCGTTTCCGATTTGGCTTTATGTTTCCGTAACCGGCGTTATAGTTTATTATATGCTGTACAAAATGTGATGAAGATCAAACGATTTTTTTATTTATGGATCGTGGGCGTGCTAATTACCCGAAATGCATACGCTTGTCCCGCGTGCAAGGAAGCCATTGCAAAGCTCGGTCAAGCGTGGACAGCGATTGGTTTTAGTTGGAGTGTTTTATTTATGTTAGCCGTGCCGTTGATTTTAATTGCCACTTTTGGCGGGGCAATTTTCTTAGCCATTAAAAAAAATTCAAAATCCTGATGTATGAAGCTTTTATATTACGTAGGACGATTCATGCAGCTTGTCGCTTTAATTGTACTTCCGGCCGCGATTTGGGTGGGGCAGTTTGGCCACAACGAACGCGGTTCGATTACAATTTTTGCGGGTTCAATTGTCGTTTTTTATTTGGGTTGGTTGTTAACTAAAACTTAAAAATATGATTGATAAACGCGCCCTTCCTTTAGCCAGTATTTTAATTTCTCTTTTCATACTTTTCTGGATTTTATCCAAACCTGTAAGTGGAATTATCGGTTTCATTTTGATTCTGCATTTAGCTTTCTTCCGTGATCCCAAAAGAACGATTCCGGCCGGAGATTTTCCTGTCGCACCAGCGGATGGTAAAGTGGTCGAGATCTCAGAAGTTTTTGAAGACCGCTATTTAAAAGAAGACGCGATCAGAATTCGTGTTTTTTTATCGGTGTTTGTTCCTCATGTTAACCGGATGCCCATAGACGGTAAAATCGAATACATGAAATATGAACCCGGTGAGTTTGTGAATGCGCTTAACAGCGAGTCTTTTAAGAGGAATGAGTCAAATTGGATTGGCATTCGCGGGGGAAAGTGTATACTGATACGACAAATCGCGGGCATGATCGCGCGGCGCATTCGTTGCGATGCCCATCTAAACGATACCGTCAAACGCGGGGAGAAGTTCGGAATTATCTGCTATGGTTCGGGCGCCGAGTGTTACTTTCCAAAACGTTTATTTAAAGCCACCGTCCGGGTGGGGGAAAATTTAAAAGCAGGCGAAACCATTTTAGGGGAATGGATCAAATGAAATTTTTTAGGAAACAACCTCTTCGAATTGGGCCGTGGCTTCCGAATGCGGTAACGCTCTGCAATCTTTTCGCCGGATTCTTTTCTATTTTAGCGGTCACAGATGAACGCTTTGAACTTGGCGCTTGGCTCATATTTTTGGCCATGATCTTTGATTCGCTCGATGGAAATATTGCCCGTGCGCTCAAACAATCAAACGAATTTGGCCGTGAACTGGATTCCCTCGCTGATGTGGTCTCCTTTGTTGTCGCACCCACTCTTCTTGCTTATAAAAGCTGGCCGTCGGAATTAGCACCTTGGGGTTTAATTGTTGTGTTGCTGTATCTCAGCGCAGGAACCTACCGGCTTGCGCGCTTTAACATACGCCCTCCTGTGCGTGCTTATTTTGAAGGATTTCCGACACCGGCCGGCGCCGTCATCATTGCCATGACTGTGATCGCCTATCAAAAAGGTGAGTGGCTTGGTATTGTCCACCGAATGGTAGACCATGGGATTTTAATGGTTGCGATTGGTTTTCTCATGGTCAGCAGCGTGCCTTATCCAAAAATTTCAGGGATGAGATTTTCAAAATGGCAGCTTCTTTTTTATGTAGGTGCTATTGTTTTTTCTTTAGGTTTTATCGTAATTAATTTTGAAACTGCAATCGCGCTTCTTTTTCTATCATTTTTAATCGTTTGTCCCATTCTATTCCACTTCCAGAAGATCGCAGATGCTAAGGCTGAGCGAATCGCTTTAGAAAAGCATTAATCTCTCTTTCCGAAATGATCAATTGGGCAATTCGCTTTTTCAAATGGGTTGGTTCGCTTAGGTTTGCGGTTGTTACCATTCTTCTTCTTGCAACTGTCATCGGTGCCGGCACTTTTATCGAGTCCTATCACGGAACCGAAGCCGCGCAGATTACGGTTTACCGAACACCCTGGTTCGGGTTTCTTTTGATTGCGCTTGCTATGAATCTTCTCGCCTCGGCGCTTGATCGGATTCCCTGGAAGAAAAAACACATCGGGTTTTTAACCACACACTTAGGAATTATTTTGATTCTTTTCGGGTCATTTGTAACAGCTCGTCTTGGTATTGAAGGACAGCTTGCGGTCGAAGAGGGCGAAACAGCAGGCCGCATGACGCTCTCAAAACCAATTTTAAAAATTATGGATGCAACGTCCAAAGAAGTGTGGACGTTTCATCCGCGCGAACGGGCTTTTGCTTGGTCGGGCCGTGAGGAACTCGTTGCGGATGAGAAATTACCTTTTCCGGTGTATTTGCTTCACGATTATCCAAAAGCAAAAGTGGAAGAAGTGGTCCGTGAAACGAAAGAAGGTGTTCCGGCCATTCATGCGATCCTCTCAGGAACAATGGCGAATAGTGAGCAATGGCTTTTCCTTGGAAAAGCGGGAAGTGATGAAGTTGCGTTGGGTCCTGCCACGCTCAAATTCTCGTCCGTGCCTTTTCAAACTAATCCCGGGAAAAAATCTTCCGAATTTGGTTCAATCGAATTTAGTTTTACAAATGGAAAATCAATTTTGTTTCCAGTCAAGCTGGAAAATATTTCAAAATCAATTTCTTTGGACGGCGCCCCTTATCCCATCAAGGTGACTGTAAGCCGCATTCTAAAGAATGCGCTGGTGGAAGAAAATAAATTAATTGATAAAGAAGGCGAATGGAAAAACCCGGCCATTGAATTTCTCCTTGAAGGAAAAGGCGCGAAAGAACGCCATACTGTTTTCTCGAATTTTCCGGAATTTCCAAGTGTGCACGGTATGAAAGATAGCGAAATTGTCAGCAAAGCTACCTATCGATTTTCTGAAATGGCGGATGATGCGCAAAATCAAAATGAACTCCGTTTTGTTTATGAAAAAGGCGCGCTTCCTAAATATCAAATCAAACATCGCGGCGAGATTAAAGAAGGCGTGATTGAAATTGGGAAAAGCGTAGCAACCGGCTGGATGGATTTTCAGTTTACAGTAGACCATTATTACGAACATGCAGAAGGTGAAAAAGTTTATTCACCGCTTGAAAGTTCTTCTGCCCGGAAGGATGCAGTGCCCGCCATTGAAATTGAGTTTAAGAAAAATGAAGGAAAGAAAGAATGGCTTTCGCAGGGAAGTGTGGCCGAGATTCCCGAAGAGGGTCTCGAAGCGCTTTACGGTCTTGAGACAAAGCCTTTGGGATTTCAAATTAAGCTAAAAGATTTTATGATTGATAAAGATCCCGGAACAGAGAAGCCGGCAAGTTTTAAGAGTAATGTGACGCTTAAAGATGTTTCGAGGGGGATTGAGCGTGACGTGACAATCCAAATGAATCAACCTCTCATTTATCGGGGATTTAAAGTGTATCAATCGGCTTATCAGTTGGTGAAGGGCCGGCCTGATATTTCAATTTTTACGGTTGCCCGCGATCCCGGTCTTCTTTTTAAATATGCCGGCGCAATTATTTTAGTGGGAGGCATTCTGCTTCTTTTTTACGTCAAACCTTTGTCCACACTGAAAACAAGTGATCCAAAAACGAGAGAAAGATAGACAATGACGGGAGCTTCACTAATCCGTAAAATGTATCTATTGCGACTGGCTAAAGGAAACTAATGAAACGAATTTTATCAGTTTTATTTTTTTGTATTTTAAGTTTTAGCACCACTGCGTTAGCGGAAGAATCAATTCAACATGTGCTTGCCCGGATTCCGGTTCAGAACGGAGGCCGCGTGAAGCCGTTTGAGAGTTTCGCAAGAGAAAGCTCTCTTTTTATTACGGGGAGAACGGTTTTTGAGAAAACGGATCCCGTCATTTTGGTGTGGCAGTGGATTGCGAAACCAGATTTTTGGGCACAGAAACACCTCATTCCGATTCAAAATCCGGATTTACGTAAAGAATTCTCCGGCGATTTGTCAAATGGGCGCGTTGCGCCGGCCATTGTTTTGGCGGACATGAATTTTTTAAAGCACGTGCGGGCGAATCAAGTGAAGCAGGAGAAGAAAGAAAATCTTTCCGTGCTCGAGAAAAAAG
>ORMF012228393.1_pt1 | contig 12483 bp, 12 predicted proteins | sample 1779871 | NCBI WGS metagenome assembly ORMF01 (sample SAMEA104232316, study PRJEB22302) | groundwater metagenome | biome: forest; feature: aquifer; material: groundwater | place: USA | collected 2011-08-07 | depth 5.4 m | reverse complement strand
GGTTTTAGGTGGTTATGTTCGGGAAAATAACGGAAGGAAAGAGATTCATCTTAATGACAGAAGCCAGCTTCAAATCAATCCAAAAGGAGAGACCGTAAAAGAAGTTTTGGAGACAAGAACAGGAAAAAGAAAAGAGATAAAAGCATTGACTGAAAATGATAATGATGTAGAGCTTCTTGGAACCATAGTGCAGATTTTTGATTTAAGATTTTATGAAGTCTGCCCAAGATGCAGCAAGAGAGTCAAACAGGAAGCTGATTTTCATACATGCACCGAGCATGGAAATGTGATTCCGGCTTATTCTTATGTTCTGAATGCTGTTTTGGATGACGGGACAGAGACAATAAGATGCGTGTTCTTCAGAAACCAGCTGGAGAAATTGCTTAGCTTAACTCCTGAACAATTGCTTAAGTTCAAGAGCGAGCCTGCTGAGTTTGAAGCGGTTAAGAACGGATTGCTTGGAACGATTGTTAAGCTGTACGGGAGAGCGAATAATAATTCCATGTTCAACAGGCTGGAGTTCATTGCGCAGGCAGTTGACACAAAGCCAAATCCTGAAGAAGAGATTAAACGGATGCAGGGAGCTGATTAGAATTCTTTGATATTTCAGTTCTTTGGATTTCTTCCATTACAACAACTATATCGGCCCATTTAAGCTGTTGCTCATCAACGGGATTTTTATTGTACAATCCAGCAGATTTTGTTTCAAAATTGTTTATCAAAATCTCTTCTGCTGTCTTGCTTCTGTTCTGATTTTGGTTGTAGATAAATAAAACTTTCATGGAAAGTATACTGGAATTCTGCAATATAAATCTTGCTAGAAAGAAATAGTCATTTACCTATTTTAATCTATATTTTCAAGCAGCACTGGACATGCCTGCCTAAAATATTTAAAGGAACTGCGCATCACTCTTTAAAATGGACGAAGAAAAAGCACTGGTAGTCTTCCAGGACAAGAAAATAAGAAGGATTTGGCATAATAATGAATGGCATTTCTCAGTTGTTGATATTGTGGCAGCTCTTACAGAAAGCACAGATGCTAAGGACTACTGGTACAGGCTAAAAATAAGGGAAATGGAGTCTGGAACTGAGTTATCGACATTTTGTCGACAACTGAAACTGCCTTCATCTGACGGAAAATATTACTTGACGGATTGTGCCAATACCCAATCAATGTTTAGAATTATCCAGTCAATCCCATCTCCAAAAGCAGAGCCTTTCAAGCAATGGCTGGCGCAGGTTGGATACGAACGGGTTAAAGAGATAGAGAATCCGGAAATAGCGCAGAAAAGGATGAGGGAAATCTATAAGGCAAAGGGATATTCAGATGGCTGGATTGAAAAGAGAGTAAGGGGCATTGCGGTTAGAGATGAATTGACAAAGGAATGGAAAAACAGAGGAGTGAATGAAGGAAAAGAATTTGCGATACTTACTTCTGAAATTTCAAAAGCTACTTTTGGGCTTACGCCGAAGAAATACAAAAAGATTAAAGGACTAAAAGCAGAGAACTTAAGGGACCATATGAACGACTTGGAACTGATATTTACAATGCTTGGAGAGGCATCAACAACAAGAATTGCCCAAAACAAGGACGCAAAAGGATTTGGCCAAAATAAGCTCGCTGCCAAGGAAGGCGGTGCAGTTGCCGGCATTGCAAGAAAAGAGCTGGAAAGAAAAAGCGGCCAGAAAGTTTCCAGCAGGGATAATTACCTTAAAGAGCCAGAGAAAGAGAAAAGAAAGAGGATTGGAAGAAGCTGATTCTAGTTTATTATAAAAAGAGGTGGCAACAATTGATATTAAAACAAATTTCAATAGAACAAAGGCCAAGAGGAAGCACGCACCGCAGGTTGTGCAGACTGTAATTTTTAGCACATCTATACTTTTTCAGGGCTTGTGCGTAGCAAAAAAGTTCCCCTTTAGGGCTTTGCGTTTAATCCCCCGTTATGCGATTTTTCAATTCGCATTGTCAGGATTAAGCGATGATGTGCGTTAAGAAAATTTTGGATTTATCCCGTAGCAGTTGAAAATATCTACGAGTCTTAGTTTAGTCGTTCGTGGGGGAATTCCGTAGTTTTTGCTTCTTTTTTAGAAAAAGAAGATAGTTTAGAGTAATAGTTAGTAGAGGGAGAGAAAACAGCAATATTTATAAATATGTGTTAGTATTTGCTTATTGGGATGGTTAAATTAAAGCTTGTTCCTTACATTCTTAAAATAAGGAACTTGGATAAGAGCAAAAGAAATAAGCCTTTTTATGAAGATTTAACTAATTTGAATTTTGTTAAGCATTTTCAGGATTTTATTAAAGCAAATAAGGAGATAAATATAGATCAAGCTACTGAAAAGATATTTTGTTGTGAGAATTGTAAATTAGATTCATCCTCTTCAGTTTATTATGGCAATTTAAGTTATGGGGATTATGGTTATAGTGCAGATATCGTAAGTATAAAAACAAGAAAGACAACAAAAACTAAAGATATTGACGAAGCTGAAAAGATAAAATTCTATTATTTAATAAAAATCCAACAAAATGAAGCTTTTGTATTATTAAATCAATTTAAACATTGGGGCATTAAAACTCAACTAGGAAGACAAATTAAAAAATATCTGGATAGCATAAACATTATTCCAGATAATTTTATTGTGACTTTAAATCCCATTGTTTCTTCTAAGCTGGCTAATGTTGACAGATTACAAAAAATAATTTTTATAAGAAAACGAAAAAGTAAAGATATTGAAGGGCAAATAATAGGAAAACTGGACAATAGTCCGGATGAAACATTAACAGAAGAAAAAGCAATCATCCTAAAGGGAGACAAAGCAAACAGATTTAAACAATTGATAGGGGCTTTAAAAAATAGTTATCAAGAAAATAAATATGTGGAAATTGATAAACAAAAGTATGAAAAAATTAAGCTAAATGTTAAAATGAATGATGGTAGCACAAAAGTTATCAGATTAACTGCCGATGTAGAATTTCACGAAGGAATTGAACAAGAGTTTGATGGCGATTTCCCAGATATTGAAGAATATTATAAAGTTTCCAAACCTTATTTTACAAGAGTAATAGGGGGAGAATAAGATGTTCAAACCAATCGATATAAGAAGATATATAGAAAAAAACTATAAATTAATGTTGGAAGACTACAATCTTTTTTTGTTTATAGTCTCATTTTTGATAATACCAGTATTATTTTCTGTGTTTGTAATTCTCTTCATCGAATCAGAAAAAATATCATTTATTATTAACAATTCAATAAGTTTCTTTTCAATAATTGTAGGTTTTTTAATAAACATTCTTGTTCTCCTTTTAGGTAAATCAAAAAATAAGAGTGAAAGTCAAAGCGATAAAGATATTGAAAAGCTAAGAAAGCACTTGAGTTTTAATATTTTGAATTCAATAATATTTGGCATTATTTTAGTTATCTTAATCCTATTTTATGGAAATTATGAATTAATTATAAATATAAAACAAATCTCTATAAAGATGTCTGAATTTATTGTATTATCCTTGTTTTTCCATGTGATTATGCTTATATTAAATATCATTAGAAAATTTGGTGTATATGTTGAAACGAGGTATAGTTAAATGAAATCAAAAAATATTACTTTAAAAGTTAATTCTGAACTCTATGATAAATATAGAGAGATATGCAAGAAAGAAGGCTGGATTGTATCTCGCCAGTTTGAGAAGTGTATGGAAGCAGAGTTGGAGAAGAGGGGGCGAGAAAATGGTAAGTAATGGGGATAATCTGGGATTTGAGCAGAAGCTCTGGCAAGCAGCTGACAAGATGCGAAATAACATGGATGCTGCCGAGTATAAGCACGTTGTTTTAGGTTTGATTTTCTTAAAGTACATTTCTGATGCTTTTAAAGAAGTTCATGATGAATTGAAGAATGATCCAGAAAAACTTTCTGATTCCGAAGATATTGATGAGTATAGGGCAAGGAATGTTTTTTGGGTTCCTCCTGAAGCAAGATGGGATTATTTGCAGAAAAATGCAAAACAGCCTACAGTAGGTGGTTTAATTGATGATGCTATGGATGCAATCGAAAGAGATAATCCTACATTAAAAGGTGTTCTTTCAAAAAATTATGCTCGTCCTGCATTAGACAAGCAAAGATTAGGAGAATTGATTGATTTGATTGGCACTATCGGATTAGGAGATAGGGAAAACAGAAGCAAAGATATTCTCGGCAGAGTATATGAATACTTCTTAGGGGAATTTGCAGATGCAGAAGGAAAAAAAGGCGGACAATTCTACACGCCACGTTCTATCGTTAAATTGCTTGTTGAAATGCTAGAGCCATATAATGGCAGAGTTTTTGACCCGTGCTGTGGTTCAGGCGGTATGTTTGTACAGAGTATTAAGTTTGTTCAATCACATCAAGGAGGAAATGTAAAAAAGCAAGACCTTTCCATTTTTGGACAGGAAAGCAATCAAACAACATGGCGACTTGCGAAAATGAATTTAGCTATTCGTGGAATAGATGCTAAAATAGAATGGAATAATGAAGGCAGTTTTTTGAATGATGCTCATAAAGACTTGAAAGCAGATTTTGTTATTGCTAATCCTCCGTTTAATGATTCTGACTGGAAAGGAGAAATGCTTAAAGAAGATTCTCGCTGGAAGTTTGGCGTTCCGCCAACAGGAAATGCAAACTTTGCATGGGTGCAACATTTCATCCACCATTTATCGCCGACAGGAATTACTGGATTTGTTCTAGCAAATGGCTCAATGTCTTCAAATACTTCTGGAGAAGGAGAGATACGTAAAAATATTGTTGAAAAAGATTTAGTTGATTGTATGGTAGCATTACCTTCTCAATTATTTTACAATACAATGATTCCTGCTTGTCTTTGGTTTGTTGCTAGAGACAAGAAAAACCATAAATTCAGAGACAGAAGAGGACAAGTTCTATTCATTGATGCTAGAAAGCTTGGAGTAATGATTGACAGAAGGCACAGAGAATTGACAGAAGAAGATGTTAAGAAAATTTCTGATACTTACCACGCTTGGAGAGGTGAAGTCGGAAAATATGAAGATGTCTTGGGATTCTGCAAATCTGCCACTTTAGACGAAATAAGAAAGCATGAACATATTTTAACTCCTGGCAGATATGTCGGAGCAGCAGAGGAAGAGGAAGATTCAGAATTATTTGATGAAAAGATGAAGAGATTAACTGCTGAACTATCAAAACAGATGCAAGATGGTAAAAAACTCGATGAAGAGATAAAAAAGAATTTGGAGAGTATAGGGTTTAAGGTTTAAGGAGGTCTGACAATGGTAAAAGTATCATTTTGGGCAACAAAAAGAGTTCCTAAAAGGGTTAAGGTTAGTTTTAGGAGCAAGGGAAGACGGGTTTCTTTTACTGCACAAAAAAGAGTCCGAAAGAGAGTAAAAGTCTCTTTTTATAAATGAAGGCTTGCTAAGATGACCAAAATATATATTGACTCAAACGTGTTTGTGTCTTACGTATTACCTGAAGAAAAAGGGTACAAAGAATCAAAAGATTTTATAGATTATGTTCTAAATAATAATTTACTTAAAAAGAAAATATACATTTTTACCTCACGTTTTACAGGTGTAGAAGTTGCTTCCGCTATTTTTAGGAGAACAAAGGATGAAGATAAAGCCAGAGCTTTGTTATATAAAATTCAAAAGCCTTGGTCAAAGATAATCTATCTTCTTCCAAGAAACCCAGAAACAAAAATAAAAGTTGATGAATTTGTAAGTGACTTAATAGAAACAGCATTGAAATTTGGGACTCATTTTGGAGATAGTATTCATGCAAATGATTTAAGTAAATATGATATAAATTATTTTGTTACTTGGAATGTGAGACACTTTTCGCAGATGCAGGGCATAATTCCAACTCTAAAAGTTAGGACACCAATAGAAATGTTAAGTGACTTGAAGAATCCTTCAGTTCAAAAGATTATGTTGTCGAAATCAGTAATCATAAAAGATGAACATGGAGTAAAATTAGAATCAAAATGAATAAACACAACAAATTCAAACAAACTGAAATAGGAATGATTCCTGAAGATTGGGAAGTTAAGACTACGCAAGATTTTTGTTTGAAAATAACTAGTGGCAGCACCCCTTCAAGAATAAAAACAAGTTATTGGACTGGAGGAACCATACCTTGGTTGAAAACGCAAGAATTGAATGACGGAAATATTTATCATAGCGAAGAAAAAATAACTAAAGTGGGTATTGAAAATTCTTCTGTTAAACTGTTTCCAATAAATACAGTTTTGATGGCTATGTACGGGGCAACTGTCGGAAAACTAGGGATTTTGAAGATTGAAGCTACAACAAATCAAGCTTTCTGTGCCATGATAGTAGACAAAAATATTGCAGATTATCATTTTTTATTTTACGCTCTTTTAGAAAATAGAAACAAACTAATAAATTTAGCTACTGGGGCAGCCCAACAAAATCTCAATCAAGATGTAATCAAAGAATTTTATTTGCCTTATCCTCAATTGATAGAACAACAATCTATAGCCAAACTCCTATCAGATATTGACTCTAAAATCGAACTTAACCAACAAATGAATAAGACTCTCGAAGCAATAGGTCAATCAATATTCAAAAGATGGTTTATTGACTTTGAATTTCCAAACGAGAAAGGCAAGCCATACAAAAGCTCAGGTGGAGATATGATTGATTCTGAATTAGGAAAGATACCGAAAGGGTGGAAGGTTGGGAAATTAGGAGAATGTGTTGAAATTACATCCAGTAAGAGGATTTTTTTGTCTGAATATAAAAGTAAAGGCATTCCATTTTTCAGATCAAAAGAAATAATAGAACTGCATAATGGAAATAATATAAGTTTAGAACTCTATATTTCCGAAGAGAAATTTAATGAAATAAAATTAAAGTATGGCGCTCCTAAACATAAAGATATACTGCTAACTTCCGTAGGTACAATCGGAGTCACTTATTTTGTAAGAAAAAATGACATTTTTTACTTTAAAGATGGAAATCTAACTTGGTTCAAAAATTATAAAGAAAATAAAACTCCAGAATTTATCTTTTGGTGGTTAAATTCATCTATAACCAAGCAACAAATAGATTCAATAACTATAGGGAGCACACAAAAAGCTTTAACCATACAAGGATTAAATTCCTTAAAGATAACTATCCCCGATGAAGTTGTTTTAAATTCATTCACACAATTAATGGATGATAATATGCAAAGAAATGAAATACTTTACAAAGAAAATCAAGTGTTAACAAAAATAAGAGATTCTCTACTCCCTAAACTAATGTCGGGGAAGATAAGAGTGCCTATTTCAAGGTTAGACTATGGTATGGCTTAAACAAATAATCGAAGATGGAAGATATGCTAAATTTTCGCTAAATCTTGAAGTTATTGAAAAAAACTTAGCAGAAAATAATACGAATGGTGCAGTAGAGGCATCAAAGGCATTAATAGAATCAGTTTGCAAAACGATTTCTGGTGATTTGGGATTGAAGATAGATGATGCTTGGGACCTTCCAAAAATTGTACGAGAAACACTTATTATTACTCCTTTTGTCAAAAATATGGAGAAAGATGATGCTGCAAGAACAAAAGCTATTTGTGGTTGTATTCTCACTATAACCAACAAAATTGCTGAGTTCAGAAATGATTACGGGTTTATGTCTCATGGAAGAGATATTGAAGAGGTCAAAAAGTGTGATGAAATCATTTCAAGACTTGTATACTTTTCCACAGACATTATTTGCTCATTTCTGATTGAGATTCATACAAATTTTAGTACTTTGAAAGACCTCAAAAGAGTAAATTATGAACAGTATAAGAAGTTCAATGAATGGTTTGATGAAATAAATGGAGAGATTGTTATAGGAATACTTAAATTCTCAGCTAGTCAAACACTCTACAACAATGACATAGCAGCATATATTGAGACACTAAACGACTATTTTGACATGATTGAAAAAGGGGAGATAAGTCCAACTGACGAAAATGCCTAAAATAATAACTGAATCAGAAGTGGAAGAAGCAGCATTGGATATTCTGAAAGAGTTAGGTTGGACTATTGTTTATGGTCCTGATATTTCTGAAGGTGGAATTAATGAAGAAAGAAAATATAATGAAGTGGTTTTAGTTCAAAGATTAAGAGATGCTCTAGAAAAAATCAATAAAAACATTCCAAAAGAAGCTATTGAAGAAGCAATAAAGAAAGTTATCAGGACAGACAGCCAAAACCAAATCATCAATAATCAGCATTTTCATAAATTTGTTACTGAAGGAGTTCCTGTCCAATACAAAAGAAAAGATGGCTCGATAAAAGATGATTATGTTCTGCTTTTTGATTTTGATAATATAAAGGATAATGAATTCTTGGCAATAAACCAATTCACGATTATTGAAGAAAGGAACAACAGAAGACCAGATATTATTTTGTTTGTAAATGGCTTGCCAATTGTTCTTATTGAACTGAAAAATCCTGCTGATGAAAACGCTACAATCTGGTCAGCATTTAATCAGTTTGAAACATATAAACAGCAGATCTCATCCGTTTTCAGATTTAATGAAATTCTTGTAATAAGTGATGGTTTGGAAGCAAGAGCAGGAACTCTGACATCAAACAAAGAAAGATTTACTCCATGGAAGACTATTGATGGAAAAAAGATGCCTAAACATACTCCTCAATTAGAGATTTTACTCAATGGAATGTTAAATAAAGAAATTTTATTAGACCTAATCAGGCATTTCATAGTTTTTGAGACTGACAAAGACAAAAAAGACGGAAGTGTAAAGATATCAAAGAAAATCGCCGCTTATCATCAATATCATGCAGTAAACAAAGCAGTACAATCAACAGTAAAAGCAACAAAGTCAGACAAGAGAGCAGGAGTTGTCTGGCACACTCAAGGTTCAGGAAAAAGTTTAATCATGGTTTTCTATTCAGGGAAATTAGTACTTCAACCAGAACTAGAAAATCCAACAATTATTCTTTTGACAGATAGAAATGATTTAGATGACCAATTATTTGGAACTTTCAGCAGATGCCATGATTTGTTAAGACAAAAGCCAAAACAGGCAGAATCAAGAGATGAAATTAAAGAATTGCTTAAAGTTTCTTCAGGCGGAATAATTTTCACTACAATACAAAAATTTCTGCCAAATGAAAAAGGCAAGAAATACCCTCTTCTTTCAGAAAGAAAAAATATAATAGTCATAGCAGACGAAGCACACAGAAGCCAATATGATTTTATTGACGGATTTGCTAAGAACATAAGGGATGCTTTGCCTAATGCCTCATTTATTGGTTTTACAGGAACACCAATAGAAAAAGCAGACAGAAGCACGCCAGCAGTTTTTGGAAAATATGTTGATGTGTATGATGTTCAACAAGCAGTAGATGACCAAGTTACTGTAAGAATTTATTACGAAAGCAGATTAGCAAAATTAGAATTAAAACCAGAAGAAAGACCAAAAATAGATAGGGATTTTGAAGATATTACTGAAGGCGAGGAAATAGAGCATAAAGAAAAGCTAAAAAGCCAATGGGCAAGATTAGAAAAAATTGTAGGAAGCCCAAGCAGAATAAGAAGAATAGCAAAAGATATCGTAGAACATTGGGAAGAAAGATTAAGTGTTCTTGATGGTAAAGCGATGATTGTCTGCATGAGCAGAAGAATTTGTTTTGACCTGCATAATGAAATAATCAAATTAAAGCCAGAATGGTATCATAAAGACGATGATAAAGGTGTTTTAAAAGTCATAATGACTGGCTCTGCTCCTGACCCAGTTAATTGGCAAGAGCATATAAGAACAAAAGATAGAAGAAAAGCCATAGGCGAAAGAATGAAAGACGCCTCAGACACTATAAAAATAACTATTGTTAGGGATATGTGGCTTACCGGGTTTGATGCTCCCTCTTTGCATACTATGTATGTTGATAAGCCAATGCGTGGACATGGCTTAATGCAAGCAATCGCCAGAGTAAACAGAGTTTTCAGAGACAAACCAGGTGGATTGATTGTAGATTATATTGGAATTGCTTACGAATTGAAGAAAGCATTATCGGATTACACAGAAGGAGACCAGAAAGAAACAGGAATTCCACAGGAAGAAGCAGTAGCTTTAATGCAAGAAAAATATGAAGTAGTTTGTGGTTTATTCCATGGTTACAAATACAAAAAATTCTTTACAGCAACAACCAAAGACAAGATGACGGTTATTGTCGAAGCAATGGATCATATTTTGAAACAGGAAAAAGGCAAGGAAAGGTGCTTAAAATATGTCAGCGAATTATCAAAAGCATTTGCTCTTGCTGTCCCTCACGATGATGCAATTAAAATAAGAGAAGAAGTTGGATTTTTCCAAGCAATAAGATCAGCAATTGCCAAGAACACACAAACCAAAATATCTGATAGAGAAGATTTAGAAACCGCAATAAAACAAATTATTTCAAAAGCGATAGTGTCAGATAGGGTTATAGATATTTTTGCAGCTGCAGGACTAAAGAAACCAGATATTTCTATTTTATCAGAAGAATTTTTAGAAGAAGTTAAAGATATGCCTCACAAAAATCTTGCTTTTGAGATGCTCAAAAAATTGCTCAATGATGAGATAAAAATCAGGCAGAAGAAAAATCTAATCCAAGCGAAATCTTTTGTTGAAATGTTGGACAAGGCGATTAAAGCTTACACAAATAAAAGCATAGAAACCGCAGAAGTAATCGAACAATTAATAGAACTTGCCAGAAAAATGCGGGACGAGCACAAAAGAAGTGAAAAATTAGGATTAACGGAAGATGAAGTTGCATTCTATGATGCTCTTGTTGACCATGATGGAATTAAGGAAGTTATGGGAGATGATCAATTAATGATTATTGCTAGAGAACTTGTGGATAATATCAGGAAGAGTGTAAAAATAGATTGGACAATTAGAGAGAATGTTCAAGCAGAAATGAGAGTTAAAGTTAAGAAAATTTTAAGGAAGTATGGTTATCCCCCAGACAAACAGCAAAAAGCAACGGATACAGTTTTAGAGCAAGCTAAGTTATTGTGCAAAGATTGGGCAGAGTTGCAGTAGTTAGTTTTCTCATCCCCTCGTTTCATCGTAGTTACGGAATTCCCCCCTTCTTAGATTTTCAACTGCGTAGTTTCCAACATAATCGGCTTGAGCTTTGTATGGGAAAGCAAGATTACGTTAAGAAATTGCATGAACGAGGTTCTGCAAGGCAAATAAAAATATTTGTATAACACATTTTAAACAAACTTTTCTGCATCTTTGATCATTGTAACCCTGATTATATTCTCCAACCTATATATCAAAACACCACTGGACACTGGACATGGCGCTGTGAACTATTTAAACTAACTCAATATTATACTTCTTGAAGTTGTGAAAACAGCTTTACCCAGTCTCTGGGATTTGACCGGTTAATGGCGTAAATCCGCCTAAAACCCCGGCTTATCCATAATCAAGGAGGCTTTGAAACAAGAACCGAACAAGGAAGGGTTAAAATGTTATGGAATAATAAGGAAGTTGATTATCTAAATAATAACTACTCCAACTCAAAAGATAGTCAAATATCAAAATTTTTGAACAAATCTGCCTTAGCCATTAGAATAAAGGCAAGCAGACTTAATTTAAGGAAAAATTCTTCTATGTACAGAGAAAATTTACAATTAAATGAATCAGAAGAACAAATAATTATTGGAGGACTTTTAGGAGATTTGCATTGTAGGATCACACACACTTCAAAAAATGCAAGATTAGAAGGAGGACATAGCAATATTCAATTGGGATATCTACAATACAAGGCTGACTTATTAAATAGGCTTAAGTTAAGTATAAGATTTGGAAGAGATGGAGTTTACTATGGTTCTAAGTCTTTTCCGTGCCTAAACCAGTATTATTCTATGTTTTATTTTAATGATAGGAAAAACGTAAATTTAGAAATTTTAAACAAAATAGACAGACTAGGACTTTTAATATGGTATTTAGATGATGGAAACTACCATAAGAGAGATAAGTGTTCACGTTTACATACAAATTGTTTTACTTACGAAGAACATTTAATTATGCAAGGGTGGTTTAGACAGAAATGGAATATTTTACCCTCAATCTATAGTTTTAAAGATCAAACAGGCAAAATCGTGCATTATTTGAGTTTCCCAGTTTCTGAAACAATGAAGTTACATGACCTATTCAAAGATTTTGAAATTCCAGAATGCATGAAATACAAACTTTACTATAATCACGAATCACATTTACCAAAATCCATCCCTGGGGTCTTAGTAGCCCATAATTAAGGGGAGTTGAAATAAAATCCGAATAGGAAAAAGGAGGTTGGTAAAAATGGAAAACAGAAACGTGCCTGAAAAGAAATTCAGCACAGGAGTTATAACTGCCACAGTTTGGCAGAACAATGGAAAAAGCAGGACAGGAGAAGCAGTAGCTTACAGAACTGTCAGCATGCAAAGGAGATATAAAGACAAAAACGGAGTC
>ORMF011731720.1_pt1 | contig 12486 bp, 12 predicted proteins | sample 1779871 | NCBI WGS metagenome assembly ORMF01 (sample SAMEA104232316, study PRJEB22302) | groundwater metagenome | biome: forest; feature: aquifer; material: groundwater | place: USA | collected 2011-08-07 | depth 5.4 m | reverse complement strand
GGCTCCTCGGCGCCGCCGGCATCCCCCCCCGCCGATACCACCGCGGATGCCGACTACCTCATCGACAAGACACTTTCGCTGCGCATTTTCCCGGACAGCCAGGACCGCATGAACCGAAGCCTGCTGGACACCGGCGGTGGACTGCTCGTTGTTTCGCAGTTCACCCTCTACGGCGATGTGCGGAAAGGCCGCCGCCCATCCTTTGACAAGGCCGCGCCCCCAGACAAGGCCCGGCTTCTCTACGACTACCTCCTGGCAGGTTTTGCCTCACGCGGGCAGCAGGTTCAGGCCGGTGTGTTCCAGGCCGCGATGGAGGTGGAATTGATTAATGATGGGCCGGTTACAATTCTTTGTGATTCCGAGCGCTTGCTTTAGTAACCGGAACTATGTTATTAAATAGGATTAACGAAGATGCCGAACCTTAGCCTGAACGATTCAAACTTGTTGGCCGCCGCCCTGGAAGGGCTGGAACTTCAGAAAGCCCGTTTGGAAGCCCAGATTGCGCAGATCCGAGCTGCCCTTGGCAAGCGCAGGTCGAAGAAGAAGGCCGCGCCGGCTGCGACGCCGGCAAGCAAGGGTGGAAAAAAACGAAGACTCTCAGCAGCTGCCAGAAGCAGGATCGCAGCGGCGCAAAAGAAACGCTGGGCCGAGTACCGGAAAAACAAAGCTCAGGGTTAGTTAGTCGGCGCCGTTGGATCCAGCAGAGCTGTTCCAGTCGTGGTGTGGCTGCCAACGGAAACGGTGAATCAGTTCCTCCACGCCCCCCTCGGCGACAATCCTACCTTCCTCAAAGAAAACGGCGCGCGTACCCAGCGCCCGAGCAAGGCCGGTGTCGTGTGTCGTGATGAGTTTGGCCTGCGGAAGGGCGGCCAGCAGCCGCACCAGATCAGTTTGCGCCGGCGGGTCCAGCGAGGTTGTCGGCTCATCCAGTATCAGAATGTCCGGGGACATGGCGAGCACGCCGGCCAATGCGGCGCGGCGCTTTTCTCCGGCGCTCAAATGGTAGGGCGCCTTATCACGGCAGCCTTCCAGGCCAACATCGGACAAGGCTCGCAGCGCGGTCTGTCTGGCATCCGCGGGAGCGCACCCCAGATTGAGCGGCCCATAGGCAACGTCCTCCACGACAGTGGGCATGAAGAGCTGTTCGTCGGCCTCCTGGAACAGCACGCCGGTTCGGCGGCGGATCTCCGCCAGATTCGCTTTCGCCATCCCGAGGCCGCACACTCGGATCTCACCTTCGCCTTGCAGCAGGCCGTTCAAGTGAAGCACGAATGTGGTCTTACCGGAACCGTTGCGGCCCAGCAGGATCACCGTCTCGCCGGCGTGCAGTTGAAAATCGATGCCACGCAAGGCTTGCGTACCGTCCGGATACCGGTAGTGCAAGTTGCGCACTTCAATTAGAGGCGCCAAAGGAGCCGGCCTCCTGTCAGCACAATTAGAGTCGCCGCGGCCAGCAATCCGTCGGGCCATCCGAACCGGAATGCGGCCGGCATCACTAGCCGCCCGGCATAGCCGCGCGAAAGCATAGCGCGGTGAATGCCTTCGGCTCTCTGATAAGAGGAACCGAACAGAACCGCGATGGCGCCGCCGGCTGCCTTGCGCCGCAAGCCCCCGCGGCTGGAGGCGGCCATCCGCATGTTTCTCGCCTTCTCCGACAATACAAACAAGTAGCGATAGAGAAACTGCACGACTGTAACCAACATGGAAGGCGCGCCGAGCCGCCCGGCCCCGGCCAGCAGGGCCGGCATTGGTGTAGTGGCTACCACGAGCATTACGGCAAAGGCGGAGAAACTGCTCTTTACCAGAAGCGAGACGGCCCGGGCGGAGTCGCCCGAGAGCCAACTGAGAAAGGCGAATGTTCCCGCAAAGGGAAGCACTACCGCCGTCCGGAGCAGCAGTGGCAACAGTGGCAGCCGCGCCACCACCACGGCGGCCAGCAATAGTGCGCCATAGCCGCAGGCCACCTCGACTGTTACAACCGGAACCGTTGCCAGCCATCCCAGGAAACACAGGAGCGCGACTAATTTGGCTCTCGGGTCGCGGGCATGCAGAACGCTGTTCCGGCGGCTCCAGTGATCGACGGTGAGGTGGTGCACTCTACGCGCTCCGCTTCCTTCTTCCGAGTAACACGCGCAAAACGGAGCCTGCTCCGCGCGGCCTAAGTCGAAGTTCCTCATCCGTTTGGAGCCGCGCTTCGCGGCCCTTTACGCTTTTGTGGAACACGCGCAAAACGGAGCTGCCGTCCGCAGCGGTAGCCCGCGTGTTGCCGGCCAGTTTGGTGGCGCGGACGGCGCTCTCTGCGCTTCTTAGACTCCCCATCATGCGGCAGATCCCGATGCAGACCGCATAGATGATTGCCAGGCCGGCCAGCCCGGCCGCAATCCTGCGCAGCCAGGGCGTGGAGTCTATTTGCAGTTGGTAGCCGGACAGCGGCGTGGTCAGCAGTGTGCGCGCCCGTCCTTCAATCCCCAGTTCCTCGGCCAGCTTCCCCAACCCGTCGGGCAAGCGGGACGCGGCCAATGCGCCGACAGAAGCCAGCAGGACCGCCGCGGCGGCCAAAACGCCGCGCACCCGGCTGGGGACTGCCGTGGACGCGCGTACCCAATCTGGGTTCATCTTCTCGAGCGAACCTACAACCGCCAACGTGATCAATCCTTCCACCAGCGCCGAAACTAGAAACAGCAGCAGCGAAACTCCCACCACAGCCCCGTGCATCGGAACTCCGGAGAAGAGGAGTTCGGCCAATGCGAGGCAAGCCGATACCAACACGGAAAGAACCCCGCCCAGGAAGATGGCCGCGCGCCTCCATGGACCTTGCCCCCAATAGTGATAGGGCAGGTATCCCGCCAGGACTCCGGCCACGGCCATGTTCATCACGTTGGCGCCCAGGGCGAGCACTCCACCGTCCTGAAACACAAGCGCCTGCACCACCAGAATCGCGGTCATTACCACCGCGGCGGCGGCAGGACCCAGCGTGCAGGCCAGCAGCGCGCTGCCCACCAGATGTCCACTGGTTCCCACGCCGATGGGGAAGTTGATCATCTGCGCGGCAAAGACAAAGGCTCCGATGACGCCGAGCAATGGCGCCTGCCGTTCTTCCAGACCAGCCTGGGCGCGCCGCGCCACCGCGGTCACCGACAGCGCTGCCGAAACATCGAGTCCAGCCCAGATGCCGGGAGCCAGGAATCCGTCCGGGATATGCATTGGGAATTACACAGTAGCACGAATGCTGGAAACGTGCCACCGGTGGCGTTACTTCGGACCCAACCAGGAGCTGAGCAGGTTGACGAAGTCAATCCCAACGCCAATGCGGTAGGTATCGCGGGAGCTTCCGATGGTGACAATGCTGACCCGCTTGTCATAGAGCGGGACAGGCTGCTTGTTGTCGCCTTCCACGGCTTTCTCGAGCGCGAGCGGCGTTTCGTTCCCGTCCTTGCTGAACGCGAAACTGCCAGTGGCAAACAGGAACAGAAACTTGTATCGCCCGTCCCGCTTTCCGACCGGCAATGGATAGAATACGTCGATCCGTCCGGTCGCGCCTTGGAACCGGCCGCCGGTGATGCTCTCGTCCTGGCCGATGGTCAACAGGAAGGTCCCCGGCGGGGCATACGGAGCATTGGTGTCGAATGTGCTGAGCCGCAGGCCGCCGCCATATTGGCGGTAGAAGCGCTGGCGGTCCGGCGGGACAAACCCGACCAGGCTGGTTGTGGCGGTGGGATAGCGATTGTGGAAAAGCGTGTACTGCGGGTCGTTATCGCCGGGCCGCTTGTAAACGAGGGTGCTCGAGTTCAGGGTGGGGTTGGTGAAGCCGCCGCTGGCTCCGAGGAAACCGACAAACCCCAACATGCGCTTGCGGCCGCCCTGATTCCAGAGACGAATTTTTCTCTCCAGGCCGGCCTGAAACTCCGCGCTCTGGGCCAGTTCATTCACCTTCAATTTGCCGATCTTCTCCCCGACTCCAACGGCGAACTCGGCCACTGGGGTGGTGACCTGCTGCGGTGAACTTGCGATTCTTACATTGCCCCAAAGGTTCCAGTTGGCTTCATAAACCTTCTCGTAGTTGCCTAACCCACGCATGGCGAAAAAGTCAAAAAAGAAGTTCTGCACGAAGTCCGATGAACTGGCTCCCGCCTGATGGTATCCGGCAATGGCGCGCGACTCCCACTCGGGGGTTCGTTCGGCGGCCAAATGGACCAAAGCCGTATCCTTGTCCGATCCCTCGCCCGTCACGGTCACACTCACGAGAATAAGCTCGATCCCTTTCGGCATGTTGGCGGGAAGGGACAATTGCAACTTTGCCTTGTCGAAGCTTTCCACCAGGTTCCAATCACCGACCGTCGGCGGATCGAAGGTGAATTTCAATGTTGCCGGGTCGACGTTTGCGTCCTTGCCTTTTGTCACGGTGTACTGAATGGAGGCTCCGCCGGCGGCCACGGTGATCTCTTTCGGCGCGACTTCAAACCGGGGATCTTTGCCGGCCGCAAGAATGATACAGACATAGAAATAGAGTGTAATTATCTTGCTTAATCGCGTACGGTTATTGGCGCGGCCGCCGATGGAAACAGGGGTCCGAACATCTGTGCTTGCGGGCCTTCCTGATTGCGCTAGTGCCTGTATTCTCTTGTAATACATCTGAATCACTATCATATTTTACCAGTACTTATGCGATAATTACCAGACATATTATAAGAATAATGATGGCTGATGAGAGGCGGCGATTACATACGGGTTGAACACCGTGGGCCGCGATTTCGGTATCATCTCCTTCTATGCTCAGGCGGCACGCTTTTGCGCTCTTGCTGGCGGCGGGATGCCTTGTCGCCCAGTCGCCGGACCGGCGCGTGGCCGAATGGACGCTCACCATGGGCGGGCGAGTTGCGGTGAACGGACAGCCGCGGCGCATCGCGGACATCGCCGATTTGCCGGCGGGCGATTTCACGCTGGAGGTGCTGGACTGGATCGGCGTGAATGCCGACCCGCCTGACCTGGAGCGGCTCACCGGCCTTACGCATCTCAAAGAGTTGCACCTGGCCGGTCCTTTCTGGAATCGCAACGCCGACAGCGGGCGCGATGGCAGCACGGACCTCAAGTATCTTGCGCCGGTCAAGACGCTGGAGGTGCTCACGTTCAGCTACCATTTCCTGGATCGCATACGGTTCAAGGACGCGGGACTGGCCGCTCTCGGACCGATGGCCAGTCTGCGCGAACTGGCCGTGCGCCAGAGTTCGGTCAAGGGACATGCGCTCGCCGGCCTCACCGGCCTGCGCGCGCTGGATGTCACGTTGACGCCGTTCGATGACACGGGGCTGGCGAGTCTGGCGGCGCTCGAGAACCTGCGGCGGCTGCGCATGGGCGACACGCTGATCACCGATGCCGGGATGGCGGCGCTGGCTGGCCTTAAAAAGCTGGAAGAGTTGGACCTGCACGGAACCGCTGTCACCGATGCCGGCCTGGCGCATCTGACGGGCTTGACCCAGCTGCGGAAACTGAACCTGATGGGATTGCCGGTAACCGATGCGGGACTCGATCGGATCGGGCGGCTGCCGCACATGGAAGAGTTGAATCTGTATCGCACCAAGGTGGGCAACTCGGGCGTGGCCCAACTCAAGAACATGGCGAGCCTTGCTCAACTCGACCTGCGCTATAGCCGTGCCTCTGCCACTTCAGTAGCGCAGCTGCAGGCCGCGCTCCCCGGTCTTCACGTACTCTACGCCACGCAGGGCGCGCGTCCCAAGCTGGATCTGGCGCGGATCCTGCGGCAGACCGGGCAAACCAGTCTCAATCTGGAGGCATCCGAGATTGACGATGCCGGGCTGGCGAGGCTGGCCGTGCTAAACGGATTGCGCGAACTCAATCTGAACAACACGTCCATCACCGATGCCGGTGTTGCTCACCTGGCCGCGCTGAAGCTCTTGCGCACGCTGCATCTGGGCAACACCTACGTGGAAGGCGACAGTTTCCCGGCGCTGGCCGCGCTGCCCATGCTTGAGCGGATGGATCTTCAAGGCTCGCCGGTCACGAACTCTTCCGTGCCCGGGCTGGCTCAACTGAAGGGTTTGCGCCGGCTCTCGCTGGCTTCGACGGACATCTCCGACGGCGCCGCTCTGGACGGGTTGGGCCAGCTCCAGTGGCTGGATCTTGGAGCCACCGACCTTACCAATGACGGACTCAAACCGATCGCGTCGTTGGTGAACCTGCAGACGCTGATCCTACGCGATGCACGTTTCACCGACGCCGGGTTGGTCCATTTGCAAAGCCTCAAGAACCTGCGAACGCTGGATCTCAACCGCACTCGCATTACGGACAAGGGCATGGCCCGGCTGGCCTCGCTCCCCGGCATCACCAGCCTGATTCTCGACTACGGCGAGATCTACGACGCCGGCTTGGCAGCGCTGGCCCCGCTCACGAACCTGGAGCAGTTGAGTCTGGACAGCACGCACATCACGGACGCCTCGGTGCCTGTGCTCAAGAAGTTCACCAAGCTAAAGACGCTGAATCTCTATCACACACTGATCAGCGCCGGAGCGCACGCCGAACTCAAGGCGGCTTTGCCCGGCTGCCACATTATTTGGGACGCGGAATCCAGCCGGCCCAACCGGAGGAGAAGCTAATGCTACTTCGCACGCTACTACTTTCCGCTCTGCCTTGCCTGCTCTTTGGGCAGGAGCTTGATCTTACTTCGTCCTGGGTCACCGACTCCGACCTTGCAAAGATCGGCAAGCAGAAGGACCTCCGCAAGCTGAACCTTTCCGATACCAAGGTGACCGATTTCGGCATGGAGTATCTCAAAGGGCTTACCAGCGTCACGGATCTCGACTGCCGCTTTGCCGAGTTTCTCACCGACGATGCGGTAGCCTCGATCAGAGGCTGGAAGCAACTGGAGCGGCTGAACCTTCGCGGGACACAGGTGACCAGCAAAGTATTCGAGCACTTGGCGCAACTTACCAACCTGCGGTGGCTCGACCTGTCGCACACGCAGATTGAAGACGAAGGCTTCGAGTACCTGGCCGCATTGACGAAGCTGGAACATCTGGCCATTGGATCGACTCGCCTGAACGGCTCTGGGCTCGCGCTACTCAAACCGCTCCCGGCGCTGGTGTCGCTGGATCTGTCCGGGATACAGCGGGTGGACTCCGGTCTTTGGGGCCTGCCGCTCACCCATGAAAATCTCACTCGTATCGGCCAACTGGCGCAGCTGAGAAGGCTCAACCTTTCCGGAGCCACCATTGCCGACCGCGGCATCGATCGCCCGGGGAGCCCCGATGCCGAGCGCTCGGAACTGCGCGACCTGTCTCCGTTGGCCGCGCTCAAGAATCTCGAAGCCTTGGATCTGAGCCGGCTGCCCATTACCGGGGAGAGTCTTGCGCCGTTGCGCGGCTTGCCGCGATTGCGGGGGCTGCGGCTGGGATTGGCGCCAAAGATCGACGATGAAGCGGCGAAGCTGCTGCTGGCCATGCCACAACTTCAACGGGTCTACCTATCCGGCACGCGAGTCAGTCCGGACATGATGGGGAAACTGGAAGCTAAATTATTTCGGTGAGCTTGCGCTCAAACGTGGGGAAGGTCCCGAGGCGGGTGCCAAGGGCCTCATCGGCGAGCGTCACGTAGAGATCACCGAGGGTTCCGGTGGTGCGCGTGTGCAGACCGGTCTTCATGCCTCCGGCGTGCCCGGCGGCGATGACGGCGAGGTTATTGTTCTTGTGCGCGTTGGCCTCGGCGTGCTCGTGGACGTAGAGCAGGCACGTGTTATCGAGCATGTTGCCGGCGCCTTCGGGGGTCGACTTGAGTTTACCCACAAGATAGGCGAACTCTTCCACGTGCCAGCGGCAAATGTCGCGCAGGATGCGCATGCCGCGCGGGGTCTCGACGCCGTTATGCGTGTATTCGTGATGGCGCTGGGCGGTGTGGCCGAGCCAAGGGAACCGGGTGAGGCCCTGGCACTTGGTGAGCATGTAGGAGGCAACGCGGGTCTGGCCGCTGGCGAGGGCATGGACCACGAGATCGCTTTGGAGCTTGGCGATGCGCGGCCAGTCGCGCAGGTCTCCGCCTTCCTGGGGACGCTCGACCACCTGCCGGTACTCGGGCGGGAGGCTCGCAATGGAGCGCTCCAGATCACGGACCGAACTCAGATACTCCTCGATCTTGGCCTGATCGGACGGGCCGACCTGGGACTTCACCTTGCGGGCGTCCTCCTGCACGGTGTCGAGAATGCTGGACTGGCGCTTGACCCAGGAGGCTTCCTTGACGCCGAACAGACGGTCGAATAACTGATGGGGGAGCATCTCGGGCGGAAGCGGGCGGTCGCGATCGGCCCAACTCATGTTGCGTTGAATGCTCTCGCCAAAGGATTCCTGCGAGACGCCGACCTGCAGGGAGCGGAAACGGGACTTCTCACCAACCACTCGCGCGATGAGCTGATCGAGGGAAGCGCCGCCGGCTCCGCGGCCGGTATAGGGCATGCCGGTGAGCAGAGCGCTCATGGATGGATAGTGGCTGTTGCCGGGACCGGGGAGGCGGGCGGCCGGGCTGTCGAGACCGGTGATGATGTGTATGTCGTTACGGAACGCGGCCAGCGGGCTGAGGCACGGAGTGAATTCGAATTGCTCGCCGGTGACGCGGGGAATCCAATATCTTTCGGGGATGCCGTTGCCGTTGAACCAGAATACGAAGCGCGACTCGATGTCCTTGGATGCGCCGGGCGCGGCGTAGGCGGTGCCGCTGGGATTGAACATGGCTGCCAGCGGAGGCAGTCCGATGCGTATGGCGCTTCCGGCCAGTCCCGCGCCCCGCAAGAAAGTCCGGCGGCTTAAGGGTGCCATTTCAGTTCAAACCTCCCAGAAAGGATTCGCTGGTAACTATTGCAATTATAAGCTCCTGGAAACGGAATTGGGAAGCCCGGAAGCGCTCGAGCGCGGCGTCGATGGCCGGCTGGTCCTCGGGCTCCTCCGGTTTGCCGGTGGCGTAGCGCATCAACTGCTTGACGATGCAGCGCTGGCATCCGGGCGTGGCGGCGAGGACTTGACCGAGCTCGCGCGGGGATCGAAAGTCGGAATCCTTCACGCCGCGGACCGTTCCGGCGGCGGCGATGTCGAGCTTGTATTCGGTGGGCTTGACCTTTCGTTTGGTCTTGATCTCGTCAGCGGTGGGATAGATGGTGATGACCTCGTTTTCACGGCGCTTGCCGATGGCGTCGTAGTGTTCAAAGCCGAAGCCGATGGGATCGATGAGCATGTGGCAGCCGGCGCAAGTCGGATTGGACAAATGGATGGCGAGGCGCTCGCGGCCGGTGAGGGGCTTTTCGTCGGTGACGACGGGCAAGGTGGTGTTGACACCGGCGGGCGGCGGGGGAATCTCCTGGCAGAGGAAATGCTGGCGGACGTAGAGGCCGCGTTCGGTGGGAGAGGTTTCGGCGGGCTTGCTGGTGACGGCGAGGAAGAGGGCTTGGCCGAGGATGCCGGCGCGTCCGGTGGAGGCGGGCAAGTCGAGGCGGGACCAAGGATCGGCGGTCAGCTCAAGGCCGTAGAGCTTGGCGAGATCCGGTGAAAGAAAGGTGTAGGGCGCCGAGAGGAACTCCATGAAGTTGCCGTCGCCCCAGACCAGCGAGTTGAACAACTGGCGGGTCTCTTCGGTCATGGCGGAGACGAGTTCCGCGGTGAATTCGGGGAAGAGCTTGCGGTCGCGAATGGCGTTTTCGAGGCGATCGAAGCGCAGCCACTGGCGGAGGAAGACGTCCAGGGATTCGCGCGCGCGGGGGTCTTTGAGCATGCGGCGTGTGTGAGCGGCGATGGATTGGGGCGCCACCAGCTCACCCTTTTCGGCCGCCGCGAGGAGGGCTTCATCGGGCATCGTGTCCCAGAGGAAATAAGAAAGGCGGCTGGCGGCTCCCCAGGCTCCCGGTTCGAGGTGAAAGAGGAAGTGCGGCGATTGCAGCATCGCCTCCACCACCATCTGCGCGCCCTGGTAGAAGTCCGGCTGGCTGGTGAGGAGGCTGTTGTAGCGATCGACTTCAACGGATTGCAGCGGGCGGCGGAAGGCGCGGAGTCCGAAGGTGCGTATGAATTGGGTGCGGCATTCCGGAGACGGGTCGCAGCCGATCAGGCGTTTGCCGTCGCCGCCGCGAAACGCGTTGCGGGCGAGGCGTTCGGCGGCGCGGGCGTAGGCTTCGGCTTGGAGCGGAGAAATGCTCTGGCCCTCGGCCTGGTTGGTGAAGCCGTGCACGAAGTCTTCCTTGGGGAAGCGGTCCGCCGGGCGAGTTTGATCGCCGAGCAGGTCTCGCACGGTGTGGTTGTATTGCGAGTGGGTCAGGCGGCGGAGAACCGGCTTCGATTTGCCCTCGGAGACTTCGCGAGTGGAGGCCGCCGTAACGGGGGGCTGAGTGACGAGATAGTCGACCCAGGCGCGGAGAAGTTTCTCATCGGCGCTGCCGTGGGCGATCCGTTCGCCACCGGCGTGGGCGATGCGATTGGTGGGCTTCTGCCAAAGGAGGGATGCTTCCGGGTTGGCCCGGTCCGCGAGCAAGCCGAGGCGCAGGCCGAAGGCGCGGATTTGCTGCGGGGTGGCGGAATCGATGGGAAACTGGAGGCGCGTTGTGGAGCCGACGCCGTTGTCGTTGTGACAGAGGCGGCATTGAGCGCGTTCCAGGGCAGGCCACAGGGTGGTGAAGAAGTCGTCAGCCGCAATGGCACGCATGGTGAGCGTCGCAAGTATGAGAGCCAGCCGCATTTGTTGCCATTGTATCCTTTCAAGAAACCCGCGCAAAACGGAGCTGCCGTCCGCGACGGTAAGACACGCGTGTTCGTGGCCAGTTTGGGGTCGCGGACGGCGCCCTTTGCGCTTTTGATTGGCCTCATGCCGCCAGGGAGACGCTGGGTTCGTTTTGCCGGCGCTGGGAGTTGAGTTCGAACTGGGTGACAGAGCAATCGATTGTAGCGTTTGTGGCCAGTTGGCTTCGTTTTGCCATTTCGGCTTTTGAGGAACTCGCGCAAAACGGAGCTGCCGCCCTTTGCGCGATGGGGACCAGCGGTGAGATGTTTTCCAGGTTGAGATGGTTCGCGTTTTCGAGGACGTATCGGTCTGCCTGGAGCGTGCGGAGCTCGCGGAGTGCGCGATAGTAGGATTTTTCGGCTCGGCCGAAGTAGCGGGCGTAGCGGTCACATTGGGCGGCGAGGTTGGGGTCAGAAAGAGGGTCGCTACCGGATTCGGCGAGCTGGGCTTCCAGACGCCGGATGCGGCGCATGTTCCAGGCAGCGTGGAGCAAGTTGTCGAATGCGGTGAGTTCGAGCGCGCCAATGGGTTTGATTTGTGCGGTGAGATCGATTTGCAAATCGAGGAAGTCATCCTGTTCATGCGGAAGGATCACCATGTCCTTTGCGGTGAGGCCGTGCGTGCGGGCGTTTTGAGAAGAGGCGGCTTTGCCTTCGGGCGAGCGGGGTCCGGTGGAGAGTTGGGCGTTGGCGCGATTGGCTTCGATTTGGGATTGCGAGGACATGAGTGTTACTCCTTTTTGCGGCACGCATCGGACGGAGGCGCGGATGGAGGCGGGCACACGGCGGGCCGTGCCTCCTTACTTCCAGCTTAGCGCGGGCCGCCAAGTAAGCCGGTGGGCGCGAGAGCTTAGGTTGTTTGTTATGAGCGGATTAAAAAATCTGAATCGTTGTGATCGCCACAGAGCACTGCTGTGGTATTTGCCACTTGGTTTGATGCCTTGAATGGCCAAGATTGACAGTCTTGGCCCTACGGGGCTATTCTCAGGGCTGAACCACGGAGGTGTGACCATGAACGTTCATTTGACCCCCGAGCTGGAGCAGCTTGTCCAAAGCAAAGTTCAGTCGGGTCGTTACAACTCCGCCAGCGAAGTTGTGCGGGAGGCGCTCCGGCTGATGGAGCAAAAAGACGAACTCCGAACCATTCAACTGCAGGAGCTTCGCAAGCGAATCGACGAGGGGCTTGGGCAGGCTGGGCGCGGTGAGAGTGCCGACGGGGAAGCCTTCATGGAAGGGCTGATTGACGACCTCGATGCCCGTGGAGGGAAGCGCCAAGCTGGATGAGCGGCTACGTTCTCACACCGATCGCACAGGCAGATCTCGCTGACATTCGACAGTACTATGTGGAAGAGGCCGGTTATCGAGTTGCAAGACAGATGCTCGTTGAATTTATTGAAGTCTTCAGGCTATTAGCTCGCACTCCCGGCGCAGGTCACAAACGCGAAGACCTAGCGGAAGACCGCGCTATCCTCTTCTGGCCAATGCGGGATTACCTGATCCTGTACAAGCCAGGCACCAACCCGCTGCAGATCATCACGATTGTCAGGGGCAGTCAAGATCTACCCAAAATCATCGGCAGGCGAGAGCTATGAAGAATCTTCTTATGTGTAAACATGCTGCGGCGGCGCTGCTCTGCGCCGCGTGGGGTCTAGCGCCTTGTTAGGCTGACCGTCCCGGCATTGGGATCCACCGTTTGGCGAATACCTCGCGGAGCGGTTTAGTT
>ORMF010519703.1_pt1 | contig 12486 bp, 11 predicted proteins | sample 1779871 | NCBI WGS metagenome assembly ORMF01 (sample SAMEA104232316, study PRJEB22302) | groundwater metagenome | biome: forest; feature: aquifer; material: groundwater | place: USA | collected 2011-08-07 | depth 5.4 m | reverse complement strand
GGTCGGGCAGCGCGCGGATCGGCGTGCCGCGCGCGCCGAGCTGGTCCAGGCCGAAGCGGTCGCGCGCCATGTACATGAAATTCGGCGTGACCGTGGCGATCAGGCCGAGCGTCTTGATCCGCCGGATCTGACCGGGCGTGGCTTCGGTGACATGCACCACGACCCAACGCCGATCGCGGATCGGCACCTGGGCGTCGATCGCCTCGTAGGCGCGCAGGACGCGCTCGAGCTCGTAGCAAACGAGACAGCTCACCCGCAGCCCGAGCTTCGCCGCGATCATGCCGAGTTCGACGAAGCGATCGTGCGCCAGGGCTTGATAGAAATGGCCCGCCCACTGCTCGTAAGGATAGCCGCGCGCGATAATGCTCGCCACCTGTGCGTCGCCCACGTCGAAGCACACGCCTTCCAGGCGCAGCATGTCGTCGCCGCTGCCGCGGCCGGCCAGCGTTCCCGCCCAATGTTCGAGGATCTCCACGATCTTGCGATTGCCGAAGGCGGCGCTGGGCAGACTCAGCGGGATCTGCATGCGCAGACCGAGCTCGCCCGCCGCGTTGAGACTGCGATATGCGTCGATCACCTGCGGCGTGTTGCCGTGTCCTTCGAATACGGCCGTGGTGCCGGCCGCGGTGTAAGCCTGCGAAGCGATGCGCACTCCTGCGCAACGGTCTTCGTAGGTGAAACGCGGCACGCACTGGAACAGCGTGTATTCGAGAATGGGCGCGTAATTGCGCTCGAGAAAGAGGCCGGTCGGCTCGCCCATTGCGTCCCTTACGATTTCCACCTTGTGCGGGGCAGGGGTGTCGCGCGTAATGCCAGCGGCCTGCAATGCGCGGGTGTTGGCGACCGAAGGCAGGGGCAGGCGGCTCCACCAGCCCCAGGGCGCGCGGATGAAAATGGCGTGATCGGGGGCGGCGCGGTCGAGGTCGTTGCGGTCCGGAAAACGCCCTTCGCGCAGCTGGTCGGCGCGGTAGACGTAGTGCTCGGGCGGTGCGCCCATCGGCATTACCACGATCCACTCGCCCTTCGGCGTGCGCGCGGCGGCCTCGCGCACGACTTCGACGATTTCTGCGATCGAGGTGCAGTGCGCGATCGGCACGCCTCCGAGCGCCTTCAGCCCATGGCGGTCCATGTGCGGATGCGCATCGAAAAACCCTGGGGTAAGCGTGCGTCCGGCAAGATCGATCAGGCGCGTGTCGCGCCCGCCGCTGGCGAGGATCTGCGCGTCGCTACCGGCCGCGACGATGCTGCCGCGCGCCACCGAGAGCGCGCTTACGCTGCGGCCAGCGCCATCGAGCGTGTGTATCGTGCCGCCGTGCAGGATCAGATCGGGTGTCGTCATGGTCTCGGCTCGGCAACGGCGCGCAGCCGCGATCGCGCTGCCGCAGGAGCGGGGCGACGCTATTGCGCGCGGCGAATCAGGATGTCGAGGGCGGCGCCGACCGCCTGCAGCCGCACCGCGTCGCGATCGCCCGAGAACACATGGCGCTCGACCAGGGTATCGGCGTCTTTTCTCGCGGCGGCGACGTAGACCGTGCCTACCGGGTTCTTGGCGTTGCCCCCGCCCGGGCCGGCGTAGCCCGTGACCGCGACCGCGATGCCCGCGCCCGAGTTCGCCAGCGCGCCTTCGGCAAGCCCTCTGGTCACCTCGGCGCTTACCGCGCCGTGGGTGCGCGAGATCGACTCCGCCACGCCGAGCCCGGTGGCTTTGGCCGAGTCGTGATACAGCGCGAAACCGCGCTCGAATACCTGCGACGCCCCCGGAACCGAGGTCAGGCAGGCCGAAATCAGTCCCGCAGTACAAGTCTCGGCGGTGGCGATGCGCACGCCCCGGCCGCGCGCCAGTTCCAGCGCCTGCGCCGCGCGGTCGAGCAATTCCTTTGAGAACATCGAGTGACTCCTGATCCGTCTGCGCTGCTCAGGACGCCGCCGCGCGCAGCCGCCCGATCGTGCGGTGCGCGCTGGGTTTGATGTCCTTCACGTCGAGGCTGATATCCACCGCCTTGACGCTGTGGGTCAAATCGCCGACCGAGATGATGTCCACCCCGATTTCGGCGATCGGAACGATGGTCGATTCATTGATGCCGCCCGAGGCTTCGGTCATGGCCCGGCCTTTGGTGAGTTTCAGCCCGTCCTTCATCTCGTCCAGGTCCATGTTGTCGAACATGATCACCTCGACGCCGCAATCAAGCGCTTCGCGCACCATGTCCAGCGTCTCGCATTCGACCTCGAATTTGAACGTGTGTTGGGCGCGGGCGCGCAATATTTCGACCGCGTTGCGGATACTGCCGGCGATCTTGATGTGGTTGTCCTTCACCAGCACGCAGTTCGACAGGTTGAAAATGTGATTGTGCGCGCCGCCGACCCGCACGGCGTACTTCTGCAGCATCCGCAGGCCGGGCCAGCCCTTGCGCGTGTCGGTAACGCGCACCTTGGTGTGCTTGACCAGGTTGACGTAGCGCCGCGTCTTGGTGGCGATGCCCGACATCTGCTGGATCCAGTCGAGCGCGCAGCGCTCGATCAGGAAGAAGGTCGAAGCCTTGGCTTTGATCTTGAGCAGTACGGTGCCCGGCTCCATCGCGTCGCCGTCCTTAAGCATGTGCTCGACCTGTGCATCGGGGTCCACCATCTTGATGGTTTCGTCGGCGAGCAGCAGGCCGCAGGCCACACCGGTTCCCTTCGCGTAGATTTGCCCGGTCTGAACCGGATCGTCGCCCACGAGAAAGCCGCCGGTGGTATCGCCCGGGCCGATTTCCACGCGCAGCGCGTCCTCGACAAAGGGCCGGATCATGAAGCGGTTGAGTTGCATTTCTTCCTCCTAGCGGTTCGGTTCCGTGTTCAGTTGTCCAGCCGATCGACGTACGGCTTGCCGTCTTTCATGATCAGATGGATGTTTTCGCGCTGCTGCAATACCCGGATGTCCTGCAGCGGGTCGCCGTCGATCACCAGCACGTCGGCTACACGGCCCCGCGCCAGCGCGCCCAGCTCCGGGCGCTCGATGCACTCGGCGGCTCGCCTGGTCGAGGCAACGATCGCATCCATCGGCGAAAGTCCTAGCAACTTTACCATGAACTCGAGCTCGACCAGGTTCTCGCCGACCAGCAGCCGGTGCGACTGGTCGGTGCCCATCGCCACCTTGATACCGCGCCTGACAGCATCTTTCCAAAGCGGGACCTGCTTCTGCATCGCGCGGTAGATCTGCGTGTCCTTGTCTTCTTCCTGGCCGAGCTGCTGGCTGCCCCAGGCCGGATCGGCCTTGCGCCGCTCCACCGAGAGCGGCACCAGCGCCAGCGTCGGCACCCACCAGATGCCGCGCTTGATCATCGCATCCACGCACTTCTCGTCAAGAAACCAGCCGTGCTCGAGCGAATGGATGTCGCCCTGCAACGCGTTGCGTATGCCTTCTATGCCTTCGGCGTGCACCGCGACGCGCTTGCGCTTCGTCGCCGCTTCCGTGACCGCGGTGCGGATCTCGTCCGCGCCGAATTGCGGCTCGTCCCAGCTGTCGGTTACCGAAGTGATGCCGCCGCTGGTGCAGATCTTGATGAAATCGGCGCCCGCCATCAGCAGCGAGCGCACCAGCTTGCGCATCTCGTCCGGGCTGTCCGCGATGGCGCTCGGCAGCCAGGCGCGTTTTTGCAGGCGGATGCCGGCCGGCACCCATGCGTCGCCGTGTCCGCCGGTCTGCGAGATCATCGCGATCGAGATCAGCAGCCGCGGCCCGGCGACGTAGCCCTGGCTGATCGCTTCGCGAAAACCGGCGTCCGCGCCACCCATGTCGCGCGCGGTGGTCACGCCGCAGGCCAGCGTTTCCTGCAGGATATGGGTCGAGCGCAGCACGTTGTAGGTCGACGTATTCAGCAGGTGCGCGCGCATGTCCCGCGCGCGGTAGGTGCTGTGCACGTGGCAGTCGATGATCCCGGGCAAGACGCTGCGCCCGGCGGCATCGAGCACCAGCGCGCCACGCGGCACGCGCACCGAAGTGCTTTTGCCGACCGCGGCGATGCGCCCATCTTCGATGACCAGCGTCCCCTTGGCGATCGGATCGCCGCCTAGGCCGTCGATGATTCTCGCGCCGACGATCGCGGTGGCGCGCTGCTTAGCAGGCATCGAACCTCCGCGTCACCGCTGTATATGCAATCCTCACGCTCGTCCTAGCTGCTCTGGCGCCAGCGCACCGGATGCACTTTGGGATCCGCCGGCGGCATGAAGCTCTTTTCTACGACGTCCGCGCTGTAGGTCTTAACCGCCTCGTAGATCGGGATCGGAAAGTCTTTCGAGACCGCACCCTTGCCCATGGTATAGGCTTGGACCGCCTGGTGGTCGTAGGCGCGCATCAGGATCTTGCCCTTGATGGTATCGAAGCTGTTCCCTTCCAGCGCCTGGATCACCGCGTCCGCCTCGATGCTCTTGGCGTTGGCGATGGCGCTGGTGAGCACCTGTGCCCCGATATAGTGCACGCCTGCAGCTTCCGAGTAGGCATTGTGCTTCTGCAGGTAGGCCTTGACGAAGGACTTGCTCTCCGGCGTCGCCCAGTTCGGATACCACATGAGGAACGAATAGGTACCGTCGAAGACCCCCGGTTGCATGCCGACGACCTGCTCGGTGTTGGCCACCGAGAGACCGAGCGCCATCTTCTTCTTCAGCCCCATGCTGACTGCCTGGTTAAGCGCGACGGTGGCGTCGCGGCCGTACTCGACCATCCAGAGCACGTCCACGTCACCGCTGGAAGCGCTTTGCAGGTGGGAAACAAAGTCAGTGGTGCCGAGCGCGGGGAATGCCTCGGCTACGATTTTGCCGCCGGCGGCGGGCACCAGTTGGCGCAGGTGCTTGGCATAGTCCTGGCCGTAGGCGTAGTCGGCGGCCATGATGCCCCAACGTTTTCCCACAGATTTGGTGATGTAGTCGGCGGCGACCGCCGCCTGGATGTAAGCATTGCTGTAGGTGCGGAACTGGTAACGGGTGCCGCGGCTGCCGGTCACCGCTTCGGGGGAACTGTAAGGAGTGAGCATCCCCGTCTTTTCGCGCTCGGCGACTTCCAGCAGTGCCAGTGTGGAGGCGCCGCTGATCTCGCCCATCAGAAACTTGCAACCGTCCTGTTTGATCAGCTTGGTCGCCTTCACCACCGCGGTTTGCGGCCGCAGTTGCGAGTCCTCGACCAGCACCTCGATCTGGCGGCCGAGCAACCCGCCTTTGGCGTTCAGCTGCTCGGCGAGCAATTGAATGCCCTGCGCGCCGGCGGTGCCTTGCGCAGCATACGCACCGGACAGCGGCAGCACCACTCCGATCCTGATCGGCGCCTTGTCCTGCGCGTACACGCGTGGAAGGCCAAGCAACGATGAGGCGCCGAGTGCGCCGAGCGCCTTTACCGCCTGACGACGCGAGATTCCTTTCCTGCCGTTAGCTTTGCCGTCCATTTTGTTCCTCCCTTGTTTCAGAATCATGCACATGGGCCCGCCTTGCCTTCGCCTGCGGGTGGATTGCGCTATTTCCCTGTCCAGCGCCTCCTGATGCGCCCGAACAGGCCCACCAGACCGGCTGGCTCGAACACGATGATCAGAAAAAACATCAGGCCCATGAACAGCGGCCAGTGTTCGCCCAGAGCGCTTAATTTTACCCCCGCGAAAACCGCTTTGCTCGCCGACCAGCTCGAAACGAAGTCGCGCACCACGACGAACAGCACGGCACCCAGGATCGGACCGTAAAACGTCGCCGCCCCGCCGATGATGGTCATGATGATCGCCTGCCCGGAAAATGTCCAGAACAGCAGGTCCGGCGACGCAAACTGGATGAATGGCGAGTACAGCGCTCCCGCCAGTCCGCTGAAGGCTCCGGACAACGTGAACGTAAGCGCGCGGTAGACGGTGGTGTTGTAGCCTATTTGGCGCGCGCGCTGTTCGTTCTGGCGGATCGCCTGCACCGCGCGCCCGGCCGGGGAATGGACGATGCGCAACATCGCGAGCACAGCAACGGTCACCACCGCGAGCGCAAACACCGCGTAATTCTCCGGCGCGGCGAGCGCCTGCGGCCGCGCGACCGGCAGCCCGTTGTCGCCGCCGGTGAACTCGGTCCACTTGATTGCCACCACGTACACGACTTCCGCGAGCGCAAAGGTGAGCACGGCGTAATACACGCCGCGGGTGCGGCGGATAATCAGGCTGGTCAGGCCGGCGAACGCCGCTGCGACCAGCACGCCACCGACGATGCCGGCGGCGAAAGGCGCGCCGAGGTCGCGTGCGGCGAGCGGCACAGCAAACGCGCCCAGTCCGAAGTACGCCGCGTGTCCGAACGAGATCTCACCCATGTAGCCGTACACCAGGTTGTAGGACACCGCCCAAAGGGCGAGGATGATCACTTCGGTCGCCAGCGTCGCCGGATAGGCGCCGATCGGCGCCCAAGCGAGCACGCCGGCGGCGCCGAGCCAGCAGCAGGCGAAGGCGATCATGCCAGTGCGCGCGCTCATCGTCCCTCCGTGCGGCCGAAGATGCCCGTGGGCCAGATCATGAACACCGCCGCCATCAGAGAAATCGACAACACGTCTGAGTATTTGCCCACTGCGAGCAGTCCCAGGCTCGAAGCTTCGCTGATGATGATTGCGGCGACGATGGTGCCGCGCACGCTGCCGAGCCCGCCGGCGGTGACTACCAGGAAAGCGATGGTGATCACCTCCTCGCCCATACTAGGGTGCACGCTGAACACCGGTGCCGCGAGTACGCCGCCGAGCGCCGCCAGGGCCGAGCCGCCGGCGAACACCAGCGTGGACACCGCGTGCGTGTTCACCCGCAGCAGGGCAGCCATTTCCGGATCCTCCGAGGTGGCGCGGATCAGGGCGCCGATCTGCGTTTTCGCCAGTAGCAGGGTCAGTCCGACGCACACGGCGAGCGCGGCACAGACGATGAACACGCGATACGCCGGAAACTCGAATGGCCCGAATTTCACCGTGTGAGCGAGCGCTGCCGGCAGGTCGACCGGATAGGCGTCGTTGCCTGCGACGAGACGGATCATTTGTTCGATGATCAGCGCCAGGCCGTAGGTGGCGAGAAACTGGATCAGATGCGGGCGGGCGGCGAGGGGGCGGATCGAGATGCGCTCGATCAGCACGCTCAGTGCGGCCACTCCCGCCGGCGCGAGCGCGAGCGCCAGCCAGAAGTTGCCGCCGAACTTCACCGTGAGGTAGCCGAAATAGGCGCCGAGCGCGTAGAGCACGCCGTGCGTGAAATTGAGCACGTTCATCATGCCAAAAATCATGGTGAGTCCCAGGGATACCAGCACATAGATCGCGGCGGTGCTCAGGCCCAGGAACAACTGGTTGGCGATGGTGAATGCGAGCGCGCTCACGCGGCGACCCCCAGGTACTGCTCGACCAGCTCCGGATGCGCGAGCAGCCAGCCGGAATCGCCGTGGTGCACGATGCGGCCATGGTCCATCACGTAGTGGTAGTCGGCGACCGAGAGCAGCCATTTCAGATTTTGCTCGACCAGCAGCATGGTGATCTTCCCGCGCAGCGCGTCGAGCGCCTGCTCGATGTGTTCGGCGATGATCGGCGCGAGCCCTTCAAGCGGCTCGTCGATGAGGATCAGCCGCGGTTGCGCCACCAGCGCGCGCGCGATGGCCAGCATCTGCTGCTCGCCGCCGGAGAGCCGGTCACCGGGCCGCGCGAGAAAGCGTTTAAGGCCCGGGAACAACTGCAGGGCTTCGTCGATGGCCTCGCGCCTGCCGCCGGCGGCGAGCAGTATGTTCTCCGCGACCGAGAGCGAACTGAAGATGCGCCGGTCTTCCGGCACCAGCGCGATGCCGCGGCGCGCGATCATATGCGTGGGTTCTCCGGCGAGTTCTTCGCCGCCGAATAGCACCCGCCCGTCGCGCGGCTTGACCATGCCGAACACCGTTTTCAGCGTGGTGCTCTTGCCCACGCCGTTGCGTCCCATGAGCGAAACGATCGATCCCTGCGGCACCTTGAGCGTCACGCCCTGCAGCACGTGGCTCTGGTCGTAGTAGGCGTGTACCCCGTCGAGCTCGAGCAGCGCGGCGTCACTCATACAGGTTACCGAGGTAGGCACGGCGTACCTGCGGATCGGCGCGGATTTGCGCGGGGGAACCTTCCGCGATCACGCTTCCGGACTGCATTACGACGATGGTCTGGGCGACGTTCATGACAAATTCCATGTTGTGCTCGACGAACAGTACTGTCTTGTCCCTGGCTATCCGCAGCAGCAGCTCCATCGTGGCGTTTGCCTCTTCGCGCGACATGCCGGCCGTCGGCTCATCGAGCAGCAGCACTTCCGGGTCGGTGGCGAGGACGATGCCGATTTCGAGCCGGCGCTGGTCGCCGTGGGACAGACTGGCCGCGGGGGCGTCGCGGTACGCGCTAAGCCCGATGTTCTCGAGCACCTGCTCGGCGCGTTCACGTGTGAGGCCTAGCGCGTGCGCGCGGGAGATGAAGTCGTAATGCCGGTGCCGCAGCGACTGCACCGCGATGCGCACGTTCTCCAATACCGAGAGCCCGCGGAACACGGTGGTGATCTGGAACGATCGGCCGATGCCGGCGTGCGCGAGCAGGTGCGCCGGCGCTGCGGTGATGTCCTCGCCGCGGTAGAGGGTGCGTCCGCGCGACGGCTTGAGCTGGCCCGACAGCATATTGAACAGTGTGGTCTTGCCGGCGCCGTTGGGCCCGATGATCGCCATGAGTTCGCCGCGGCGCACGATCAGCGAGACTTCCTGCACCGCAGTGAAGTTGCCGAAATCCTTGCCCAGGCCTTCGATCGCGAGCAGGATCTCGGACGTTGGCGCGGCGCGCTGCGAAGCGCCTCTGGTCTGAGATTCGTTCATCGCGCTGAACCTGCGCCGCCTGCTTGCTCAGTCCGCCAGATCGATGAACACGTTCTTGACCTCGGTGTACAGCTGCAACGCGTACATGCCGAGCTCGCGCCCGAGGCCGGATTTCTTGTGGCCGCCGAAAGGCGCATAGGTGCCGTAACGGCTTGCGCTGCCGTGCGAGTTGATGCTGACCATGCCGGTGCGCAGCGACCGTGCTACCCGCAGCGCGCGGCCGATGTCGTGTGTCCACACCGATCCGTTCAGGCCGTAGTCGCTGTCGTTGGCAAGCTGCACCGCCTCGGCCTCGTCCGCGAATGGGATCACCACCACCACCGGGCCGAAGATCTCCTCGCGCGCGACTTGCATCGAGTTCGCGACGCCGGTCATGATCGTCGGCGCGAAGAAGCTGCCGTCGGGGAAATCGCGCGGCCGGTTGCCGCCGCACAGGATGTGCCCGCCTTCGGCTGCGCCGGCTTCGACCAGCGACTTCACCCTGCGCCAGTGGGATTCGGAAACCAGAGGCCCCATGTCCGTGGCGGGATCGAGCGGATTGCCGACTTTGAAGCGCGCGGTGGCCGCGGCGAAGGCCGCGACGAACTCGTCGTGCACGCTGCGCTCGACCAGCAGGCGGGTGCGCGCCGAGCAGCTCTGGCCGGCGTTGCCGAAACCGGCTTTTACCGCGGCCTCCGCGACCTTCACGAGGTCGGCGTCGGCGAACACCATGTTCGCGCTCTTGCCGCCGAGTTCGAGCGAAACGCGTTTGATGCTGTCGGCACCGGCTTTTACCAGCATCGCGCCGGTGCGGGTTTCGCCGGTGAACGCGATTTTATCGATCAGCGCATGACGCGCGATGTGGTCGCCGAGTCGGGCGCCGGGGCCGGGCAGCACGTTCAACACGCCCGCCGGCACGCCGGCCTCGCACGCAATGCGCCCGAGCAGCAGCGCGGTGAGCGGCGTATAGCTCGCCGGTTTCAGTATCACGGTGCAGCCGGTGGCGAGCGCGGGCGCGACTTTCCACGCCGCCGCGAGGAAAGGGAAGTTCCACGGCGTGATCTGCGCCACGACGCCGACCGGTTCGCGCAGCGTGAAATCGAGCACCGACTCGCCCATCGGGATGGTCTCGCCGAAGAACTTGTCCATTGCGCCCGCGTAATACTCGAACACGCGCGCCGCGGCTTCGACCTCGTTTCTCGAGTTTGCTATGGTCTTGCCGCCGTTGAGCGTCTCGACTTCAGCGATTTCATCGATCTGCGCGAGTATGCGCTCGGCGATTCTGCGCAGCACGCGTCCGCGTTCGGATGGCGCAAGTTTCGGCCACGGTCCGCGATCGAATGCCTTGCGCGCCGCGGCAGCTGCGCGGTCGACGTCTTCAGTTCCGGCAGATGCGACCTCGGCCAGCGGCGAGTTGATCACCGGGCTTGCGCTGATGAAGGTTTCGCCCGAGGCCGAGGCGACGAATCGGCCATCGATCAGCAACCGCGTTTCCAGTTCGATCATTTCATGCGCTCGATTCAGTACCTGCTCAAATTGGCGCTGCACCATTGCGGCAGCTCGCGCAGGTCGGCGATCTGCACGTCGATGTCGGGATCGTCCAACTGCTCGCAGCCGGGTGCAAACCAGGCGGTGCGCAATCCAAGCGCCTTCGGGCCTTTCACGTCATTGCGCAGATCGTCCCCGACAAAGAGAGGGTGCGCTCGGCCCGCGCATCGAGCCGACGCAGCGCTTCGCGGAATACGCTCGGATGCGGTTTGAGCCAGCCGAAATCGCCCGAGACCACCACTGCCGAGAAGAATTCGCGTATCCCGAACCGTTCAAGCGTGCGCGCGACCAGCGGCGCGTTCGGATAGTTCGACACCACGCCGAGCCGGTAGCGTTGGGCAAGCGTGGTCACCGCCTCAACCGCGCCTTCCACCACGGATGCATCATCCACGATATGGTCGCCGAAGCGCGCGACCAGTGCGGCGACTTCGGGCCCGGCCGGCGCATCGGCCACGCCGGCGAGACGGAACGTGTCGTGAAAGCGGTCCTCGAAGCTGTGCTCGCGCAGGCTTTGCGCGGAGCGGGCCATCTGCCCGCGCGCCGCGTCCAGGTACGCCTGGCGAAATATTTCCCATCGAATGCCGCAACGCTGGGCGAGTCTAATGGCGCCGTCTTCGTACGGCTCAGAATAAAGACGTTCCAGGCACGCGATATGGCGCTCGGCGCTGTGTATCATGCCCGGGATCGAAACCAGCGTTTCGCCCCAGTCAAACAGGATCGCAACGGTTTCGGCTTCTTCGCTCACGCGCTGCGATGCTTAGAGAGCAAAGCGTTGCGCCTCGGCCGCAAGCTTGCGCGCGGCTTCCACCGGATCCGGGGCGCCGTAGATCGCCCGGCCGATCACCGCGTAGACCCTGCAGCCTGGCGCAGCGGCGAACGCGTCAGAAATCGTGCCGCCCAGGGCGCCGATTCCGGGCACGAACAGCGACGGACACTCGAGCTTCTGCTTCAGCCGCTGCGCGTGATACCTGACTTTGTCGGGCGTGTTGCCGGGAATGACGAAGTGGTCCACGCCGATCTCGATAGCCTTGTCGAAGATCTTGTCGAGCGCGTCGTCGATCACGTAACCGCCGCCTGAGGCATTGTAGTCGGGAAACGGCAGGTCGCCGCCGACGATAGGGCAGAGGCGCTGCTTGAGGGCGTTCCCTGCGAACGCGGTCACCGCGCGCGGTCCGGCGATCGGAAACAGGATCAGGCCGTCGACGCCCGCCTCCTTGCAGGTCGAGGTGAACTTGGCTGCCATATCCGGCACGTCCGGGCCGGCTTTCTGGTGATCGTAGATCAGCGGCAGGTCGGTGACCGCGCGCAGGTGCTTGACTGCGGCGGGCAGCCCCAGCCGTAACGCTGCCGTGAGGCCGACTTTGAAGCCGACGATACCCTGGACTGCGCTGGTGCGTTCGACCACGCGCTTCATCTCGTCGAGTGACTCCATGTCGAGCGCGAGCACGATGCCGTGGCTTGCGCGCAGCCGCACGTCGTGCAGCTCGGCGAGCGCTGCGAATGACAGCCGCCCGTCGGGCAGGCGGAACGAATCATCGAGCACAGGCGAGAACGTTTGTGGCATGTCTGCTACGAATCAATGTCCATGTGTTCATGTTGACCGCCGCAGAACTGGCCACCGCGGGATTGATTGCGACGTCGCCGTACCCGACACTCGGGTTCTATTTCGCGATGACAGCGGCGACGCGCAAAACGTAATTGTAATGCCCTATGGTCTAGCAATTATAGGAACCTATTCGTTGTTTAGGCATTCAATTATAGACACCTTGTCTGCTTCTGGCTCGTCCGAATCAGGCTTTGGAATAAATCTGCGCACCCTTTTTCACGAACTCCGCCGCTTTCTGTTCCATCCCTTTTTCGAGCGCCGCCTGCTCGTCCACGCCCTGCGCCGCCGCGTAGTCGCGCACGTCCTGGGTGATCTTCATGGAGCAGAAGTGCGGCCCGCACATCGAGCAGAAGTGCGCGACCTTGGCGCTGTCGCGGGGCAGCGTCTCGTCGTGAAACTCGCGCGCCTTGTCCGGATCGAGACCCAGATTGAACTGGTCGTCCCAGCGGAACTCGAAGCGCGCCTTCGACAGCGCGTTATCGCGGATCTGCGCGCCTGGATGGCCCTTGGCCAGGTCGGCCGCGTGC
>ORMF012047852.1_pt1 | contig 12489 bp, 11 predicted proteins | sample 1779871 | NCBI WGS metagenome assembly ORMF01 (sample SAMEA104232316, study PRJEB22302) | groundwater metagenome | biome: forest; feature: aquifer; material: groundwater | place: USA | collected 2011-08-07 | depth 5.4 m | reverse complement strand
GCTGCTCGCCGTGCGAGAGGCTTTGCGCGAGATCGTCGCGCCGGGCGGCGAGGCCGAACGCGCCCAGGAGCTCCATGACGGCCCCCTCGACATCCGGCCTTTGCCAGAGGGACGGCAGGCGGCCCGAGACGGACGCCCGCGACTGGGCCGCCACGCGCACGTTGTCGAACACGGAGATCCCGGGGAAGACGTTCGTGATCTGGAAGGTCTTCGCGAGACCCCGCCGGTTGATGACCTCCGGCCCGAGCCCCGTGACATCCTCGCCCCTCAGGATGATGCGGCCGGCGCTCGGCGCGTACAGGCCGCTGATCACGTTGAAGAGTGTCGACTTCCCCGCCCCGTTGGGCCCGATGACGGAGAACCCCTCGCCCTCCTGCACCGCGAGACTCACGCCGGCCAGGGCGGCGAGCGCGCCGAAGTTCTTCGACACGTCCTGGACTTCCAGCATCATCCCGCCGCGAGTCACGCCCCCTCCCGGCCGGACCGGCCCCGCAGGGCCTGGCGGAGGCCCAGGAGCCCGCGCGGCACGAAGAGCACGATCAGGACCAGCACGAGCCCGACCACGATGTTGTACCACTGCACGTACGACGACACCTTCTCCTGGAGCACGATCAGGAACGTTCCGCCGATGATTGGACCGACGAGCGTGCCGAGACCGCCGATCATGACCATGATGAGGAACTCGCCCGAGACACTCCAGTGCAGAAGATCGGGCGTGGCGTAGGCCGAGCGCCCCGGATAGAGCGCCCCGGCGAGACCGGTCAGGATCGCCGAGATCAGGCAGACGCCCATCTTGTAGCGCTGCACGTTGTAGCCGAGGAAGCGGGCCCGATCCTCGTTCTCGCGGATGGCGACCAGCACCTGGCCGAAGTGGGAGCGGACGATGACGCGGCACGCGAGGTAGGCGAGCAGGAGATACGCGACGACGAGGTAGTACAGCTGCGCCGGCGCGTCGACGGCCAGGCCAGGGGCTACCTCGAACGGCCGCAGGCCCTGGATGCCGTCGGAGCCGCCAAAGGTCTGCGTGTAGCGGAAGAACGTGTAGACCACCTCGGCGAAGATGAGCGTGAGGAGCGCGAAGTAGATCCCGTGACGGGCCGTGGCGAAGTAGCTGACCGTGAGCGCGTAGACGCCGACCACGACGACCGCGAACCCCAGGCAGAGCCAGAGGGAGAGCACGCCGCGCTCGAGCAGCACGGCCGTCGAGTACGCGCCGAGGCCGAAGAAGGCGGCGTGGCCGAAGGAGACCAGGCCCGTGTAGCCCATCAGGAGGTCGAGGCTCATGGCGACCGCGCCGAACAGCAGCGCGTCGAAAGCCAGCAGCATGTAGTACTTCGACATCCACGGGGTCAGCGGCAGCGCGGCAAGCGCGGCGAAGACCAGCCCCCCCCGCCAGGACAGGACCCTACTCAAGGACACCTTCGCGGCCGAAGAATCCGCGCGGCCGGACGACCAGCACCACGATCATGATCCCGAAGATGGCGATGGCCACGCGCTGCGGGTTCATCCAGAGCGTCAGCAGGCTCTGGGCGATGCCGATCACGAACCCGGCGACCACCGAGCCGCCCAGCGAGCCCATCCCCCCCAGGATCACGACGATGAAGGCGAGCAGGATCATTTCGACGCCCATCTGGGGATACACGGTGAACACCGGCGCCAGCAACAGACCGGCCGTGGCGGCGAGGGCTGCCGAGCCAGCGAAGGTCAGCGTGAAGACGTGCGGCACGTTGACGCCGAGGCCGTCGAGCATCTCGGCATCCTGGACGGCGGCGCGGACGACGATGCCGGCGCGGGTCCGGGTGAAGAAGAGCCAGATGCCGAGCAGGATGAGCGACGAGATGCCGAGCAGGAAGAGCCGGTACTTCGGGTAGGTCATGCCGAGGAGCGGGATGGAGCCCTCGATGGGCGGCAGGATCCGGCGCATGTTGCCGCCGAAGAGCTGGCGCGCGACCTCGCGGAAGATCAGCGCCAGGCCGAAGGTCACGACCAGCCCGTGGAGCGGCGCGCGACGGTACAGCGGGCGGAGCGTGGCGATCTCGGTGAGGGCACCGACGGCCGCGACGAGGAGCGGCGCCGCGACGAGGGCGACCCAGAACGAGCCGGTCAGCGCGATCACGGCGACCCCGGCGTAGGCGCCGAACATGTAGAGCTCCCCGTGCGCGAAGTTCATCACGCCGAGGAGCCCGAAGATCACCGTCAGGCCCAGCGCCAGCAGCCCCAGCGCGGCGCCGAAGACCACGCCGTGCAGGAGCTGCGGCAGCAGGACCCCGCTGACATACTCCAAAACTGAGAGCGCCTCCTACCCGGCGCTAGTTCTTCTTCTTAATGTCCCAGGTGAATCCTTCCACTGGATCCTTGCCCACCATCGGCTCGCCGATGGTGTCCTTGCCCAGGAGCACCGCGATGGGCAGGTTCTTGCCGCCCTTCACCTGATAGAGGTGCATGTCCATGATGACCTGGTGGTCTTCCTTCCGGATGCACTGCCGGCCGATGTGGGTGTTGTCGAGGCACATGCCTTCCTGCGCCTCCGCCACCTTGTCCGAGTCGAAGCTCTTCACTTTCTCCACGGCCGCCGCCCAGAACAGCACCGCGTCATAGGCCCCGGCCATGATGTTGCCGTCCACGCCGTACCTCTTCTTGAACTTGGCGTTGAACGCCTGCATGTGCGGATCCGGATTGTACGCGGAGTAGTGCGCGAGCTGGACGAAGCCCTCCATGGGCTCGGCGATCGCCGGCAGGTCCTGCTGCAGCAGGAAGCAGTCGATGCCCGCCAGCTTGTACTTCTTGGTCATGCCGAAGGAGTGAAGCTGCGTCATGAGGCGGAGTGAGTCCGTGCCGGCGAAGGCGACGAAGAGCACGTCGGGGTTGCTCTGGTTGATCGCGCCGAACCACGGGCTGAAGTCCTTGGTGTCCAGCGGCGCCCCTGCCACACCGACCACCTCGCCCCCCAGCTTCTCGAGCGCCGTCTTGAACTGCCGGCCGTCGGACTGCCCCATCGCGTAGTCGGTATAGAAGATGTAGACGCGCTTCCCCATCTTCTCGACCATGTACCTGGCGAGCCCGTTGGCCTGCATGCGCGAGTCGGGCTGGTTCGAGAAGTAGTACTTGTGGAACTTGGTGGTCCGCATGAACTCGGCGCACGAGACGGAGTTCCAGTGGATGACCTTGTGCTTCTTGGTCACGTCCATGACCGCCATCGTCGCCCCGCTGGACACGGCCCCGATGAGGAGCTTGACGTCGTCCTGCAAGATGAGCTTCTCGGCCTTGCGCACCGCGGGGGCGGGCTTGGTCTCGTCGTCCTCGGAGATGATCTCGATCTTGTGGCCGAGCACACCACCCTTGGCGTTCAGCTCGTCGACGGCCAGCTGGATCGCCATGGTCTGGTATTTCCCGTAGCCCTCGAATACGCCGACCTTCGAGCCGAGGTCGCCGATCTTGACGACCTTCTGGGCGGCCGCCGGCGCAGTCATCCCCGCCAGCAGCGCGCACGATCCGAGCACCGCAATCACCGTTCTGATCCTCATGAGTCCCTCCTTTTGGGGTGAGCCTCGCATCATTGCATGACTGCTCTGGGCATGACTGCTCTGGGCTTGGCCGTCATGGACCTGTCGATCAGCCCGGACAGGGCCCGGCCCATCCGCTGGAGCGGCTCGCGCATCTTCTCGGGGTCGGGCGCCTGCACCGCCCGTCCGGTCACCGGTCCCGACTTCGACCCGGCATTGCCGCCCGCGGAGGTTCCGCCCCGAGCGTAACCTTCCGCCTCGTCGAACGCCAGGCGGACGGCCACGGCGGCCTTAGGGTCGTATTGGCTGACGGCAAAGTCAACCAGATTGTAGTACCGCCAGATCGCCTCGAGGAACTTCTGCCCGGCCGCCGCCCGGGCCGCGGCGACCTCCTTCGTGGCGGCGAGCCGGCGGTCGGCCTCGAGGGCGAGGTCCCGGCTGAGCGCGGCGAAGAACACCATGAGGCAGCGCTCCGCCCGAGGCCCATCGCCCCCGCCGAGCGCGGCACCGGTCGCCTCCTCCAGCCCTGCCGGCAGCCGCGCGGCCTGCGCGCGCATCTCGGCCCGGACGGCCCCGCTCTCGAAGAGGCGCCGCGCGACGTCGAATTTCCCGGCCAGGATCGAGAACTTGATCTGTTTGAAGTTGGCCGAGATCTCGTTGTCGCTCGGGACGTACGTGCCGACGTGATGGGCCGCTGCCGGGCCCGCGGCGATGACCACGGCGACCGCCGCCAGGAGGGCGGGCCGAAAGCGCGGGCGGGCGGGATCGAGCCGCATCATGCCCGCCGGCAGAGCCGCGCGCCGAGCAGCGCCGTGAGCCACCACGCGGCCACGATCGTCGCGCCTCCGAAGGGGATCCACACGAGCCACTCGGCGACCGCCTTGCCCCCCTGGATGCCGTAGTAGGGAATCAAGACGCTCCAGAGCAGGTACCCGAAAGGGTACCCGGCGCCGCCGACGGTGAACAGCGCGATGAGGACCCGCCGGCTCGAGTCGGAATGGACCAGCGTGGCGACCGTCATGGTCGTGGCGATGATGACCAGCCCCATGCCCTCGGCGTGCAGGTGGAAAAGCCTGAGGCCGGCATCGAACTTCACCAGCGCCTCGTCGATGACCCGCTCGTCGACGTCGCGCCCCCCGACGAGCCCGTGCACCGCGGGCCGCGACAGGACAGTGGAGCGCGCCCAGCGCGTCAACTCCAGCTTGAACTTCACCATGGACGCGCCGCCCACCTCGGCGCATGCGATCAGGACAATTGCGGCCAGGAGCGAGGCGATCGGCGGCAGGCGCCAGAACTCGGAGCCCGGTCCCGTCATGCCCCCTGCCCTCGACGGTGGCCCGCCACCATCAGCACAGCCAGCAAGACGAGCCCGACGATGGCCGCGCTGCCCAGCGGCGCCAGGACATATCGCTCCACGGTCTCGATGCCGGCATCCCGCCCCCACTCGAGGACCGCAACCGAGTACGCGAGATAACCGAGCGGGAAGAGCGCGCCCAGGGAGAAGAGCACGTAGAGCGCGCCGCGGGCCCGCCACCACGGAACGACACTCGCCGCGACCGTGCTCGCAAAAATGACGAGCGGTCCCAGCCCTTGCGCGTGGGTGTGAAAGAACGACAGACCCGCCTCAGCGGAGTAGACGGCCCGCGCCGTGACCTCGACGTCGTATTCGGCGGAGCCGGCGAGGCCGTGAGACTGCGGATTCGCCGCGACGCGCGACTGGGCGTAGCGCACGATCTGCGGGCGCAACTGCGACATGACCGCGCCGGCGGTTTCGCCGAGCGCGATGACGAACAGACCAACGAACACCACCGCCAGCGGGGGGCACCTCATCAGTAATCGCGCCGAGGGTACTCGACGGGCCTCCGCCGTGTCAAACGGGCTACGGCGAGCTTCGAGGTGGGCGATCCGCGCCGCCCCGCGGTCAGGCCTGCTGTCGGAGCAGGAAACGCTTGGTCTTGCCGGACGCCGTCTTGGGAATGGCGTCCATGAACTCGATGACGCGGGGGACTTTGTAGGCGGCGAGATTCTGCCGGCAGTACGCTTCCAGCTCCCCGGCGGTGACTGTGGCCTCGGGCTTCAGGACGACGCACGCCTTGGGGATCTCACCCTTTGCCTCGTCGGCCACGCCTACCACCGCGACGTCCAGCACGGCGGGGTGGGCGTAAATCACGTCTTCCACTTCCTTCGGGTAGATGTTGTAGCCGCCACAGATGATCGTGTCCTTGATGCGGTCCACGATGTAGACGTAGCCCTCGGCGTCCACGTACGCCACGTCGCCGCTGTGGTACCAGCCGCCCCGCAGCGCCTCTGCGGTGGCTTCAGGTCCGTTGACGTAGCCCAGCGGAAGGTTGGGGCCGCGGAAGATTAGCTCGCCGCGCTCGCCCGCCGGCACATCGCGGTCCTGCCCGTCCACGATGCGCACGTCCACGCCTTCGATCGCCTTTCCGCAGGAACCGTCCGGCCGCTTTCCCCTGGGATCGTTCAGCGTCACGAACGAGTGCGCTTCGGTGATCCCGTAGCCGTCCACGAGCGGTACTCCGTACAGCGTCTCGAAATCGTGCATGAGCTTGGCGGGCAGTACGGCGCCGGCCGACTCGGCGATGCGCAACGATGTCAGATCGTACTTGGCCCGGTCCGGGAAGTTCACGAGGTAGTTGAACATGGTGGGCACGCCGGGGAAGACGGTGATCCGGTGGTCCTGGATCGCCTGCAAGACGCCGTCCGGCGTGAATCGCTCCAGGATCACCTGGCCGGCGCCCGCCATCATGACCTGGATCATGCAGCTGTTCAGCGCGTAGGAATGGAAGAGCGGCAGCGCGCAGAGGACGATGTCGTCCTCGCGGTAGCCGAACCGGTCCGCGACGGTGGCGCCCACGTGCGTGGCGCCGAGGTGCGTGAGGATCGCCCCCTTGGGCCGGCCCGTGGTGCCGGACGTGTAGCCGAGCCAGACGACGTCCTCCGTCTTCACCGGCACGTCACGGTAGGGGCCGCCCGTCAAGACATCGTCGAAGCGAACCGTGTCCGGCGGCGGTGTCCCCCCCTGGACCACGATCGTCTCCAGGTGCCCGGCGTCAGGCCGGGCTTCCTGCACGTTGGGCAGGAGTCCGGGCGCGGTGAAGATCACCTTCGATTCGGAGTCCTGGAGGACGAACCGGATCTCACGCGCCGTGAGCAGGGCGTTGAGGAACACCGTCACCGCTCCCGCCTTGGAGGTGGCGTAGTACGCCTCGAGCAACTCGATGGCGTTCGGCATGTAGCAGGCGACCTTGTCGCCCGGGCGCACGCCGAGGGCCTGCAGTCCTCCGGCCAGGCGCGTGGTGCGCTCGTCGAACTCCGCGTAGCTACGCCGAACGCCATGGCATTCGAAGAGCATCTTCGATCCGAAGCGCGCCGCCTGCTTGCGGATCAGGTCTCCCAGCGGAATCACGAGCTCCCTCAGATCACTGCGCACCCTCACTCCTCCTCTGGAACTCCGTGAGGCCGCGCCGGGTCAGCCTGCTCGAAGCAGTGGCTTCGGCAGGCTCGACAGGTGGCGCGCCGCCTGATGGAGGTCGACGGCCTTCTGGGCGTTGAGCCAGAACTCGGGTGAGGTCCGAAACGCGGCGCCCAGCTTCAAGGCCATTTCGGCGATCACGGAGGTGCGACCGTTGATGATGCGGTTGATGACCTTGAGATCGCAAACGAGGTGACCTGCCAGTTGCCTCTGAGTCATGCCGAGGGGAAGCAGGAACTCCTCGCGAAGAATCCCACCCGGAGTGGTGGGCTTTCTGCGCCGAGTCAACTCTCTCATCAATGGCTCCTCCCCCGAAGGTCTAACCTCAAGCTATCCGCCAGGAGAAAAAGCTTGCGTCTTCGTGTCAGCGAACCAGACGCTGTAACGCTCCCACTCCGCCGCGTCCCGATCACGTTTCCCATGTCGAGTTTCCGCTAGAAGCAAGGTCCTCCGTCATGGGAAGATAGACACGTCAACATGGTTGAGTCAGAATCGTTCGGCCTTCTCCGTGAGGAAGCATTCGCGCTTGCTGCCAGATGCTCCATTAGCCCTGAAGTAGTAGAGGATTGGCGTAGGCGTACACTTGCGGCCTTGGAGGAGGCGTACGGGCAAGGTTCCCCGCCAGTTCGAGACTTCTCGATCATCAAATTCGACGATGCTGTGATCATCGAAGCTGCGGAGCAAGTCCTACGCGACAAGGCCACCGAAAAAGGAATTGACCTCGATTCGCTAAAGATTCAATTGCCCCCTGCGGAGCATGCTTTTCGGCGGGGACTCTATGAGGCCGCCGAATTACTTCTCTCGCTCAGCAATTAAGACACTGGCGCCTCTAAACGCCCTCAAACTCTTCGCCCTCACCAACTAGGCCTTGCTTGAGCAGGTAGACGCGTTTTCTTTCGTCAACGATCACTTTGCCGATGATGTGCGTCTCAAATTTGCTCGCCTCGAAAGTTTGCCTTACCGCACTGACCAATGACTCGCTATCCTGAACGATGACGCAGAATCCGATTCCCATGTTAAAGACCCGGTACATCTCGCATGTGGGAATAGAGCCTGCTCGCTGAATCAAATCGAAGATCGGTTGTGGCTCCGGTAGACTATCGATCTCGAAGCCGACCTTTGAGTCGATACGCGCTAAATTCAAAAATCCGTCACTGGTCACGTTGATGAGGGCTCGAATCGGCAATTGCTGCCGATCCACAAGATCAACCACTGGGCGAACATAGATGTGAGTGGGCTCGAGCAACTCATCTCCCACCGTTCGGCCGAGGTCAGCCACGTATTGATCGACTCTGAATTTCCCCTGGTCAAAGAGGGCTTTTCTGGCAAGGGTCAGGCCGTTACTGTGAACACCACTGCTTCGGACGCCGATGATGATGTCTCCGGGCGCAACATCCTTCCCGAGAATGATTCGGTCCAAAGGCACAATGCCAGCGCACATTCCGACGAGATCTAGTCCGCGACCAGGTGCGTGGCCCTTGATGATATCCGGGATTTGCGAAATCTCGCCTCCGACGATAGAGACCCCTGCCAGTTCTGCGCCGCGATGGAGGCCTTTGGCAATCTCTTCTAGTACTCGTGGCGTAGCATGCTCTATTGCGATGTAGTCAAGAAATGAGATCGGTTCAGCGCCAACGCAGATTGCATCATTAACATTCATCGCGACGCAATCGATCCCGATGCTGTCGTAGCGATCAATCATCTCTGCGATGAGAACCTTGCTACCGACTCCGTCAGTACAAAGCGCTAGCCCGAGTCCGCGCCCAATATCGACGACACTTGCAAAAAAACCAACATCAACAACGCGTCGGCCTAGTTGTCCCTCTCTTCGGAATGCCGCCGTCTTATTCACCCAGCCGAGCAATGCACTCAAACCAAGCTGAGTGTTGTGGACAACTCCCGTAGCGTCATAGCTCAGCGAGCGATTGGTGGACATTTCTCCTTACCGGAAAGAGAGAGGCGACACGTTCATGTCCCATTGGCTGAAGAGTGTGGTGGGATGCCCAATGGGGTCATAGAGGCCTTGACCCACAAAATGTAGTGGTAGACCCACGTTAGGATACAGTTTGTAGAGGGTGATGCACTGTTTGTCAAGCAAAAACTAGCTCCCTTCGTTTCGAATCGTCCCTACTGTACACGACGGCAACAGCGGACGCTTTCGGATAACCTCTGGCAAGGCAGTTTTCCTACCGACTTGGGCCTCCGCTGAATCGTTTTCAACGCCAGCAAACACCCGCCATATCCACCATGGGCCGCTGCAGCAGCATTGGTCGAGAGCTTTGGCTACCTGAGCGGGAGGTACTTAGAGTTGGACTGATCCGTGAACCGGGATCCCTCCCCCCCGGCTGGCCCCGAGCAATTACCCATAGCCCGGCTCCCGATTTTCGAGCCGATCGTGCAGCAACTCCTCCCGATACTCGTCGTCGGAGAACCCAGCCTGGAGCTCCCAGATCGCCGGTAAGGCCCCCATCCGCCGGTCGTCCACGACATGAAGGAGATCGGCAGGCACCCTTTCTCTCGTGCCCCGCGTCCCCCCCTAGGTTGGGAGTGCGCCCTGTTTGGTGACAGCTTCGCCGCAGGCCGGCCGAGCTTCCCACCACAGCGAGCCCTTAGCCCACCATGGATAACGTCAGACACTTGTCAAGGGCAAGCAAGCAAAAGGGCCCGCAGCGCTCACACGCTGCGGGCCCCGAATGGTGGAGGCGGTGGGAATTGAACCCACGTCCGGAAACCCTCCGCGACAGGCATCTACATCCATAGCCGGTTGTCTTGTGCTCTCGCCACCCATCCCTCCAACCGGCTGGTTGTCAGGGCGGCCAGCTCCTAAAAGTCTCGCCCCTCACCCAAGAGCGGGGTTCGGAGCCAGTCCCCGGAATATGACGTCCGAACCCGCACCCCGTTGACCCGATGCGGAGGACGCTGGCGGGTGTTAGGCCGCCAGAGCTAGCTGGTTGTCGGCAGCTATAACCGTGCCCACAGTTTTACTAGGAGCGAGCACCTCGGGATGCCACCTGCGCTTCATTGATCCCCGTCGAAACCGGTCGCCCCCCTTTCAGGCGCGCTCTCGCGCCCGTGCTTCTTTCGCCATCTCGCGCTTCGCCTCGCGCTCGCGCAGGCTCGCGCGCTTGTCGTGGAGCTTCTTGCCGCGCGCCAGCCCCAGCTCGCACTTGGCGCGCCCACCTTTGAAGTATAGACGAAGCGGGATCAGGGTCAACCCACGCTCGGCGACCTTGCCCAGGAGCCGCCCGATCTCCTTCTTGTGCAGCAGGAGCTTCCGCTTGCGCTCGGGATCGTGATTGGCGTCCGTGCCGTGGTGGTACGGCGCGATGTAGCAGCCGATCAGCCACGGCTCGCCGTTGTCAACGGCCGCGTAGCAGTCCTTGAAGTTGACCTGGGACTCGCGGAGCGACTTGACCTCGGTGCCGCGCAGCACGATGCCGGCTTCGTAGGTCTCGAGGACCTCGTAGTCGTGGTAGGCCTTGCGGTTCGTGCTGATGGTCTTGTCAGCGGCCATAATGTCTCGAACCCCGCGGGCCCCTTGACTTCACGGGCTCGCTCGGTATTCTAGTGAGGCTTCCCGGGCCGAAGTGGCGGAACTGGCAGACGCGCATGGTTCAGGGCCATGTGCCCGCAAGGGTGTGGGGGTTCAAATCCCCCCTTCGGCACCACAGATTCCTCAGCGGCGTGCCCTTTAGTGTACTCGGTCGGCCCGAACGTCAGCGGCAGTATTTCCGGAGTGCGGTGGTAGTCTCCGGGGAATGCCCCGCCGGCCCGTTCCGCTGCGCGCAATCAGCGCGCTGTTCCTCAAGCGCCAGCACCTGTCTGCGCCGCGCACGGCCCCGCTGACAGCAAAGCGCCTCGGCCGTTTCGTCGCGGACGTGGGCGGGATCCAGCTGGACTCGATCAACGTCCTGGACCGCGCGCATTACCTCACGGTGTGGAGCCGGTTCGGCCCGTACGACCGCGAGCGGCTCGACCGGCTCGTCTACCGCCGCCGGCTCCTTTTCGAGTACTGGGCGCACGCCGCCTGCCTAGTGCCCACGTCCGCCTTGCCGTGGTGGCGTCGCGCCATGCTCGACTATCGCGTCCGCCATACGGGCTGGTCCGACTGGCTTCGTCGGAACCCGAAGATGCTGGGGGAGGTGAAGGCGGCGGTGGCAGCCAAGGGCCCGATGGGCAACGCGGACTTCGAGGGGCGCCGCCCGAGCGGCCGCGGCGGGTGGTGGAGCTGGAGGCCCGCCCAGCACGCGCTGCACTACCTGTGGATGACCGGCGCGCTCACGATCCACTCGCGACGTCACTTCAACAAGCGCTTCGACCTCTTCGAGCGCGCGATCCCGGCCGTGCTCGAGTGCGAGACGGTCTCGCCCGAAGAGTTTCAGCGTTGGCACGTCGAGCGCTCGCTGCACGCCATGGGGGCCGCGACCGAGCGGGACTTGACGGGCTATCTGACCTTCCCCCGCTTCGGGCCCGGCGCGCGCCGGCACGCGCTGCGCGCCATGGTCGAACGGGGCGAGGTCGCCGAGATCGAGGTCGAGGGGTCGCGCCATCGCTGGCTCGCGCTTGCTCGCGACTTACCCGCGCTGGCGCGGCAGCGGGAGCGGGCGCCGTCAGCGTCGCGAGGGACGACGTTGCTCTCGCCGTTCGACTCCTTTCTCTGGTACCGCGACCGGGCCAGGCGCCTCTTCGGCTTCGACTACCGCATCGAGGTCTACACCCCGGGCCCCAAGCGCGTGCACGGCTACTACACGCTGCCGATCCTCCACCGCGGGCATCTCATCGGCCGGGTCGACGCCAAGGCCCACCGCGCCGAACGGCGACTGGAGGTGCGCCACGTGCACTTCGAGCCGTGGTTCGCGGCGGCGGAAGCGCCGCCGGGCGGGGGCGATTCCCTGGATCAGGACGAGGCGATCGCGGGTGTTGGGGAGGCGCTCGCATCACTCGGCGTGTTCGTGGGCGGCGACGAGATCGTGCTGCGACGCGTGACACCGCACCGTCTGCGGGCGCCGCTGGCGCGGGCGCTGCGCGAGGTCTAGCTCACCTCGGACAGGAGGACCCGCCGCCCCTGCTTCGACGACTGGTGCGCGGCCTCCACGACTCTGAGCGCAAGCAGTCCCGCCTCCACGTCGACCGCGGGTGCCGTCCCGTTGGCGCAGGCGTCGAGGAAAAGCGTGAGCTCGTGGCTCAAGGGCTCGGGGCCCGTGGCCTTGTGGGTCTCGGCCACACCCTCGGGTGCGTTCCAGGCACGGCCCTGTTTCACGTGGCGGTTGGCGAGGACCTTGACCTCGGCGGTGCCGAAGTCGCCGGAGAGCGTCTCCTGCTCGCCCACGATCACGCAGTCGCGATAGGTGCCGGGCGCGAAGTAGCCGGCTTCCACGAAGGCAGGTACTGGGCCGTACTCCACGGCGCAGAAGCCAAGATCGTCCATTCCGCGACCGAGGAAGTCTCGAAGCGTCGCCGTGACCGCCGTCGGCTCGCGGGCGAGCAGGTGGG
>ORMF011423973.1_pt1 | contig 12495 bp, 6 predicted proteins | sample 1779871 | NCBI WGS metagenome assembly ORMF01 (sample SAMEA104232316, study PRJEB22302) | groundwater metagenome | biome: forest; feature: aquifer; material: groundwater | place: USA | collected 2011-08-07 | depth 5.4 m | reverse complement strand
TGGATGGGCTTCAAGCCGGGCGGGGCGACGCCCGCCTCGTTCATGAGCTACGCCTTCGCGAAGCGTTTCTCGCGGCACCCGGAGCGCTTCGGCAAGGGCGAGATCGAGGGGGTCATCGCGCCCGAGACGGCCGCGCACGCGGCCGGCGGCGCCTCGCTCCTGCCCATGATCACGCTCGGCATCCCGGGCTCGCCGACGGCGGCGGTCATGCTGGGCGGGCTCATCATCTGGGGGCTCCAGCCGGGACCCATGCTCTTCAAGGAGAAGCCGGAGTTCGTGTGGGGTCTCATCGCCAGCATGTACACGGGCAACGTCATCGGCGTCATCATGGTGCTGGCCTTCGTGCCGGCCTTCGCCGCCATCCTGCGCGTGCCCTTCGCCATCCTCACGCCGCTGATCATCTCCATCTGCGCTGTCGGGGCCTACTCGGTCAATGGCCGCATGCTCGACATCTGGTATATGCTCATCTTCGGCGTGATCGGCTACGTGTTCAAGAAGCTCGACTATCCGCTGGCCCCGCTGGTGCTGGCGCTCGTCCTGGGCGATCTCGCCGAGAACGCGCTCCGCCAGAGCCTGATCATGTCGCAGGGATCGCTCCTGATCTTCTTCGTGCGGCCGATCTCGGGGGCCATCACCGCTGTCGCGCTGTTCTTCTTCGCGCTGCCCGTCATCACGCCGTGGTGGCGCCGGCTCCGGGGTGTGTCGGAGCCGGCCGCATCACCCCGGGAAACCTGATCGGCGCTTGGCCGTGACCGCCTCCGTCTCCGACCCATCGTTCTGGATCGGCGTCTTCAAGATCGTCCTCATCGACCTGGCGCTGGCCGGAGGGCGGTCTCACGCGGTCATCGCAACAGCGCGCGCAAACGCCTCGGATGGCGTGCGCCAGCCGAGTGTGTGTCGAGGGCGTCTGTTTAACTCGGCGGCGATCTCGTCGAGGCCCGCTTGATTGTACCCGGACAGGTCCGTGCCTTTGGGGAAGTATTGGCGCAGGAGTCCGTTGCTGTTCTCGTTCGTCGCGCGTTGCCACGGGCTGCGCGGATCGCAGAAGTAGACCTGCACGCCGGTGTCGAGCGTGAAGCGGACGTGCTCGGCCATCTCCGTGCCACGATCCCAGGTCAACGAGCGGCGGAGATGGTCAGGGAGTGCACGGATCGTGACCGCCAGCGCGTCCTTCACGTGTTCGGCGAGACGCCCCGCGCGCAGGTTGACGAGCATCACGAAGCGGGTCTGCCGTTCGACCAAGGTGCCAATCGCCGACTGCGCCCGCTTCCCGAGGATCAGGTCGCCTTCCCAGTGGCCTGGCACGGCGCGGTCCTCGACGTCGGCGGGTCGGTCGCGGATCAGCACCATGTGTTGCAGCTGGCCAGCGCCCGTGGCGCGACCGAGGGGGCGCCGCTGGGCGCGCCCCGTCCGCCGGCACCGCGTGAGCTCCTGGCGCAGCGCCCCGCGCCCCTGCACAAAGAGCGATTGATAGATCGTCGGGTGCGACACACGCATCTCCACATCGTCGGGGTAGTCGAAGACCAGCCGTGCCGCGATTTGTTGCGGCGACCACCGCAGTCGCAGCCCCCGCTCCACGGCGTGCCGAAGCCGCGGCACGGCGATCAGCTTCGCGATCTTCGGGCGGTGCGCGCGTCGGTGGGCCGTCTCCTCTGCGCGCCAGGCGCGATACCGCTCGCGACGGACGGCAGCCGCGACGTCGCGCGACACGGTCGACGGGGCCCGACCGACCGAGGCGTCTCGCGATCACGCGGCACGAGTCGCCCGCGAGCAGCCCGCGCGAGATCTCTTCCCGCTCCGGGAGCGACAGCCGCACCGCCGACTGGGGCGTCGACCGGGGCTTCACCCCACCGGTCTTGACCGACACTCGCGGCACGGACTTCGCCGAACACCCCAGCGTCGTCGCCGCCACCTCATGCGTCTCACCCGCTCGTACACGGCGCTGGAGCTCCACCCGCTCCGCGCCCGTCGACCGATGCGCCCGACCTGACCCCTGCCCCATACGGCACCCTCCTCAGGATGATCTTACCCATGATCAATCACTGCGACTGGTGCAGGGACCACTTGAGACAGCCCCCAGTGTCGTGGATACCCCATCGGTGGGGCGGAAAGGAGCATACACGATGCCGAAGAACCATCGGCGGTACCCACCGGAGTTCCGGGAGCGCATCGTCGAGCTGGTCCGCAAAGGGCGAACGCCCGAGGAGTTCGGGCGACAGTTCGAGCCGTCGGCCCAGTGCATCCGGAACTGGGTGCGCCAGGCCGACCGTGATGAGGGGCACCGTCAGGACGGGCTGACGACGGCCGAGCAGGACGAGCTGCACCGCCTGCGTTGCGTCGACCGGGTGAACCCACCGCGGCCTGGTTTGCGCGGGAGACCAGCTCGATCCCGTCCAGGGCTTCGAGTTCGTGACCGCATATCAGGCAATCCATGGCGTCGCGCCCGTGTGTCGCACGCTGGGTGTCTCCCCGAGCGGATACTACGCGTGGCGGAAGCGACCGCTGTCGCCTCGGACCCGGGCCGATATGGAGCTGACGGCGCAGATCCAGGCGCTCCACCGCGAGGCGCGCGGGACCTACGGCGCGCCGCGCATCCATGCCGACCTCGCTGCCCACGGGATCCACGTCGGTCGCAAGCGCGACGCCCGCCTGATGCGGACGGCGGCGCTGCAGGGCGTCAGCCGCCGGACGTGCCGGACGAGGGTGCGCGACGAGACGGCACGGCCGGCGCCGGACCTCGTCGATCGCCAGTTCACCGCGGGCCCGATCGGCTGTGGGTCGCGGACATTACCTACGTTCCCACGTGGGCCGGCTTCCTGTATCTCGCTGTCGTGTTCGACGCCTGGAGTCGGCGCGTCAGCGGCTGGGCGATGGCCTCCCATCTGCGCACCGAGCTCGCCTTGCCGCGCTGGACATGGCGCTCGCGCAGCGGCAGCCGACCGATGTCATTCATCACTCGGATCAGGGCTGCCAGTACACCTCCCTCGCCTTCGGGCGTCGGTGTGCCGAGGCCGGTGTGCGACCGTCGATGGGCGGCGTGGGCGACGCGTACGACAACGCGCTCTGCGAGAGCTTCTTCGCGACCCTCGAGTGCGCGCTGCCCGATCGGCACCGCTTCCGGACTCAGGCCGCCGCCCGCCTCGCCGTCTTCGACTTCATCGAAGGCTGGTACGACCCGCAGCGCCGACATTCCGCGCTCGAGTACCTGTCGCCCATGATGTACGAGCGGTCCCACGGAACAGACGATCGCACAATGGCCTCAGGATCGACGATCGACCAGGGGGGTGCTATCTCAGTATCCCCCTCGGTGGTGGTACAGTGACGATCTCGAAAGCAGTTCACCCTCCACCAAACCGGGGCAACTCCAATCCGCCGGGGGGATCCCGGCTAATTTGGACAGCAGTGAGGGCCCCTATATCTGTATATTGTGTGGGGACCTGAACGGTTACGTCCGTTCTATGCGCCAGCGGCACGGTGAGCCCGATGATCCAGGCGAGGGTCACGAGCAGCGCGATGCGCATGAACATGGCGAGCACGAGGCCGATGTGGCGCGCGGCCTCGCGCTGTCCGGCCGGCAGGCGGTCCACCAGGATCGAGATGAAGATGATATTGTCGATGCCGAGCACCAGCTCGAGCGCCGTCAGGGTGAGGAAGGCGATCCGGGCCTGGGGATCTAGAAGCTGCTCCATGGTTGCGCTCCGATGTTGTCGCTGGGTCGGCGAGTGTCGCATTCTGCCGCACTTCGCGCGCGGCGAGACCTAGCGCACGCAGGAGCGGGCGATCGCCCGGTGGGCGTCGCTGAGGGCCGCCGGAGTCAGTAGAATTGGGACCGCTGCGAGGCAGCGGACGCGCAAGACACTCTTTTCGACCACGCGGAAGGACTTATGACGACGCCCAACTGGCATTCGCTCGACCCGCTCCACGTGCTCGAAGAGCTTCAGGTCGATGCCCGACAAGGCCTTTCCGCGCAGGAGGCGCAGCGCCGGCTCTCGGTGCACGGCGCCAACGAGCTGACGCAGGCGGACAAGCCGTCAGCGTGGCGGCTCCTGTTCAACCAGTTCAAGAATATCCTGATCGTCATCCTGATCCTCGCCACGGTGCTGTCCGCCGTCGTCGGCGAGTACGGGTCTGCGGCGATCATCCTGGTGATCGTCCTGTTCTGCGCCGTGCTCGGGTTCACGCAGGAATACCGCGCCGAGCGCGCGCTCCAGGCGCTGAAGGGCATGCTGACGCCGATGATCACCGTGCTGCGCGGCGGCCAGGAGCTGGAGGTCGCCTCCCGCGAACTGGTGCCCGGAGACCTGCTCGTGCTCGTGGCCGGCACCCGGATCCCGGCCGACGCCCGCATCGTCGAGCTGTTCTCGCTGCAGTGCGACGAAGCGCCGCTCACCGGAGAGTCGGTTCCCGTCGCGAAGGAGCTCGGGCGCTTCGCGGAGAACGCCGCTGTCGGCGACCGCCGCAACATGGTGTTCACCGGCACCACCGTCACCTACGGCCGGGCGAAGGCCGTGGTCACCGCGACCGCCATGCGGACCGAGTTCGGCAAGATCGCCCAGGAGGTCGCAGCCGTCACCGTGCAGAAGACGCCGCTCGAGCGGCGCACCGAGGAGATCGGCAAGTGGCTGGGCATCATCACGTTCGTCATCTGCGTGCTGGTCATCGCGGTCAGCTTCGGCCGCGAGATCATGGCGGGGACCTTCACGATGAAGGCCGGGCTCGCCATGGTGATGTTCGCGATCGCCCTAGCGGTCGCGGCGGTCCCCGAGGCGCTGGCGGCGATCGTGACCGGAGCGCTGGCGATCTGCATGCACGAGATGGCCAAGCACAATGCGCTGGTGCGCAAGATGTCCGCCGTGGAGACGCTGGGCTGCATCAGCGTGATCTGCTCCGACAAGACCGGCACCCTCACCAAGGGCGAGATGACGGTGCGGCGCATCTTCGCCGGCGGACGCCTGATCGAGGTCGGAGGCGCGGGCTACGCCCCCGAGGGCGAGCTCGGCGCGTCGCGCGACGAGCCCGCGTTAGCCGAGCTGCTGCGCGCCGGGCTGCTCGCGAGCGACGCCACGCTCGCCCGCGACGGGGCGCGCTGGTACGTGAAGGGCGATCCCACCGAGGGGGCGCTGGTCGTTCTCGCCGCCAAGGGGGGGCTGGACGCGGCGCGCACCCGCGAGGCGTATGGGCGCCTCGAGGAATTCCCGTTCAGCTCCGAGCGCAAGCGCATGAGCACGGTGCACGCGGTGCCTGGAGGCGCGCGGGTCGCCTACATGAAGGGCGCGCCCGAGGTGATCCTCGAGCGCTGCACCCGCATGATGCGGGGGGCCGGCTCCGTGCCGCTCGGACCGGCGGAGCGCGCCACGCTGCTGCGGGTCAACGAGCAGATGGCGGCTGATGCGCTGCGCGTGCTGGCGATCGCCCGCAAGGAGCTGCCGGCGCAGGGCGCCTTGACCGAAGAACAGGCCGAGACCGGCCTCGAGTTCCTCGGCCTGGCGGGGATGATGGACCCGCCGCGCGAAGAGGCGGTCGAGGCGGTGAAGGTCTGCCGCCAGGTGCATATCCGGCCGGTGATGATCACCGGCGACCACAAGCTCACCGCGGTGTCGGTAGCGCGCGAGATCGGCATCTTTCGCGAAGGCGACCTAGTGCTCACGGGCGAGGATCTCGCGGCGCTAGACGAGGCTGCGCTCGCCGCGGTGGTCGAGAAGGTCTCGGTCTATGCGCGCGTGTCACCCATGGACAAGCTCAAGATCGTGCGCGCCTGGCAGGGCAAGGGGCACATCGTCGCCATGACCGGCGACGGGGTCAACGACGCGCCGGCGCTCAAGCACGCCGACATCGGCGTGGCGATGGGCATCTCGGGCACCGACGTCGCCAAGGAGGCGGCCGACATCGTGCTCGCCGACGACAACTTCGCCACCATCGTCAAGGCGATCGAGCGCGGCCGCTGGATCTACGACAACATCAAGAAGTACCTGACCTACCTGCTGCGCGCCAATATCACCGAGGTGGTGGTGCTGGGCGGGGTGGTGATGTACCTCGGGCCCGAGTTCCTACCGCTGCTGCCGGCCGCGATCCTGTACATCAACCTCGCGAGCGACGGGCTGCCGGCGCTCGCGCTCGGCGTGGCGCCGCCGGATCCCGACATCATGCGCCGCCCGCCCCGCGACCCGAAAGAAAGCGTGTTCTCGTTCGACGTGCGCGCTTTCATCCTGTTCGGCGCGCTGATCGAATGCCCGATCGTCCTGTGGGTGTTCCTGAGCAACCTCGGCGACCTGGAATGGGCGCGCACCGAGGTGTTCTTGATGTTCGTGATCATCGAGCTGATTCTCGCGCTGAACTTCCGCTCGCTGCGCTATAGCGTGTTCGAGGCGCCGCCTCACAAGTGGCTGGTGCTGGCGGTGGTCTGGGAGCTCGCTCTGATCGTCGTGCTGCTGCAGTTTGCCGCGGTGCGGGAGGCGTTCGGCATCGCCATGCCGGCGTGGTCCGACGTGGGCGTCGTGGTGCTGCTGGGCGCGGCGATCTTCGCGTCGATCGAGATCCTGAAGGCGTACCTTCGCAGCCGCACGCAGCGGCTCGAGCGCGCGGCGGCGCAGGCGGCGGAATCTTGACAGCAGTCAAGGCCAAGACCTTGCGCCCTTGCCGACAATGCGTTCATCATCGGGCAGGAGCGCCGTCCCCGTACGGCGCGCCGGCCGCGTGCGTCTCACACCGAAGGAGGATGAAATGAAAGCGAAACTCACGCGTGTGACGGCAGCCGCGCTCGCCGCGGCATCGGCTGCCCTGTGGCCCGGCGCCCGTCAGGGCCTGAACGCTTACCCCCGGTCTTGTGGAGTGGGGCGTGCGGCTCGGGCTCGAGGGGGGCATCATGCTGATGGGCTGGATCACCACCCGGCGGCGCGCTGAGGCCGCGCGCGGCAGGGTCGCGGGGAGCTCATGAGGCTCGCGGAAGTGGTTAACGCGCGTGTCCCCCGTGAAACCGGCTGTGTTTGGGTTAACCTGATTCGCGAGAGTCATTAGCGTGGACCTCGAGCCCGCCAAGTCCGTCCGCATCTACGAGGACATCGTCCGCCAGGTCAAGGCCTTGATCGCCGACGGCCATCTCAAGTCCGGCGACAGGCTGCCGCCGGAGCGGGACCTGGCCGAGCGCTTCCGCGTCAGCCGCACCTCGGTGCGCGAGGCGCTGCGGTCGCTGCAGAGCCGCGGCCTGATCGAGATCAGGGCGGGGGAAGGCGCCTTCATCCGTGACGTCTCGGTCGAGGCCCTCATCGAGCCCCTGGCGCTCGTCATCCTGCCCTACCGCGAGGCGGTGGGAGAGCTCTTCGAGGCGCGCCGCCTCCTCGAGCCCGCGATCGCGGCTCTGGCGGCGCGGCGCGCGAGCCGGGACGAGCTCGCCGAGATGGAGCGCATCCTCGCCGAGCAGGCGCGCGAGGTCGCGCGCGGGCGTACAGGCATGGCCCAGGACTCGGCGCTCCACGCGGCCATTGCCGCCGCCGCCCACAACCGGGCGATCGTTCGCATCGTCAACGCGCTCGTGGATCTCCTCGCGCAGAGCCGGGAGGAGAGCCTGCACACTCCCGGCAGGCCGAGACGCTCCCATCAGGACCACAGGCAGATCCTTGGCGCCATCCGTCGGCGCGACGAGGCCGGGGCGCGGCGGGCGATGCTCGACCATCTGACGGCGGTGGCGAAGCTCGTCGACGGATTGCCGGGAGGGGGCGAACCAGGCCGCCGGGCTTCCAAGGCGAAACCACGGCGAAAGAGACCCAGCTAGAGCCTCGTAAGTACCTGTTGCGGAAGAATATTCATTGACACCAGACTCCCCCACGGAGTAGCATCTTTGGATAACGCAGGCCTCTTCGGGGCCTGCCTTTGTTTCTCTGCAGCCATTGTGTCTCTGCAGCCACTAGTTTCTCTGCAGAGTGTCCGGCCCGACCGAGGGGGTCTCTGTATGGCGCGCGCCACATCACGCCGGAGAGCACGCACAAAGTCCCCGAGCCCTGCCGCTCGCCGGCCCAAGTACGTGTACTCCTTCGCCAACGGCAAGGCGGACGGCTCGAGCGCCCTCCGCCACCTTCTGGGCGGAAAGGGGGGTGATCTGGCGGAGATGACTAACCTGGGGGGGTCCGTGCCTCCCGGCTTCACGATCACGACGGAAGCCTGGGCCGCCTACAGCTCCGGGGGCCGCAAGCACCCGGCGAGGCTGTGGGAACAGGTCCTGGGCGGGATGGCGCGCCTCGAGACCGCGGTCGAGCTCAGGCTCGGGGACACGGCCAAGCCGCTTCTCGTGTCGGTGCGCTCGGGCGCGCGCGCGTCGATGCCCGGCATGATGGACACCGTGCTGAACCTCGGGCTCAACGACCGGACGGTGATCGGCCTCGCGCGCTGGACCAAGAACGAGCGCTTCGCGTGGGACTGCTACCGGAGGTTTATCACGATGTTTGGCGACGTCGTGCTCGGCATCGAGCGCCGCGCCTTCGACGAATTGCTCGACAAGGCCAAGGCCGCCGCGCGCGCCAAGACCGACGCGGATCTCCAGCCCGAGCCCCTCAAGGCCCTCGTGGCCGAGTTCAAGAGCCTCGTCCAGGCGCGCACGGGCAAGCCCTTCCCCCAGGATCCGCCCGAGCAGCTCAAGCGTGCGGTCAACGCCGTCTTCGACTCGTGGTCCGCGAAGAAGGCCGTGGACTACCGGCGCATCCACCGGCTGCCGGACGACTGGGGCACCGCGGTCACCGTCATGGCCATGGTCTTCGGCAACCTGGGTGAGTCCTCCGGCACGGGCGTCTGCTTCACGCGCGACCCGTCGAGCGGGGAGCGCCGCTTCTTCGGCGAGTTCCTCATCAACGCGCAGGGGGAGGACGTCGTCGCAGGCATCCGTACCCCACAGCCCATCGCCACCCTCAAGGAGAGCATGCCGGCGGTCTACGACGAGCTCGTGACCATCAAGGACCGCCTCGAGCGCCACTACCACGACATGCAGGACATCGAGTTCACCGTCCAGGAAGGGCGGCTCTTCATCCTCCAGACGCGTTCGGGCAAGCGTACCGGGGGCGCGGCCGTGCGCATCGCCGTGGAGATGGTGCGCGAGCGGCTGATCGACCGGGGCACGGCCCTGCTGCGCGTCGAGCCTGCCTCGCTCAACCAGCTCCTCGTGAAGACCGTGGACCCGCGGGCCGAGTACACGGCCATCGCTCGTGGGCTCGCCGCCACGCCGGCGGCGGCGGTGGGGAAGGTCGTGTTCGACCCCGAGAAGGCCGTCGAGATGGCACTCCGCGAGGAGCAGGCGATCCTGGTCCGGCAGGAGACCTCCCCGGAGGACGTGGCGGGGATGCACGCGGCTCAGGGGGTCCTAACCTCTCGGGGCGGTCTGACTTCTCACGCGGCCGTTGTGGCGCGCGGGTGGGGCAAGAGCTGCGTGGTGGGCGCGGGCGACGTGATCGTGGACGAGGAGAACCGGCTCTTCCGTGCCGGCCGAGCGGTGGTGCGCGAAGGGCAGGTCGTCACGCTGAACGGCGCCACGGGCGAGGTGGTCATGGGAGCCCTGCCGCTCGTGGACCCAAAGCTCTCGGCGGAATTCCGGCAGCTCCTGGAGTGGGCCCGGAGTGCGAGCACGACACGGGTGCGGGCCAACGCCGACACCCCGGACGATGCCGCCAAGGCGCGGGAGTTCGAGGCGGAAGGCATCGGCCTCGTCCGGACGGAACACATGTTCTTCAAGGACGACCGCATCCCGATCGTCCGCGAGATGATCATGGCCCGCGACGAACAGGCCCGGCGCAAGGCCGTCGACAGACTCCTCCCGTTCCAGCGTGAGGACTTCATCGGGATCTTCACGGCGATGAACGGCTACCCGGTGACGATCCGGCTGCTGGATCCGCCGCTCCACGAGTTCCTGCCCAAGTACAAGGAAGTGATCGAGGAGTACACGCGGCTCGACGCGCTCGGCATCAACCCGGCGCGCCACCAGGAGCTGGGTGCGGTCAAGGCCCGGATCGAGGCCCTCCAGGAAGCCAACCCCATGCTGGGGCACCGCGGCTGCCGGCTCGGCATCACGTTCCCCGAGATCTACGAGATGCAGGTGCGGGCCATCATGGAGGCGGCCTGCGAGGTGGCAAAGCGGGGCGTGCGGGTGGAGCCCGAGATCATGATCCCCCTGACCGGCACCGTCCCCGAGATGAAGGTCACGCGCGACATGACCGTGCGCATGGCCGACAAGACCGTGGCCGAGATGGGCGCGAAGGTCGGCTACACCGTCGGCACGATGATCGAAGTGCCGCGTGCCGCCCTGATCGCCGACAAGCTCGCCGAGCACGCGGACTTCTTCTCGTTCGGCACCAATGACCTGACGCAGATGACCTTCGGCTACAGCCGGGACGACATCGGCAAGTTCCTGCCCTTCTACCTCGAGAAGAAGCTGCTCCCGGACGATCCCTTCGCGGTGCTGGACCAGGAAGGGGTCGGGGAGATGATCGAGATCGGGATCCAGCGCGGCCGCAAGACGAAGCCCAAGCTCAAGGTGGGCATTTGTGGCGAGCACGGCGGCGAGCCGTCTTCGGTCGAGTTCTGTCATCGCGTCGGCATGGACTACGTCTCGTGCTCGCCGTACATGGTGCCGATCGCGTGGCTCGCGTCCGCCCAGGCCCAGATCAAGCAACCGCGGCCCGCTGCCAGGGGGAGGTCCCATTAACCAGATGCACCCTAAGATGCACCCATGGAGGGAAGGGCAGTGAAGCTTTCAGGCGCGCGGATTCTGCTCGAGTGTTTGAAGCGCGAGGGCGTGGACCTCATCTTCGGTCTGCCCGGCGGCGCTGTGCTGCCGATCTACGATGTCCTGTACGACTTCGAGGGGATACGTCATATCCTTGTCCGCCAGGAGGCGGCCGCCGGGCACGCGGCCGAGGGCTACTCCCGGACGACCGGCCGGACCGGCGTGTGCCTGGTCACCTCGGGCCCCGCGGCGACCAACCTGGTGACGGCGCTGCAGGACGCCCTCATGGACTCGATCCCGCTCGTCGCCTTCACGGGGCAGGTGCCGACGCACCTGATCGGCAACGACGCCTTCCAGGAGGCCGACAACGTCGGCATCACTCGCTCCGCGACCAAGCACAATTTCCTGGTCAAGGACGGCAAGGACCTCGCCGGGATCATCAAGGAGGCCTTCCACATCGCCTCCACCGGTCGCCCGGGCCCGGTGCACGTGGACCTGCCCAAGGACATCCTGGTCAAGGAGTGGCCCTTCGAGTACCCGGACAGGGTGCACCTGCGCTCCTACAACCCGACCTACGACGGCCACCCGGGGCAGATCAAGAAGGCCGCGCGCGCCATCGTGCGGGCCAAGCGCCCCGTGCTCTACGTGGGCGGCGGCGTCATCTCGTCGGACGGCTCGCCGGAGCTCTACGAGCTGGCCGAGCTGACGCAGGTGCCGGTGACCCAGACCCTCATGGGGCTGGGCGCTTTCCCGATGGCGCATCCGCTGTCGCTCGACATGCTGGGCATGCACGGGACGTACTACGCGAACATGGCCGTCCACCATTCGGACTGCCTCGTGGCGGTGGGCGCCCGCTTCGACGACCGCGTCACCGGGCGAGTGGACGCCTTCGCTCCGAATGCCGAGATCATTCACATCGACATCGATCCCTCGTCGATCTCGAAGAACATCCAGGTAGGCATTCCGATCGTGGGGGATTGCAAGCGGGTGCTCGGCAAGCTCGTGGAGGTGGTGCGCGAGGAGATGAAGACGTACCCGCAGGGCGCCGTGAAGGAAGCGCGGCGCCAGTGGGCGGAGCAGGTCGCGGAATGGAAGCGCGCGGAGCCGCTCCGCTACGAGTGGAGCGACGAGGTCATCAAGCCGCAGTACGTGATCGAGGAGATTTCCAACCTGACCAACGGCGAGGCCTTGATGGTCACCGGCGTGGGCCAGCACCAGATGTGGGCGGCGCAGTACTACCGCTTCAAGCATCCGCGCACGTGGTGCACGTCCGGGGGCCTGGGCACGATGGGCTACGGCCTGCCGACGGCCATGGGCGTCCAGGCGGGGAACCCGGGCAAGCTCGTCATCAACATCGACGGCGACGGCTCCTTTGCCATGAACAGCCAGGAGCTGGCGACCTGCTTCGAAGAGGGCCTGCCCGTCAAGACCGTCATCATCAACAACGGCGGCCACGGGATGGTGCGGCAGTGGCAGCGGATCATCTACAAGGAGCGCTTCTGCGCGATCGACCTCGGGTCGAGCCCTGACTTCGTCAAGCTCGCCGAGGCGTACGGCTGCACGGGTATCCGCGCGACCAAGCCCTCCGAGGTGGTGCCCGCCCTCGAGAAGATGATCGCGACGCCGGGCCCCGTCCTGCTGGACGTCCGGGTGAACAAGGACGAATGCGTCTTCCCGATGGTGCCCGCGGGCGGCGCCAACATCGACATGATCCTGGCGCCGCGGCGCCAGGATCATGTCGATGTTGGCGCCGCCCGCGGGCACCATCGGGAAGACGCATTCGTCCTTGTTCA
>ORMF010714757.1_pt1 | contig 12498 bp, 12 predicted proteins | sample 1779871 | NCBI WGS metagenome assembly ORMF01 (sample SAMEA104232316, study PRJEB22302) | groundwater metagenome | biome: forest; feature: aquifer; material: groundwater | place: USA | collected 2011-08-07 | depth 5.4 m | reverse complement strand
GAAGAGAATTTGCAGCTCATCGGTGTTGACCCGGCACAGCCGGACGATTTGCTGAGCGTGTTCGATCAGGAATAGGGCGAGCCGGCAAAGCCGGCGAAATATTATTAGCCCACAGCGCAAGCCGTGGGTCGCGGTGATGAGATAGGTAGAGCTCGCAAAGCGAGTGGCATATTAAGCTCTGAGAGAGCCGTCTCTTCTAAGAGTTATGACGCCCCTTACGGGGCTAATGAGTTCTGTCGGCGCCTTAACCCACAGCTTGCGCTGTGGGCTACTGAAATATCGCCCGCTGCGCGGGCTGGTCTATGGCTCCTATTCTTGTTGGTAGACTTCGCGGAAGAATGCACGTTCTCATCGCAGATAAATTCGAACAATCCGGCCGCGCGGGCTTGCAGGCGATCGGCTGCGAAATCTCCTTTCAGCCTGATCTGAAAGACGATGCCCTGGTCGCGGCCATAGCCGAGCAAAAGCCTGATGTGCTGGTCGTGCGTGGGACCAAAGTCACCGAACCGATGTTGGCCGCAGGGCCTTTGAAGCTGATCGTGCGCGCCGGCGCCGGCTATAACACCATCGACGTAGCAGCCGCATCGCGCCGGGGCATTTACGTTTCCAACTGCCCGGGAAAGAATTCAATCGCAGTCGCCGAGTTGGCGTTCGCGTTGATTCTCGCCCTGGATCGCCGCATCGCCGAGGCGGTAATTGCGTTGCGCGCGGGCGAGTGGAACAAGAAGGAGTTTTCCAAAGCGCGCGGACTGTTTGGCCGCACTCTCGGCTTGGTAGGCCTGGGCAAGATTGGTCAGGAGATGATTCCGCGCGCGAAAGCTTTTGGTATGCCGGTGGTTGCGTGGAGCCGCAGTCTGACGCCGGAACGCGCCGTTGAGCTGGGCGTTGAAAGAATGGAGACCCCGCTCGATGTGGCCAGGGCCGCGGACATTGTGAGCATTCACGTGGCGCTTAAGCCTGATACGCGAATGTTGATTGGCGGAGATTTTTTCAAAGCGATGCGCGACGGCGCTTATCTCATCAACACTTCGCGCGGCGAGACTGTCGATCAAGCCGCGCTGGTCGAAGCGATTCACGCGAAGGGGATTCGCGCCGGCCTCGACGTTTTCGCGATCGAACCGACTTCGGCCGTGGCTGAATTCGCTGACCCGATCGCGAATGAACCCGGCGTTTACGGCACGCATCACATCGGGGCTTCCACCGATCAGGCGCAGGAAGCAATCGCGGCTGAGACGGTGCGCATCATTCAATCATTCAAAGAAACCGGCCAGGTGCCGAACGTCGTCAACCTGGCACAACGAACACCGGCCACCCATCGTTTGGTAGTGCGTCATCGCGACCGTCCCGGTGTGCTGGCGCAAGTGCTCGAGGCAATCAAGGCCGAACACATCAACGTGCAGGAAATGGAGAACATCGTCTTCGAAGGCGCGGAAGCCGCAGTGGCGCGCATCAATCTGGATAAGGCGCCGTCGCAAGCGACGCTCGGTCGATTGAGCGCGGGGAATGAAGACATCATTGAGCTGAATGTTTTGGAGATAAGTTAAGGTGTCGAGTTTGGATGTGAAGGTATGAACGTTTGGCGACTTATCACCCACCACGAAGACAAGGATGCCGCGCTCTTCTGGACTCGGCAAAACGGCCGTATCGCCTTTGGTTGGGGCAATATCGGTGACATTCGGATTCGGAATTACGAATCGAAAGAAGAAATTGCTGCTGCGATAAAGGTTACCTATCCGCAACTACGCAATTCTGGTTCTGGCGGAATTAGTTTGTGGGACTTCTATTCGAATATGGTGTTGGGCGACCTTGTGGTTTTATCGGCCAGCAAGCCACGAGAGCTAGTCGTCGAAGTACAAGGTCAGTACGAGTGGCAAGAGCAAGCACCGTTAGAGGGCGACTATTATCACCAGAGAGGGGTGCTCATTAGACGAGATTTAGATCCGGAAAAAGATATATGGGATAAGGCGGGAAGATCGGCGCCATTCCAGAATGTTCATTGCACACTGATTCGGGCTGAGCGTTCGCTTAACGAAGAAGATATTTAATGATGAGTCCCGTCAGGGACGAACGAAAATAGCCCAGCGATTTATCGCTGGGTAAACGAATGGAGAAGATGAGCTAGTCCCGTCAGGGACGAAAGAGGAGAACTCCCATGCACTCTTTTGTTAGTTGTCTTATGCATTGCGTGTTTAGCACGAAGGAGCGACGCAAGTTGATTACGCCGGAACTGCAGCAGCGTCTTTACCCATATCTCGGTGGCATCGCACGCGAAAACAGAATGAAGGCCTTATCAATTGGTGGAGTCGAAGATCACGTGCATGCGTTGCTCTCGATACCTTCTACGCTTTCGATTGCTAAGGCGGTGCAACTTCTCAAGGGAAACTCCTCAAAGTGGATTCATCAAACCTTCCCCAACCAGCGTTTGTTTGAGTGGCAAGAAGGATACGGCGCGTTTAGCATCGCCGTATCTGGCATGGAAGACACAATAGGCTATATTCAATCTCAGAAAGAACATCACCGGGTTCATTCTTTCAAGGATGAATTGATCGCCTTCCCTGATAAGCACGGAATTGAATATGAAAAATGGATGCTTGATTGATTCTTTCGTCCCTGACGGGACTTGTTATTTCTTTGGCTCGCTTCCCCAGCGATAAATCGCTGGGCTATTTTCGGTCGCCCCTGACGGGGCTCAGACTGCCTAAGTTGCTATTCATGAACACGACACTCATCACCGGCGCTTCATCAGGAATTGGCGAGGTGTTTGCGCGCCAACTGGCCGCACACGGCCACAATCTGCTGCTGGTCGCCCGATCAGAGGACAAACTGATCAATTTGTGCAATGAGCTGGGACGCAGCAAGAGCACTCACGCGCAGTACGTCGCGATGGATCTTTCCGAACGGGAAGCGCCCGCGCGGCTTTTTGCAGAAACCCAAAAGCGCGGATTGGAGATCGATTTCTTAATCAACAACGCCGGCTTTGGTTCGATGGGTGATTTCACCAAACTTGATCTGGCTCACGAGCTGAACATGATCGACCTGAACGTCCGCTCGCTGGTAGAGTTGACGCACCGATTTCTGGTCCCGATGAGAGATAGAAAGAGTGGCTCGATCATCAACGTAGCTTCGACCGCCGGTTTTCAGCCGGTACCTTTCATGGCCACGTACGCCGCGACGAAAGCGTTCGTGCTTTCCTTCTCTGAAGCATTGGCGGAGGAAAACCGCCCGTTCGGAGTCAAAGTAATGGCGCTTTGCCCGGGTGTTACCGACACGAACTTCTTCGAGGCCGCAAAAATTCAGCGGCCGCCCGCGCGCGTCGCGCAAACGCCGGAAACGGTAGTCGATACGGCATTGCGAGCTCTGGCTCGCGGAAAAAGCTCGGTGATTTCCGGTTGGACGAATTTCATGATGGTCCAGGCTGAGCGTCTTACGCCCCGCTCAGTCGTAGTGCGAATAGCCGGAACGATGCTGCGAAAAACGGTTGGTGATAAAGAGTAAGTTTGGAGTTCCGCCTTAAGGCGGCTGATTAAGAGGGAAGACCGCCTGAAGGCGGAACTCCAAACCAAAGGAAAGGATCATGACAGAACGTATCTTCAACTTTAGCGCCGGCCCGGCGGTGATTCCGGTGCCGGTTTTGGAAGAAGCGCAGAGAGACATGCTGGCGCTTCCCGGTGTCGGCATGTCAGTGATGGAGATCAGTCATCGCTCGAAGACGTTCGACGAAATCATTGCAAGAGCCGAAGCCGGTCTGCGCGAATTGCTAAACATTCCGAAAGACTACAGTGTGCTTTTCTTGCAGGGCGGCGCCAGTTTGCAGTTCGCGATGGTGCCGATGAATTTTCTGTCGCTCGATGGCAGCGCCGACTATATCGTCACCGGCAGTTGGGGCAAAAAAGCAGTTAAGGAAGCGCAGAAATTCGGTAACGTGAATCTCGCGGCCGACACGGCCGACGGTGGCTTTACCCGCGTGCCCGCGCAGGCCGAATTGCAACTCGATCCGAGCGCCGCGTACGTTCACATCACTTCGAATGAAACGATCGAAGGCGTCGAGTTCAAGACTGAACCCAAAGTCGGCAACGTGCCTTTGATCTGTGATGCTTCATCGGACATCCTTTCGCGGCCCATTCCAATTGAGAAATACGGCCTCATTTATGGGGGCGCGCAAAAGAACATGGGCCCGAGTGGCGTGACCCTGGTCATCATCCGCGAAGATCTTTTGCCGCGCATTCGCGAAGGACTGGCAACGATGCTCGACTATCGCACGCACGCCAGGGACAAATCGCTGCACAACACGCCGAACACCTGGGGCATTTACATCATCAATCTGGTCTGCAAGTGGCTGAAGGAAAAAGGCGGACTGGAAGCGATGCAGCGCGAGAATGAAGCAAAAGCAAAGCTGCTTTACGACGCAATCGATCGAACGGATTTCTATCGCGGCCATGCGGATCCGGATTCGCGCTCAATGATGAACGTAACCTTCCGCCTGCCTTCAGAAGATCTGGAAAAGAAATTCGCCAGCGAAGCGACGGCTGCGGGCATGGACGGACTGAAAGGTCATCGCTCGGTCGGCGGGATTCGCGCCTCGATCTACAACGCCTTTCCGCGTGAGGGCTGCGCCGCGCTGGTTCAGTTCATGAAAGAGTTTGAGAAGAAGAATGGGTGATCAGATTTATGATTTGCGATTGCCGATTTAAGGAAACCCTTGGACGATTCGTTCGTTCAAAGCTTTCTGCTCAACGAGCCATCGGGCGACAGATGATTCGTCTTCTGCTTGTTAGTTTTGAATCGTTTGGAGGACGGGGCATAACAAACCAAACGGCCGATCTCGCTTTGCCGCAGGAAAAACATCTGCGCAACGTCCGCCAATTGACCTTTGGTGGTGAGAATGCGGAAGCCTACTTTTCATCCGATGGCCAGAAGCTGATTTTTCAATCGACTCGCGACGGCCGCGAGTGCGATCAGATTTACACGATGAATGTCGACGGTTCGGATGTGCACATGGTGTCGACCGGGGACGGCCGCACGACCTGCTCCTATTTTTTCCCCGGCGACAAACGCATTCTCTATTCATCCACCCATCTCGGTGCCAGGCAATGCCCACCAAAGCCGGACTTCTCAAAAGGCTATGTCTGGGCGATCTATGACACGTTCGATATTGTCACCGCCAACCCGGACGGTTCCGATCTGAAACAAATAACGAACGCGCCGGGCTATGATGCCGAGACCACGATCTCGCGCGACGGGAAACTGGCATTCACTTCAAAGCGTGACGGCGATCTCGATATTTACACGATGGATTCCAATGGGAAGAACGTGAAGCGTCTGACAACCGAGCTGGGCTATGACGGCGGACCGTTTTGGTCTTATGACAGCAAACAGATTGTTTATCGCGCTTATCATCCGCAGACCGAAAAAGAAAAGGCAGATTACGTCGCGCTGCTCAAACAGAACCTGATCCGGCCGACGACGCTGGAAATTATGGTCATGAACGCGGACGGATCCAACAAACTGCAAGTCACACATCTGAACAAGGCCAGCTTTGCGCCTTACTTCTTTCCCGACGGCAAACGCATAATTTTTGCATCGAACTATGCCGATCCAAAAGGCCGCGATTTCGATCTCTATATGATCAAGACTGATGGTACCGGGTTGGAGCGAGTGACGTACAACGATACTTTCGATGGATTTCCAATGTTCTCGCCCGACGGTAAGAAGCTGGTGTTTGCGTCCAATCGCCACGGCCGAAAGCCGGGCGAGACGAACATCTTCATCGCGGATTGGGTTGAGTAAATGGAGCGCGGGCATCCTGCCCGCCAGCGCGCGCAGCGCGCTCAGACTCTGATTAGCAGACTGATACGATTGTTCGCGCTTTGCGCTCAGGCGGACAGGATGTCCGCGCTCCAGAAAAAATGAGGCAAATATGATTCGCAGGTTTTTCAATCTCACGTTAGTTATCGCGCTAACGTTCACGGTCGCGTTCGCCCAGCAACCCAGCGCGAGCACGCCCAGCGTCGATCGTCTGCGGCAGGTGATCGCGTATCTCGCTTCCGATGCGTTGGAAGGAAGGCGCACCGGCACGCCGGGCGCGAATGACGCCGCGCATTACATCGCGGGTGAATTCAATCGCGTCGGCTTGCGGCCGGGTTTGCAGATGACTCGTCCGGCGCGCACGCGCGGTGAAAACCAGGCGCGCTACCTGCAACCGTTTCCTTATGTGGCCAGCGTCGAATTTGGCAATGACAATCTGCTTTACGTGAACCCCGGAAAAGCCGATGACATTGCTCAGTTCAAAGTAGGCGACGACTGGATGCCGCTAGGATTCTCTTCGAATTGTTCAATCAAGAGCGCTGAATATTTGTTTGTTGGTTATGGCATTACCGCAGCAGAGCTGAAGTACGACAGCTTGGGCCGGCGGCGAAGGACCGAATTGCCATCGCTCTATCAGGCACCCCTGATGGCGATAACCCACATGGAGAGTTTGCGCGTTATGAAGACACGCGATGGAAGGCAATTGCCGCGCGCAATGCGGGAGCAAAGGCCCTGCTCATCATCGCGCAAGAAGAGAGTCTCAAAGACGACCGGCTCGCGCGGTTGCACTACGACAATAGTGCCGGCGACACAGGCTTGCCCGTGGCAGTCATTTCGCGGCGGCTCGCGTCGAAATTCTTCGGCGGTGACTCAAGAAATGTGGTTTCGATATTGGCTGAGGCCGCGAAGACTCGGACAGATTCAGGCGTTTTGACTTCGGCGACGATAAGTAGTCTGCCGATTAAGGGATTAACTGTGTCCCTCGCAATTGATCTGGTTCGCCGCGAAACACCTTCATTCAACGTTATCGGCGTCCTGCCCGGCACTGATCCAAAACTTAAAGGCGAATCGATCGTAATTGGCGCGCACTATGATCATCTCGGTCTCGGCGGCGAAGGCAGCGGCAGTTTATCAGCCGCCCCTGGCATTCATCATGGCGCGGATGATAACGCTTCGGGCGTAGCCGGGTTAATCGAGCTAGCGCAGATGTTTTCATCGCAAAGGCCGCGGCGCACGATCGTCTTCATCGCTTTCAGCGGTGAAGAAGAGGGCCTGATTGGTTCGAGCTACTACGTCAATCATCCCATCGTGCCACTGGCGAACACCGTCGCCATGATCAATATGGACATGATTGGGCGTTTGAAAGATAGGAAGTTGATCATTGGTGGAATGGGCACGGCACAGGAGTGGCGTTCGCTGATTGATACGGCCAACGCTGTCCAGGGCATGACAGTTTCGCTAAACAGTAGCAACGGTGCTAACCCGCCCATCGGCGTTCCGGTTGTAACCGGTACGAACGGCAGGCCCGTTGTGACGCTCGATCCGGGCAAGAAATTTGTGCTCACTCTCAGCGAAGACGGCTACGGCCCCAGCGATCATTCCTCGTTCTACGCCAAGCAGGTTCCGGTGCTCTTCTTTTGGACCGGGACGCACAACGACTATCACAAGCCTTCGGACACAGCCGATAAGATCAATTATGAAGGCGAAGCCCGGATTGTCGCTTTCGTTGCCAATGTCATTCGCGACATCGACAGGAGCGACAAGCGTCCGACCTATGCGGTGGCCAAGAGCGAATCACAGGGCCGCTCGATGGGCTTCCGGGTCTATCTCGGGACGATTCCGAATTATGCCGAATCGAATGATGGCTTGAAGCTGGATGGCGTGCGCGACGATTCACCCGCGTCAAAGGCAGGCTTGAAGGCCGGCGACCGGATCGTGAAGATGGCCGGTCACGAAGTGAAGAATGTTTACGACTACACTTATGCTCTGGGTGAAATGAAAGCCGGGCAGGAGTATGAAGTCGAGATCGTCCGCGGAAGCGAACGCCTGACGTTGCGGATCACGCCGGCGGCCAGGAAACAGTAGGCAGAAGGCGGTAGGCAGAAAAAGCGATCCACGAAATCACACCAAACGACTCGAAATATGCGTCTCGTTGATGTTGCTTAGTGTGTTTTCGTGGATCGTGGTCCGGCTTTTCAGCAGGCGCCTAGATCCGCCGCCGCCTTCGTTCCTTTCGTCGCACCGCCGCCGCGAACAGTCTATCCACTCTCAAAACCGTAATTTCTTCGCCACCATAGCGCGCTATCCCCAGGACCGCATTCTCGAAACCGTCGTCGTTAATCTGGCTTGATGGTTGGATGTCTTCCGCGGCAACGGTGATCGTGTCGCGGCAGCTTTGCGCAGCCAGTGCCAATTGCTCATCTCCGTGCAGCGCGATCACTGCCGGCAAGCTGGCCGGCCAGCCAAACGTTTCGCCGGTTAAGACGGCGATAGGATCAAGCACTGTCATCATGTGACCACGCATGCAAACCACACCGAGTACTCCCGGAGGTGCGTTGGGTAAAGCCGCGGGTGTCCGCGCTTCGGCCGTGCCATCAACCTGACTGGTAAAGACGGCAAAGACTCGGCCGCCCGCGACGAAGGGAACGAGGTCGTGAAGTTGAGGTTCGTCCGCCACCGCGGCCGTGCTGGCCGGGTCTACCTCTGGACTTTCGTGGTGGGATTCGGCGCCGCTCATCCGTTTTGGATTGTACAGCCCCGGGCCAGGGATGCCAGCATAAAAACACGGGATTGGAAACGAGGCTCCGCTTTCTCCGGGAGCGCGGACGTTCCATCCGCATTGAGCGCCCAGCGCGAATATTTCGTCACTCCCGAAGATTTTGCTCGTGCCGCGCTGTGGACGAGACGTCCGCGCTCCCAGCAATAGGTTGAGACTAAGGCAAACCCTCTCCCTATGGTACATTTCCGGAAGAACACTCCAAACCTGCGCAGGCATTTGTGAAAGGGCTATTCCCATGGATGAGTTTGATCGTTATCGAAGCGAGATGAACGAGAAGCTTTTGGACAGCGGCCACCTCGGCATTAAGAGATTTTTTGCGCTGGATACTCAGGCCTATGAAGACGGCGCGCTGGATAAGCGGACCAAAGAGCTGATGGGACTGGTCGGCTCGATAGTCCTGCGCTGTGATGACTGCATCACCTATCACGTCAAGCAGTGCGCTGCTAATGGCGTGACGCGCGAACAATTCATGGACGCCTTCAATGTCGCGCTGGTGGTGGGCGGATCGATTACGATCCCGCATCTAAGAAGAGCGGTTGAGAAATTGGATCAGATGCTTTGAAGATTTCTCCGGCTGGGAATGTTTTTAGGAGAGGCCAATCAATGAGCCATCGAAGATGGCGGCAGACGGTAGCCCCGGGCGTGAGCCCGCGGATCCGTGTCCGAAAAAGTAACGAGCCCTCGAAGAGGGAGACAGAAATTTCTGCCGCCCCTACCGGCCTCGCGAGTCTAAAAAATGTGGTGTACCCCGGGCTAACGCCCGGGGCTATTGGTATGCCGCCTGCTGACGTGGGCTCGTTGAGTTGCTCACCTGCCATTTCGCTTTTGAAGCGCCGCCTGGTTTTGTTACTCGGATTTTTCTTTCTAGCTTCTTCGTTTGCCGCTTCGTTTGCAAAAGCGCAATCTTTAATATCGGATTCAACGAAAGGTTTTGAAATGCCAGTACAGGAACCTGCCCGCGTGCGCGCACCCGAGTTAAGTGGCGGGCGAAGTTGGCTGAACACGGATCAGCCTTTATCGCTCGCGGCCTTGAAAGGCAAGGTTGTGCTGCTGGATTTTTGGACTTACGGTTGCATCAACTGCATGCACATCATTCCCGATCTGAAGAGGCTCGAAAAGAAATATCCGAACGAGCTGGTAGTCATCGGGGTGCACTCAGCCAAGTTTGAAAACGAAAAAGACACCGAGAATATTCGGCGCATAGTTCTGCGTTACGAGATCGAGCACCCGATCGTTAACGATGCCGACTTTGTTATCTGGCGATCCTACGCCGTGAACGCCTGGCCGACGCGGTACCTGATCGATCCGGCGGGTTACATCATCGGCAAGTTGTCGGGAGAAGGTGATTACGAAGCGCTTGATAAAGCAATTGCCGACTCGATAGCAGAGTTTCGCAAGCGTGGAGAACTGAACGAAGCGCCGCTCAAACTCGTCCTCGAACGCGCCAAAGTAGGCGACCTGCCGCTGGCCTTTCCCGGCAAAGTCCTGGCTGATCAAAAGAGCGAACGTCTGTTCATCGCCGATTCGGATCACAACCGTATCGTGATCGCGAAACTCGACGGCACGCTGCTGGAAACCATCGGCACCGGTATGCATGGAGCACAGGACGGATCCTTCGATCAGGCCACGTTCTTTCGGCCGCAGGGCATGGCTCTCGCGGGCGAAACGCTATACGTCGCTGATACTGAGAACCATCTGATTCGCCAGGTCGACCTGAAATCTAAAACTGTAAAGACGATTGCGGGCACTGGCGAACAGTCGCACCAGTATGGTGAATCCGGATCGGCGTGCAGTATCGCCCTGAATTCTCCGTGGGATTTGCAGTTGGTGGGCCGAACGCTCTACATCGCAATGGCCGGGCCCCATCAGATTTGGAAACTCGATCTGGACAAACAGGAAGTTGCGACTTTTGCCGGCTCAGGCCGCGAGGCCCGTCTCGACGGGCCGCCGGATCAGGCCGGTTTTGCGCAGCCGTCGGCACTGGCGACGGTCGAAAAGACTTTGTATGTATCTGACGCTGAGGCCAACATCATTCGCGCGATTGATCTCGGCCCGGACGGCAAAGTGCGCACCCTGGTGGGGGGAGACTTGTTTGATTTCGGCGACAAAGATGGATCGGGTAACGATGTGCGGCTGCAACATCCGCTCGGCCTGGCCCTTTGGAACGACAAGCTGCTGATCGCTGACACCTACAATCACAAAATCAAGTTATTGGATCCAGCGGCGCGATCCGTAAAGAGTTTCGCCGGCACTGGCAAGCCGGGCCAGGCTGATGGCCCTAAGCCATCATTTTACGAGCCGGGTGGTTTGGCTGTGGCGGGAGACAAGCTCTTCATCGCGGACACAAACAATCACGCTATTCGCGTCGTTGATTTGAAAACGAAAGACACAAAGACACTGCCGATCAAAGGTCTGCAGCCGCCTGCTGTCAACCAGTCAGCCGCTAACACCGAAGCCGCGCCGAACGCGGAAGAGATCAAACTGCCTTTGCAGAGATTGCGTGTCGGCCAGGCCACGCTATCAATCAACGTCGAACTGCCGACGGGGTATCACCTGAATCCGACAGCGCCCCAGCACTATAAGATCTCGATAGAGAACGGAGCCAAGTCGCTGACGATCTCTGAGCAGGATGCTTCTCGTTCCACGAAGGGCTCGCAGCTTCCGATTCGGGTGCCGGTTAAGGCGTCGGTAGCTGGCATGGCCGAACTGCACGCGTCATTCACGTTTGTTTATTGCCGCGAAGACAACACCGGCACCTGTCGCATCAAGACCCTTATCTGGCGCGGTGCGGTGGCTGTAGTCGACGATCCAGCCGCGGCCAGCGAAATTACGTTTCCCGGCAAAGTCAGCGGCGACTGAGGGGACAAAACTCAAGTTTTTGTCGCGAGTGTGTTTTGGTCGTGTAGTCCGGGTGGGATCAACTTGCTCTGGCTTACCGCGGACGAGTAATATCGTCGCCTTCCTAAGCAAACTTTGAATACAAGGAGAGTCACATCGTGGCTGACAAACCATTTCTGACCGACGTCAAAACGCTGCGCGAAAGAGCTCGACAACACATCGAGAGGGGTGCGGTAACCGAAGGCTACAAGGCCGACCGGGAGACGGTGAACAAAGTCCTGAACGAAGCCCTGGCGACTGAGATCGTTTGCGTGTTGCGCTACAAGCGGCACTATTTTATGGCCTCCGGAATCCATGCGGAGAGCGTCGCGGCCGAATTCCTGCAACACGCCAACGAGGAGCAGGGACACGCCGATCAAATTGCGCAACGAATAGTCCAACTGGGGGGCGCGCCAAATCTCAATCCTGAGGGCCTGCTGTCACGCAGCCATGCCGAATACGTCGAAGGAGACACCTTGCTCGACATGATCAAGGAAGACCTCGTCGCCGAGCGCATCGCCATTGACAGTTATCGCGAGATCATTCAGTACCTCGGTAACGACGACCCGACCACGCGACGCATGATGGAAGGAATTCTGGCCATGGAAGAAGAGCACGCCGACGATCTGGTAAATCTGCTTGACGACCTCGGCAAATAACATTGCTGCTCGACGCAGTTTGTTTTTCTTTACGCATCCCGCTGGAAATGTCCTCTCCGGCGGGTTGTGATTTCTCTCGTCACCCAGGAAACACTTGCCTGACAACCAAACCAGTTATGCCGGCCGCCCCAGCGTCTGCCGCAATTGCGGCGCGTTGATTGGAGCGGGTGAAGCCAGTTGCCAGGTGTGTGATGCGCCGCTGCGCGATAGTCCTGTGCCGGCGCTGCCTTTGCATGAACGCTACGCGATGAGTTACGCGCGGGCAGTGCTGTCGCGCCCTTACATCTTCACCATAGTCTTTCTGGTCGCAAATCTTTTTGTCTTCCTGTTGATGTGGGAAGCGAGCGGGATGGAATACTCCGTTCTTTGGGGCGGGTT
>ORMF012221624.1_pt1 | contig 12499 bp, 11 predicted proteins | sample 1779871 | NCBI WGS metagenome assembly ORMF01 (sample SAMEA104232316, study PRJEB22302) | groundwater metagenome | biome: forest; feature: aquifer; material: groundwater | place: USA | collected 2011-08-07 | depth 5.4 m | reverse complement strand
TTCTAAGGACCCGTTCCTGCAGCTGTGGGATCGTCTCACTCGTGTGTGGTATTCCGAATGACCCGGAGAAGAGACCGGCTGAACCAGCTAGTCTGTCTGGATCGAAGGCCGATGCTTGGTTGTACGTTGGACCGGACTGCGCATCGGCGAACGGCATAGCTGCCGGACCTGATGAAGAAGCCGTGGTCTCGAGTACAGCCTGCGGGAGTGGTGATGTGGAATGTACGTTAAGAGTTACTTTTCGCGCTCGGTCAAAGCGCACATAGGCGTAAACCGCGACCATCAATAACAACCAGGCAACGAGAAAGACTTGCAGCCGGGCAAAGCGTCGGCCAACAGAATTCGGCCCGCGCGGCGTTACGGGCGGAGGAGCCATGTCTGGCATTGCGCATTCGAAAGGAGAGAGAATCTCGGCGGCGGTTTCGCAGGTTACCCAGCGTGGGTCGCCGCCGAGAAAGAAACGCACTTAGAACTTAGGTACACGGCTGCGATCGCCGGCGACGATCTGTCCGTTATCCGGCCCGACCTCGCGGAGTGTGCGCGCAGGCATCATCTTGGCATGCCCATCCATAAAGGTAATCCCTACGTGGGTCTCATGGCGGATGCCCTTCTTCAAGCACTCCCAGGTCGCGTTCGTGAACGGTGTGTTCTGACCCCGAATGTCGGGCACGTTGCACACCGGGTCGCCCCACTGGTCCCACTGTAGATCGTTCCAGATGGCTCGTCGGACGTAAAGGTCGTCTGTCCACTGGAATCGACTCCACGTATCTACCAGAACGCCTCCATAATCCGACCACAGCAGGTCACTGGCGGGACTTTGATAGCTCGACTGTTTGGCGCCGCTCGCGCTCTCGTTCCAGCCGTAACTTATCCAGGTCGACTTGTTCCAGGTATTTCCACCGGGTCTGAAGTTGGACTGCGGGAAGTTGATGCAGTAGCCCGGTTGCTGCTCCAACCTGTCGCTGGGATCCTGGAAGATGCCGTTGTTCTTAATATAGGGCTGGATGGAGTTGCACCAGGCCGCGGCGCTATACGCCGCAAAACTGGGGTCGTTTCCGCTCAGGTGTCCCGGCGGGTCGTTGCACGTACCGTTCCCGGATTCATTGCAGGACATACATCCCCAGTTGTAATATGGGAACTTCTCGTCATAGTCCTGTACATACATCATCGTTCCCAATCCGAGCTGCTTCAAATTCGAGATTGCGACGGTTTTGCGGGCCGAATGCCGCGCCTCCGCAAAAACGGGGAATAGAATCGCAGCGAGAATGGCGATGATGGCGATCACCACGAGCAACTCGATTAACGTGAATCCAATACGCCGTTTTATCCTTACTGGTGACATCGTGATCCTCCTCTTGGTGCGTTAAGCCCCCGACAGTACCGCATCCATATTCCTTCCGCCAAGAACGTGGTACCGGGTTTGTAATTCAGGAGCGACATTACCTTCAAGAAGCCTTCGACGATAGATCGTTACACTCTATGGAGAGCCCGCGCCGCCTGGGGGAGCGTTACCAGGCGCTCCTGGTCTTGTGGGTGGACCTCCCGATTGCACGGGCATTCCGCCGCCGCCCTTGCCGGCCGCGTAGCCTCCTGGCGAAAATGGCGACGGGTTTCCAACGTCTCCCGGCTTTTTGCTGCCAGGGCCGCCCGTTCCCTTCCACAGGAAGATGGCGATAGCGGCGATGGCGACAAGAAGAATCACACCCACTACGGCAGGGTTCAACTCCTTCTTCAAGAGCTAGTTCACCTCCTTCCGCTATTGTTTGTATTGCGGGCGTTCGCGAATGTCGATGCGTATTCCTTCTAAGTCAAGAAACTATTTTTGTCACAAGTAATAGACCGGGATTTTCGAACTCGAAGTCAAACCAAAGTACGATCAGCGGTTAGCAAGGAAAAGGCCTGCCGGACGCGTTTAGATTGGGTTGTGAAAGAACGCCAATTTGTACCACCCCATACCGTGAACTGTGGTCATGCAATGGCAGCATACGATCCAACCGGAGTATAGCACTCTCAGTCTAACGAAACCAATCGCCTCAGCCAGCCTATTGACAACGGACCGCCGTTATGATACTCTGTAGAACGTCGTAATCTACGGCGGTGTCGACACTCGACCGGGCTCTGATGGGCAGGTTCTCCTGCTCCTACTGTCCCGAAGCAATTTAGTCCCGAAGGGAGAAAGGAGCAATGAACTATGCAGGTTCATAGACGCTCGCAAGGTTTCACTCTTATCGAGTTGCTCGTTGTAATCGCAATTATTGCGATCCTCGCCGCAATCCTATTCCCGGTCTTTGCACAGGCGCGTGCTAAGGCCCGCCAGACTAGCTGCCTATCCAACACGAAGCAGTTGAATTTGGCTAACCAGATGTATGCACAGGATTACGACGAAACGTTCCCGTTCTGGCGATGGGACATGTCGTCCGACACGGGCGGCTGTCCGAGAGCGCCGTTTCCGGAATCGTGCCGCCACTTTGAGTCGTTTTGGGCTAACGCGATCTATCCCTATGTGAAGAACGCCCAAGTTTACGGCTGTCCTACGGACCGCGGTGAATTAACTGCCCTGAATTCCAACTTCTTCTGGTGGACTAATTCCAACAACCCGGATGTTCTTGTCAACACTTATGGTTTCCAGAGGCCGTTACTCAACCAGTTGATGAGCTACGGAATGAGCGAGTACCTCCACGGCGGTTACATCGGCGTTGGGCCGAAGCTAGCGTCGATCGACAAGCCCGCCCAGACATTACTGCTGGCCGACTGTATCACCGCACTGTCATGCTGCCTTACCGGCGGACGGCCCGATCGCAACAATCCAAACGACGTCAGACACCGGTTTATCATGCGGCGTGTCGCTTATGCGAACCAATGCGATGGAACCTGGTGGGGCGGCGACCAGACCATCAACAAGCCGGAGTGGGATGGGGAGAACTGCACCCGCCACAATGCTGGAGCTAATATTGCATTCTGCGACGGTCACTCAAAGTGGGCTCGCAACCAGCGGATCACCGATGACTTATACGGAGGCGATCAGCCGGGTCAGTGATTGTTAATGAAGAGCCGGAAAACCAATTTCCGGCTCTTCTCTATTTCATGCGCCGCGCGTTTCGGCTAACGAACCTTGTCTACGACTGTCGCGCAAGCTTCTCGGAGTCCGCGCACCGAAGGAAGTGAATGTTCAATGAAACAGATTAGCGGTCCGGCGGGAGTTATCCTCATCGTCATCATCGCCATTGTGGCGATTGCGGTTGGCTACAAGTATATAGCGGGTCCAAGCAAGATCAGCCCGCAAGAAACGCAAAAAATGATGAATGCGGCCCAGAACCGCGGCGGCGACGCCGGTCATGCCGTCAGGAACGAGGGCCGTCCCGCACCGCCCGGCGGGACCGCGGGTCAATAGCTCCTCGCGCAAAAACATTGAACGACTGACATATTCCGGCAGACTGGCGTCATCTTAGGGTTCGAATGAGTTGCGGAAGCGGAACGGGCGTATCGAAATGGGGCGTAGTATCCCAGTCGATGCGCCCGTTTTTTGTCGTCCTGAAATATGTTGGATTGGCGGCCTGTCTCGCGCCTACCTTGGGATGCGACCGCCGAAGCCCTCCCGTTGCTGCTCCGATTCGTGAGCCGAAGGGTCCCTCTGTATCACTTTCTGTTGAGGAAGCAGAGCGCCTCGTCCGGCTGTCCCCAAACGATCCGCGTTCCCAGGTGGCGCTTGCGCGTGCCGTCCGACGCATCCGACCCGCGGACTCAGCTCGCGCATTACGGACCGCCTTGCGACTGGACCCGGGATCGGAAGAGGCTTATCGCGAGCTGGCATCGCTATATGAGGAGAAGGGTTATACCGACCGACTGCTGGAGCTCCTCGAGGCGCGACTAAGACTTCGTCCCGACGATTTGGACGCCTTATTCCGGTCTTCCGCATTATACTCGCTCGTGGACGCTCGCGCGCAGGCCGAAGCGGCTCTCGTCCGGGCCGCAAGAGTTAGTTCGGATGACCCACGGCTTATGCCCGCGCGTCTCATCTTCGAGTATCAGACCGGCCGGTTCGCGGAAGGAATTGCGTTGGCCCAGCAACACCTCGCGCGACGGCAGAACGACCATACCGTCTACTATCATCTTTCCGAGCTTCAGCGCGCGTCCGAGAAATTCGTCGATGCCGAGAAGAGTATTCGGACGGCCATTCAACTGAAGCCGAATGAGCCTTCCTATCACCGTCAGCTTGGCCATATTCTGGCTACCGCGACGGACAAGACCAGGATGCACGAGGCGGAGAAAGAGGCGCGACGCGCGATCGATCTTGGCGACCGAGGCATCGACGCCCGTTATTGGCTCGCCGTCACGCTCGATAACCAGCGGCGCGACAAGGAAGCCATCGCCGCCTATCAAGAGGTCGCAAAAGAAGATGTGCGGTATGATAAAACCGCTTATCGTTTGGGACGACTATATCAACAGAATGGCCGCACGGAGGAAGGCGCCAAACTGCTGGGGCTCTACGGGACGATGGACAAAAACCGCAAGCTGCTCGGCGAGGCCGTGGAGCGCCTGCGGAAGCATCCCGAGAAGCCGGAAAGCTATGGCCGGTTAGCTGCGATCTATCAAGATGCCGACGATCCCGGCACCGCTGTCCTTCTGCTGCGTTACGCGCTGCGCCGCTTCCCGAACGACACATCCATACTTAGCCGACTTCGCAAAGCGCTGCTCGACGCCGGACGAGTTACCGAATCCACGCAGATTTCAAATACAAAGAAGCAATGAATACGACGTATCGTCATGCCGCTTTGCTCTGGCCTGTCGTCTTATTGATTGCTTTCTTCGGCTGTTCACCCACGAATTCCCCATCGCCTCCGAATTCGCAGAATGCAAAACCAAACGGGGACAGCCTGACCGGATCCGCATCCCGTTCCGCCTCCAAGGACAGCGTTGTCAAGTTTGTGGACACCACATCCGCCGCCGGCATAGACTTCCGCCATCAAAACTCGAAGACGGACCGCAAGTATCTCCTTGAAACAATGGGATCGGGCGCCGCGTTCTTGGACTATGACGGGGACGGGTATCTGGATGTCCTTCTACTGAACAACCGGCGGATTCCGGGCGGAGAAGTGCAGGGCACACCGAGCCTGAAGCTATATCGCAATAATCACAACGGCACGTTCACTGACGCGACCCACCAAGCGGGTCTCGACAAGCAGCCGCTGTATGCGATGGGAGTTGCGGTGAGCGATTATGACAACGACGGTAGAGACGACATTTACGTGACATGCGCGCTGGATACATCCCGGCTCTTTCACAACGAAGGGGGAGGAAAGTTTAAAGATGTGACCAAGGAAGCGGGCGTATCCAACGCAGGGAATTGGGGAACATCCTGTGCCTGGCTGGATTACGATAAGGACGGGAAGCTCGATCTCTTCGTCTGTAACTACGTGAAGTACCGGAGCCTCGCCGACGATCAGCCCTGTTTCTCGGGGGAGCACATGCGTACATATTGCATCCCTTCCGCCTATGAGGCGAGCCACTGCACGCTATATCATAACGAGGGCCATGGCAAGTTCAAGGATGTTTCGGTATCGTCGGGGATTGCCGCCGCGGAAGGGAAGTCGCTCGGAGTCAGCGTCTGGGACTTCGACGGAGACGGCTTGCCGGACATATTCGTCGCGAACGATACCGTTCCCGGTTTTCTATTTCACAACCTCGGCAATGGGACATTTAAAGACATAGGAGTGGAGAGCGCGGTCGCCTACAACGAAGAGGGAATCCCACATTCCGGCATGGGAATCGACACGGGCGATCCTAGCAATTCGGGAAAGACTTCCCTTCTGATCACCAACTACTATGGCCAGCAGACATCGTTTTACAACCAGATGACCAAGGATGTATTCCGGGATGACCGTCTGGACACGAATATCGGGCCTCAGACCGCGAAATACCTGGGATTCGGTGTCTTCTTCTTCGATTTCGATAATGACGGCCTCAAGGACATTTTCCAGGTCAACGGCCATGTCCAGGACGATATCCAAACGCGAGAGCCGGAGACCAGCTATCCCGAGGCTACGCTGCTTCTACGCAATACGGGCAACGGGAAGTATCAGGAAGTAGGTCTGAAAAGCGGCCCGCCGTTCGACAAAAAGGTCGTCGGGCGCGGTGCAGCGTGGGGTGACTACGATAACGATGGTCTTCTCGACGTAATCGTGACCGTCAATAACGGCATGCCGATGCTCTGGCACAATGAATCGCGCGTCAAGAATCATTGGCTCGGGATCAAGCTAGTGGGAAGGAAGAGCAACCGGAACGGTATCGGCGCCGAGATTCGCGTGAGCACAGGTAGCTTTACCCAGCGCGACTACATCCGGAGCGGATCGAGTTATCTTTGCGCGAGCGACCTTCGCGCCCATTTTGGACTGGGTTCGAGTATCAAAGCGGACGTGGAAATCCGTTGGCCCTCCGGAGTTGTTGACACGATCCCAAACACCACCGCAGATCAAATCATAACCGCACGCGAAGGCGAGCACGCCAGGCTATAGAGGAAAATGGCCGGCTCCTCACCTAAACGCATGCGATCACTGCTCGTCCTCTTGCTCGTGCTCGGCGGAGTCTACGTCGCTCTCCTGCCTTGGCTGCGGCGTCTCAATGCCGAGACCGAGCGGATCAATCGCGAACAGAGGGCGGCGAAAACTTTACCCAATCAGATCGTCTCAACGAAACTGGATGAGGCACATGCAGCGGTCACGCGCGCACCGAACGATCCCCAGGCCCGGCTGAACCTTGCCTCCCTCTTCAGCGAGATGGGTAATCTTCGAGAAGCTGCCGCACAGGCGGAGACGGTTGTGAGACTGCGCCCGACCGACACGGCCGCCCTACTGTTTCTCGCCCAGGTATACCAACGCGATCACCGATATGATCCGGCAATTCAGACGTACAGGGCGTTACTGGCCCTCAGCCCGGACGACTCTCAAGCGGCTGCCGGATTGTCGTTGATCTACCTTGCGTTTGGCTGGACCAGCGATGCGCGCAGCGTACTGGAACGGGCAATCCGGGCGGCGCCCAGCGATCTCCATCTAAAAGTCGCGCTGGCTCTCGTCGCCGTGCAGCACAGCGACTACCACGAGGCGGAAAAGCAGCTTCTCCTCGTGCGCCGCCTTGCCCCGGAGAACGCCGCATTGTGGATTCCCCTCATAGACCTTTATATAAAATCTCATCGTTTTACTGATGCGATCAAGGTCTCCCAGGATGCTCTCGCCCAGATGCCGAATGACGTTCGTCTGCTGAATGGGATGGGACAGGCATTTCTCGACAGCGGGGACGCGGCCAATGCCGAGGCGGCTTTCCGCAGAGTCCTCGATTTGGATCGGGATAACATCGTTGCGCACCATCGTCTTGCACTGTGTGCGAAGGCCGCCCGCAATCCCCAAGATGCCGTACGCCATCTCGAATATGTCGAGAAACGCGCTCCGGAATTCGAGAAGACGCGGCTGCTGCTGGGCCAGTTGTATCTCCAGCTGCATCGGACGGAGGAGGGGCAGCGACTGCTGCGGGAATATGAGTCGCAAAGGAAGGCTGCACAGAAACACTCCAGGATCGGCTTGATCGTTTCCATGAATCCAAAAAGCGCTGACGCCCATTGGCAGATGGCCCTGTTGTATAAAGAGGAGAACGACACACCGCGTATGGTCGTGGAGCTGCGAAAAACCGTGGAGTTGAAGCCGGATCATGCGGGCGCAAAACGATTGCTGAAAGAGACCGCGCGCGTGGGCGGACAGGGTTCTTGATGCCTTCTACTGCCGCCCACTCTCGGCCGAAACCGGTCCTTATCGGGCTCATGGCGATCGTTGTGGTCCTTGGGCTGATACTTCTGCCGACATTGCGCCGGAGCTGGCAGGAAGCCCAGCGGATCAACCGGCAGGTGGACGAGCGCGAGGCGGCCTTTCGAGTGCAGAAGCAAAAGGAGGCGGAATTCGATGCGGCAAGAGTGCAAGTCGAGCTTAATCCGAACAATCCGGACGCGCACTTGCGCTTTGCTTCACTCCTCGGCCAATCCCGCCGATACACGGACGCGCTAAAGCACTTAATGATTGCATCCCGGCTCGCGCCCACCCGCGCAGAGCCTCACCTGGCAATGGCGGAAGTCTATCAAAGCAATTCAGTTCTCGATCTTGCGCTGGAAGAGAGGCGGATTGCAAACGTGCTGGAGCCTGAAAGCCCCAAGGCGCTTGCTGCTCTGGGGTATCAATACATCGCCCTAAACTGGAACATGGCGTCGCTCAGACTTCTGACAAAAGCTGCCGCCCGATTTCCGGACAATCCGACGCTGCGGACGATATTGGCGCTGACATTGTATCAAATGCGAGACTATCGCGGCGCCCTTCGGGAGGTGATGGAAGCGAAACGGTTGTCTCCGACGAGCCACGAGCTGGATGGGCCAATGATCGACGTCTACAATCAACTTGGGCAGCCCGACAAGGCTGAGAAAGCAGCTGACTCGGCGCTCCGCAACGATCCGGACAGTATTGCGGGTTATGTCGGCAGAGCGCGCGCCCAGCGGACACAGGGCAAACTCGACGAGGCAGAGATCAGCGTGCGCCGGGCAATGCGTCTCAATCCCAATGAGCCCAAGGCCCTCTACGAGCTGGCTCTGATCCAGAAAAAGCGCGGTCAGGCGGAAGAAGCGAGGGCCACGTTCGAGCAGATCGTGCAGAAAAACCCCTTATTCGAACAGGCTTCCGTGCTGCTGGGGCAGGTATACAGCGCTCTGGGGCGGCCGCAAGACGCGACGCGGGTGATGGAGGTCTACAATCGGAACATGCCCAAGGCGCAGGCCAGGGTGCGGTTGAGCTTGAAAGTGGGTAACGAGCCGGAAAATGCGGGCGCTCATTTCGAGCTGGGAAAGGCGCTCCTCGAAACGCAGCGTTATCCTATGGCGGTCGTGGAATTCAAAGAAGCGCTTCGCCTGCAGCACGCCGATAAGCGCGTGCCTGCTCTGCTCGCCGCTGCCTTGCGGGGCATGAACCGGCCCCTGGATGCTGAGGAGGCGCTCAAAGCGGCGCGATAGGTTCCCAACGCGAGTGTTCAATCTCCGGCATGAGTTTCGGAGGCTGGTGGTATGTCTTAGTCAACGCGAGTTACATTTAGCGCCCTACAGTTCGATGCGAACGCAGAGTTATGCCAAAAACGACCGGAATTGTCATTCTTCTCCTGGTTCCCGGCGTACTGTTAGCCATTGCGGCCGGCTGCAACCGCAGCACGACGCCTTCGCGCCCGGCTGCCGTCCTTTCCAGAGAAGCGGAGTTCGTCGGAAGTGACGCCTGCACCGGCTGCCACACGAAGGAGTCCGACCGCCACAACGGTTCCGGCCACGCTCACTCCATGTGGGCAATCGGTACGGCCGGCGCCGGCGCGGCAGCGCCGCCGCTTGGCCGCATTCCAAACTCTCACCTGGAAATCGAGAGAGTCGAATACCGATATGCGGTCTCGCATCGGGAATCGGGGAATTTCTTCCCGCTCCAGTACGCCGTTGGATCCGGGAAGCAAGGAACGACATATGTCGGCATTCCGGACAGCCGGACACTGTTTGAAATGCGCTGGAGCTACTTTCCATCAGCTCGAAAGTGGTACATGACCCCGGGCCAGGAACAGTTCAAGCGAGACGCCCGGGGTTTGGGTATCAGCCTTTCGGGCGCCACGCCGCGGGCCTGCATACTTTGCCATGCCGTGACGCTGGCTGAAGACTCTCTCTATCCGGAGCCCAGGTTCCTTGGCGTGGGCTGCGAGTCCTGTCATGGCGCCGGCAGCGCTCACGTCGCTTCGGCGAGAATATCCCGCGGGAAGGTGGTCCACCTGGACGATCTCTCGAAGATCGGCGGAAAGCGAATGAACTCATTGTGCGGACGATGTCATCGCGATACTGACGAAGTGATGAAACTGCCGGCGGGCCAGCGCATAAGCCAGCGGTTCTTCCCATACGGCCTTGCAAAAAGCCGCTGCTTTCAAAAGACCGATGATCGGATGACCTGCTCGACCTGCCACGATCCCCATACGAAGGTCAGCACGGATCGGCCCGCATATGAGGCGCGTTGTTTGTCGTGTCATTCAGGATCCATCCATGGATCGGCTGAAGACACGGGCAGATTGAAACATGCGATCTGTCCCATAAATCCACGCATCGGCTGCGTCGGCTGTCACATGCCCAAGCGGGACGCATTTCCGAACACGGACTTGCCGATCAAGATGGCCGACCATTGGATTCGCGCGGATCGCGGCAAAGGGAAATGGGGAAATGGAGAAATGGGGAGGTGAAGTTAGTTGTTGGGGAGTTTGACACGAGCGTCTCTGAGAACCTGGTTGAAATAGGGCTGGGCATTCTTGGATGTCGTTATTGTGCGCTGCTCCGTGGAGGTGTGAATGTGAATCTGCGAACATTGAAAGCAGATGACGAGGTCCATTGTCTCTCCCTTTCGGGATGCGCGAATACCGTGGCGCGGATTGAAGCAGGCGGCCGCAAGTCCGGGGCTTTCGGCGACGCCTGCGTACAGTTCTGACAGGAGATTATTCCGATTGTCTTGCCCGACGGGAGTCTGCCCGAGAATCGTGTAGCCGTGGAATGTCTTCCGGCCAGGGATCGGTGACATTGGGATTGGCTCAAGCGAGTATAAAACGAGCCGGCTGGACTGGTCGAGGAACTGTTTTTCCGCGGCCGGGAATGCTATGCGAATTCGGTTGGCCCGTATCGTGCCGACATACCCCTTCCACGCCAGGGTAATGACGGCCGCGGCAGCGATTACGCCGCCCACCCATTTGAGTTTGGTCTTCACAGCTTTACCGGCAGTGTATAGAACTTGTTGTCATAGACGAAGGAGATGCGGTCGCCGGTCCGATCCCATCGGATGCACCACACGCCCTGCATCTTCCCGCCAATCTTAACGCGGCCGATCTCGCGCATGCGGCTGCCGTCCGGACGACTCACCCAGATCGACTGGCTGACATATTCGGGATCGGTCTGCGTTCTCTTTCCGAAGAAACTCAGGAATGACACCAGCCACGCTGGCCGCGTGTTCTTGAAGCCGAGGCTCCATATAACGGCGTTTTCTGTCGGCGATAGCCATGCACCGAGTATTGACGAGCCGGGAGGCATGTTCAATTGCACGGATCTTGTGTGTGCCTGATGAGCCAGTGCGATCTCCATGAAACCGTCGGGTTCGTAGTATTGGTTGCCTTCATCCGTCCGGCGAACACGGTATGCGACAATTCGGCCTGTCGAGTCGAACCATAGCGGCAAAACCGTGGAGGTTTGCCGCGCCAAATTGTATACCGTCGGCGGGCCCCCGGATATTGGATAGGTGACTGCCGCCGCGCATCGCCGGCCAAGCTCAACCCAGGCGGCGCCGTCCGGCCGCCAAACCCTGCCGCCGGTGCCATCGCCGCGGATAGCATTCCAGAATCTATGTTCGGTCCCATCCGCGGAAACCGCTTTCCGTTTCCCGCCTCCGCCGGACTCGCCGATGTCGTATGTCAGCCACTGCCCGTCCGGCGAAAGGTTGGGTCCCCAGTCGGTCTTTGCGAGCTTGCGTGACCAAATCAGGCTGCCGGTCTCAGGATTATAGTTCTCAAGGTAAGTTCGTGCCCGGAGACCTCTGTTGGAACCATAGTCCCAATGCAGGAACCGAACGGACCCATCGGGTGCCCAGGAGTGCGCGACATAGTTCCCCGTATTCGCGAGCTGAATGTGTCGGACCAAGCCGGATTGGTGGAGCAGGGAATCCTCGTCCGGGGGCCTCATCAGCATCATGGACGTAACACCGACGGCCCCGAGAGTCAACAGCCACGGCGTTCGGCGCCGTCTACGGGCCGGCTTTAATCCTAGAACTGTAGGGTCCGACATCGTTATTTGTACAACGTGGTACCGGACCGGTCCGTTGTGGGCAGGAAAACCAGGCCGGTCTTGGGAGGAATGGAGAGATTGATCTGTGCGCTGCAGCCGATTATGGAAGAGGATTTGACGGAAGTGTTTTCCGTGGTCAATGCCTGTTTGAGAGGACCGTTGTAGAACGGTACGGGTACGACCGTGGAGACCCGCCGGTCGTTATCGTTGATAACGACGACGGCGAAGTCCTTGCCCTGCTGTCTGGCATAAGCATAGAGATTGTTGCGGTCGTCGGCAAGCAGAGTCTTGCAATCCCCGCGGCGCAAGACGGTAAGGCCCTTGCGGAGACCGATCAGGCGCTTAACATACTTCATCAAAGTCCGTCCGGCAGCATCCGGATTCCAGTTCATGGGCCGTCGGTTGTCGGGATCGCGGCCGCCCTCCATCCCAATCTCGTCCCCGTAGTAGATGGCCGGCGCGCCGGGCCAGGTCATCTCCAACAGGAAGGCGAGACGGACCCTGCTCAAATCTCCATCGCATTCCGTTCGGATCCGCGGCGTATCGTGGCTGCCGAGGAGGTTATACATACTCCGGACTGCCTGTGCGGGGTAGGCGATCTCCAGGGCGCGAAGTTCGGCGTCGAACTGCGAAGGC
>ORMF010265501.1_pt1 | contig 12501 bp, 9 predicted proteins | sample 1779871 | NCBI WGS metagenome assembly ORMF01 (sample SAMEA104232316, study PRJEB22302) | groundwater metagenome | biome: forest; feature: aquifer; material: groundwater | place: USA | collected 2011-08-07 | depth 5.4 m | reverse complement strand
GGCCGTGCCAACCTTGGGGCCTGTTCGAACCAGCCGGACGTGGTCGTGACCGCGGCCTGCGATGTGTGGAAGGCACGGCGCGACGCAGTCGCAGCCCAATTCAAGGACACCTGTAAGACCTACGCCGACTTTCGTGAGATGCTTCAACAACCCGGCCTCGATGCCGTGATCATCGCCTCGCCGCCACACTGGCACACGCTGCACGCCATCGCCGCCTGCGAGGCGGGTAAGGACATCTATCTGCAGAAGCCGATGACACTTCATCTGGGCGAGAGCTTTGCGATCCGCAATGCCGTCAAAAAACACGGGCGCATCAGCCAGATCGGCACTCAGATCCATGCCGGAGAGAACTATCGCCGCGTGGTGGAATACATACGGTCGGGAAAGCTGGGAAGGGTGGGCGTGGTCAGGACCTTCAATGTGATGAACCAGGGCCCTGGCGGAGTGGGCAGGGCCACCGATTTGAAACTGCCTGAAGGGCTCGATTGGGAGATGTGGTGCGGGCCCGCGCCGAAGCGCGCGTTTAACCCGCTTCTGGCCGACAATGCTTACAATCACTGCTCGTGGATGGACTATAGTGGGGGCTGGACTCCGGGCATGGCGCCTCACATCATTGACCTGCCGATATGGGCGATGGACGCAGGTTTTCCCATCCGCACCAGTTCCGCCGGCGGCCGCTTTGCAGTTCAGGATGACGGGGATGCCTACGACCACCACGAGGTCCTCTGGCAATATCCCAACTTCACTCTCACGTGGATGTCGTCGCTGACCAACAGCTATGATTTCGTCATGCGTGGTCAGGTGGAGCCACAGCGTCGGTTGGGCATCTACTTCCAGGGAACTAACGGAACCCTGTACTCCAACTACGACATGTTCCGGCTTATTCCTGAGGGCGATGGTCTGAAGGGCAAGGAGGCTCCCGCACCATCGATTCCTCCGTCACCCGGCCACGAGAGAGAATGGCTGAACTGCATCAAATCGCGTCAGCAGCCCAGCGTCAGCGTCTTCTACCACGTGCGCGTGGATGTACCCATCGTGCTGAGCCTGCTCTCGCTCAAGCTCGGTCGATCCATTCAGTTTGATCCGAAGACGGAACGAATCATCGGCGATCCGGAAGCCAGCAAACTGGCCGTCCCCAACTACCGGTCGCCGTGGAAGTTCCCCAAGCAGTATCTTTCGGCCTAGTTGCCACCTCATCAGCCCTGAGTCCGGGGTTCGGAGTCCCGGCTTCAGCCGGCAAGGCGATCAACCCGCCAAGTGGCTTGAGCCTTCCAGCGTCTTCCTCGGCCGGCGCCTCGGACCGCCGGAAGGCAGAACCACAAACCCCACGCCCGGTGGCTATCGGCGTGCCGACCAGGCTCGAAAGGTTTGGTCGCCGTGCAACCGCGACGCCAGCAAGCGGTAGCCTTCGGTGAGCGGGTGACTGGCATCGGCGTAGAGCGAGCTAGGGAGCAGCTCCGGCACCACGCATGGGACCGTGTTCTGGGAGAGCCATGCCGCGATCCCATCACGGATCGCTTGGTACTTGGGGCGTGTCTCATCGGCGATCATGTGCTCGTTGAAGGGGCCCAGGATCACCAGCACGTCGTTGCCTCGCTGTTGGAGCGTTCCGATTAAGCGCTGGAAGGCGTGCCACTGGAGCGAGGACTCGAGAGGCACCCAATCGAACTGCGTCTTGCCCTGCGAGTTCACCGTCCAGGGCTTGTGCCTCGGACTTTGAGTGCCGCGTTGGGGATCGTCCGCTGGCGCGGATGGGACGGTGAGCGTGATTTGAGCAAAGGGGTTTCGCCACGCGTTCGGGTAGTTTGGGGGATCGCCGGTGCCCTCGTCCATGGTCCACTTGAGGATGCTTTTCTGTCCGAAGTAAGCGTCCTGCAAGTGGCTGGACCAGGCGATGAAGCCGACATGGCGCTCCGCGATTGCGCTAAGCCGCTCGCTGGCGTCGGCCTTGTAGCATGGAATGCGGGGCGAGAACTGGGGAACGAGCCGTGAGTGGTTAAACTGCTCTTCCTTTTGCACGCTCAGGTCGGCCTTCGGACTGGTCATCCAGAGGACATTGCACTGCACAACGACCTTCTGGCGGTGGATCGAGGGACAGTAGTAGTCTACCAACCCTTCGAGAGCCAGCGGGAAGAGACCGTTGGCGCCCGCGTTGATGAACCGGTTTGTTTCGCCCTCCTCCTGGTTCAGAAAATGCGAGAGCGTGCCATCGGGCGAGACGTATTCACCCCACACCACGGAGTCACCTACCACGAGGACTTTGCCGGGGGCGATCGCCTCCCGGATGCGGCGCCCGTAAAGCCAGTAGTCCTTGCTGAGTTGATAAGGGATGCGGTAATCGGGCCCTGTGTCAAACCGCTCAATCCGCTCCCAAACCCGGGGAGTCAGCAACGCCACCAACAGGAGAACCGCGACGGCGCCGAGCCATTGTGTCCCGCTGAGCCGGACTTCATTGACACCGAAGGGAACCGCGCTCCCCTGGGACTTACTCGAGGCTCCCGCCGGGTTCGTGGATGGTGATTCGTTCCTCATGTCAGAACTGGAAGTAGATGAACGCGCCTCCGCCCGACGAACAGAGGCAGATGTAAAGCACCATGAAAACCGCCACGCCGACGCGCACAACTCCCGTCTTGAGGTAGTCGCGGAACCTCGACTCGTACAGGAACTCGTAGAGCCACACGAGGGCAACCAGCAGGACCATGAGTGCCGGCACGTGCGGATCGCGCCACGGGGCGGTGAAGATCCGCCGGATGATGAGCATGGCCTCATCCATGGACCCGGCGCGGAAGAAGATCCAGGTGAAGGAGACGAAGACGAAGACTCCTGCCTGCTTGAGCAGTTTCGGGACCCGCTCACGATAGGATGCGGAGCGCTCCAGCTCGCGCGTGATCAGGACGCCAAGGCCATGCAGAACTCCCCAGATTACGAAGGTCCAGTTTGCTCCGTGCCAGATGCCGGAGACCAGAAACGTGATGAAGAGGTTGCGATAGGTCTTGAAAAACCCTCCGCGGTTTCCACCCAGCGGAATGTAGAGGTAATCCCGAAACCAGGAGGAGAGGCCAATATGCCAGCGCGACCAGAACTCTCCGAGGCCTGTCGCGAGGTAGGGATTATTGAAGTTCAGAATAAGGTTGAACCCCATGAGCTTCGCGACCCCTCGCGCCATGTCGGTATAGCCGCTGAAGTCGAAGAAGATCTGCCAGCCAAACGCGACCGTCGCTACGATGAGCGCTGGGGACCCCGAGGATCCCGGATTGTCATAGATCCGCTCCACGTACGACGAGAGGTAGTTGGCGAGGGCCAGTTTCTTAAACAGCCCGACGAGAAACAGGGAGGCTCCGTCGGTGAAATTCTGAAGCCGGATCGGGGGAAATTGGTGGAATTGAGGCAGGAGGTGTTTGGCGCGTTCGATCGGGCCCGCCATGAGCTGTGGGAAGAAGCAGACGAAGGTGGCGAACCTGAGGAAATGCCGCTCTCGTTGCACGTTCCCCAGGTAGAAATCGATGGTGTAGCTTAACGACTGGAACGTGAAGAATGAGATGCCGACCGGAAGCACATATTCGAATCCAAAGGGCATCAACGCGGAGGGATCGGACAGCTTGATGGAGGAATGGAGCCCAGAGAGGAGGGCGTTGAGGTTCTCCACGACGAAGCGGGCGTATTTGAAGAAGAGCAGGAGCGCGAGGTTGTTGACCAGGCTGATAACCAGCCAGATTCCACGGCTGCTGAAGAGCGCGCCCAGAGCCATGAGCAGGACGATCAAACTGAACGCCCACATGGTCGCGCGGAGTGTCTGAGGTCCAACGAACGCGAGACACAGACCGCCGATCGTGGACAACACGGAAACGACGAAGGCCACTTTCAGGAGCGGGTCATCGAACTTCAGCCGCGTGATGCGTCCGCGGACATCCACCTTCTGTCCCTCGCGAGGGCAGTGGTCCATCAGGGCCACCAGGCAGAAGTCGAGCAGGGTGGAATAGACCACAAGGATCAGGTAGTATGGGTTCCACCAGCCATAGAAGAAATACGAGGCGGCCGTCAGCCACGGGAGCCAGAGCCGGGTTTTCCTCAGGGCGAAAAACACCGGCAACACGACCAGTAGAAACACCAGGAACGGCCAAGTGTGAAAGAGCATGCTCGGTGGAATTTCGTTACGCTACTGGAACGAGCGGCCGTGCGAGGCCCCGGTCACGCCGGAGACGGGGGCGGTTTGGGTAGCCATGCCATTGTGGGCAAAGGACCTCATCTTGGTCCTGCCGTCAAACGCTGCAGTTCCTCATCTGTTACTCGGCGTGCGCACCGAAAGCCACAGTAGTCGGTCGAGAAACAGGCATCGCTGTCGCCCGTCTTCTCCCCTGTCCGTGCGGTTGCACGGCAACCGGTGGGGCTGGATTTCCAACTACCGCCGCGGATCACACGCTTCACGTCCTTGCCCGAGCCGGGAGGCCCGAGGGGATCCACGGCAGGGCTCTCCTTGTAGTAGGTTGCGCTGTAGACGTCCTCGCACCATTCGGACACGTTCCCGTACATGTCCTGAAGTCCCCACCGGTTCGGTTTCTTCTGGCCGACCGCATGAGTTTTCTGGTCAGCGTTCTCAGCAAACCAGCCGTGCTGTCTCAGCTTGTCGACCTGGCCAAAATCGTAAGGCCCGTCTGTTCCCGCGCGCGCCGCGTACTCCCACTCCGCCTCGGTTGGTAACCGATACCCATTTGCCGTGTAGTCGCAATCCCAGTCGAGAGTCTTCTCGTTGTAACACGGCTTGAGACCTTCCACTAGCGAGCGTTCGTTGCAGTACTGCTTGGCGTCGCGCCACCGGATCCGCTCTGCGGGTTGCTTGGGGCTTTCCTGCCAATGAGACGGGTTCGGCAGCTGCACCTTGGTGAACATTTCCTGGGTGACTTCGGACTTGTCCATCAGGAAGGCGCTGACACGAACCTTATGGGGTGGGGCCTCATCCGGCTCGCCCTGGCTGCTACCCATGATGAACTCGCCACCTGGCAGATACACCATCGCCACCCCTGACTTGGTGAGGACATCAGTCACACGGGCAACGGCCGGTTTGGGTGGGCCCCCGGTTGCCTCCGGTTGCGCTCCGCTTTGTTCGCTCGGCGGGGACTTCTCGCAGGAAACCAGAAACAGGACCGCCGATGCCAGGAGGAGGAAAGGAGTTGCTCGAGACGTCATCTATTCCTTGGCTTTGGGCTGCGCGCGGAACCAGGCGGATTCTTTGTTGCTGAAGCCATCGCTTGTGAGCATCTGAACGTCAGCCTCACTGGCGTGGTTCAGGTCGATGACTCCGGTCCGTTCCGCCGAGATTGCGCAAATGTTCCAACCCTGGGCGTAGACTCCGACGATCTCGCAGGCCGACTGAAACGTGCCGAGCTTCGTTGGGTCGCCTTTGCTTGCCGGTCCCCGGCTGAGGCTGACGAACCGGCTATCGGGCGACCAGTCTACGTGATAGGTTTCGTTGGTGTGGTCCAGAATCGTCAGACGCCATTTCCCGACGGCAGGGGAGTCCGACTCGAGGTCGATTGGAGCAAGCTGCACGTCATGGTCTCCGGAGCCCCAAGCGATCTGCTTGGCGTCCGGGCTCAAGCAAGGACGGCAGCCCGGGATTCCCAGGTTCACGATCTTGTTCCCGTGTGCTTCGATCGCGAGGATCGCGTGGTCAAACCCCATGCCGGCATGGACCGTGGATACGATCCACTTGCCGTTCGACGCATAGGATGGGTTATAGAGGTGGTGGAGGTTGGTGGAGTTGACGTGAGGCTCGATCTTGCCTGTGGCGAGATCGTAGAAGCACATCCCCTTCGTATAGTAGTCCATGACGTTGAACTTCGGGTACTCCTGCGGGAGGAACCCGATCGTCTTGCTGTCAGGGCTCCAGAACGGCTCGCGTGCGTTTTCTGCCAGCTTTTTCCGATTCTTCCCGTCAATGTCCATGACATACAGGCTGCGAATGGCCTCACGGCCCTCTCCCCGGTCGACCGAGAAGGCCATCTTCGTGCCGTCAGGGGAGATCTGCGGGTAATGCTCGTGTTCCTTGGGCGTCTTAGTCAGGTTGACGCGCCCCGAACCGTCGGCGTTCATCACGAAGATCTCCCAGTTGCCTTCGACGTAGCACTCATAGGCTATCTTGAACGGCACGGCCTTCAAACGCTCTCGCAAGGGCGGTCCTCCGTCAGCGGCAGTGGCAGCCCCGAGACTTAGAATGGCGACGAGAAGAGGAAGTAGTCTTCCGGAACGAATTCCCCGAGGATCGAAGATGCGATTTAGATGCGGCATAGAGTGAGGGTAAGTGAGTGGCGTGGACGCCTCAAGCTCAAACGGCCTTTTCGAGCTGGCTGGCTTGACTGCTAAGGCGCCTTTCTTACGCAGCGGAAGCCGTAGCCGTCAGACCCGAAGCATGCGTCGGCGAATCGCGGTGTTTCGCTGTTGCGGGCCGAGGAGCGACAGCCGTCGTCACTAGAGCGCCAACTTCCGCCTCGCAGGACGCGTTTATCTCCGGAGGAAGGGCCGCGAGGGTCCTTGGCCTCATTCTTCTGATAATAGCCCTCGCTGTAGATGTCGTGGCACCACTCGGCGACGTTCCCGTGCATGTCATATAGCCCCCAAGGGTTGGGCGTTTTCTGTCCGACCGGATGGGTGGTCTGATCGGCGTTTTGCTTGAACCAGGCGCATGTTCGAAGCTTGGCGGGGTCGTCGCCAAAGGAGTATCTGGCTCTGGTTCCGGCGCGGCAGGCATATTCCCATTCGGCCTCCGTGGGAAGCCGGTATCCCTCGGCGGCAAAATCGCACTCCAGGGTCTTCAGGTCATAGCAGGGTTTAAGGTGTTCTTTCAGGGAGCGCATGTTGCAGAATAGCGCCGCTTGGGACCAGTCGACCTGGTCCACCGGCTTGTCCGGAGCCTTGAACTTGGACGGGTTCTTCTGGATGAGGCGCTCGTAAGCCTCTTGTGTGACCTCGCGGGTGTCCATGTAAAAGGCGCTAACCCGGACTTTGTGGGCAGGCTTCTCGTCGGCGTCCCCGGTGTCGTCGCCCAAGACGGCTTCGCCCGCGGGAATCAACACCATTTGAAAGCCAGCCGGAGTCGTGACGGGTTGGGGCACGGCACCGTTCGACGGCTGAGGGCTTGGCAGTTTATCGGCAGGGCCGCAGCCAAGGATCATCAGGAACAGCGCCAGACCCAGTATCCCGGCTACCGGGCAGGCGATCGGGCCCCTCCACCGCGAGCCGATAAGTTGCGGCCGAGATCTAAAGGAGACGCAAACGGGTGTCATCGGGTTGGCGGGTTGGACGCGTGGTTCAGTGCCTCGGAGCCTCGTAGCTTGCGGGTTTGCGCAGCATTTGTTGCGTACGCGCTCGAACCTCCCGCGCGACCTGCGCCATTCGGGGATCGGCGGCCATCGCCATCGCGGCTCGTTGGCGGAGGATCTTGACGACCATCCGGCATTCCCCGACAAGTTCGTCCTGGTTACCTCCGACCCCCACCAGTGCGGACGTAGTCTTCTTGCACTTCGCCAGGGCGTCGTTCCCCTCGTAATCAACCAGAGTAGCCCGGAAATCATCCACTAGTTGGGTCGAGTATTCGGGGGTCTTGATACCGTCTTTTCTCTTCATGAAGTAGTCATCGATCTTGCGAGTGGTCACCTGCATCTCGCTCAGCACTCCTTCAAGCTCGGGTTGGCCTTTCTTTTGCTCTTCAAGGAAGGCAACCATGTCATGGCTAAAGGCGACGTAGTCCTCGATTCTGCCGCGAATGTGTCGCACGAACGCGATGACTTCGTCGAGAGTTTTCACGACCTCGTCGTGCTTGGGCTTCTGTTCCTTCCTGCCGTAGATGCCGTCCAGGATCGTTCGGGAGGCACAGGTGGGCCTTCCTTGGAACGCCTTCTTCTGCCCTTCCACGTCGAGGATGTACTCGCACGGACCGACTCCCATGGTGGCCCGCATGACGTCCACGACCGTGTACTCCTCGAGTGGCGTCGTCTCAAGGCGGTTGATGGGGTAGATGATGGCGGGTCCCTGGAACCGGACCCCCTTCTTTAACGGTTGGAGATAGCCTTCACCTTTCTTGTCCACCCAGCAGGGATAGGGGAACTCTCCCAGGACGGTGGTCCATCGTTTCCGATCCTCCTTGAGCCAGTCCACATTCCCAAACGACTCGGGTTGGCCGTACCAGCCGTGCTTGACGTACTCGCCATCCGGTTTTTGGGTGAGCATCTCCCAACTGTCGGTGAGCTTGTCAGTGCGCTGCCAATCAACCCGCCAGTGCGCGACAAAGGGAGCTTTCCAGTCCAGATGCAGGACCTTGTCGGCATCGTCCGCAGCGATGTCGCGCAGGTGCCAGATTCCAGGCTTATTCAGGACGGCAACGCAGACCTTGCCATCTTTCGCATAATTGACCTCCGAGCTGCTTACTGTCCGACTCTTGCCCTCGCCGGAGAGGGTGATTCGAACGTCATCCTTCGCGGGGAACCACACCGCCATGAGGAGGGCCTCCCCTTCGCCCAGCATGTGCAGCAGGAAGTTCTCGCTGGGCAATTCCGTCTCGGCCACCGACAGTTGAGTGGCATCGATTACCATGTCGTCTGCAAAGAAGTCCGGCAGAGCCGCGAAACGGCAGGGTGCAACGATCCTGAGTGCACTGACGTTGGCGCGGGGCTGAGTTTCCACGAAGAGTTGGCCCGCTTTCAGCTCGTAACCGAGCGTGAGAGAGGCGCCTTTGGCGGTTTTGAAGGTGGCGTCCAGTGACACGCTGCCCTGGTTGTTCTCAATGATTTGGACCGAAGAGAGTGAGGAAGCGGCTGCGTCGGCTACCGCTACTAGCTCCGCGCGCTGCACCAGCCCCGTGGAGGTCACAGCATAGACCTCGGCTCCCCGACCCCGACGGCGCAAGGCGATCGCGAGTTTTCCATTCGAGCAGAACGTATCACCCTTGAACGTATGGTTGGTCTGGTCCTCTGGAAGCAGTTGCCAATTGTCGCGCTTGGAGAGTTCTGCGGACCTGCCCGGCAAGGGCGACGTTATTCCGGTGTCGAACAACTGGACCGTCGGAGGTTCTTCAGCCATGGCATGGCGAGTGCCAAGCCAGCCAGGTAGCAGGAAGAGCGTGAGTAGAGCCATCCGATCTATCGTTTTCATATCAGTGTCCTGTTTCCGAGTTGTTGGCGGGTTTCCGTAGCATTTCCTCCGCCAGGCGACGCACTTGGCTTCCGAGCGCGCCATCTTGCGTTTGATCGACACCGAGGGTGCGTCCCTCCTGTCTTAGGCGTCTTACGGCCATCCGGCATTTTGCGAGAGTGCCGTCCTGCACGGCTCCGATCGACCGCATCTCCGCTCCCAGCCGTTGACACTCCGCGAGCGTGTTCTCTTTCCCGATCAGGGCCGAGACTTTGCCCGCCAGTGCCTTGGTACGCTCCGGACCTGACTCTGGAAGCAGCCCAGCCGCAACAAATCTCTCCAGGTCATCCACAATGGACAGGAGCGGGCTTGAGCCCTGCTTATCCCCAGAGAGCTTGCGAACTTGGCTGGCGAATTTCAAGTAACTCCCGATGCGGGACCTGGCTTCGGTTACGTGTCGGCACATCTGTTCCAACCGTTCCGTGATGTCATCCGCCACCTTACGATCCTTCTTCTGCGCGAACTGCTTCTCCACCCAGTTCATCACGCTGTTGGGGGTGGGGTCTCCCTGTGCTGCCATCCCTTCGCACGCGAGGATGTATTGGCAAGGTCCGACGCCCAAAGTGTTTCGCATCACATCGGTAGGGCAGGAGACGGTGAGGGGCGTGGCTGGCGTGCGATCGATGGGGTAAACGATCAGGGGTCCCTGGTGTTTGGCGGCGGTCTGGGCCGGGTCGGGCCCGTGGTCCATGTCCCAGGAGTCTGCGACGGCGTTCTGTCGGATGAAGCTCGAACGCCACTTGGCGGGGAAGGGGGGCTTCCAATCGCTGGGACCAACCTCCGGTCGGACGTGCCAGAGGCCTGGAGTCTCCAGGAAAGCCAGCCAAACGCTCTTGCCCTTGACGCATCCGATACGGATGGAGCCATGAGTCCCGTCCTTCTCGGAGCGGGTCGATGTTAGCCATACGTCCTGTTCGTTTGACTGCCAAACGCTCATCACGATGGCGTCCCCGCCGTCGATGAGGTTGAGGCAGAAATTCTCAGCGGGCAGGCACGTGTCCTTGGCTACATCGCCTTCGAAGACCATGTCGTCTCCGAAATAATCTGGCACGACCACGTAGCGAGTCTTCGAGCGTACCGTGAGTCCTCCGGTGGCTTCCCCGGGCCTGGCCTCGAGGAGGGCTTCGCCTGCGGTGAGGCGGTAACGCACGGGCGAGGACACGGCGCCCCTCGATCCCGCTTCCACCATCACTGCGCTGGAGCTGTTTTCAACTATCTTGAGCGTATCAAGCTGTCCGGTGGCCGACGAACCGTCCCCGGCGATAGCCAGCGTCGTGCGGTGTTTAACGCCGCTGGCGGTTTTCGCATAGACCTCGGTGCCCCGGCCCTGTTTGCGCATGACGATAATCAGCTTGTCGTTGAGGATGACGGCGTCCCCGGAGAACGAGTGTTCCACCGTGTCCTCAGGGATTAGCTCCCAGCCAACCTGTCGTGCTAGGGCCTCAGGCAGAAGCGGCTTTGCTGAGGAAGCGCCGGTGTCGAACAGCCGGGTGAGTGGGGTCTGCTCCTCAGCTCGAGTTGCCCATACCGTGATGCAGGCGAGTAGCGGCGCAACACGGAGGATCGACAGGAGATACTGCCGTCCTCCGCCGGTCTGCCGCGGATTCCTGTGAGCCAGCGGCGTCATTTCCAGTCAGGATACATGTTGGAGGTACCCTCGATGAGTTTCTGGGGCGTGCCTCCGGTTGCCGGGATGACGTAGAGCTCCCACGGGCCTTGCTCCGAGGCGCCTTGGCAGAAAACCACTAGTTTCGCGTCGGGGCTGAAGCGGGCGTAACGCTGCACGCCGCCGAAAGAAGTGACCGGTCGGTTCTTCGTGCCGTCAGGGTTTATGGTGCAGATGTGGGTCTCCGTTTCATACACGATCCGGGAGCCATCGGGGGACCAATGGGGCTCGCAGGCTCCTTGCTTGTCGTAAACCTTGACGGGTTTGCCCTCGTCTCCGGTCACGATGTAGATCCCATTCCCCGCGTCCCATCGCGCCGCAAATGCGATGGACTTGCCATCCGGGCTCCATGCCGGTCCCGAACAGTGCGGCCAGGCCTCGGGGCTGATGCCTTTTTCCTTACCTGTCCCGATCTCCCGGGTGAAGATCCTTTCGTTGTGGCGGAACACTATCTTCGTAGCGTCGGGTGACCACTCGGCCTGGTCTCCATCACAGACTCGCTCCGGCGACGATCCCTCGGCGAGTGTCCGCCAGATCCCGGTCTTCCCGCCGCGGGTGGAGGTGAAGAGGATGGATTTTCCGTCCGGGCTGAACACGGGATCGACGTCCTGGTCGTCGCTCTCCTGTTTTGTGAGCTGTTTCAGGTCCGAACCGTCGGCGCGTACCATCCAGATCCGCCACGCCCCCGATGAGTTGCTCGAGAAAACGATGCGACCCGCCCGGGACTCCGCGCCCGAGGCGGTCAACCGCAACATGACTAGCGCCACCAGAAAAAGGAGTCGTGCCATTTTCATTCGAGTAACGTCTCGTTCGTTTAGCCCATCGCGTTCTCTGTTGAACGCGTTCAGGGTCTTTCCCGATTAGGCCGGATCTGGAGCTGAAAAGAAAAGCACAAACATCCGGATGTCCGAGCCTCATCCGATGTGGACTTTTGGGGCCGTGCTGTCAGTCATGGCTTTCGAAAGGCTTGGCTCGGCATGCCTCTCAACGGGCGAGTGGCTGACGCCCAGGTGTGCTGTTGGCAGCCGGACCGCTGGGCCGCCTTCGAGCGGGGCTACCTTCCGACCTTTACCCCTCCACTTGATCGAGCGGTGAGGGCGCGCACATGGGCTTCAGCCGAGGCCGCAAGCGTCTCCAGGTTGTAGCCGCCCTCAAGGGTCGCTACGAGCCGGCCTTCGCAGTACTTGTCCGCGATTTCCTTCACGATTCGGGTGAGGGCGGCATAACCCGCCGGGGTGAGTTTCATGCGCCCAAGCAGATCATCCTGGGCGGCGTCGAAACCCGCGGAGATCAGTACGAAATCGGGCCTAAACCCTGCTGCCGCCGGCTTCAGCTTCTCCTCGAACGCCCTGAGGTATTCCGCGTCCCCGGAGCCAGCGGGCAGCGGCACGTTGAGGGTGAAACCCGTGCCTTTGCCTTCTCCCCTCTCGTCGGCGTTGCCGCTCCCGGGGTAGAAAGGAGATTGGTGAGCGGAGAAATAAAACACCGTCGGGTCATCATAGAAGGCCGCCTGCGTGCCGTTCCCGTGATGCACGTCCCAGTCCACGATCAGCACCTTGGCCAGGTTGTGTTTCTTCTGGATATACCTTGCGGCGATGGCGACGTTGTTGAACAGGCAGAAGCCCATCGCTCTCTCCTTGAGCGCGTGGTGG
>ORMF012656100.1_pt1 | contig 12509 bp, 16 predicted proteins | sample 1779871 | NCBI WGS metagenome assembly ORMF01 (sample SAMEA104232316, study PRJEB22302) | groundwater metagenome | biome: forest; feature: aquifer; material: groundwater | place: USA | collected 2011-08-07 | depth 5.4 m | reverse complement strand
TGGGAGCGCGCTTCCATGGCATGGAAGAGGTCGTCGGTTCGATCCCGACCAGGTCCACCAAATCTCCCAACAACTTAGACGGGACGAGCGCTTGCAGCTACGGCGTTTGTGTCATGGTTTGTGTCATAACCCGCCGTTCTGGTGCTCACAGCGAGAGTTTCCATCGCGGTGCGCTTGGCTTCCATTCGGACGTGACTGTATCGCTCCAACATGCGACGGCTCACGTGCCCAGCTATCGCCATGATCGTTGAATCTGACGTGCCGTTCTCCGCAAGCTGCGTAATGGCGCAGTGCCGCAGATCGTGGAACCGGAACCCCGGCAGGCCCGCTTTCTTGGTCAGTGTCCTCCAAGCCGTCCGCCAGCTTTTCACGTGCCGCGTCGGATCAAAGGCCGTGACGTTGTAGTCGATAACTCGCTTCCCACTGAACGTGAACTTGGGAACGAAGGCAGCAAAAACAAAGTGCGACGGTTCAACCGTGCCAAAGCTCTCTGCCCTTCGGCGCAGCCTTGCAAGAGCGGAGAGCGTTACGTCAGTGAGAGGAACCATCCTTTCGCCCGCAGCAGTTTTGGACTTGCGAATTGTCAGAGCGCGATTGAACAGGTCCACGTCGCACCATCGCAGCCCTTTCAACTCGCACCCTCTTGCAGTGGTATTCAGGCAAAGGATCGCCGCAAGGTAAGCCGTTTCCCACTCAGGCCGCATCACAGCCGTTTTTAGAAGCCGCTCCTTTTCTTCCTCACTGATCGCCCGCCCGATGGTGCTCGGCTCTTTGAGCGGCCTTACATCGTCAGCAACACGTGCCCAGAGCTTCGCTCGCTTCAGGATGCGGCGCAAGATGCCCAGTTCAGCATTGAGCGTGGCGGGACCAACTTTTTGTTCCGCTCTCCACGTCCGGTAGTCCGTGATCCGCTTCACAGTAACAGCCTTGAGCGGTTCCTGTTTGAAGTAGGCCCGCAATTGCACCAAGAGTTGCTTTTCCTTCGCTTGGCTAGCAGGAGCCAACTCCAGCTTTCGGGCGCTCACATAGTCGTCTGCTGCCTGTCCAAACGGCTGACGGGCGAGAGCAGTGGAATTGTGCGTCAGTTTCCCTTCGGAGGCTTCTGCGATGAGTTGTTTTTCTTTGGCCTGTGCTTCTCGCCAATCCTTCGTTCCCAGCGACTGTCGGAAACGCTGCCCGTTGACGACAAAGTGGCAGTGCCATGTCTTACCGCGCTTTGCGAGTGCCATTGTTTCCCCTTTTCCTGCTGCGTTTCGCCAACAGCTCTTTCTTGTTGCGATTCCAATACTCCAATTTCAGCTTTCTCTTGCCCCATGCAATACACAAATCCCTGCCGCAACACGCCTGTTTCAGGTGCAAAGCCACGAAATACTTCTGGCACCCAGGTACCGGGCAAACTCGTGTTCGCTCCCGAGGAATCGTAAATAAGCACAAATGGAGCAGGTCCGAGACAGTTTCAACCCCTAGCCGGTTTCCCTTTGCCGAAAACACGACCCGAGTTGGTTTTCGGAGGATGGTGGTAAGTTCCCCGGTGCCCATGCTGGAGAGCTCTTCCCAAGTCTTTCGGAAGAACAATTGAGCGGTGCTCCACTCATCTATTCGGAATCTAAATTTCCGGTCTGAACCCCTAGGCGAGAGCAAAGGGCCGAACCTCGCTGTGAACCGCGCAATAGCAACAGGGCTGTTCGAGCAGTTAGCGAAAGACTCGCACGCCTGAATCGAGTCGTGAATGATGAGAGAACTTGCTTCGCTGAAAACCCCGGCAATTTCTTCACCATCGACGACTGCACTTTCGGCCTTGGCTAGAGTCTCGAAGCAAGAAATTGTTTGATGTGTGTCTAGACTCATATTTATCATTTGAATCTAGCACACCAACACCTGATACTACAACAATGAAGCATCAAAAGACCTCGACTGTTCAGGAAGCTGCCCGCACCCTCGGATGGACGCTGAAGTATATCTACGACCTCATTTATTCGGGCCGGATGACAGCCGAGAAAGTTGCGGGACGATGGCACATCCCAGAAACGGAAATTGAGGCTCGCCTGAGAAAGCGTGACTGTAAATGAGCGACGGTATTCCGGTGTTGCTCGATTTGCGGCAGGTCGCAGAGTGCTGCCACGTGTCGCCTCATACAGTGCGGAAGTGGGTGAGGCAGGGCAAGCTACGACCGCTGAGGCTGTGCCGGCGACTACTCTTCCATCCTGATGAAATCGGCCAACTGTTGAAGCGTGCCCAAGGCCTCGATGCGCACGTTGAACCCGAGACGGAACCAAGTGAAGCTATCGGCCTGTCCCGACTTTAAGTACATCCGCCTCCGCGTTCCCATTCGCGATGTCGCTACACAACTTGGGTTGGACGTACAGGGGAATATGGTGCGCTGCTGGCGGCCCGCTGGTCATCAGCACGAAGATCGGACACCCTCAGTCGGTGTGCATATTCGTCGGAACACTGCGCGCTGTTTTGTCTGCGACCCTCGCTCCCTATCAACAATTGACCTTGTCATGAGCGTGCAGGGGGTGAACGTTACTTCTGCCGCTCGTTGGATCGCTGAACGCTTCCAGGTTCCCAGCCTGCCTAAAGGGAAGCATCTTGAATCGCGATCCCGCTGGCCGGAGCGGTTCAGAATAGGTGCGGGTGACTCAAGAATATCCGTTCTCATCAGGTCGGGGATATGGGCTTTGCTTACGCCTAAACAACACTCAATTCTTCCGGTTTTGGACACCTTCGCCCCGCCGAACGAGACGAAGGTCATCATTTCGTACCGAGGTATTGCGAGGTACGCGAAGGTAGGGAGTCACAGTACCGTGTCATCGGCTATTCGGAGGTTCCAGAGCTTCCACTTCTTGGTCAGGGTCGGCAGTTCCGCCGAAGACGGGGTTCGCAACTGCAACGCCTACGAATGGACTTTAGACGACCCCGCCTTCTTGGAAATCGCGGATTCCGAATATCAGAAGCAGCGAGCGGAAATCGAGGCCGAGAGAAACCTAAGAGCCGAAGCAAGAGCCAACCGGAGAGGCACGCTCATTACTGGTAAATACTCTGTCCAACGGTTGTAGCGCTGCTCGATTTCACGCTTCGGTATAAGTGGACCGTCAAAACAAGTTGCTACCCCTGCTGAACAGAAGTGGATTCGCTTCTAACCCTCTGTTGAGGCGGGTTCGGTGCAAATTTGCAGTGGGGTAGCGGTATGGGTAGTCGAGCGTGTTCAGTTGACGGACATGCTACGCTGCAACCAGGGGGTGAACCACCGACAATGACTCATTCATCTAGCGAAGGTTCCAGGAGTTTGAGCAGCGAGATCATCGCTCCAAGAGGCGATTTGAACGTGAGAGCAGATTCGTACTTTCCGCGAAAGCTATCCCGCAAACCGAAACTGTCTAGAACTCTCGCGTCTCCCCATGCTGCTGACCAGCCGGAATCCATCCCAGTGACTACCAAAACATCTGGACCAATCTGCCCCGCAATCGTTAGAGCATCTGACTCGAAACTCTCGACAGTGCCCGTGAATAAAGTGGACATCGAACGGCTGCCAGTAGCGAAGTACACTCGAACGGCACACTTATCCGAGACTAGCCCATTGAGCAGCATCCGCGCTTCTTCCCAGCTAACCGCGTCCGACATAGTTTTCCGCCGTTTCGCAAAAGACTGTGGCCTGACAGAAGCTCTTTTTTGGGCCACTCAGCTTGGAATTAAACCGTGAAAACATCCCAGCTTTCCCAGAATCAAAACCGGGCCGCAATCATAACGCTGAGACGCGGCCCGTTCAAAACCGCTGAGCAACACCGCGAATTCGCCCGCGCCTACACAAACGGTGCTTCGCTGAAGCGGGCGCTGATTCAGGCGGGCTACTCCCCGGCACAGGCCCGAAAGGGCATGGCAATTGTCAGCCGTTCCAAGGGGCTGCGCGACGCTGTGGCAGAGCAAGGCAAGTTGCTGCGCGAACTGGGCCGCGACATCACTGCTCAGGACCAAGAGTATCTAGTCAGGGGAAGGTTGGTACTGAATACGATCCAGGGGGCCGACCAGGGAGTGGCATCGGCAAAGACCCTTGGAAGTGACAAACGGGTTTCGATGTGGCAGCCCGAGGTTCAGCAGGGGATTGTTGTTTTGAGCCTGCCTCCCGCGCTGCAAGATCCCGAGGTGCGGAAACGAATGCTGGAACCGATTCCAGACGAAGAGTAGTCTTTAACTGTCCGGAGCTTCTCACTCGAAGAGAATCTGGGAGGGTTCTTCCGATGCGCACTTTATGCCTCGTCCTCCTTCTGCTAGTTTCTCAGGTCGCACTCGTAGGCGAAGAAAAACAGTACCCCGTTACACTAAAGCTTCTTGAAACAAAGCATAATACCTCCACGTCGAGCGCCTCTCACGTGGACACGAATTGCACCCAAAACCCCTGGAACAACGATGTTAATTGCAGTTCGCAGCAGGTCGGGGGCGGACAGCACGTCACATCCTTTTCCACAGTCGAAGCTTCCGACGGCAACACATACGAAGTCGAATGTGTTCCGGGGTTTGCGGGGAGGTTCTTACAAGGCGGTGCAGAAGCAGTGGCAGCGCAGAACGGGACGACATCATACAGCGGCTGTGGGATGCAGCCGGGGATATACCATGCGCGATGGGATAAGGGTCGGCTGAAAATCTTAGTTTTCAATTCCAAAGGAAAGTCAAAAGAGTGGACTTTTGGGATACGCAGTTCCCGTGCGACTGTGCAAGAAGTAAAACAGCCTGTGTTGCCGACTGCCGCCCAAAAGGCTGCGGAAAACAGCGGCGAAAGTGCGAACCTGCTACTTTCATCTACGCCCCCCGGTGCCGATGTAGAACTCGACGCCAGTTTCATTGGGCAAACGCCTTCCACGGTGCCTGTTCAACCTGGCAACCATACCGTCAGAATTACAAAGCCCGGATTCCAGCCTTGGGAAAAACAACTCAGAACGTCGGGTGGGCAGATAACGATAGCTGCGGAACTTGAACCAGTGCATAAGTGACCTCCGCTGAGGTTCATTTTGCATCCGAAATCAGCCGCGCAGCCATGCGCTCACATTCGAGGGCGGGGGAGGGGTTTCCCAGGGGGGGCGTCGTCGCGGGTCCCTGTTTCTTGTGTCGCGACTTGTGTCGTAACCCTGCCATGCCTACCCATGTCTGGTGGGTACGGTCGGTATCACTCAGGATGAGACGCGGGGCAGTGAGTATGCTCCAAAGCCGCATGAACACTGCCCCTCAGTGTCACTCACGAATTTCCTGTGTCGCTCCGTTCCAGTCGAAGATGAGAAATGGCATGGAAGAGGTCGTCGGTTCGATCCCGACCAGGTCCACCAAATCTCCCGCATTCTGTATGGATATCGAGCTTGACCAAGGCCGTCGCCGTTGCTAGAGTTTGAAGCCTGAACAGCAATTTCTTCCCCTCGTGTTTAATTGGGAATTGCCGCAGTTGCCTTTCGCAAGGAGGGGCCCATGAAAGCAGCAAGCATCTTCCTCGTGGTCGCGTTCGTGGCCGCCATACCTGTAGTCGCCCAGACCACGCCGCAGGTGGGTGACGTTGTCGTCGGTACCTGCGACGGCATTCAGATAGAAACGAACTTCAATGAGATCGATATATACACGCCTCAAGGGCAGTGGGTGAATGCGTTTGATGGGTCTGAAGGGACAACCTGTCGAACGGACATGACGTTTGATGCGACAGGCAATATCTATAGCATCACCCGCTTCTTCGGAGTCAATACTGGGGATGTCGGTGCTTTTGACAACCTCGGGAACGAGATCGGTGGCTTCAGCCAAACTTTCTCGTATCCGCGCTCAATCCTGCACGATCAACCAGGCAATTTCTATCTCGTTGGCAGCTTGTTTTCTCAAGATGGAATACATGTCGTGAAAGTGGATTCTAGCGGCAACGCTGTTGAGTACAGTGTAGCTGGAGGGGCGGGATGGATCACGCTGGCCTCTGACCAGCACATGATCATATACAGTTCGTGGTGGACCGGCGACGTTAAGAGCTTTGATGTCGAGAACCAAACGCCAGGCCCGGACTTGATAGTTGGGGCAAACGCTGAAAGCGTGCGGATAATGCCAGACAATAGCCTCTTGGTGGATTCGAGTGGGGTTGTGACACGTTGGGCAGCTCCATGTCAATCTTGTTACCCCTATAAACAAGTCTTTTCTTATACTCTGCCGGCCAGTGCGGATAGCTTGGCCCTGGATCCCGATGGCGTGAGCTTCTGGACAATCCACGCGTCTTACGACGATGTGAACCAGGAAGGAAATGCTAATGTTTACCGGATAAATGTAAAGACTGGACAGCTCATTGCGACTTTGGCATTGCGGACGTTGCCTTACGGCAGGTACTACTGGGGCAGCATCGGAATTTATGGCGACGGGATGAATTCGACAGCTTCGTCGCCTGCAGCGTTGAAGTTCAAAGGGCAACTTGAGGGCACAACGAGTGCTGCCAAATCAGTCAGCATCAAAAACACCGGTAAAGTCGAAATGATCGTCAGCAGCACCAGCCTTACGGGTGATTTTTCCATCAGTCAAAATCGATGCGGTAACGGGATAAGGCCCGGTAGTCACTGCAATATCTACATCCGGTTTCAGCCGACTCAACTGGGAAATAGGAGCGGCACACTCAACGTCTACGACAATGCCAACAACAGTCCGCAATCGATAAGTCTCTCGGGAAACGGACTCACAGCTTCATCTGTCACGCTGGCGTCGTCGCCGAACCCATCCGTGTTTGGGGAGAGCGTGACCTTTACTTCTCAGGTCACCAGTAATGCGCCGAACGCACCGACCGGAACCGTCACGGTCAAAGACGGCGGCCAGAAAATCGGCGCGGCTATGCTGAATGCGGGCGTTGCCGTAATCACCACATCCAAGCTGCCCGTCGGTACGTTGTCAATAACCGCTTCCTACAGTGGAGACGCAGAAAACACCAAGAGCACATCGACTCCAATATTGCAGGTAGTTAACCCGGCAAATTGATGACGTATCGGAAGAATCTGAGGTCGTCGGTTCGATCCCGACCAGGTCCACCAAATTCTCCAAACTAGACGGAAGCGGCCTTTGCGTCAGGTTTAGCGAGTCCCCTCGAACGTCTGATGGTCCTCATTGGCTGTCTGGGTAAGGCAATTAGCGGAGCCCAGCTTCGGGAGCGTCCTCTTCCGGAAACATCTGTGCAATAGTCTCCATGGGAAGAACCAGACGGTGCGGGTGGTCCGGTAATTCGATGAATCCATATTTGTTATAAAAATTCTTCGCATTGTCGTCCTTCGCATCTACCACAACGCACATGGACGCGATTTTCTTACTCTGATTCAGCGCCTGTCTGAGTGCTCCCATCAGAAGCAATTCCCCGATTCCTTTTCCTCCAAACTCGGTGCTTCTTGCCAGCCGTCCAAGCAAGGTGGCCGGAAGTTCCGAATACTTTGGGAGTCCCAGTTTTCTCGTAACCTCCGGGGGCAATTCACCAGCGTCAACCGCATACTGTGAAAGCGTATAGTATCCGGCGATCTGTGTGCCGTCCGGGGTGAGGACGAACACGGCCGCGACGCGTTTCTTGAGGTCCTGATTTGCCTGCTGCTTGAGATAATCATCGAGCGGTTCTTGTCCACACGAAAAAGCCGCCCGAACATGTCTGCGCTTGTCGAGCGGCTCAAATCTGAGTTTGTCTTCTGCCAATTAGCCGATCTCCTGCCTCAGCCGTTTTGCAGCCGCCCGGGCCTTCTCATTCGGCTTCGGCGGATTCAACAGGGCTTCCACGAATATCCGTCGAGAGTTCTGAGCCAGACTCAGAATTTCAGACTCGCGAATAGTCCGAAGGGCTGCTTCTTTCACACACATCCTCAAGAAATCTGTTACGGAGATGCCGCGGAGACCAGCCGCGGTTTCGATGGTCTCTTTCTCCTCGCGGGTCACACGAGCATCCAGCCGTTCGCTCCTCTTCGCTACATACGTTGTTGCCATGGCTCACCTCCTGGGCTAATGTACGGCGTTGTGCCACACAACGTCAAGTGTTGTATGTAAGTATATTTGTATCAGTACATTACGGGGTCAAATCACCGCCGTTGACAAGCTATGGCCGCTTCGGGAAGAACCAGTTAGCGCACGTCAGCCGGTTCCTTGTGTCGCAACCCTCCCGCCAATCTACGGCGGTTGCATCGGACGGTGGAAGAGGTCGTCGGTTCGATCCCGACCAGGTCCACCAAATCTCCGCCTTCAGATGACTTCGACGCGCGCCCCATGCCCCGGAGCCGCAGCCACCTTGGTGTCGCAGGTGAGCAGCGTTGCGCCGAGTGCTTCCGCGAGAGCGACATACAGCGCGTCGTAGGATGTCAGGTTGTCGCGGAGTGCCCAAATCCGCCGCAGAAACGGAGTATGCGGATACCGGCGAACTCGCAGGTCCATCAGGTCTTGCAACGCTTCCTCCGCGCGGGAAACGGAAAGCCCATGCAGAGCAACCGAGCGCCTCAATGCCTGCGTCACCTCTACATCCAAAAGATGAGGAGCGTGCAAGCTCTCTCCAGCCGCAAGAATTCGGTAGCGAACCCGAATGCCCCGTGGTGTTTGAAGCAGCCACTCGAAAACGGCGGATGCGTCGAGAACAATCAACGCGTTTCTCGCTCTTCGCGAATAATCGCGGCGCCTGACACCGGCAGACTCACTCGCTGGCGTCGCTCTAGGCGCTCCTGCAACTCGCGCAGCGTGGGGCGTTCCGCGATCTCGCGAATTTCCGCCAGCAGGTAATCTGACAGCGACATCCCAGCCAGGGCGGCTCGCGCCTTGAGGCTGCGATGCAGGGCATCGGGGACGTTTCTGAGTTGGATCATCTTCGACATGTTATAAACATACTTGCATGTGCTAAACATGTCAACCCGGAAGTCGCGCCCGTGTCCTTGAGTGTTCCGGGTAGGCGACCCGATTCTCGCCGTGAAATAGTCCCGCGTCTAATCAAATGTCGGGTTTGCGTAATTGCGTCTGATGTTCCGAACCATTTTCCTAACAGCCAGCGGGAACTTCGCCTTCTTCAGTCTCGGTTTCGCACTGTTGGCAGTGGGCATGGCGGCAATAAGAATGCCCTCAATCTCGTTTCTGCGTCTCTGGTCCGGAATAACAAATGCTGAAAAGAAATTCCAGAAATTGTGGTATCTAGCGCCGGGTACAGAGGCATGACTCTTCATTCGGCCACGGAGGCGGATTGCTTGCCCAACGTAATAGGGCACATCGTCCCGGTACAGTACATAGACACCCGGCTTGTCTAAGAGCTCCAACCCTCTAACAAGCTTTCGTTTCTTCTTGCTATTTTCGTCCGGAACCAGACAGTCGAAAACCTCTCGCGGCCACATGTGCGCGTATTCTTCCACGATCTGATTCTTCCGTGCCTTCCGTCTCATAAGCAGCCTCCTCAGGTCTGCCGCTTAGTCTTGGCTGATGTTGCAAAGCATGGCTGAAGTCGCTGGTATTCTCCCCAGTCGAAATTTGCGATGCCATCATTGCACGTTTGAAGGAGTCTGTCCCTCCTTCGGCTTGATAAGGGGATGGCTGCCTATGCCCGGTCTGGAACTCCTACCGGGTTGCCTCCAAGAGCAACTTTGTAGGTGCGAATCACCTTTCCTTGCGAAAACAAAGTCAAAGTGCGCTGACTCTTCACCACGAGGACTTGGTCGGCCTTCACTGGATGAGCAAGTGGCACAGACCCTTCGGCCGCCAGCATCCCGATCAGCAACACCGCCAACATGGGGAGAGTATGTATGTTCGCCGTCCAGAATGCTAGCCTGAAAGTGTGAAACCCAGGTCGTGCCCAATTGTTGCAGCGGTCCTGTTGCTGGTCGCGACCTCGTTCGCCGATACTGCTGCTCGCTGGACCATCCGCTACCAGCCCGCCCGCGTCGTCAACGGAACGCCGGTAGTGTTTCGGGTGACGACTCCGAAGCTACCGCGTACGCTCTCCGGCAAATGGCTCGACCATGAGATCATTTTCAGATTCGACGCCGGTCAGAAGGCATGGTTCGGCCTGGCAGGAGCCAGTCTGGAGACGAAGCCCGGCACTTATCCAATTGAACTGCGAGCTGAAAACGCCACGGGACATGCCATTACTTACAAGCAGGGAATCAAGGTGCAGCGCCAGCGTTATCCCAAAGTGACGCTGACGGTTCCCGAGCGCTACACCGCGCCCGACCCCGAGCAGTTGCGTCTGATCGAACGCGACAAAGAAGTGAAGGCTGAGGCTTTCAAGACTCTCACCGCCGAGCGCGAGTGGAAAGGTTCCTTCCAGCGTCCAGTCACGGCAGCGATCTCCGACGTCTTCGGAGTGCAGCGCGTGTTCAACGGAGCGGTGCAGAGCACGCATCAGGGACTCGATTTCCGCGCTCCCACAGGCACCCCGGTTTCGGCGGTCAACGGCGGCACCGTGATCCTGGCGCGGCTGCTCTACTTTGAAGGCAACTGCATAGTGATTGACCACGGCCAGGGCCTGCTCACGCTCTACCTGCACCTTTCCGAGATGCGCGTGAAGGAAGGGGAGCGCGTTGTCAAAGGCCGGCAGATCGGACTCAGCGGCGGCACCGGGCGCGCCACCGGCCCGCATCTGCATCTGGCGGTCCGCTGGCAAGGCGTTTACCTGAACCCGGCGGTTCTACTTACCCTCCGGCTTCCGTGAGTAACTCTCGCGATTGGTGAAGTCCACTAAGTAACATGGAACTTACCGCTCTCTTAACTCTTCTGGAAGCTATCTCATAAATGGTTTTGGGAAGGGCACGGCTTTAGCCCCGGAGCGACCCGCCAACGGCTAATAGCCAGAAGCCAGCAGCGCTTCACCTTCTCCCATCCACACTCCATCGCGGAACGTGACGCTTCGGCCGGAGATGGCCGGGATGCGCTCGCCGGTCACAATGATCCCCACCAGGTTCAGCGGGTCCGCGGCGGCGATGGTGACGCGCTCGCCGGTGGGCGGTTGCCTACGATTTGCGCGCAACGACTCCACTGCAATTGGAAGCGCAAACTGCTCGCCTAAGAATCCGTCGACAAAGCGGCCGCCGCGCACTTCGCCACGGTCTTCGAGCCGGCGGAACGCGATCTGCAATTCGCGCCAGCGCGGCAGATTGGTCTCGCGCGCCAGCAGGTCGCGGAACACCACGCCGTAACGGCGCAGCAGCATCCAGCAGCAGGATTCGACGCTGCGGTCGCGGTCCGCGCCTTCGCTGTGCAGCAGCGACCAGCGGCCCGCCGCATGCCGCGGCCGCCGCGCTTTGCCCAGCGCGCTGCCAGTTGCGTTTTTCGGCGTGACCAGCGCGCGCAGATTCTCGAAGCCGTCGGCGGTGACCAGTCCGGCCGCGGCCAGTTCCCACAAACCGGTCTCCACTTCCGCCTTGAGTCTGCCTGTGGCCCGCACCATGTCTGGGAAGAAGAGCGCGCCGCGCTGCTGCAACAGTTCCAACACCGATCGCGCTACCGGACTCAGCACCGATAGTGCCGCATCCGCCGTTCCGGGAGGGCGCGGCTGCATCCAGTCCGCATCCTCGCGCACAAAGAAGGCAATCGGCGCGACGCGGGTCGGAATTACGCGCCGCCGTCTGGCCGGCTCGCCGTTGTTTCCTCCCGCGTCGATCGTGGCCGGATGGGGCGAAAGCCGTCCCCAACCGACCGCGCCGGCAAGACAAAGTTGATCCAGATGCGCGGGATCATAGCCCGTAATCCTCCGCCCGAGCACATAGCGCTCCCACGCGCTCGCGGGAATTTCGAAGCCCTGCAACTGGCGAAGCACTTCGAGCGTGCCGTGCTCGCCGCGCACCTGAGTGCCAGGAGCGATGTGCTGCCAGCGCAGCAGCCAGTTCATGAACTGCGCCGCCGTAACCGGTTCGATCTGCTTGCGCAAGGTCGCAACCGTCAGCCGGTGGATGCGCGCCAGCAGGCGGCGCTCGCACCATTCGTTTTCGTGCAGCGCAGGCATTCCTACCTGCACGTTGCGGGGCAGCCCGGCAACACGGGAGGGCACGGCTTCAGCCGTGCCGTTACGTTCGACCGAAGACGTGGGCTTCAGCCCCTGAGGTTGCGTTCTGAACTTTCCGCGCAGAATGCCCCCGCTCGCTTCCAAGCGCAGCAGAGCCTTGTCGATCTCAGAAGGAGGCAGCCCGAGCAATTCTCCCAATTCTCCGGCCGTCGTAGGCCCAAGGTGTTCCATCCATCCCCGAACCGCTGCCAGCAGGGCCTCATCGCGAGTTGCGGCCCTGGACTGTAGCGCCGGCGCCCCGCCGGCTGTCGCGCGGGCGCCCTCGCCCACGCCTATCGCCGCCGGATGCAGAGCCGCGAACATTTCAGTCCGCTCCGCCGCTACCCAGAAGCGCTGTCGCGTTCCGGATTCCGACGGCAGTTCGGCCACGAACGCACGATTCTCAGACTCCAGGCGCTCGAAGAAATCCTCCCATCCAGCAGTGACCTGTCCGACGTGTGCCGTGAGCGGTGAGCTGTCAGCCGTGAGATGGTTTTCCTGAGAACTGAGAACTGAGAACCGAGAACTG
>ORMF012063657.1_pt1 | contig 12509 bp, 13 predicted proteins | sample 1779871 | NCBI WGS metagenome assembly ORMF01 (sample SAMEA104232316, study PRJEB22302) | groundwater metagenome | biome: forest; feature: aquifer; material: groundwater | place: USA | collected 2011-08-07 | depth 5.4 m | reverse complement strand
CCCCCCGACCCTCTCCCCGCAAGCGGGGAGAGGGAGGGAAGGCACCACACGGCGGTGCGCTTGATTTCGGCGTCCTCCAGCTCGCGCGTGACCGGCACCGAATACTCGGCGATCGGCCGGAAGCGATCTGTCGGAAAGTAGCTGCGCCGCGGGTCTCCGACCAGGACCTGCGCACCCCGTGCGCTGGCGGCCTCGATGAAAGCCAGCACGCGCTCGGCCAGCGGCCGCTCGTAGAACAGGTCGCCGACCAGCACGACATCGAAGCTGCCGTCGCCTGCATTTGGCGCCACCGCCAGCAGGTCCTCCGCCGTTGTCTCGAGCACCGCGGCGTTGGCGGCGGCATTGAGGCCGATGGCCGCCAGCGCCAGAGCATCGATGTCGGCCGCGAGCGCCCGCGCGGCGCCAGCGCACATGGCCGCGATCGCCGTGAGCCCACTGCCCGAGCCGAGGTCGAGCACGCGCTGGCCGGCGACAACCTCGGGATTGTCGAGCAGATAGCGCGCCAGCGCCTGCCCGCCCGCCCAGGCGAACGCCCAATAGGGCGGCGGTACGTTCATCTGGCCGAGCTCCTCCTCCGTCTTCTGCCAGATGGGGAGCGACTCCTCGGCCAGATGCAGCCTGATCTCCGGGACCAGGGGCACCGGCAGCAGCCTGGTGTTGGCGAGAATGAAGCTCGGCGCGTCCATGCGGCAACCCGATCAGCAATCGGCTCGCCGCACAAGGGCGGGCGGCGCTAGAAGAGAAACGCAGCAAACCGGAGACCCCCATGACCGCCACCGACACGGCCCCGCCCGACGGCCGCATCACCACCGAGCGGCTCGACCGAACCTTTGCCATCGGCATCGACCGGCCGAAGAAGCTCAACGGCTTCTCGCCCAAGATGCTGACCGAGCTGGCGCTCGCCTTCACGGCCTTCGAGCGCGACGAGGATGCGTGGGTCGGGCTGCTGTTTGCGCACGGCGCAAACTTCACGGCCGGCCTCGAGCTCGACAAGGTGGCGCCCTTCATGCGCGAGCGCGGCTCGGTGTTTCCCATCGGCTCGGTCGATCCGCTGTCGCGGCGGCCACCGATCCGGTCGAAGCCGCTGGTGTGCGCCGTACAGGGCATCTGCTTCACGCTGGGCATCGAGCTGATGCTGGCGGCCGACATCGTCATCGCAGCCGACGACTGCCGCTTCGCCCAGATCGAGGTCAAGCGCGGCATCATGCCGGCCGGCGGCGCCACCTTCCGCATGGTGGAGCGAGCCGGCTGGGGCAACGCCCAGCGCTACCTGCTCACAGGCGAGGAGTTCGGCGCGGCGGAGGCGCTGCGGCTGGGCTTCGTGCAGGAGGTGGTGCCGCCAGGGCAGCAGAAGGAGCGGGCGCTGGAGGTCGCGCGGGCCGTTGCCGAGCAGGCGCCGCACGCCGTGCGCGCCTCCCTCGCCTCATCTCGCATCGCCGCCGATCATGGCCCGCACGCGGCCATCCGTGAGCTCAACGGCCAGCAGGCCCGGCTGATGGCCACGGAAGACGCGACCGAGGGCGTGCGCTCGTTCTTGGAGCGCCGCAAGGGGCGGTTTGCAGGGCGATAGTGACGGTTGTTGTCGTTAGTGCAGCCGTCGGCGGTTCGGGCGGTCGACTTTACGCTGCAACCAGTTGACGGCCGCTTCTGCTGTCTCGAACAGCATCCGCGGCTGGAGGACGTGATCCAGATACACGAGCCAGCGCCCGCCATGGTTGAGGATGGCGATGGTGTGCCCGTGATAGGTGTCAGACCAAAAATCCTCCACGTGCTGGGTCGCCTGCATGGTCCTGCCTCATGATCATTGCGACGCTCACTTGATTTGGGAGCTTTGGGTCGAAAACGCTATGGTCGGCATGGTGTTCCCATTCGCCGGGAAGTCCTAGAGGTAGTTTTTCGTACCATGTCGTTCGCGCCGCCCAGCGGGTCGCGGCGGCAACACTCCGCCGATCCCGGAGCATGACCTTCGCCCATTGCAGAGCCGCCGCGCCATCGCGCGGGCTTGTGCTGCCTCCCGGATCGGCCCCACAATTCGCTCCTCTTCAGCGCCCATGGGAGGATCGCCGCTTTGCCTGCCCGCACCGATGCCGCCATCAACTTTGACGACCTGCGCAAGCTGGCCAAGCGCCGCCTGCCGAAGATCGCCTACGACTTCATCGAGGGCGGCCTGGAGGACGAGGAGGGGCTCGCGCGCAACGAGGACGCCTTCCGCCAGCTCCGCCTGGTGCCGCGCTACGGCGTCGACGTAGGCACCCGCGACCAGAGCACGACCCTGTTCGGGCGGACCTATTCGAGCCCTGTAGGCATTGCCCCGACGGGGCTTGCGGGCCTGTTCCGGCGCGGCGCCGAGCTGATGCTGGCCGAGGCCGCCAGGGAGGCCAACGTGCCCGTAATCATGTCGTCCCAGAGCACGGCGCTGGTCGAGGACCTGGGCAGGATCGCGCCCGAGCACGGCTGGTTCCAGCTCTACCTCGCCCGCGACCGCTCGATCTCGGAGGACATGGTGCGCCGGGCGCGCGATGCCGGCCTTTCCACCCTGGTGATCACCGTCGACGTGCCCGTCAACTCCAAGCGCGAGCGCAACCAGCGCAACGGCTTCGTGCGGCCGCTCAAGCTGACGATGAAAACCAAGCTGGAGGCCTGCCTGCACCCGCAATGGATGGCGGAATACCTCAAGCTAGGCATGCCCATGCTGTCGAACTGGCAGCGCTATGCGCCGAGCGGGGCCTCGGCCATGGAGGTGGCCGACTTCGTCTCCTCGCAGACGCCCGTGCCGGTGCTGTGGCAGGACGTCGAGACCTACCGCCGGCTGTGGCCCGGCAAGCTCGTGCTCAAGGGCGTCATGCACCCCGACGATGCCACCCGCGCCGCGGCGCTGGGTGTCGACGGCATCATGGTGTCGAACCACGGCGGGCGGCAGCTCGACCGGTCGCCCGGCCCGATCGAGGTGCTCCCGGCGATCGTCGCCGCGGTCGGCGACCGGATGACGCTGATGTACGACAGCGGCATCCGCCGCGGCTCGGACGTGATCACGGCCCTGTGCCTGGGGGCGAAGTTCGCCTTCGTCGGCCGCCACACGCTCTACGGGGTTTCAGCCGGCGGCCTCGGCGGAGCCATGCGCGCACTCGCAATTCTCAAAAACGAGATCGACCTCACCATGGGCCAGATGGGGGCGCCCAATATCGCCAGCCTCGGGTCGCAGTTCCTGATGTGGAAGGAGGCCGACGACCTGCGCCGCAACACCCGGCCTTGAGAGAACCTGCTTGCGGCGCACGGCTGCAACGCTCAAAAGTCGATCTTGTCCTGGATCGCAGCAATTCCAGCCTTGGCACAAGCATCGTCGGCGTCCCCGCCCGGCGCGCCCGAGACTCCAATCGCGGCCACGAGCGAGCCGCCGGCCTGGACCATGATGCCGCCGCCGAGAATGACGGCGCCCGGCAAACCACGAACGCCCGCCTGCGGCGTTCCTGGCCGCGTGGCGTCCACCAGATCGGTGGTGTTGGTGCGAAAGCTGACCGCGGTCCACGCCTTGCCCACAGCTGTCGCGGGCGTGTGCGGACCGGCAAAGCGATCGCGCAGCACGACCTGCGTGACGCCGAAACGGTCGACGACCGCTACCGCCACCTGATAGCCGCGCTGCCGGCAGTCGGCGAGCGCGGCGCGGGCGAGATCGAGCGCAATCTCCGGGCTCAAGGTCTTGTGGGCAACGAGCGCGTCCTGCGCAAGTGCGGGGACGCACGCGAGGAGCACGAGAGTCAGCGCAGTCATAAGTCTTCGTACGATCATGGGTTCTCGCCTTGTGATGCAAACCACGAGAATATTGCGCCATACCACTGCGCGCACTTTGATGCAGCGCAAATTCCCACCGATCCGGCCTCCTCCAGCATGAGCTCGGCTCAGCCGTTGCCGTGCGGGCATCGCTCAACGTATGGTGAGCGGTGACCATTCATCGCCGGAGCCCCCTCATGTCCCCAAACGTCGTCTCGGAACTTGCGCCAACGGGCACTCTGCGCGCAGGCATCAACCTATCGAATTTTCTCCTGGTGACGGGCAAGACCGCGGCGGGTGATCCCGAGGGCGTGGCGCCCGACATGGCAGCCGAGATCGCCAAGCGCCTCGGCGTGCCGCTGAAGCTCGTGCCCTACAAGACGCCGGGCGAGCTCGCCGATGCCGCGGCCACCGGCGCCTGGGACATCGGCCTCATTGGCGCGGAGCCGCAGCGCGCCGAGAAGATCGCCTTCACGGCTGCCTATTGCGAGATCGAGGCGACCTACCTGGTGCCGGCGGGCTCGGCGCTCAAGGCCATCACCGATGTGGACAAGCCCGGCGTGCGCATCGCCGTGACAGGGCGCAGCGCCTACGGCCTCTGGCTCGACCGCAACGTCAAGCAGGCCACGCTCGTGCGCTCCGACACGCTCGACAGCGCCTTGGCGCAGTTCGTCAGCGACAAGCTCGACGCGCTCGCCGGCTTGCGACCGCGGCTCATATCGGACATCAAGAAGCTGCCCGGCGCGCGCATCCTCGACGGGCAGTTCACCGCCGTGCAGCAGGCCATCGGCACGGGCCGCAAGAACGCCACCGGCGCGGCCTATCTGCGAGAATTCGTGGAGGAGGCGAAGGCCTCCGGCTTCGTCAAGCGCCTCATCGAGCGCCACAAGGTGGTCGGCCTGTCGGTCGCCCCGCCAGCGTAGCTCCAGGTGTCTTGGCGCTCGCGGTCGCGCACGGCTTCTCCAGCGGCACCGCCTTGCCCGAACCTGCGGATTTTCGAAGCCGTGCGGGGTCGCCGCCGCGCCCCGATAGGGTAAATACTGAACGATGCATTGTTTCACGTGAAACATCGAGGTGTTCAGTATTAACCATAATACCGTACGCTGGCGAGTGAGAGGTCCGGGCGAGGGATGTCCCCGCGCCGCCGACGCCCGCCACCAAGGTCACTCGTCCATGGCCGGGCCACGGCCCTTCAGCGTCTCGGCATCGTAGTTCTGGCCGATCGACATGGCGCAGATGCGCGAGAGGTGCGTCAGCGGCAGCCCGGTCTCCTTGGCCCACGCGTTGAACGCGTCCTGGATCTTCCTCAGGTCCTTCTTCGAGGTGGGGCTCTCCGAGATGTCGAGCCCAGCGTCGCGCAGGCAGGCGACGACGTCCGCCGACGTGACGAAGCCGTCCTTGCCGACGAAGCGCAGGAGGTACTGGCCGGTGCGCCCGCCGAGGCGCGCGCCGCGCTTGGCGAGCAGCTCGAGCAGCCCGCCCTGGTCATCGGCCGGCCACTGGGCCAGGAACTTGCCAAAGCTGCCGTGCTCGGCGGCGATGCCGGCGACGAACCGCGCGTTGTCGCGCACGGCGGTGATCTTCTGCGGGTTGCGCACGATGCGCTTGTCGCTAGCCAGCCCCTCCCAGAACTCGTCGGGCTGATGCAGCAGCCGCTTCGGCTCGAAGTTCAGGAATGCGGCCTCGAAGCCCGGCCACTTCTTCTCGATCACGCTCCACACGAAGCCCGCGGAAAAGATCCGCTTGGCCATCTCGGCGAGAGCGCGGTCGTCCGCGAGCCGGGTCAGCGCCTTGGGGCCGGTGAGCTTCGGCAGCAGGGCCGCGAGCGCCGCCTCGCCGCCCTTGCGCTTGGCGGCGCGTGCTCGGATGGTCTTGAAGGGGGTCATAGGATCAACTCGAGTTGGGATGCGCACCGTGCCTCACAACCGGCCGCCGTCGACCACATAGTGCTGGCTGGTGATGGCCCCGGCCTCGTCGGAGGCGAGGAACAGGACGACGCGGGCAATGTCGTCGGCGACCAGGTCGCGCTTGAGGCATTGGGCCTCCATCAGCCGCACATGGGCTTCGGCATTGAGCCACAGCTTGCGCTGCCGCTCCGTCAAGATCCAGCCGGGTGCAATGGCGTTGACGCGGATATTGTAGGGGCCGAAATCGCGGGCCAGCGAGCGGGTCAGGCCGAGCACCGCGGACTTGCAGGCCGTGTAGGCGACCATGCCTCCCTGGCCGACCATCCACGACGATGAGCCGAAATTGATGATGGCGCCGCGGCCGGCTGCCTTCATGTCCGCCAGCACGGCCTGGGCCGCGAAGAACTGGTGCTTGAGATTGACGGAGAAGCGCTCGTCCCAGTACTCGGGCGTCCCCTCCTCGGTGACGTGGCGGTCATCGCGCGCGGCGTTGTTGACGAGGATGGTGATGGGCCCGAGGGCCTGGCGCACTCCGTCGATCGCCCGGCGCAGGGCCGCCGTGTCCCTGACGTCGCAGGGCTCGAAGTGGCACTTGACCCCGAGGCGCGCGACGGCTGACTGCACCTGTGCCGAGGCCGTCGCGTCGACATCGACGAAGCCCACCTTGGCGTTCTGCCGGGCAAAGCTCTCCACGATCGCGGCGCCGATACCGCTGCCGCCACCGGTCACGAGCACCACGCGACCCGCCAGCGAGGGATAGAGCGCCGTTGCTGCCGCCATGCGCAAGCCTCCCTCGCGATACCTCTATCGGCGTCCCCGCCGTCACGGCTTGCCGGCGCCGATCGTCTTGGCATCGAGCCCGCCCATGCGGCACACTTCCTTCCACTCGTCGGGCCTCACGGGCTGCACCGACAGCCGCGACGTGCGCACCAGCGCCATGTTGGCGAGCTTCGGGTTGGCCTTGGCCGCCGCCAGGGTCACGGGGCTCGGCACATCGCTGACGGCGCGCACATCGACGCACTTCCACACGCCGGTGTCGTCCTTCGGGTCGGGATGCGCCGTCGCACACACCTCGACGATGCCGACGATCTCCTTGCCCTCGCCCGAGTGATAGAAGAAGCCGAGGTCGCCCAGCTGCATCGCCTTCATGTTGTTGCGAGCCACAAAATTGCGCACGCCGTCCCACGGCTCGCCCTTCCGCCCACGCGCCTTCTGCATCTCCCAGGAGTGCGTGGACGGCTCCGTCTTGAACAGCCAATAGGAACGCTGAGAAGACTTGGACGGAGGCGGCCCGGCATCCGATGCTGCGGGTGTCGTAGGCGGTGCCTTTTCTCTTCTGGGCATGGATCGAACTCCAAAGTCATCCGCCGCTGTCACCGGCGCCGCGACGCCAGAATTTCACCGCGCCAGCTTCCGGGCTGCCGAGCCGGCGCTGTCCTCCAGGAACGCGCGATAGGCGTCCGCAATCCCTTCGCGCAGGCCGATCCGAGGGCACCATGCGAGCGCTCTCAATTTTTCTGCGCTCATGAGCTTGCGCAGTGTGCCGTCGGGCTTGGAAAGATCGTTCGCGATTTTGCCTTTGAACCCCACCACCTCACACACAAGCCGTGCAAGCTCGAGGATCGATAGATCCTCGCCTGAGCCTACATTGATGTGCTCCGGCGCCGAGTACCCGCGCATGAGATGCACGAGCGCGTCGGCGCAGTCGTCGACGTGCAGGAACTCGCGCCGCGGCGTGCCGGTGCCCCAGATGACGATCTCCTCCGCACCCCGCAGCTTGGCCTCATGGGCTTTGCGGATAAGGGCCGGCAGCACGTGGCTCGTCTCCAGGTCGTAGTTGTCGCCGGGGCCATAGAGGTTGGTCGGCATCGCCGAGATGAAGTCGCAGCCATATTGCCGGCGATAGGCTTGGGCGAGCTTGATGCCGGCGATCTTGGCGATCGCGTACCACTCGTTGGTCGGTTCCAGCGCCCCCGTCAGCAGCGCCTCTTCCAGGATCGGCTGCGTGGCGTGTTTGGGGTAGATGCAGGACGAGCCGAGGAACAGCAGCTTCTCGACACCCGTCTGCCACGCGGCGTGGATGATATTGGCTTCGATCGACAGGTTCTCGTAGAGGAACTCGGCGGGAGCGCTGTCGTTGGCGAAGATACCGCCGACCTTGGCGGCAGCTACAAAGACGGCCTGCGGCCGCGTCTCGGCCATCCACCGCTCCACAGCGTCCTGCCGGGTGAGATCGAGGGTCTGCCGACCGGCTGTCAGGATCCGGCAATTCTCCTTGCCGAGCCGGCGCACCAGCGCCGCGCCGACCATGCCGCGATGCCCTGCGACCCACCCGCGCTTGCCCTCGAGCGCGTAGGGCGAGCCTGATCGGGCCTCCGGTTTCCGCTCCATACACTTTAGGACCCTGTATCGCCGCTCGACTCATCCGGCCGAGCGATCGTTGCGCCACGTCTCCTGGTCGATAGCCTCGAGGTCACCCTCCACCATCTCGGCGACAAGCTCGGCAAACGCGGTCTTATGCATCCAGCCGAGCTTCGCCCGCGCCTTGGAGGCATCGCCCAGCAGCTCGTCGACCTCGGTCGGCCGAAAGTAGCGCGGATCGATGCGCACCAGGTCCTTGCCGGTCTTTGCGTCGATCCCGACTTCATTGGCGCCCTTTCCTTGCCACTCGATGGTCCGGCCGACGCAGGCGAAGGCGGCCTCGACGAATTCGCGCACTGAATGCGCCTCGCCGGTGGCCAGAACATAGTCGTCGGGCTCGGGCTGTTGCAGCATCAGCCACATGCCCTCGACAAAATCGCGCGCGTGGCCCCAGTCGCGCCGGGCATTGAGGTTTCCTAGATGAAGCCGCTCCTGAAGCCCGCGCTCGATGGCGGCCACCGCGCGGGTGATCTTGCGCGTGACAAACGTCTCGCCGCGCAGCGGGCCCTCGTGGTTGAAGAGGATGCCGTTGGAGGCGTGCATGCCGTAGGCCTCGCGGTAGTTGACCGTGATCCAGTAGGCATAAAGCTTGGCCGCCGCGTAGGGCGAACGCGGATAGAAGGGCGTCGTCTCCCGCTGCGGCGTCTCCTGCACCTTGCCGTAGAGCTCCGACGTCGAGGCCTGGTAGAAGCGCGTCTTGTCCTTGATGCCGAGGATGCGCATGGCCTCGAGCAGCCTGAGCGTGCCGAGCGCGTCGGCGTTGGCGGTATACTCAGGGGTCTCGAAGCTCACAGCCACGTGGCTCTGCGCGGCGAGGTTGTAGATCTCGTCGGGCTTGTGCTCCTGGATCAGGCGGATCAGGTTGGTGGCGTCAGTCAGGTCGCCATAATGCATAAAGAAGCGCGTCTCACCCTCATGCGGGTCGACGTAGAGCTCATCGACGCGGGCGGTGTTGAAGGACGAGGAGCGCCGCTTGATGCCGTGGACGATATAGCCCTTCTGCAGCAGCAGGCGCGCCAAGTACGCCCCGTCCTGGCCGGTGATGCCCGTAACTAGGGCGATTTTCCTCGTCAAGCAAATCGGCTCCAACGCATGAATTGCGAGGTGCCAGCATGGCTCATTCCCCGCCGGCGAGACAAGCGTTTTGTATCGCACGGAAATCGCGTGGCGGCCCTTCTGCCGGCGGCCGCCTGTGCTAACTAACCCGTTTCGTCCCTCAAGGTGCGCGCCAAGGCGCGCATGGCAACTGACCCCGTCGCGCCGACCCTCGGCCTTAGCTGCGCAGTGAAGCGATGGTCGCGAAGGGGGCGATGTGCTCGACGGCGGTTTTGACGTCGACCACCACCGGCCCCTCGTGCGCGAGCGCCCGCTCCACGATCGCTGGCGCCTCCTCGATCCTCGCAAGGGAGAGGCCGCGTGCGCCGAAACTCTCGGCCCACTTGGCGAAGTCGGGGTTTCTCAATTCGGTGCCATGCACGCGGCCCTTGTAGGCGATCTCCTGGTGCATGCGGATGGTGCCGTAGCTGCCGTTGTTGGAGATGAAGGTCTTGACGTTGGCGCCATACTGCACCGCCGTCGCCAGCTCCGAGCCAGTCATCAGGGCGCCGCCGTCGCCGAGGAAGTGGATGACCTGCCGCCCCGGACAGCGCAGCGCCGCGGCGACGGAGGCCGGCATGCCGAGCCCCATGGCGCCGCCGACGCAGCCGACCAGCAGGTGCTCGCCCGAGAACGGAAAGTGCCGATGCAGCCAGCCCGAGAAATTGCCGGCGTCGGTGACGAAGATGGCATCCTTGGCGGCGCGCTTGGTCAGCGCCGCCACCACGGCTCCCATGTCGAGCAGGCCGTCGGCCGGCGGCGACCAGGCCATGGCCTTGGCGACGGGCTCGTTGAGCTTCTTGATCCAGGCGGCACGTTTCGCCGGCGTCTTGCCGGGCTTGGCGGCCAGTGCCTCGAGGAAGGCTACGGGATCGGCCACCAGCGCCTTCGCCGCCGTGTAGTTGCGGCCGATCTGGCGCGGGTCGTCGCAGATGTGGATCAGCGGTTGGCGTGGCACCGGGGAAGCGGGGAGCGTATAGCCCTGGGTGGTCACCTCGGTCAGCCGGGTGCCGACCGCGAGCATCAGGTCGGCCTGCATATATCGCTCCACGGCAGGCTTCGGGATCTTGAAGCCGAGGTGGCCGGCGTAATGCGGATGCGTGTTGGGAAAATAGTCCTGCCGCTTGAAGGAGAGCGCGACGGGAAGGTGGTGGGCCTCCGACGCCGCCCGCAACGCCGCCCTCCCGCGCGTGGTACCGACGCCGCCGCCGGCGATCAGCAGCGGCCGCTCCGCCTTGGCGATGAGCGCGGCGATCTCGGCGATCGCCTCCGCCGAGGCGGGGCTTGCCTGCGGCAGGGCGAGCGGCTCGACCACGGCCGCATCGGTCTTCTCCTCCAGCATGTCCTCGGGCAGCACCACCACCACCGGGCCCGGCGTCGGCGCCTGCGCTTCCACGAAGGCACGCGCGACGATCTCAGGGATGCGCGCCGGATCGTGGATGACGTGCACGCCCTTGGCCATGTCGGCGAAGGTCTTGGCGTAGTCGACCTCCTGGAACGAGCGTCGGCCGATCTCGCCGCGGGGCACCTGGCCCACGAACAGCAGCAGCGGTACGGCATCCTGCTCGGCCACGTGCACGGCAATGGCGGCGTTGGTGGCGCCGGGACCGCGGCTGACGAAGGCCACGCCCGGCCGGCCCGTCACCTTGGCATCGCCGACGCCCATGAACCCCGCGCCGCTCTCGTGGCGGCAGACGATGGTCTCGATGGCGTTGCTGTCGCGCAGCGCATCGAGCACGGCCAGATAGCTCTCGCCCGGCACGCAGAATACGCGGTCGACCCCGTGGGCGGCCAAACAATCGACGAGGAGGTCCGCGGCGCGACGGGGCATGGGCGTCTCCAGGCTTTTGCGACGTGGGCTTGCGGGGGGCTGCTCAGGCTGGATACGAGCTTCGCGCATCCAAGCACAGCGCCGCAATGATGGCTACCGCGGCTTGACGCGAGCCATCCGCATGCAGGGCCGCTCGGCTGCAGGTTCGGCGCCGGAGGGCACGCCCGGAGGGGCCGTTCAGCCGGACCGGCCGCCGCGCCGCTCGCGGTTCATCTGCTCCCACCAGCGGCTCGAGCCGAACGGCAGCTTGTCGGCGATGTGCTCGTGATAGTCGTCGCGCGGGCGGATCGCCCGGTAGCCTTGGCTTTGGACCTGAGGCTTGGCGTGGCGATACTTCCTTGCGCCCGACGCGGCGTCGGCCGGAGCCGAGACGCCTGCGAGAAGCGACAGGCCCAGGACACCACAGACGATGGCCTTCATGATTGCCTCCTCGGATTGCCTGTTGGATGCGCAACGCAGGCGCGAGGATAGCGCGGCTTGCGCACCGGCGAGGATCAATGCGCGCCGAGAAAGTGCAGCGCGTTGGGCGCCACGAACCCGAGTCCCGTGAAGAAGAGGCCGATCACAGCCAGGCCGAAGGCACCCCACAGCAAATAAATGACCTGCGTGATGAGGTAGGAGGAGGCGAGCACGATGGCGATCTGGAACGCGCCAGAGCCGTACTCATAAATATGATATTGCCCCAACGCGTGCGCGCTCCTGGCCTCGAGCGCTCGCGCTCGCGTGCTCAGCTCCTTGCGGCCCTCCTGGGTCTCGGGCTCGCTCTCGTAGCGCGCGGCACGCGTCTTCCAAGCCCCGACACGCTTCTGCAGGAGCTCTTTGACAATCGGATCCTTGGCCAGCTGGGCATCCACCTCCATCTGCTCGGCCGCCGTCTCCATGGTGGTCTTGCGGATGGTCTTGGCCTGGAAGAAGGCCCACAGGTTGGACGCGTCGACGTTGTATCTCAGTGCGTCGGTCTGCGCGCTCTTGCCGAGGATCTCTGCGATGGCGAGAAACAGCGCCAGCACCAGGATGAGGATGGCGATCTTCTTGTTCTCGCCCTCCGCGATTCCGTGACCGCCGTGACCGTGCGCCATGATATTGCTCCCAGGCAGGTCGTCAGGCGTGCGCCTTTCCGACCTCTGCGTGTTTACCGTTGGTAAGTAATCCTAGAAAGAAACTGGCCAGGAGTCATGCGGCCAGCGGTTTGATCTCCACTTCATAGCCGAGGCTTTGCAGCTTGGCGACGAGGCGCTTGATTTGGGTCGGTTTGGACCGGCGCTCGAAGTGGTCGGCGCCGAGATCTTGGTAGAACGTCCCGTTGGCGGTCATGTGGGGGGCGGTGAGGATCGAGGCGGCCACCGCACCGACAGCCTTCTTGGCCCCCCGCCGCGCACGCAGACGATGAAACTGAGCCTGGAGATAGCTGCCCTTCTTGCGTGTCGCCGCCCACGCACATTGGATGAGCGTGGTCTTCAGCCAGGGTGCACCTTTGCGCATCCGTG
>ORMF011600167.1_pt1 | contig 12512 bp, 17 predicted proteins | sample 1779871 | NCBI WGS metagenome assembly ORMF01 (sample SAMEA104232316, study PRJEB22302) | groundwater metagenome | biome: forest; feature: aquifer; material: groundwater | place: USA | collected 2011-08-07 | depth 5.4 m | reverse complement strand
GCCATGCGGCGCAGGATCGAGGGCGGCGAAGATATATTTGCCTTCCCCGAACTGCATTTCGTCGAGAGCGTGGAAGCATCGCGCAAGATTAAAGATACCGCCGGCCCGAAGATAATCCTTGCCGGTTCGGGCATGAGCGGCGGCGGCCGGGTGCTCGCGCACGAGCGCGAGTACTTGCCGGACATAAACTCGACTCTGCTTATCGTCGGGTATCAGGCGGCGGGCACTATGGGGCGCCGTTTGATAGAGGGAGCAAAACATATCGAGTATCATAAGGAAAAAATTCCCGTGCGCGCCAAAGTTGAGACGCTCTACGGCTACTCGGCGCATCGCGACGGAGAATCGTTGCTGGAGTTCGCCAACAAGGCCGCGCAGGATGCGGAGCAGGTGTTTGTCGTGCATGCCGAGCCCGCGGCCGCTTCATTTCTTGTCCAGCGCATTCGCGATTATCTCGGCGTCAAAGCAACAGCGCCAGACGCAGGTGACCAAGTCACTCTGCGTCTGTAAATATTATGAGCTTTTTGAGCAAGGTTCGACCTTGCTCAGGTAGACGCGTATACACCAGTACTCTCCGGTCGGAGAATTGAAGTGTAGTAGGAAATAGGTAGAATTTCGCATATGCGAAATTCTACACACTACCTAGTTGATCGAGCGGCTTTTGTTTTTTTATTTTACAGTTTGTTTGTGATTTGTAGTTTTAGTTTTGATATTTTCCGATGGTACACTGGACTGATGGATCCGAAGCACACGCATTTGCAAATTAAAATATGCATCTCCGGAGCGGCCGAGACGGGCCACTGCGGCATTGACGCGTACGAAAAGGGGATAGAGCTCGGGCGGCAGGTTGCCAAACACAATGCCATCACCATAAACGGCGCCACGACCGGTTTTCCGTTGTGGGCGGTCATGGGGGCCAAAGAGGCCGGCGGATATACTATAGGGTTCTCGCCTGCCGGTTCCGAGAAAGAGCATATAGAAAAGTTTAATCTCCCCGTCGAGTATCTCGACCTCATCATATATACCGGCTTCGGCTATCCGGGCCGCGACCTGATGCTCACGCGCTCATCCGATGCGGTGCTCTTCGGTTGCGGGCGCATCGGCACCATACACGAGTTCACTATCGCATTTGAGGACCAAAAGCCGATAGGTATTTTAGAATCCGCCGGTTGGGAGACCGACGAGGAGTTAAGAAATATCATCGAACTCGGCCACCGCCCGAACAACCGCATCGTCTTCGACTCCGACCCTAAAGCGCTCGTCGAGCGCGTCATCGAGCTGGTCAACAAAGACAAAATAAATAGAGCCTCCTTCCGCTTCGACCCCTCCGCCCCAGCGCTGTAGGCAAAAAGTCGTTTGTGTTACACTACGTGTATGTATACCGCTGTGTATGAAAAGGTGCCACAAGGGTATATTGCCTGGATAGAGGAAATCCCGGGGGTTTTGACCCAGGGCAAAACCAAGCGCGAGACGCAAGAAAACCTTAAGGACGCGCTCGGGCTGATGCTGGAAGTCCTCCATGACGAAGCACTAAAGGAGACTCGCGGAAAGAAAACGGTTACCCGTGAGCGTTTTGTTCTCTCTCGCTAAAACATGAAACGCCGCGACCTTGTGTGGTACATAGAATCACGCGGCTGTGTATTGAGCCGCGAAGGTGGCAAACACTCTGTATATGAAAATCCGCGGAATGGCGGATGGGCAACCGTTGCCCGCCATACAGAAATCTGGCCAAAAATGGTTGGCAAGATTTGTAAGCAGTTAGGCATCCCACCCCCGCGTAGTAAGTGACTAGCGAACCTGGGTGACGACGCGGGCGAAGACTTCCGGATAGGTTTCGGCGAGCGTGGCGAGCATTTTGGAGTTGAGCGCGACGCCTTTTTTGTTGGCGACGCCGATAAACTTGGAGTATGAGAGCTTTTCGTCTATCAAGCGCAAGCCGGCGTTGATGCGGACGTTAAAGAGACGGCGGTAGTCGTTCTTTTTGTCGCGGCGGTGGGCAAAGGCGTACTTGCCCGCGTGGAAGATAGCCTCGCGTGCCTGGCGCTTTTTGGTCGAGCGGCCAAAGCGGTACCCCTTGGTCATCGCCAAGATATTCTTGCGGCGCTTATTTGATGTTACTCCTCCTTTTACGCGTGCCATAAAAAATAGTTGTTAGTTATTAGCCACTAGTTGCTAGTTTTGAGCGGGTTGCCGATGTAGCGCTGCATGACCTTGGGGGTCATCGTGCGGGAAGAAAGTACCTCCGTCCGATTATTAGACATTTGTTTTGAGCGGCTCTCTTTGGCGTTGAAGTGATTTTTACCGGGCTTGCGCGCGATAATCTTCCCCGTGCGGGTAACTTTAAGCCTCTTTGAAAATGATTTGTTGGTCTTCATAAATTTCCTAATTTATCCTGAGTCCTATCGAAGGATTGTTCGACTATTGTTTCTTCGCTTTTTCCAGCACCGTCGCCAATCCCTTCGGACTTTTGGATATAGGGTCGGCGAGTTTGTAATCCGCCGGTATCAACTTCAGGAACCTCTCCAGCCTTTCTTTAAGGAAGGCGAACTCCATGTACTTGTACCGTCCCCACAAAAACAGGTCCACTTTGACGCGATGACCTTCCTGCAGCCATGCGGCTGCCTTCTTGGCCTTCAGCTGCATATCGTGGTCGCCGGTGCCTATCTTGACCTGGACCGACTTGGTCTCGGTGGTATGGGATTTGGCCTTCATTTCCCGGCGTTTTTTCTGCTGTTCGTATTGGAATTTACCATATTCCATTACTTTTGCAACCGGCGGGACGGCGTTCGGGCTTATCTCTATAAGGTCCAGGCCGAACTCCTGCGCCTTGGCTATGGCGTCGGACAGGGGTAAAACCCCGAAATTCTCCCCCTCGGGGCCGAGTACGCGTACCTCCTTTGCCCGTATTTGATGATTTACTCGAGTGGTATCCAAAGCAGTTTTGTGAAGCCACTATACCATAGGCACATAAAAAATAAACCCCGACGCGCAAAGCGGTCGGGGTCCCGACCAGAGCGTCGGGATAAAAAAGCCCCGGACCGTTGACTATCGTTTAAGCATCGAAACAAAGTAGTCCATGCTGTCTGTTGTCAGTATTCCGCGCAAACGCAGTGCGTTGTCCTGATACACGCCCTTGTAGGTCGTGCGCGCGGTCGTGTAGCCCGCTTGTCCGAGGATTTGTATAAAGTCCGCATCGGTGTAACCGAACGGCGAGGCAAAGTGAGTTACCGGCTTGCCCAAGTGCTGTTCGAGGATCGCCTTGCTTTCGGTCACCTCGCGCCTGAACTCGTCGAGCGGAAGCTTTTTCAGATACGGGTGCGAGAGCGTGTGGTCGGCAATAGTCATGCCCGCATCCGACATTTCTTTTATTTCGTCCCAGGTAAAAAAGTGTTTTTGCTTGCTTATCGGGTTTGTATACACATAAAACGTCGCGGTCACGTTGTATTTCTTCAGCAGAGGGAAGGCGTATGTGTATTGATTTTCCCAGCCGTCATCAAAGGTCAGCATGACCGGCTTGGCGATGGGCGACGTGGTGCCCGCTTTGATGTCCGCGGCAAGAGTGTCCGGCGTAATGGTGGTATAGCCGTTGTCGCGCAGGTATACCAGCTCCTGCTCGAGGAGTTCGGGGGTAATATCATAGGCGTCTTGTTTCGACGACTCTCCGGCTATGTGCGGCCGCACGCTGTGATAGATAAAAATAGGGACCTTGACCGCGGCCGGCAATGGCGTCTCCTCCGGCAAGGTCTGAAAATACACTTCGATGATGTTTGCGGTGCGTATTTCCGACGGTATGCGCGCAATAGCGGACTCAAATTTTGGCAGGTCTTCGCTCAAAAATTCTTTTCCAAATACGTGCATCACCGACCAGAGGGTCAGTGCCATGAGCACAAAAGCGGAAAAGATTACTTTATTTTTCACCCTGTAGTTATATCAGAAAGAGCGCAAAAAACACACGTATGTGGTTTTTTTGCGCTCAGTGTTCTGGTTGTTAGCAGCTTGCCTTTGCTGTTTTGAACGCGTCCTGCGCCGACTTAACCGCCGCGTCGTAGGTGTCTTTAGCGGTCTTTGTCGATGTCCTAAAAGCATCCTCGGCGGATTTTACCGCAGTTTTGTAAGAGTCCCGCGCGGTCTTGATGGCGGCTGTTTTAGCAGTTTTGTCGGTAAGCGCCTTTGCCGCCGCAATAGCCGTATCGCGGGTTGTCTTTGCGCCGGCTAGAGCACTGTCGCGGGTTGTGCGCGCCGAAGCGGTGGCAGTATCTCTGGAGATCTTCGTGGCGGCGATAGCTGCATTACGGGTTGCTCCTGCCGCTAAGACACAGGCCGACTTGGTCGTCGTAGTGGTCGGAGCCGCTGTACCGCTCGATCTGGTCTGCGCGTAAGCGGGTAGTGCTATTGCGGCGGCGAGTCCGATAGAGAGCGCGGTAAGAACAATTTTATTGTTTATAGTCATACGTTAGTTAAATAATTTTTAATAATACGAACCATACCTACAGTATATACTAATGTTTTTACAAATGGTTAGGATTTGTCGGACTTTCATTATATACTGCTTGTATGAGACATTTCGTAGGCAACAAGGCTGTTTTTGCCCTCTGTATAGCCCTTTTTCTTGCGGTAAGCATGGGCGGTGTTTTTGCTTCCGACCTGTCAAACGGCTATACCTCCTACAACTGCCCGTATATGGGTGTTCCTGTGTTGTGCGCGATGAATCCTCTCCAGCATTTGTCGCAGTGGCAGCAGACGTTTGCGGCTATCGTACAGCAGGTAGCGACGGATATTCTTTTGCTCCTCGTCCTCTGTGCCGCTCTGTTTGTTTCGGTCCGTCCGCGTTTATTGGAGTTGCGTACCGCCAAGGGGTACCTGTACCGTTCTCCGCCTTTTACCGCACAGAGCAAAAAAATAACAGGTTGGCTTTCATTGTTTGAACAGAGTCCCTCGCAGGTCTAGGAGCACCTGAAGAGCTTTTGCTTTTTGGGTGTCAAACACGCGTGCGCGTGTTTTTTGCATTATCTGCCTACTAAAAACTACTATGGATCAAAAAACAACTGTCACAATACTTGCGGTCGTCGCGGTCTTCGTTGGTCTCTTCGCTTTGGGTTATGTCACTAAAGGCGGTACTGCCGCCTCTGTTCAGAACGTTGCACTGTCAAATGCCGGAAGCTTGCTTACCGCGCCCGACTCATTCCACAACTTCGGGACTATCTCAATGAAAAACGGCGACGTGAATTACGACTTCACAGTAACAAACCCGACTGATAAAGACATCATGCTTAAGACGTTGGTTACCTCCTGTATGTGCACGAGCGCGCTTATTGTCGAGGCAGACGGCGGCACCAAAGGGCCTTTTCGCATGCCGGGCATGGGATACGTGCCGCCGGCCGACGAGCCTATCAAGGCGGGCGATAGCCGCGTTATCCGCGTTGTCTACAATCCAAACGCGCACGGTCCCGCCGGTGTCGGAAGCATTGACCGGTTCGCTATACTTACCGACTCTGCGGGCAACGTACTGAGGTTAGAAATTAAAGCGGTCGTCACTCCGTAATATGAAGCGCATTCTTGTTATTACAGGCGCGGTTTCCGTGTTCATCCTCGGAATACTCGTACTGAAATTCAGTCCCGCAACCTCGACGCTTATTTGGAGTATAAGCAACGGCGGAGAGTGGCTTTTGCCGCTCGTCTTCGCCTCCTCATTGCTGGACAGCGTACATCCGTGTTCGTTCTCGATACTCCTGATTACCATTGCGCTACTGTTCGGACTGCAGCTCACCCGTAAAAAGATCATGCAAATCGGCGGCGTGTATATCGCCGGCATCTTTGCCGCGTATCTCACGATAGGGCTCGGGCTTCTGAGGGTCCTGCACATATTCAACACGCCCCACTTTATGGGCAAACTCGGCGCGACACTGCTCATTATCTTCGGCATCATTACGCTCTTAAACCGGTTCTTCCCGAACATGCCGATCAAGCTCAAGTTGCCGTCCGTAGCGCACCGGCCTATGGCACAACTCCTTGAGCGCACGTCTATCGTGGCGGCGTTTGGGCTGGGGCTTTTGGTCGGCATCTGCCAGTTCCCCTGCATGGGCGGGCCGTACCTTATGGTCATCGGACTTCTGCGCGACCAAGTGACGTACGCCACGGGGTTCTGGTACCTCCTGCTCTACAACCTCATACTTATTATTCCGCTTGTTCTGGTGCTCGTCGTCGCGTCGGACAAAACGACGGTCGATACCATGCAGGAGTGGAAGCGTGACCATTTGCCGCGCGTGCGCTTAGTTGCGGGCATTGCGATGATTCTGCTCGGAGCGCTTATTCTCCTCATCTAACCCATATGAACAGACAACTTAAATTGGGGGACTTAATTGGCCGCATCGCGAGAATTCTGCACATTTCACACTGCAAAAACTGTGAACGGCGCCGCGTCATCCTCAACGACCTCCAGACGGCAGGTTTCAAGGAAACATTAAAAAAATTACAGCACTGCTGTGACGAATAATATGAAATATCTAACCTTAGCGCTTATGGTGATAGTGGTTGCGCTCCTTGGCGTTACTCCCGGAGCGCGAAAAACCGGTACTGCTCCTGTTCAAGACCAGATAGTGCAGCTGTCCGGAGATACGTTGCCGGTAACATTGGGAGACATCGGTACCAAGCTAGTAGAGGCTGGCGTTATCGACGAGAAAAAAATGCCGCTTCGCGATGGCATGCGCGGAAAAATAGTCATCACGCAGGAGAACTCACACTACCTTCTCAACTTTTTGTGGGCCGTCGGGCTTGCAAACAAAAACCCGATTCTTGAGGATAAGACAGAAATGATGAACCCAGCGTACGGCGGGGCGGGCGGCTTTGCCTCCACCGGCGGCTGGACGCTTGCACAAGGCGGCGCCATGGATCATTACGGAAAACATATGATAGTTCCTCTTACCGCCGCGCAGCAGGCGCTTGTCGATCGTGTATCAAGAAACATCTACCGCCCGTGCTGCGGCAACTCGACGCATTTTCCTGATTGCAACCACGGCATGGCTATGTTGGGGCTGTTGGAAATAATGGCGTCGCAGGGGGTCAGCGAGCAGGATATGTACAAAACCGCGCTTATAGTCAATTCATACTGGTTCACGGACACCTATGCCACTATTGCGGCGTACATGCAGAGCAAGGGCGTCGCCTGGGACGCCGTATCGCCGAAAGAGATGCTGGGCGCCGATTACTCGAGCGGAGCCGGATTCCGGAACATCCAGTCAAAAGTAACCGCGCCGGCCGCCGGCGGAGGCGGCGGTTGTGCCATCTAATACTAATAACTTCATAAATTATGAAAAAAATAATATTAAGTCTTATGGCAGTTGGGTTCTTTGCCCTCACGGGGGTCGCTTCGGCTCAGGTGGGGCCGCAAAGTTCTGGGTTGGACGATGCCCTGCAGAGTATCTACAAGGCTCAAAATGTCGCTACTTCAGGGCAAGTTGATTGCAGCAAAGTTACCGACAGTCAGTTCGAAACACTAGGGGATGCTTATATGGAGCAAGTTACTACTCGGGAGGCACCGTGATGGGCATTCCATACATGATGGGGAGCTATTATGGCGGTACTTGGCTTGGATTGGTTACCACGGTCTTGATGTGGAGCCTGCTCATTGCAGGTATTATAGTGCTAGTACAGTGGGCGCTAAAAAATAATTAATCTCAAAAAATGAACCACGCTCAAACCTACAAAATCAAAGGGATGCATTGCGCGTCGTGCGCGAGCATCATCGAAAAGACATTCAAGAAAAAAGAGGGCGTGCAGAGGGTAGCAGTAAACTACGCGACCGAAACGGCAAAGGTTGAACACGATACGGAAAAAGTGAGCGCGCAGCAGTTGTCGCAAGCTATAGAACCGCTCGGCTACTCATTGGTGGTGGAGCAGACGGCAAGCCAGATGGGCATGTCAAAGAGCGAGCATGCGGCGCACCTCGGACTCAATCAGTCAAAAAAAGAAAAATTGGAGGAGCTTGCCGCGATGCGCCGCCAGCTTATGGTGGCTCTGCCGCTGGCGGGAGTTTCCGCCGTGGCAATGGTGTTCGGCATTGTTCCGCAGACACTGCTCCTGGTGATGGCGACCTACATGCTGTTTGTCGTCGGCAAGCCCTATCTGATGGGCTTCTACCGCTTTGTGCGCCACGGCGCGGCCAACATGGACACGCTTATCGGCATCGGCACCTCGGCCGCATACCTGTACAGCATCGCGGTAACCGTGTTCGCGCAGCAGTTGCAGGCGTACATCAACGTCAGCGATACGTACTTTGACGTAACCATCATCGTCATCGCGTTTATCACGCTCGGCAAATACTTGGAGAGCCGGTCAAAACTAAAAACCGGCGACGCGATAGAAAAACTCTTAAACCTGCAGGCCAAGGTGGCGTTGGTGGTGAGAGACGGAAAAGAAATAGAAATACCGATAGAAAAAATAGTCCACGGCGATCTGCTCGTGGTAAAGCCTGCCGGCAAAATACCGGTTGACGGCACTGTTACGGAGGGTTCATCCTATGTCGACGAGGCGATGATTACGGGCGAGCCGGTGCCGGTGCAAAAAAATGTCGGCGACACGGTGGTCGGCGGCACAATCAACACAACCGGCTCGTTTACCTTCCGCGCGACAAAAGTCGGCTCTGAAACCATGCTCGCGCGCATTATCACAATGGTGCAGGAGGCGCAGGGCAGCCGCGCGCCGATACAGGCCTTGGCGGACAAAATATCAAGCGTCTTTGTGCCGGTAGTGCTGGTGCTCGCGTTCGTCGCGCTCGGCGCATGGCTCCTTGTTGGCACTTCATATCTGGGGTTTGCCCAGGCGCTCTCGCTCGGGCTCGTGTCGTTTGTCAGCATCTTGGTCATCGCGTGCCCGTGCGCGCTGGGGCTCGCCACGCCGACCGCAATCATTGTCGGGGTAGGCAAGGGCGCCAAGGAGGGGATTCTGATAAAAGATGCCGCAACGCTTGAAAAACTGCACAAAGTAAACGTGGTCGTGATGGATAAAACCGGCACGATTACAAAAGGAAAGCCGGAGCTGGTGTCGCTCAAAAATCTCTCTAGCAAAAGCGATACCGAGGTTGTCGCAATACTGGCATCGCTCGAAAACAAATCGGAGCATCCGATTGCGCACGCTGTTGTCACCTACGCGAAAGAAAAAAACATCGCGCTTTTTCCGGTCGAGCGGTTTGAGGCGATAAAAGGCAAAGGGATCAGCGGCACGATAGGCGGCGTGCAATACATCGCCGGCAGCGGGAAGCTTGTCGGGAGCAGTGCCTCGCTCGAGGAGGAAACGAGCGCGGGCAACACGCCGGTGTTTCTTGCCGCGGGAGACAAAGTGCTCGCGACAGTTATGGTCGCCGACGCGATTAAAGAAAACGCAAAGGAATCTATTGCGCGCTTGCACGCGCTCGGCATAAAGGTAGTGATGCTTACTGGTGACGATAAAAACACAGCGGAGTATATAGCCAAGCAGGTTGGCATCGACCAAGTGGTCGCCGAAGTACTGCCGGAGGACAAACTTAATGTAATTAAAAAACTACAAGCGGAGGGGAAAATAGTCGCCATGGCGGGCGACGGTGTCAACGACGCGCCGGCGCTTGCCGCCGCCGATGTTGGCATCGCGATGGCGACCGGCACCGATGTAGCGATAGAAACGGCGGGCATAACACTGCTCGGCGGCGATATCTCAAAACTGGTAAAAGCCATCGCTCTGTCAAAGATAACCATGCGCGGCATCAAACAAAATTTGTTTTGGGCGTTCTTCTACAATATTGTCGGCATACCGCTTGCCGGAGGGCTATTCTATCCGCTGTTCGGCTGGCTGTTAAATCCGGCGTTCGCCGGGCTCGCGATGGCGTTCTCGAGCGTCTCGGTGGTCGGCAACTCGCTCCGCATAAAAGCCAAGAAAATATAATTGACCCTCTAACTATGAGTACTCAAAAACTAACCTTGCATATCAAGGGGATGCACTGCCATGCGTGCATATTACTGACAGAGTTGGAGGCGACCGAAGTGCCGTACATTACCGCCGCGCACTCTGACTTAAAACACCACACGATAGAGGTGGAGGGCGACCTCGCCGGCAAATCGCCGGATGCGGTCGCCGCCGAGCTTACCGCTGTTCTGCATCCTCATGGATACACCGTCTCGGTTGATAAACAATCGCATGACAAAAATTGGGCGGACTTCAATGTTGCCGTACCGATAGCACTCGCGTTTATCGCCGGCTTCGTCGTTCTGCAAAAGCTTGGGCTGGTCAATATGGTGCCCGGAGGTTCGGTAACCTACGGCACCGCGTTTATCGTCGGTATCGTCGCGTCGCTCTCCACGTGTATGGCCGTGGTGGGCGGGTTGCTGTTGTCGATGTCGGCGACGTTCGCCAAAGAGGGCGACAAAGTACGGCCGCAGGTCCTGTTCCACATCGGACGGCTCGTGTCGTTCTTTGTGCTCGGCGGTGTTATAGGCGCGCTCGGCTCGGCGTTCACGCTCAACGCGACCGCGTCGTTTGTGTTGTCGCTCATCATCGCGGCGGTGATGCTGATACTCGGCATCAACCTGCTCGGCGTCTTCCATTGGTCTAAGCGTCTCCAGCCTGCGAGCCCCGCGTTTTTGGCGCGGCACGCCTACGGCGCATCAAAACTCAACCATACACTGACACCGTTTGTGGTCGGCGTAGCGACCTTCTTCCTGCCGTGCGGGTTTACCCAGTCGATGCAAATCTACACGCTATCGACCGGCAGCTTCCTGCAGGGCGCGCTCACTATGGGCTTCTTTGCACTCGGCACACTGCCGGTGCTTGCCGCGGTGAGCTTCAGCTCACTGCGCATCCACGACAAATCCTACGCGGGCATCTTCTTCAAAACCGCGGGGCTTATTGTCATCCTCTTCGCGCTCTATAACCTGATGAACTCGCTGGTCGTCATCGGGCTCATACAGCCGCTATTCAGCTTCTAGTCCGGTAATAATTATGAAATCAACCGCATTCTCAATAGTTGTCGCCGGCTTGTTCATCGCCGGGGCGATATTCTACAGTGGAGTCAAATCAACCGACGGAACCGATGTTCCTGCCGATAATGTAAGCATCGTTGACGGAAAACAAATTATAGAAATATCGGTGCAGGGCGGCTATCATCCGAGAAAAAGCGTCGCCAAAGCCGGAGTGCCGACCGTTCTGCGCTTTGTCACCAACAATACATACGACTGCTCCGCCGCGGTGCGCATCCCGAGCATGGGCTATAGCGCGTTCCTCCCCGCGACAGGGAAGACGGACGTTGAACTCGGTACTCCGCAAGCCGGAGTCCTGCGCGGCATGTGCGTCATGGGCATGTATACCTTCGAAATCGACTTCCAAAAATAGCACAGTCAAAATAAAAAAGCCCCGCAGTGCGCGGGGTTTTGTTTACTTGGAAACCTGAACGAGTTTGTAGATTAAATTCTTTTTGCCTGTTTGATCATTCGCAAACTGACAAATTTCCTCGGCATACGCCATGGTGCCATGGTGTACTACAGCGCCATATGCATATGTGCAAATAGCAGTACCGTTAGGATTATTCCAGTCCTTTTCAAACGGCCGGCCGACGCAAAAACTAAATGTTTCTGGATCAGTTTTTTTGTCAGGCGAACTTTGTTGAGCTTGCATTTACTCCTCCTCCGAGGTTGTTTTGCCGTGTCTATCTGTCAGCACCATACCAAAACAACCCGTCGGAGTACAGAGGCTACGGTTTCGTCGGTAGACCTTTTTTGCGTCTCTCAATCAGAAGTTCTTTTTTGTCGCGGCGCCATTTTTTAATTTGGATTTCGCGCTTGCGCGCTTCGGCTAGGGTAGGGTATCGCTCGAGAAAAACTATTTCGAATTTGGAATCTCTTTTTGTAAACAAGGCACCACGTCGACTGTTGTGGTGCTTCAGGCGTTGCTGTGGTTCTTTGGAAACACCAATGTATAAATCACCATAAGAGTTTTGGATCATGTAGACAAAATACATGTAAAAATTATACTCCTTCGACTTTGCCCCGTTCGACAAGCTCAGGATAAATCAGGACAGGCAGCCCATTCGACTCGTCCTAAAAAGGACTCGCTCAGGGCACTCGACTCAAACAAAAAAAACGCCCGATTGGGCGTTTTTTTTGTTGTCTCTCGTGGTGGCTTGCCACGAGCGAAGTCTGCTTTAACGGCAGACCAGTCGAGTGGAGACGGGGGGAATTGAACCCCCGTGCAATGGATGAACGTATGAGCTTCTACGGTGCGTAGTTTGCTTCTTGGTCTTAAGCTCAACTTGTAGAAAGTAAACCAAATCAAGAAGAGCAGCAGCTTTGAGTTTTAAGTGCAGTCGCTAAGCGAGCAACTGCTCCCGAGTTTAGCTGTATAACACCCTTGCTCCCGCTCACTAAACGAAGCAGGTAGGTGTCCTCTTAGGCCTTAGCGTAGGCGAAAGAGAAATCGTTCGCCGTGAAAAACGGCGACGTAACTGATTTTGCAGTTATGGGTTGGAGCGTTTTAGAGAAGACGCCCCACTTCTG
>ORMF011459249.1_pt1 | contig 12513 bp, 11 predicted proteins | sample 1779871 | NCBI WGS metagenome assembly ORMF01 (sample SAMEA104232316, study PRJEB22302) | groundwater metagenome | biome: forest; feature: aquifer; material: groundwater | place: USA | collected 2011-08-07 | depth 5.4 m | reverse complement strand
TCGAGGAACCCCCGCGGCCCGCTCCAGAGCGGAGTCCCGTCGGGGCCGAGCCGTTGGGCGCCGATGGTGGAGCCGTTCCCCGTCTCGGGCCGCCGGTCGCGCCAGCTGAAAACGACGATGACGCCGCCGTGCCCATCCGGCACGGCGTCGGTGACTCCGGCCGCGCGCACCCAATCGCCCGATGCGTCCAACTCAGCTCCCGCCACCACCACGCCCGGCTCGGGCCACGCGATGCGCCCCTCGGGCGTGACGCGCTGGACGAGCAGATCGCTCGTGTAGTGATCCAAGAGCGAAACATACGCTCCCCCGGCGCCGTCCGGCACGAGCGGCGACGTGTTGTTCCAGTCCGCCGTCGCCCACCTCCATGGAAAAACAGGGGCCTCGCGCTGGTCGCCCCATACGAAGCGACCGTCGCGATCGATCCGGACGAGGTGCGCGCCGCGGGCCTCGCCGAGCTCGAGGAGCGCTTCAACGGGCTGCACGAGCAGCTGTACGGGTTCCGGATGCCGGGAACCGCGTCCGAGATCGTCAACCTCCGCGCGGTCGGCTTCGGCGCCGTGCCGCTGCCGGAGCTCCGCACGGGAACGCTCTCCGGCCCGGACGCTGCAGGCGCCGTCGTCGACGAGCACGACGTCGTCTTCGACGGCGAGAGCGTGCGCACGAAGATCTACGACCGTGCGAAGCTCGAGCCCGGGGCCACGTTCGCCGGCCCGGCGATCGTGACCGAGTTCGACTCGACCACCGTCGTCCTCCCGGGCCACGAGGCGACGGTGGACACGAACTACAACATCCTGATCACCCCGAGCGCATAGGAGGGAGGGCCGACATGGCAACTGAGACCCACAAGCTGCGGATCGCCGAGATCCCCGACATCGACGTCGACCCGATCACCCTGGACATCATCGAGGGCGCGCTCAAGAACGCACGCTTCGAGATGGACGCGGTGCTCTTCCGTTCCGCGATGAGCCCCGTCATCCGCGAGCAGCACGACGAGTTCCCGATGATCACCGACCCGCGCGGCCGCATGGTCGGCGGCCAGTTCGGCGCGTACATCAACGAGATGATGGCCGACTGGCAGTGGGGCATCTACCCGGGTGACGTGATCCTCACCTCGGATCCCTTCAAGTGCTCGGCCTCGATCTCACACACGAACGACTGGCTCGTGCTCGTGCCGATCTTCTACGAGGACGAGCTCGTCGGCTGGTCGTCGCAGTTCGGCCACCAGATGGACGCCGGCGGCCCGCTGCCGGGCTCGCTGCCGACCGGAGCGAAGACGATCTTCGAGGAGGGCATCATCATCCCGCCGCTCAAGATCATCGAGCGCGGCGTGCCGCAGGAGGGCGTCCTCCGGCTGATCTTCAACAACGTGCGGCTGCCGGAGATGAACCGGGCCGACCTGTTCGCGATCGTGGCCGGCTGCCGGGCAGGCGAGCGGCGCGTGATCGAGCTCTGCGAACGCTTCGGCAAGGAGACGTACCTCGCCGGACTGCAGGCGCTCCTCGACCGCACGTACGAGGCGATGCGCACGCTGATCCAGCTCGCGATTCCCGAGGTGCCCCAGTCGTTCGAGGACTACGTCGACGACGACGGGCTCGGCAACGGGCCGTTCAAGATGAAGCTGACGATCTGGCGCGAGGGCGACCAGGCGTTCTTCGACTGGTCGGGCACCGATCCCCAGGCACTCGGCCCGATCAACTTCTACCTCTCCGAAGGCATGTTCAAGATGTTCATCGGGATCTACCTGATCATGGTCAACGATCCCCAGATCCTCTTCAACGACGGCTTCTATCCGCTGCTGCACGTGGTCATGCCGGAGGGGAGCCTGCTGCGGCCGCGCTATCCGGCGGCGCTCGGCTGCCGGACGCACGCGCTGGCCCGCCTCTTCGACGTGCTCGGCGGCGCCCTCGTGAAGCAGGCGCCCGAGCTGAACCCCGCCGCGGGGTACGGCACGAGCCCGTACATGCTCTACTCGGGCTGGGACGGCAACGGCGAGTTCTTCTACTCGATGGAGATCCTCTACGGCGGTATCCCGGGTCGGCCGATCGGCGACGGCATGGACGGCCACTCGTGGTGGCCGCTCTTCGAGAACATCCCGACCGAGTACCTCGAGGCCTACTACCCGCTCCGGATCGACGGCTACACGAGCCTCACCGACTCCGGCGGCGCAGGCTTCCACCGCGGCGGCAACGGCGTCGAGAAGCGCTATGTCTATCTCGAGCCTGGCGAGGTCTCGATCCACGACGACCGCTGGCTGACCCGTCCGTGGGGCGTGCTCGGCGGCGAGCCCGGCGGACGCTCGGAGAAGATCCTCAAGCGGGCCGACGGGACCGAGGAGCGGCTCCCGTCGAAGTGCGACAACATCGCCGTCGAGCCGGGCGACATGCTCGTCTATCGCACGGCTGGGGGAGGCGGCTGGAAGGACCGCCTCGACAGGCCGGTCGACGCCGTCGTGCGTGACGTCTCCTTCGGGCTCGTCACCCGCGAGAAGGCACTCGCAGGCTACGGCGTCGTCCTGAACGCGGACGGAAGCGCGGACGCCGACGCGACCGAGGCCGAACGGGCGCGGCAGCGCGGGGAGCGCGGCGATGCGCTCTCGTTCGACTTCGGCCCGGCGCTCGAGGAGGTGCTCGCGAACTGCAAGGCCGAGACCGGGCTCGAGCCGCCGCAGCCTGCGACGCCGCTGCGCTGGTCGCCCCTCGAGCCGGGTGACGAGGCGCTCGAGCGGGTCCGGAGGGGGGACGGGATCCCGGCGCCGTGACAACCACAGCGCCGTGAGCCACCTCGACGGCTTCGGCGGGAGGCAAGGCTTCGGCCGCCGTCCTGCCCTGCTCGTGATCGACATGAGCACCGGCTTCACGAGCCCGGAATCGCCGCTGCACTGCGAGCTGGACGAGGCGGTGGCGGCGATCGCGCAACTGCTCGAGGCCGCCCGCGAGAAAGGACTGCCCGTCGTCTACACGACCGTCTCGTACGGCGAGGGCGAGAAGGCCGTGGCGAAGGCCTTCATCGACAAGGTGCCGGCGCTGCTCGCGCTCAGCGAGGGCAGCGGCTTCACGGAGATCGACCCGCGGCTTGCGCCGCTGGCGCACGAGCCGGTGCTCAACAAGCTCTATGCGTCCGCGTTCTTCGGCACCGCGCTGCAGAGCCTGCTCGCCGCGCACGACTGCGACTCGGTGCTCGTGACGGGCGCGTCCACCTCGGGCTGCGTTCGTGCGACCGCGGTCGACGTGCTCCAGAACGGGTACCGGCTCGTGATCCCGCGCGAGGCGGTCGGCGACCGCAATCGCGCCGCCCACGAGCAGGCCCTCTACGACGTCGACGCGAAGTACGGCGAGGTCGTCTCGCTCGAGGAGGCGCTCTCGTGGCTCGCGACGCTGCCGCTGCCCTCGGAGCGCGAAGCGATCGTCCGATGACCGAGCGGCCGACCTGGCTGCGGGTTCCCGACGAGTCCGAGCTCCCGCCCGAGGTGCTCGAGCTCTGGCAGCCCTCGCTCGAGAAGCTCGGCTTCGTGCCCAACGTGCTGCGGTTCTACGCGCTGCGGCCGAGCCGCCTGCTCGCCTGGAACGCGCACTACGAGGAGGCGATGAAGGGTGACTCGACCCTGACGAAGGCCGAGCGCGAGATGATCGCCGTCGTCGTCTCGGTTGCGAACAGCTGCGCGTACTGCATCGCCGCCCACTCCGCGGCGCTGCGCAAGCTGACCAACGATGCGCCGCTTGCCGACCGGATCGCGACCGACCACGTGCAAGCCGGTATCTCCGAGCGGATGAAACGCGCACTCGACTACGCCGTGAAGCTGACCCGCTCGCCGCAGGCGATGGCGGAGGAGGACGTGCAAGGCCTGCGCGACGAGGGTTGGACGGACGAGGACGTGATGGACATCACGGAGGTGACGGCGCTCTTCAACTTCTCGAACCGCCTGGCCTCGGGCCTCGGCTGGCAGCCGAACCCGGAGTACGAGATGCTCGGCCGCTGAGCCTCCGGCCGAAGCAGCTCAGTCCTCGAGGCCGGCGCGCCGGTCGGGCCAGCGCGGAGCGATGAGCTGCGTACCAGTTCGGGACACATCCGCTCGTGGACGCGGCCGGCAAACGGCTTCTGGACGCGAAAGCTCCATAAACGGCTCCATACCTACTGACGATGGACGACGAGCAAGTCGACCTGAACACAAAAGCCCCGATGTGCGGGGCTTTTTCAGAAGCCCTCTAACGGACTCGAACCGTTTGACCTCGGCGCCGAGATCGCTGATGGCAAGCGGGATTGCGAGCTCCACAGGCGCTGCATTGAACCTTGAGTTCGATTCCCGCAGGGAGGGGTTTGACTCAGTCTGCTATCGTGGTATCTTGATACCGAGGTGAGTGTCGATGGCTGATCGGAAGAACATGACCTTGCGCTTGTCCGCCGTGCAGGCGGATGAGCTGGAGGCGGTCGCGCGTGCGGAGGGGATGAGCGTCTCCGATGCGGTCCGGGAGGCGATCACCGAGCACATCGATCGCAAGCGGAAGGACAAGGCCTTTCGTGAACGTCTGCGCGCCGTGATGGAGCGCGATCGCGAGATCCTCGAGCGACTCGCCCGCTGACGCTTGACGGAGCACCTCGACCTCGCCGACTACTTGCTGATCGCGGAAGCCGTTCTCGGTGTGCCGGCCGAGGAGATCGCGCGCTGGCCCGGGATCGCGCTCGCCGACTCGGCGCTGCACGCACCTGCGGCGGGCTTCGGTGGAGTCGAGCTGTACCCGGACCTGATCGACAAGGCCGCGTCCTCTGCGCGCGCCTGGCTCGGAACCATCCGCTCCGGATGGGAACAAGCGGGTCGCCTACGTCGCGCTGCTCGAGTTCTTGGCACGGAACGACTTCGAGTGGGTGCCGCCGTCGGTGGACGAGACCGTGGCGACGATCGAACGCGTCGCCGCCGGGACAATCTCGGAGCGCGAACTCGCGGACTGGCTCCGGACGACGAGCGCGTGGGCTCGGAACTCAGCGAGCCGCCGGTCGGCCGCTCCTTGTCACGCAGAGGTCAAGCATGGCTTTACCTTCGCGGTCTACTGCTCGATCCCCGCGGGCCCGTCGGCGCCGCCGGACGGCGCCTGTGGCCACTGCGATCTCGACCTCTTCGTCGTCGAAGACGGCCGGGACCTTATAGCGTGCCGCCCAGCGCCTCGACGTACTGCGCGAGCGTCGAGACGTCGCTGACGAAGAGAACGCGAATCGAGGTTGTCGCCGCATCTTCTTCATGTTCGGGTAGCGGGAACTAAGCTCGCTATTCGTGTCGCGCCCGGAGGTCGAGTTCGCTGCCAAGCTGGTCGAGCGGTACGCCGCTGCCAAGGTTCCTCCGGAAGTGCGAGACGCGGTCCGGCTCGAAGTCGAAACGGTAAGTAACTCGATCACGATCTGGGAGTGCCGCCCCCCGTGGAGGCCGGAGTCTGGCCCGGAGTGGACGCGGATGGGTATCGCGCGATTCCGGTACAGCCCGAGCGAGAGGTCGTGGACTGTCTACTGGATGCGCGGCGACCTCAAGTTCCACCGCTACACACTCGTCGGCCCGCAGTCGGGGATCGGTCCGCTGCTCGACGAGGTCGCTCTCGATCCGCACGCCTGCTTCTGGGGCTGAGAGGTCGGCTGCTTGGCTCCCGCCGACGGCGTGTGGCTTGAGTAAGGCCGGGACTCCCTCCCGAACTGAGAGGTGGTCTGCGCGAGATTCCTCGATCCCGTTGTTCGATCGAGGAGGCTCGTGATGATCCAGCAGGGTCAGGTGTTCAAGCTGAAGACGAAGGGTCCGGACGGCCAGCCTTTGTGGGCGTTCCGGTATCGGCTCGAGGGTCGCGGCTCGGAGCGGCCGCAGGTTGGTGCGTTCGCGACGCGGGCGGAGGCGGGAGAAGGCGTTGCGCAAGGTGCTCGATCGGCTCGGCCCGGGCGGCGGACGGGCGACGATCACGCTCGCCGAGTTCGTCGGCGAGTACTTGGAGATGCATCAGGCGGAGCCGGTGACGATCGCGAAGCTGCGCTGGCTACTGAGCAAAGCAGCCGCGGAACTCGGGAAGAGGCGGCTGGCGGATCTGACGCCGCGGGACGTGTACGCGTGGCGGTTCAGCATCCCGGAAGGCCACCGCTTCGAGGCGACGCAGGCGCTGCGACAGGTCCTCAACCGGGCCGTCGCCTGGGGCCTGCTCGACTACAACCCGGCCAAGCGCGGCGTCCCCAACCTGCCGCGCCGGGCGAAGGAGAAGCAGCCGTTCGAAACCTGGCAGCAGATCGAAGCTGTGGCCGGACAGCTCGGCCCGGTGTATGGGCCGATGGTGATCTTCGCCGCAGCCACCGGGCTCAGGCCGTCGGAGCTGTGCGGACTCGACCGGCGCGACGTCGACCGGAAGGCCGGCGTCGTCTACGTCCGCCGCGCCTACGCCAACGGCCGCCTCAAGCACACAAAGACGCGGCTGAGCACGCGGGCGCGCCCGCTGCAGGCGAAGGCGCTCGAAGCGCTCGATCGGCTACCCGCATCGGACAACCCGATCCTGTTCCCGAACATGCGCGGCGGACGGATCGACTTCCGCATCCTCGGACGCAAGCACTGGCGGCCGGCACAGATCAAGGTCGGGATCGACCCAGTCCGCGGTCTCTACGACCTGCGCCACACCTACGCCACCTTCGCTCTCCGCGCCGGCATCCCCGTCTTCGCGGTCTCCCGCTTCATGGGCTCCAGCATCGCGATGATCGACCGCCACTACGGGCACCTCGCCCACGACAGCCGCGACCACGCTGTCGCTCTCCTCGACGCGCTCGCGCTCGAGCGGGCCGTGGACGCTGCGTGGACGTCGGCCCGAACGCCTCGGAAGCCAATCAGAAAGACGGTTTCGGGCTCTCGAGCGCATCGACCACGCCGTTCCGTGGACGCTCGGTGGACACCGCGCCTCGTTTCTGTCGCCCCACCAGACGACGAAAGGAGCTGATTAGCAGGGATGAAGCGAAGCCCTCTAACGGACTCGAACCGTTGACCCCCTCCTTACCACCCCGGTTGCGGATCGGCATGTTTGAGCGGTTTCCGAGCGCGTCCCATTTGTCATCGGTTGCCACCGTTTGCGCCCGCTTGGCTCCATAAATGCTCCACGATCACGCGTTCGATCTGCGAACGCGTGGTGCCGGCTCACCCGGCTCACGGCCGCCCGGAAGCACTAACCGGCGGCGATCGCCGCCACCGCCGGCGCCTCGCAGCGCTGGTTGTACGACTCGTGGCTGTCCGAGCGGCGACCGAGCTTGTCCGCGTGACCGACGACCTTCCTGAAGTCGACGACGTGTCCGCAGGCCTCGACGAGTTCGAGGAGTTCCTCCCAGAGCTCGCGGTTCGCGATCGCTTGCCTCTTCTTGTTTCGCCAGTCGTTCTGTCGCCATGCTTCGTACCAGCGATCTCGGAAGCAGTTCACGACGTACGCCGAGTCCGAGTAGAGGGTCACGTGACAGGGCGCAGTGAGAGCTTTCACCTTCTATCGCGGCCCGAGCTCCATTCGCTGGTTCGTCGCATCCGACTCCGCCCCCGATAGCTCGCACTCGTTTGACGGGTCGACGAGTATCGCCGCCCAGCCTCCCCGTGCATCACCACGGCCGTTGCCAGAGCAGGCGCCATCTGTGTAGATCACGACCGGTTTCATCTCCAAGCACGGTATCGCGGCGCGCGTGGCGCGGTGGACCTGAGCACCTCGTTGTTCAATCCTCGGTGTGGATCGGGGGCCGTCCACATCGCGCCTGAGCGGTCGAGGATCGAGTTGTTGTCTCATTGGCCCAGAATGGTCGCGTGAGCGTTCCGGCCCGGCCCCAGATCTACCACATCACTCATGTCGACAACCTCGCGCGTGTCGTCGCCGACGATGAGCTTCGCTCCGACGCGATCATGGTCGCCGCCGGCGGGCCGACGATCGCGATCGGGATGAGCGAGATCAAACTTCGCCGACTTCAAGAGCTGCGGGTGACTTGCCACCCGGACACCTTCGTCGGCGAGTATGTGCCGTTTTACTTCTGCCCTCGCTCAATCATGCTCTACCTGCTCTTCAGGGCGAACCACCCTGAGCTGACATACCGCGGTGGGCAAGGTCCGATCATCCATCTCGAGGCTGACCTGCGCGAGGCGGTCGCCTGGGCCGATGCGCAGCCGCGACCATGGGCATTCGCGCTTTCGAACGCGGGCGCTTACTACACCGAATTTCGCAACTCGCTCGGCGACCTCTCCGAGATCGACTGGGCTGCTGTCGCGGCGCGGGATTGGAGCGCGCGCGAGGTCAAGGAAGCGAAGCAGGCCGAATTCCTCGTGCATGAGACGTTCCCATGGCGACTCGTGTCCTCGATCGGTGTCCACTCCCAGGCGATCGCCGACCAGGTGGCTGGCGTCCTTGCCGGGGCCGCCCACGCCCCGCCGGTGATCGTCCGGCCGGATTGGTACTACTAGAAGGCTTCAGGGGCGCAAACGTGATTCGCTACGCACGGGGAGACATACTCAAGGCCGACGCAGAAGCGTTGGTCAACACCGTCAATTGTGTCGGTGTGATGGGCCGTGGGATCGCGCTGCAGTTCAAGCGCGCCTATCCGGCCAACTTCAAGGCCTACGCGGCCGCCTGCGAACGCAACGAGATCCAGCCTGGCCGCATGTTCGTCTTCGACACCGGCGAACTGACCAACCCCCGCTACATCATCAACTTCCCAACGAAGGTGCATTGGCGCGGCAAAAGCCGAATCGAACACATCGAGGCAGGCCTCGATGCTCTCGTTGCCGAGATCAAGGCGCGCGAGATCAAGTCGATCGCCGTCCCGCCGCTTGGCAGCGGATTGGGCGGCCTCGATTGGGCCGAAGTCAAGCCGCTGATCGAGCGAGCCGTGACCAACGTTCCCCAGGTGGACGTCGTGGGGTACGAGCCGGTCGGGCGTCCCGGCCGGGCACCGACGAGAACGGCGAAGCCGCAGATGACCGTCGGGCGGGCAGCGCTCGTCGCCTTGATGTCTCGCTATCTACGCGGGCTTCTCGATCCGACGATGAGTCTGCTCGAGGTGCACAAGCTCATTTACTTCCTGCAAGCGTCCGGCGAGCCACTACGACTGCGATTCGCGAAGGCCTGGTACGGGCCGTTCGCGGAGAATCTTCGTCACGTGCTGCTCGACATCGACGGTCACCTGATCACGGGTTATGGCGGTGAAGGCGACTCTCCGGACACGGTGCTCGAGCTTGTGCCCGGTGCTGCCGACGAGGCTGAGCGATTCCTGTCCGCGAAGGCGGCGACGCAGGAGCGATTCGACCGAGTCGCCGGCCTAGTCGGAGGATTCGAGACGCCGTACGGGCTCGAGCTTCTCTCGACCGTGCACTGGCTCGCGACCGAAGAAGGTCTCACTGAGCGGGAGCAGATCGTGGACGCCGTTTGGGCGTGGAGCCATCGGAAGCGTCAGTTCACGCGCGAACAGGTCGACCTAGCGCTCGACCACCTCGAGCGGCTCGGTTGGATCGCCTCTCGTCCCGCCGCCTAGGCTCCGCCGCCCCCACCGCGGCTCCGGCTCGGCCGTCCCTGCAAGGTCACGAACCTCCGCACCCTTGTCGCGAGCAGAACCGAGCTGGAAACCCGCGATCGTGCGGCGGCTTTGCAGCACCTGGAGGATCCAGTCCGGGATCCGACGGCAGATCCGACGGCAGATCCGACGCCAGATTCGACGGCACAAGCGACGACAGACAGCGCCCGTCGTTCGCGTCGTACGGGACGGAGCGCGCTACGCGGCCGCCGGCGCGAACGGCAGCGTGATCTGGGCCATTCGCGCTGCCGCAGAGAACACAACCATGTTCATCGGGAGAGCGCTTGGCCAGCTTAAGCCGGCCTTGGTGAAGTCGAAGATGAACGCGATCGACGCGACCGCGTTGCGAATCACGGTTAAGCGAGCAGGGATCGGGAGCTGACGTTCATTGCGAAGCTCACCGCCCCCTTCCACGACCGTGCTCGCGGCCGCCAAGAGCGAACTGTGCACGTACTGACTAAGTATGCGGTACTGCAGGTAGTGCATCGCGCCGTCGGGCATCCAGTCCATCAGCGCTTCGAAGCGAGCAGGGAATTGGACCTCGCCGGCATTCGGCAGCAGATCCGCGTCGACGAATGCTGCTGAGCTCGCCTCCCGTTCGCGCCGAGGCTGCGACTGAACACTTACGAAAGATCCCCGTGAGCGGGGATTTTGCAAGCCCTCTAACGGACTCGAACCGTTGACCCCCTCCTTACCATGCGGTCTCGGGCCGTTGCCGTGGGTTGCCGACCGTTGCGAAATCGCGTGTTTGAGCGGTTGTTGGGGCGGGGTCGGTTTGCGACCGGTTGCCGCCGGTTGCGCCCGCTTGGCTCCATAAGTGCTCCACGATCACACGTTCGCCACCCGCAGCCTGGAGCCGCTCTGTGCTTTCCCAAGCCGGAGTAACCTCGCCGTATGGACAGCAATGAGGTCTGTGCGATCTGCGGATGCTCTGTGCACCGCACGGCCGGCACCTACGGCACGCTAAGCGTGGAGGGACGGAGCCACGCAACCCGGCATCATTTCGTGGCCGAGCGTTTCTTTGGCCGCTCGAGCAATCGTCCTGGGCAGCGGGAGGGGATCTTTCGGCTGTGTCCCTGGGATCACGAGCGGAAGACCGGTGTCTTCTGTTACGAGTGCCATGAGGAGCTCCTGCACAACCCGGTACTGCTGCCCCACGACGTCGACCGGTTCGCCCAGCTCGTCAAGCTTCGGAAGCTTTCAGAACGGAACAAAGGTGCGAAGCGGGACCGGATTGCCGGCCGCGTGCGCCTCCTTCACGAGGTGATCGACCGCGGACTCGACGTTCTTCTCGAGGAAGCTGGACACAAGAGGCAGGCCTCTGACGGGCCCGGCATGACCGATCGCGGAACTTAGCCCAGTGCGAAGTACCGGTCGAAGAAGGCTGCGAGTCTGTCGAGCACGGTCTGCTTCTTGATTCCGTAGCTGTCATCTGCCAAGAAGCGCGACGTGGGAGGGAGGATCCCCGTCACCGCAGCGCCTGTCGTCGGGATCGCACCGTTACGGAACGCTCTCTCGACGAACGCCCGCGTCGCATCGGGGTCAAGCCCCTCGTCCGCAATGAGGTGCTCGAGCTCCTCGTCCCGCCTGGCCTCGACGTAGCGACGCCACTCTTCCTTGACGTCCGAGTCAACGGACACCCGGTCGACGAACGCGAGGATCAGGTCGCGCTTGTTGCGCAGCGAGATGCTCGAATCGATGGCCCGCCGGATCTTCGCGAGTGTCTCGACTTCGCGGTCAGTGCCGTCGCCGCGCTCCTCGCGATACTGCTCGACGAGCATCAGGATGTAGTCGACGTTGACCTCGACTTGCTTCACGAGTTCGATCTCGAAGACGACGTCGTCGATGATCGACTCCTTCTCGGAGTCCGCGGCGCGGCGCAGGTCGCCGTAGTAATCGAGGTAGAGCGACTGGTAGTCCTGATAGTTGCGCTCGCTGAGGAGCTCGTTACCGGCGAACTCGTCGAACGAGGTCAGGATGTTGCGTAGCCGCAGGATTGACCCGAAGAGCTGGATGAACATCTTGATCGCGCTCTCCCCGCGCCACTCCTCGCTGAGCGGGAAGAGCTCGTCTAGCTCGGCAACCCGCTCAACGTACTCGTCGTAGTAGTCGGCGTACGGTTTGAGCAGGACGATGCCGCGCGCATCCTCGTTGCCGAAGAGCGCGAGCGCGTTGTTCGTCTGCTCCTCCAGGTCGCGGAAGGTCACGATGTTCCCGTAGGTCTTCACAGAGTTCAGGATCCGGTTCGTGCGCGAGTACGCCTGGATGAGACCGTGCGCGCGGAGGCCCTTGTCGACCCAGAGCGTGTTGAGCGTGGTCGCGTCGAAGCCGGTCAGGAACATGTTGACGACGATCGCGAGGTCGAGCTCGCGGTTCCGGAGTCGCAGCGAGATGTCCTTGTAGTAGTTCTGGAACCGGTCGGAAGAGGTGTCGAAGCTCGTCCCGAACATCGCGTTGTAGTCAGAGATTGCCCCCTCGAGGAAGTCGCGCGAGCTTGCGTCCAGGTCTTCGGTCTCGAACTCCTCCTCGGCGAGGAAGTCTGGATCGTCCTCGTTCGCCGCATAGCTGTAGATAAGACCGATCTTGAGACGCTGCGCCTCCGGCAGCTCGGCCTGCTGTCTCGCGAACTCGGCGTAGTAGCGCTTGGCGGCGTCGATCGAGGCGGTGGCGAGCAGCGAGTTGAAGCCCGCGAGCCGCTTGCCCGCGAGGGTGTAGGCGAAGCTGCGCTTGGTCTTCTGGTCGAAGTGCTCACGGATGTAGCCGACGACCTGGGCCATTCGCTCGGGCGCGAGGAGTGCCCGCTCGGTGTCGATCGCGGAGACCTGCTTCTCGGCGAGGTGGGCCGGCAGCTTGATCGTGTTGACGTAGTCGAGCCGAAACGGCAGAACGTTCCTGTCGTTGATCGCGTCGACGATCGTGTACGTGTGCAGCCGGTCGCCGAACGCCTGCTCAGTGGTGCGGAGCCGGGGATTGCCT
>ORMF011364428.1_pt1 | contig 12513 bp, 12 predicted proteins | sample 1779871 | NCBI WGS metagenome assembly ORMF01 (sample SAMEA104232316, study PRJEB22302) | groundwater metagenome | biome: forest; feature: aquifer; material: groundwater | place: USA | collected 2011-08-07 | depth 5.4 m | reverse complement strand
TTCGATCGCCGAGGCCGTGCCGGCGCCTTCGACGATGGTGGTGTTGTCCTTGTCGATGGTGACCTTCTTGGCCTTGCCGAGGTCTTCCATCTTGATGGACTCGAGCTTGATGCCGAGATCCTCAGTGATGGCGCGGCCGTTGGTGAGAATGGCGATGTCTTCGAGCATGGCCTTCCGGCGATCGCCGAAGCCGGGCGCCTTCACCGCGGCGGCCTGCAGCGTGCCTCGCAGCTTGTTGACGACGAGCGTCGCGAGCGCTTCGCCCTCGATGTCTTCCGCGATGATGAGCAGCGGGCGGCCGAGGCGCGCCACCTGCTCGAGCACGGGCAGCAGGTCTTTCATCGAGCTGATCTTCTTCTCGTGGATCAGGATGACGGGATTCTCGAGCACCGTTTCCATGCGCTCGGGGTCGGTCACGAAGTACGGCGACAGATAGCCGCGGTCGAACTGCATGCCCTCAACCACGTCGAGGGAGGTTTCCATGCTCTTGGCTTCTTCAACCGTGATGACCCCGTCCTTGCCGACCTTGTCCATGGCGTCAGCGATGATCTTGCCGATCGTCTCGTCGTTGTTCGCGGAGATCGTGCCGACCTGGGCGACCATGTTGCCGCTGACCGCCTTTGACATCTTCTTGAGTTCGGCGGTGATGAAGTCCACGGCCTTCTCGATGCCACGCTTGAGCTCCATCGGATTCGCACCGGCGACGACGTTTCGCGCGCCTTCCCGGTAGACCGACTGTGCCAGCACGGTGGCGGTGGTTGTCCCGTCGCCCGCAGTGTCGGACGTCTTGCTCGCGACCTCGCGGACCATTTGCGCGCCCATGTTCTCGAGGGGATCCTTGAGGTCGATTTCCTTGGCGACCGTCACGCCGTCCTTGGTGATCGTCGGCGAACCGAACTTCTTGTCGAGGACGACGTTGCGTCCTTTCGGGCCGAGGGTGACTTTAACCGCGTCGGCCAACTGGTTCACGCCGCGCAGCACGGCCTGCCGTGCCTGCTCGCCGTACACAATCTGCTTTGCCATCTCGCTTCTCCTGTGGGTGTTGCTCTGAGCGCGCAGCTCTTCAGCTTCGGCTCTCAGTTCTCGGGCTCTTGGGTCTCAGCTCTCGGTTCTCAGGCTACTTCTTCTTCTTGTCCCCGCCGTCTTCGATGACGGCCAGCACTTCGTCTTCGCGCATGATGAGGAATTCCTCACCATCGAGCTTGATCTCCTGCCCTGAGTACTTGCCGAAGAGGATGGTGTCGCCGGCCTTCACGTCCAGGGGGATACGCTTGCCGTCGTCCTTCACCTTGCCATTGCCGGCTTCGATGACCTTCCCTTGCTGCGGCTTTTCTTTTGCCGAGTCGGGGATGATGATCCCGCCGATCTTCTGTTCGCCCTCATCGATGCGTCGAACGATGATGCGGTCGTGCAGCGGTCTGCATTTCATAACTGTCTACTCCGGTCTCTCGTGATGTTGTGGAGGCCATTGCTGGTCGCCCGACTGGAGGGCCGGCCCACGAGGCCCGATGAGTCGGGTCCACAAGGCGCGTTAGCACTCGCCAGGGTCGACTGCTGATTATATGTGACTCACGGCTGGCGTCAAGAGCCCTTCCGCCAAGTGGGGCGGCGTCGGCCCCGGTGCGCCGGGTGGGCGGGCGCCTCATGCGGAATCAGCGAAACGGTCACCAAACGGCCCAGTGTCTGATCTGGCCTCCCGGGATTGCCCGCCTAACCTGCCCGTCTCTTGATTCGGTATTCACCCATCTTGCGGGTCAGCGTGTTGCGGTGCATGCCGAGCGATCCGGCGGTTTTCGTCAGGCTGCCGTCATGATTCCCCAGCACTCGCGCAATGAAGCGCTTCTCGAACTCGCGGACGGCGTCGTCGAAGTGGACGCCCCGGTCCACCATTTCCTCGATAAGTTTCTCGAGGCGGTCGCTGATCACGCCAGCTCGCGTCCGGTGAGGCGATGGAACGCCTCGATGTACTTCTCGCGGGTCTTCGCTACCACGTCGTCCGGCAGCGAGGGCACCGGTGGCTGCTTGTTCCACTTGATGCGTTCGAGGTAGTCACGCACGAACTGCTTGTCGAAGCTCGGCTGCGGTCCGCCCGGTTGGTATCCGTCGCGCGGCCAGAACCGTGACGAGTCCGGAGTCAGAGCTTCGTCGATGAGGATGATGCGGCCCTCGGCTGGAACGTTGCGCTCGTCGGCTGGCAGCAGGCCGAACTCGAATTTCGTATCGGCGACGATGATGCCGCGCGACTCGGCATGGGCCGCCCCTTCGGCGTACAGCCGGAGCGTGACGTCCTTGACGCGCGCAAGCACCCGAGGACCCACGAGCGCGGCGGCGTCCGCTTCGTCGATGTTGATGTCGTGGCCTGTCTGCGCCTTGGTGGCTGGTGTGAACAAGGGTGCCGGCAGCCGCTCGGATTCGCGGAGGCCGGACGGCAGTCGAACGCCACAGACCGCGCCGGTCGCGACGTAGTCTTTCCATCCGGATCCGGTGAGATAGCCGCGGGCGACGCACTCGATAGGCAGTGGTTCGGTCTTCGTGACGAGCATCGAGCGGCCGGCGAGCATCGCCGCCTCACTCGTGGCTTCCGGTGGAAAGTCCGACGGGTCGGTGGAGAGCAGATGATGGGGCACGATCGCCTGCAAGCGCGCGAACCAGAAGCTCGACATCTGGGTCAGAACCTTGCCCTTGTCGGGAATGCCCGTCGCGAGTACGTAATCGAACGCGGAGATGCGATCGGTGGCGACGATGAGCAGCCGATCGCCAAAATCGTAGATGTCGCGGACTTTTCCCGTCAGATTGGGTTTGCGGTGGGCAAGGGTCGTGTCGAGAACGGGTGTGGTAACTGGCAAGCGTTCCTCGCGCGGAAAGTGTCGGATTCTACAGGGAGCGGGGCTCGCGCACAACAACAACATGTAGCGGCCGGACCTCGGGCAGGTCGCTAGGGGGTTATAGTATTGAGCGCACCCGCATCTAATGCGACTCCATATCCGTACACTTGTCGTGCTCGCGCTGGGCGTCGGCCTTATCGCGCTCTTTCTCCACCAGGTCGATTTGAGGGGCGTGGTGCGGGAGATCAGGCACGCGCGGCCCGAATGGCTCGTGGTATCGCTCGCGTCGATGTTCGTGAACCTCGTGATTCGCGCCCTGCGCTGGCAATATCTCCTCGAGCCGATCGGCAAGACGAGCTTTGGCAATGCCTTCCGCGCGACAGCCGTGGGCTTTGCGGCGCGAGGCGTGCTGCCCTCGGCGGCCGGAGAGCTCGTCCGGCCGTACTTTCTGTCGCGTCATGAAGGCGTGAGCGCGACCGGCGCGTTCGCGACCGTCGTCCTGGAGCGCGTCATAGACCTGCTCACGGTGCTGGTTCTCCTCGCGGCCTTCTTGTTTGTGTTCGGGCGCGATGTGACCGCGGCCAACCCGACGGCGTTCGCGCTCGTGAAGGGGTCGGGGGCCGTTGCGGGCGCAGGTGCCGTGTTCGCGCTCATCGTGCTGTTCATGCTGGCTGGCCACCCGGAGAAAGTGAATCGCGCGCTGCGGCGTGCCGAAGACGTCATGCCATCGAAATTCGCCGGGCTGCTCGCGCGGATCGCGGACAAGTTTGTGAACGGGCTGGCAGTCATTCGACGGCCTGGCCGCCTGTTCGTGGCGTTGGTCTGGTCGTTTCCCTTGTGGTTGTGCATCGCCCTGGGCGTCTGGGCCGTGGCCGTGGCCTTTCGCCTGGCGGTACCGTTCAGCGGTTCATTCCTGCTCGTTGCGCTTCTCGTCGTTGGCGTAGCGATACCCACGCCCGGCGCCGTGGGTGGATTTCATGAAGCATTCCGCTTTGGTGTCACGCAGTTCTTCGGCGCCTCCCAGGGAGCGGCGGTGGGCGCGGCGATTGTGCTCCACGCGTTCTCGATCGGTTCAGCTCTGTTGCTCGGTCTCTTCTTCGCGGCGCAGGCGGGTCTGAGCGTGGCGGGCATGCGGCAGCTCGTGCGCGAAGCCGAATCCGGACGTACGGGCTAGACGCATGAAGTGCCCCTATTGCGCGCATCTGGGTGATAAGGTCGTGGACTCCCGCGAGAGCCGCGAGGGTGAAGTCATTCGACGCCGACGCGAGTGTCTCGAATGCGGCAAGCGATTCACCAGCTACGAGCGGATCGACGAGATTCCCTACATGGTGGTGAAGAAGGATGGGACGCGCGAGCGGTTCGATCGACAGAAGCTGGTGGGGGGGCTGCTGAAGGCCTGCGAGAAGCGTCCTGTGAAGGTCGCCGCATTGGAAGGAGTGGCCGACCGCGTCGAGGCCACGCTTCAGGATCGGTCCGAAAAGGAAATCACGACCGCCGAGATCGGCTCGTTCGTCATGGAGGAGCTGAAAGGCCTCGACAAGGTTGCGTACGTGCGCTTCGCATCGGTCTATCGCGATTTTCGTGACATCGGCGAGTTCATGAGCGAGCTGAAGGGTCTGTTGAACGCGAAGGAATGAAGAAGGTCGCTGCTCTCGTCATCGCGCTCGTGGCGACTATCTCGGTCCACGCCCTCAGTCCCGGACTCGTGGTCACGCCGATCTGGCGCGACGGCCAGGTGCTTGTCTCATTTGAGTGGAGCGACGGCCTGACGCCCGAAGTGCGGGATGCGATTCGGAGCGGTCTGCCGACGACGTTTTCGTACCAGGTCGACGTCAAGCGGGGCACATCGGCGTGGTTTACCCGGACGATTGCATCGACGACATTGACCGCCAGCGTTCAGTTCGATAACTTGACACGCCGATATCAGCTCTCACGTGCCGTTGACGGGCGCCTCGAGGACACGAGTCAGACAGAGGATCAGGAAGCCATGCAGCGGTGGCTGACCCGTTTCGATCAGGTCCCCGTCCTCAAAACGTCGGTGCTCGAAGCCAATGGTGAATACGACGTGAGCGTGCGGGTCCAGAAAACACCGCGCAATACCTGGTTTCCGCTGCCCTGGGATCGGAGCGCGATGCTCGGCAATGCGAAGTTCACCTTTCTGCCATAGGATGATGCTCTCGGGTCTCAGCTGGACGCGCGCCATCAGCGCCGCCCTCGGTGAACTCTGAGAGCCGACAGCAGACAGGCCGAAAGCTGCAATGCCCGCCACCGTGACGCCGATCACGACGCGACACTCCAGCGGGCCCCCGCCGGTTCCAACTCGCCGCACGCGCAAGCCGTTTCGCGACAATCCGCGCCTGATTCTGGCAGGCATCGGTGTCCTCGTGGTCGCGCTTGTGGGCACACTGACAGTCGCCAACCGATCGTCGGCGTTCTCGCCAGGCTTCTTGACGGAGTTCGTCCTGTACGCGCTTTCGGCGGCCGACCTCACCATGTTGGTGGCGCTGCTGTTTGTGCTGGCGCGGAACGTGGTGAAGCTCGTCGTCGAGCGGCGGCGGGCGTTGCCGTTCGCGCGGTTTCGCGCCAAGCTGGTCGCGCTGCTTCTGGGGATGACGCTTGTGCCCGCCGTTCTGGTGCTGATCATCGGCAGCGAGCTCATTCGGACGAACATCGATCAGTGGTTCAACGCGCCCATGGACGAAATTCTGACGGGCGCGAACCAGATCGCCGGTGACTACTATCACGAGCGCCAGATGCTCGTGAGCGATCACGCCAGCCGAATTGCGCGCACGCTGGCGAAGGTGGATTTGAACAACCAGGACGTGGGCCCGATCAGGGCGCTGCTCGCGCCGGACGTCAACTTGCAGCGCGTCAAGATGGTTGCCGTGTACCGCGTGGGACCCGACGCGGGCGCGCTGCCGACCCTCGATCCGGTGCTTGGAGTCGGCGCGCCGGACCTGCCGCCCGAGTACAGCGGCGCGGCCGCGGATCGGCTGGCCGCGCAGGCCCTGACGGGCTCGAGCGAAACGCGATCGATTGAAACCCTGGGAGCCGCCGGCGACTTCCTTCATGCCGCCGCCGTCATCCGCGGCAGGGACGGCCGCGCAACCGGGGTCGTGGTCGTGACGGACCCGCGGGCCGGTGAACTCGCCACCCGCGCGCGCCGGATGCCGAAGGCATTCGAAGACTATAACCAGCTGCGCGTCCTCAAGCGGCCAATGACCGGCCTCTATCTCTCGATTTTCCTCATGGTCACGCTGCTGATTCTGTTCGGCGCGACATGGATGGGCTCCTACCTGGCGAAGCGGATCACGCGGCCGGTCCAGATGCTGGCAGCTGCGGCAAGAGAGATCGGCGCGGGACGTCTCGAACAGCATGTCGAACCACAGAGCAACGACGAATTCGGCGCGTTGACCGAAGCGTTCAACGCCATGGCTGCAGAGCTGGCGTCGAGTCGGCGCAAGGTCGACCGGTCCACCATCGAGCTTGAGCGGAAGCATCTCGAGGTGGAAGGACGCCGGCGCTATATCGAGACGATCCTCGAGCGCATTGCAACCGGGGTCGTCTCGGTGGACGCGGCCGGTGCGATCATGACCATCAACAGCGCGGCCGCGCGGCTCTTGAGCCTTGATCGCGGCATTCTGGGGCAGCCGGCGCACGTCGTGCTCGACCGTGCGGATTTGCAGCCGCTCCGCGCGTTGCTGGCCGGGGCGAGCCGGGCGAAAGGCGATCAGGCCCCGCAGGAGATTGCGATTCTTCGCGACGGCCAGGAGCTACATCTTGCGGCCGTGGCCACGGCGTTCGCGCGGGAGGGAGCACGAGACGGCGTCGTGCTGGTGCTCGACGATGTGACCCCGCTCATCCGGGCGCAGAAAGTCGCCGCATGGCGCGAGGTCGCCAGACGCCTGGCCCATGAGATCAAGAATCCCCTCACGCCGATCCAGCTGTCGGCGGAGCGCCTGAGACGCCACTTCACAGGGGCGCCTCCGGCTGCGCGCGCGCTCGTGAATGAGTGCACCGGTACCATCATCGGGGAAGTCGAGTCGCTGAAGGGCCTCGTGGACGAGTTCTCGCAGTTCGCGCGGATGCCCTCGCCCCGTACGGTGTCGACCGACCTGCACCAGCTGATCCTGGAGACGCTGGCGCTCTACGACGGCATCTTCGGCGACGTGCAGATCGAGCATCGTTTCGCAGACAACGTGCCGCCGGTTGACGTCGACCCGGAGCAGATCCGGCGCGTGATCATCAACCTGGTCGACAACGCTATCGAAGCGATGGAGCGGCATGGCCGCGTGCTCGTTGAAACCGAACGCGATTCCGCCCACAACCTCGTACGCGTGGTGGTCGCCGACGACGGTCCGGGTATCCCGACCGCGGAGCGGGAGAAGCTGTTTCTGCCCTACTATTCGACAAAACGTCGGGGCAGCGGCCTCGGCCTGGCCATCGTCCGGCGCATCATCGCCGAGCATGGCGGCAGCATCGACGTCGGAGACAACACGCCGCACGGCACACGTTTTACAATTGAGTTACCGTGCTGAGATCGCGAATACCGCGGTACTCACCGAGAACGCAGACCATCTTGGTTCTGCGAGTTCTGCGGTAACCGTATGAAGCCCACCATCCTGATCGTGGACGACGAGCCCGGCGTGCGCAGCTCCCTTGCCGGCGGGCTGCGCGACGAGGGCTACGGCGTTGAAGCAGTCTCGAGCGGTGAGGCGTGCCTCGAACGGATGACCCGAGGTTCCGTCGACCTGATTGTTCTCGACGTGTGGCTGCCGGGCATGGACGGTCTCGCAACCCTCGCGCGTCTCCGAGAACGTCAGGTCGACGCCCAGGTCGTCCTGATCTCGGGCCATGGCAACATCGAGTCGGCGGTGCGCGCGATCAAGCTGGGCGCATTCGATTTCGTCGAAAAGCCGCTGTCGCTCGAAAAAACGGTGCTCGTCGTGCGGAACGCCTTGCGGCAACGCCGGCTCGAAGCCGAGAATCGGGCGTTGCGCGCGAGGGTGGATCGCACCTGGACGATGGTGGGCGAGAGCTACGCGATGCGTCAGCTTCGTGAACAGGTGGCCATGGCGGCGCCAACCAACGGGCGCGTGCTCATCTACGGAGAGAACGGGACCGGAAAGGAGCTGGTCGCCCGAACCATTCACGCACTGAGCCGGCGAAAGGGCGCGGCCTTCGTGGAAGTCAACTGCGCGGCGATTCCGGAGGAGCTCATCGAAAGCGAGCTCTTTGGCCACGTGCGCGGATCCTTCACCGGCGCCGTGGCCGACCGGCGCGGTAAATTCGAGGTGGCTGACGGCGGAACGATTTTCCTGGATGAAATCGGTGACATGAGTCTCAAGACGCAGGCGAAGGTGCTCCGTGTGCTGCAGGAGCAGACGATGGAAGCCGTCGGAGGGACCACGCGGATTACCGTGGACGCCAGGGTCGTAGCCGCCACCAACAAGGATCTACAGGCGGAGATCCGCGCAGGCACGTTCCGGGAGGATCTCTACTTCCGGTTGAACGTGATCCCCATTTTCGTGCCGCCGCTGCGCGATCGGCCCGAGGACATTCCCCTGCTGGCGGATCATTTCATGGCGGAGTTCGCGCGCGAATATGGACGCCGTGTGAAGACGGTCGAGCCCGGGGCGGCCGCGGTGATCCGGGACTATGCGTGGCCGGGCAACGTCCGCGAGCTTCGCAATGTGATCGAACGGCTCATGATCATGGTGCCCGGCGATTCGATTTCTCCCTCGGATCTCGCCTTTCTCGACCGCCACCCGGTGGTGAGGTCCCCTCTGGGTGAGACCGTGGCCGAGCCGCTGTCGCTCCACGATGCCCGAGCCCGCTTCGAGCGGGATCTCATTCTGCGAACGCTGGCCGAGCAGCAGGGCAACATGTCGCGAACCGCCGAGGTGCTGGGCGTGGAGCGCAGCAATTTGTACCGAAAGATGCGAGCATTCGGTATCGCGCCCTCGCGCCGGCCGGAGGCCGAGGAGGAAGAGGGGAGGTCGGAAGTGAGAAGTTAGAAGTCAGAAAGTCGGAAGTTACCAGTGAGACGGAGCATCAGCGTCCGATGTCTGCGCGAGGCGATGCTCCAGAATCTGAGCGTCACTGAAGTCCCTCAGCCGCAGGTCGGCCGGCGCCGCCCCAGCCAGGGCCGCGGCCGGCACGAGCCCGATGACCTCGCTCTCCAGAATCGATACACCATGCCGCGCGGCCTCGTGCCTCACCGCCTCGAAGACTCGCGTGAGCGGCGTGCGGCGATAATCGGTCAGATTCATCGAGACCTGTACGATGCCACGCTCCTCCAACCGCAGTCCCAGCGCCTTGACGCAGGGAAGGCCCCCTCCGCTCGCGCGAACCGCCGTGGCGATCCTCCGGGCAACGTCGATTTGGTCTGTGGCGAGGTTGATGTTGTAGGCAACGAGCACGGGACGCGCGCCAACCACCGAGACTCCAGCGCTCACGTGGGGAGTTCGCGGCCCGAAATCAGGCGCCCAGTCTGGCTGTGTCATCCGCGCGGCCAGAGCCTCGAGGCCTCCGCGGCGAATGTCCTCGAGGTGTGCGCGCGCGGAATGTGATGCCGCTTCCTCATAGAGAAAGACCGGCACGCCGAAGCGTGCCGCAATCGCAGCGCCCACCCGTCTTGCGAGATCAACACATGCGGCCATCGTCGTGTCCTCGAGCGGGATGAACGGCACGACGTCCACGGCTCCCACGCGCGGGTGTTCACCCCGATGCGTGCGGAGATCGATGTCCGCCACGGCCCGCTCGACAAGCGCGAGCACCGCGCGCTCGAGCGCATCCGGGTTCCCGGCCAGGCTGAATACCGATCGATTGTGCGAAGGGTCCGACGACACATCGAGGAGCCGCGCGCCGCGGATATGACGAATGGCCTCGACCAAGGCCGAGACAACCGTCGCGCGGCGACCTTCGCTCACGTTGGGTACGCACTCGATGAGAGGCATGGGGAGAATGGGAAATGCTGACTGCAAATTGCAGATTGCCAATTGATTGTAGATTGCCAGCTCTTCAGATGAGCAACCCGCGTCTGCAGCCGGTCGTTTCAAACCCCCGCGTCGCAGTGCTATAATCCTCTCTCTTTCAGCCACTTATGTCCGATCCGCTCCGTACCGACAACTCACGCGAGCTCGAGGCCGCGTCGGATTCGGATCGCGACGCGAAGATCGAGCAGCTCCTGCTCGTCGGTCTCGACCATTATTTCTCCGGCGAGTACGAGCATGCCGTCAATGTGTGGACGCGAGCGTTGTTCCTCGATCGCAGCCACGCGAGAGCCCGCGCGTACATCGAGCGGGCACGGAGTGCCTTGGCCGAGCAGCAGCGGGAATCCGAAGAGCTGCTGCAGCGTGGCGTGGCCGCGTTCGAACGGGGAGAACCCAACGAGGCACGTCATCTCCTGCACACCGCCCTGAGCCGAGGCGCGCCGTCCGAGGAGGCGCTGGTTGTGCTGGACCGGTTGAACCGCATGGCCCCGGGCCTCGTGGGCGCCATTCCGCCGCGTCCCGTCGGTTCGGGCCGCAGCGAACGGGCGCGCGCGTTGCCGCGAGCGGGCACTCCGGAATCCACAGGAAGACGTTCTCTGTTGGTGTGGATCTTGGCATTCGGGACCGTGGTCGGAGCCATCGTTGTTGTCGTACCAACCGCGGATTGGTGGCTGCGACCCATGACGGACCAGCCGACGACCTCTCCTGTTCCGATTCCCGTCGCGGGGGCTGGCCTGCCGTTGCCGCGTCGAGGCGAGGCCGCACTGGATCGGGCCCGAGCGTTGTCGGGCAGCGGACATTTACACGAGGCGCTGGCGGCGCTCGACGGGGTCAAGGCAACCGATCAGCTCCGGCCAGAGGCCGATCAACTGCGCGCCCGGATTCAGCGCGATCTTCTCGCGCTCGCTTCCAGGGGATTTGCCACGTCGACCGGGCGCAACGATGGCGGTGCGTCCGTACCATGAAGTGTCCGAAGTGCGGCTATCTGGGTTTCGAAGACGTCGAGCGTTGCCGGAACTGTGGCTACAATTTCTCCCTGGTCGCATCGGACACGATTCCCGAGTTCCCCCTTCGCAGCCCTGACGCCGGCCCAAGTCCACTCGACGATCTTGCGCTCGTCGACGCGGCAGCATCCGCCGCCTATTCTCTGGAGACTCCCAATCCCGCGGAAGGCTATCTTCAGCGCGACACGAATCCGTCTCGATCGCAGTTCCCCACGGCGGAGTTGCCGTTGTTCGGAGCGACGGGGTCGCCGACCGCGCGTGGGACCTCGACGGACGAAGACGATGCGCCCCTCATCACAAAGCCGTCGCCGCCCCGCCCGCCACTCGCTGTGAGGCGCGCGACCGCCGAGGCGCCCCGGCTTCGCCCATCGACAAAAGTCCGGCCGCCGATGCTCGATCTCGGCGCGTTCGACTCCGAATCAGCGTCCACCACAACGGTCCTGCGGCCAGGCGCCGAACACTGGCCGGCTTCGGAGCCCGAAACCGCCGCAGAACCGGCGGGCGTCGTGGCTCGCCTGGCTGCCGCTCTTGTCGACCTGGTGATCCTGCTGGCGATCGACGCGACCGTGGTCTATCTCACCATGGAGATTTGTGGCATCGCATTGGCGGACCTTCGCATTCTGCCGAAGGGTCCGCTGGTGGCTTTTCTTGTCGCCCAGAACCTCGGCTACTTCATCGGGTTTACCGTCGGAGGTCAGACGCTTGGCAAGATGGCCACGGGCATCAAAGTGGTATCCGAACGAAACGACGGGGCGCCCGATTGGAGCCACTCCGTGCTGCGGACGCTCGTCTGGGTCGCGTTGGTGATTCCGGCAGGCCTTGGGTTTCTCACCACACTGGGCGGCCGCGAGCACCGCGGACTTCACGATCGCTGCGCCGGCACGAAGGTCGTCCGTGCGTCAAGCTGACGGGCGTTCGCCGCCTTCCCTCGCGCTCCTTCTGGCCACGGCGTGTGGCGCCGGCTACGCGCCGGTGGCACCAGGCACCTTCGGGTCGGCCGCCGGCCTGGCGCTGTGGTTTCTCCTTCCACGTTCGGCGCTTGTGCAGGGCGCCGTCGTCGTGGCGCTGTTGGTCGTTGGCTCCTGGAGCGCAACCATGGCGGAGCGCCATTTTCATTCGACCGATCCCGGGCCCGTCGTCATCGACGAGGTCATGGGCATGCTCATCACACTGTTCATGAGCCCTGTGGGCTGGGTCGGTGCGTGCGAGGGGTTTCTGCTGTTTCGGATCTTCGACATCATCAAACCGTTTCCGGCTCGCCAACTCGAGCGTCTGCACGGGGGCATGGGAATCATGGCGGACGACGCCGTGGCGGGGGTTTACGCGAACCTCGCGCTCAGGGTGATGTTGGCGATCTGGTAGTTGGATAGTCTGGTAATTGGGTAATCTGCGTATCTCACGAGACCAATTACCATTTCAATTGCCAAATTACCAACTTACCCAATCACCAAATTCATGAAGGCCTCTATCGTCGCAGTCGGAAGCGAACTGCTGACGCCGTTTCGGGTCGACACGAATTCGCTCGTCATCACCGAGCGTCTGAACGCCCTGGGCTTCGATGTGCGATCGAAAGCCGTGGTGGGCGACGATGTCGATGGAATCGTGCGTGTGTTGGCGGCAGAACTCAACGTCGTCGATCTCGTCGTGGTTACCGGCGGACTGGGCCCGACCGAAGATGACGTGACCAGG